>JGI25321J50212_10001464_pt1 | contig 20047 bp, 19 predicted proteins | sample AutmiccommuBRH23_FD_50212 | JGI IMG/M metagenome (IMG submission 50212)
CTTGCCATCACCTTTGGCGTGATGGGTGTCATCAACATGGCGCATGGCGAGTTCATCATGATGGGGGCCTATACTGGTTATGTGGTGCAGCTTTTCATCCCTGATTACACCGTCAGTCTGATTGTCGCCTTGCCACTGGCCTTTGTCGTGACCTTTGGCGCGGGCGTGGCGATGGAGCGGCTGGTCATCCGGCATCTTTATACACGCCCGCTGGAAACGCTNCTTGCGACCTTTGGCATTTCGATCGCTCTGCAACAACTGGCCAAGAATATCTTTGGCACGCAGGCGCGGCCACTTACGGCACCTGACTGGCTGAGCGGGGCGCTGACGCTGAATGATATCGTGAGCATCAGCAATATCCGTGTGGCGATCTTTGTCCTTGCCCTGATCTTTCTGACGCTGCTGCTCTTTATCCTCAAGCGCACAAGACTGGGGCTTGAGGTGCGGGCAGTCACGCAAAATCCCGGAATGGCGGCGAGTATGGGCATCGACCCGGATCGCATCAACATGCTGACGTTCGGCCTTGGGTCGGGCATCGCGGGCATCGCGGGCGTGGCGATTGGCCTCTATGCGCAGGTCACGTCCGAGATGGGGGCGAATTACATCGTCCAGAGTTTCATGACCGTTGTTGTGGGCGGCGTTGGCAACGTCTGGGGCACGCTGGCGGGGGCCTCGATGATCGGCTTTCTGCAAAAGGGGATCGAATGGTTCAACCCGTCGAACACGCTGGCCGCACAGACCTATATGGTGCTTTTCGTCATTCTCTTCATTCAATTCCGGCCCAAGGGCATCGTCGCCCTCAAGGGCCGCGCGGCGGGGGACTGAGCCATGAGCAAACCCGAAATTGCTCCGCGTAAACGGTTCCTCGCGGAAAATCCGTCGGTGCTATGGTTCCTTGGCTGCCTTGCGCTCTTTACTCTGGGGGTGACCGTTCTGTCCGAAGGGTTCGGCCTTGCAATCCTCTCCACCTCGATGGTCAAGATCCTTGGGATGACGCTCTGCCTATGTCTCATTGCCGTGGCGATGGATGTGGTCTGGGGCTATTGCGGTATCCTCAGCCTGGGGCATTTCGCTTTCTTTGGCCTAGGGGGTTACGCCATAGGCATGTGGCTGATGTATGCGCGCACCGAAGGGATCGTGATTAGCTCACTTTCAGGTGCGCCCATTCCGCCGACACAGGGCGAGATTGAGAACGCCATCGCCACACAAATTTTTGGTGTGGTGGGCAGCAACGAACTGCCTTGGCTCTGGGGGGGGGCCCATAGTCTCACCCTGCAACTGATGATGGTGTTGCTGGTGCCGGGCCTTTTGGCGCTGGTGTTTGGGTGGCTGGCGTTCCGCAGCCGCGTCACCGGCGTATACCTCTCCATTCTAACGCAGGCGATGACGCTGGCGCTGTCACTCTACCTTTTTCAGAACGACACCGGATTGCGCGGCAATAATGGCCTCTCGGGGTTACAGAATATCCCGGGTCTCGATCATTTGCCGCAGTCCACGCTNTCGCTGTGGTTCTTCTGGGCATCCGCCCTAGCGCTCGGGCTGGGCTATCTGCTGTTCGCGTGGCTGGTGTCGGGTAAGTTCGGCTCGGTCGTGCGCGCCATTCGCGACAACGAGGCGCGGGTGCGGTTTCTGGGCTATGATGTCGAGAGTTACAAGCTGGTGATCTTTACCCTGACGGCGGTGGTGTCGGCCATCGCGGGTGCGCTCTATTATCCACAGGCGGGCATCATAAACCCGGCCGAAATTGCGCCGATTGCCTCGATTTATCTGGCGGTCTGGGTGGCTATCGGCGGGCGCGGGCGGCTCTATGGCGCGGTCATAGGGGCGGCTGTGGTCAGCCTTGCGTCAAGCTGGTTCACCGGCGGCGGCGCGCCCAATATCAACCTCGGGTTCTATACGATCAACTGGACCGACTGGTGGTTGGTGCTGTTGGGCCTCGGCTTTGTCGCGGTGACACTGTTCTTCCCGCGTGGCATCGGCGGGTTCTTTGACATGATCGTGAGGAAAGAATGACCACGCTTCTCGAAGTCTCGGGCGTGTCCGTGACCTTTGACGGGTTCCGCGCNATCAACAANCTGTCGATCCAGNTNGCAGAGCCGGAATTGCGCGCCGTCATCGGCCCCAATGGCGCGGGCAAGACCACGTTCATGGATATCGTCACCGGCAAGACGCGGCCAGATGAGGGCCGGGTGATCTGGGGCGAAAAGAACGTGTCGCTCTTGGGGATGACCGAGAGCCAGATCGCGCGCGCAGGGATAGGGCGCAAGTTCCAGAAACCCACGGTGTTCGAGGCGCAGACCGTACGCGAAAACCTCGCCATGGCGCTCAAGAACAAGCGGGGGCCGTTTGACGTGCTGTTCTACCGCCGCTCCAGCCGGGGGGCCGCCCGCATTGCCGAACTGGCCGAGGAGATCGGCCTGCTCGATGCGTTGCCGCGCCGCGCCGGAGAGCTGAGTCATGGGCAAAAGCAATGGCTGGAAATCGGTATGCTTCTGGCTCAGGATCCCCGCCTCTTGCTGGTGGATGAGCCCGCCGCCGGGATGACACCTGCCGAGCGTGAACACACCACCGATATCCTCAAACGCGCGGCGGAAACCNGCGCCGTGGTGGTGATCGAGCATGACATGGAATTCATCCGCCGCCTTGGCTGCAAGGTGACGGTGCTGCATGAAGGCTCGGTTTTGGCCGAGGGCAGTCTGGATCATGTGACCCAGAACCAGCAGGTGATTGATGTCTATCTGGGGAGATGAGCGATGCTGAACGTCGAGAACCTCACGCTGCATTATGGCGCGTCGCAAATCCTGCATGGCGTCAGCCTGACCGCGCGACCGGGGGCGGTGACGGCGGTGATGGGCACCAACGGGGTTGGCAAGACCAGTCTCTTGAAGGCGATTGCCGGGCGGCATCCCTATTCGGGTGGGCGCATCACGCTGGACGGCGCGGCTCTCGATCATCTCGGCGCGGCGCAGGCGGCGCGGGCGGGCATCGGTTATGTGCCGCAAGGGCGAGAGGTGTTTCCGCTATTGACCGTCACCGAGAACCTAGAAACCGGCTTTGCCTGCCTGCCCAAATCCGAACATCGGATTCCGTCGCGGATTTATGATCTCTTTCCGGTGCTGGAACAGATGAAGGACCGGCGCGGCGGCGATCTGTCGGGCGGGCAACAGCAGCAATTGGCCATCGCCCGCGCGCTCATCGCGCGCCCGCGCGTTTTGCTCTTGGATGAACCGACCGAGGGCATCCAGCCCAATATCATCAAGCAGATTGGTGAGGTGATCGGTCTGCTGCGGGATGAGGGGGAAATCGCTATCGTGCTTGTCGAGCAGTATTTCGATTTCGCCTATGGGCTGGCGGATGATCTGGTGGTGTTGAACCGGGGCGAGGTTCGTTTGTCCGAACCTGCGGCAATGGTGGAGCGAGACCGGCTCTTGCGTGAGGTGTCTATTTAATAGGCCATCTGCGCTAAAAATAGGCAGATTCGGGTGACGCGCCTGTGGGATGTCAGGCAGGCGCGACGGGCTACTGGCAGGCCCCGACACAACAGGTAGCCTCTGATCTGTCACGAACTGGAATCACCCATGACCGCCTGTCCCGTCCCCTTGCATCAGCGTAGCCACGGCGCGGCCCATGTGAGCCTCTTGCCCGGCCCAGCGGGCGCGCGGCTCAACCGACTGCATCAGGCGGGATCGGCCAAGGCCTTTGTGCATTCCGGCGCCTCCGGTCCTGAGGTGGTTTTTCTCAACACCTCTGGCGGCCTAGCGGGGGGCGACAGCCTTGCCTATCGCCTTGATCTGGCGGCGGGGTGCCGGGCCACGGCCACCACGCAAACAGCCGAGCGGGCCTATCGCAGCACAGGCGGGGCTGCGCATGTCACCGTCCGGCATGAGGTGGGGGCGGGCGCGCATCTCGATTGGCTGCCGCAGGAAACCATCCTCTTTGACAGCAGCCACCTGATCCGCGAGACGGTGATTGAACTGGCCGAGGATGCCTCTTGCCTCATGCTCGAGGCCGTCGTTCTGGGACGTGCCGCCATGGGCGAAACGCTGGCCGAGGTCTCGTTGCGCGACACCCGCCGTATTATCCGTTTGGGCCGCCCCGTGATGATCGAGCCGCTGCATTTAGGCACCGAGGCACTGACCGCTGGTCCCGCTGTGCTGGGCTCTGCGGGGGCTTTTGCCACGCTGGCGCTGGTGGCACGGGGGGCTGAGGATGCCGTGGNCCGCGCCCGCGCGGAACTGACCGAGGATGGCGTGANNGGTGGCGCTTCGGGCTTTGACGGCAAGCTGATGATCCGCCTCATGGCCGGTGATGGCTGGCCACTCAAGCGACAGATCATGCGGCTTGTCAGCGCCCTGCGTCCTGGTCCGTTGCCCCGCGTCTGGCAGATCTAGGAGAGAAGCGCGATGAACCTCACCCCCCGCGAAAAGGACAAGCTGTTGATCTCGCTCGCCGCCATGGTCGCGCGCGGCAGGCTCGCACGCGGCGTCAAGCTCAACCACCCCGAGGCCGTGGCGCTGATCACCGACTACGTGGTCGAAGGCGCGCGCGACGGGCGCACGGTAGCCGATCTGATGGAGGCGGGNGCGCATGTCGTGAGCGTCGAGCAATGTATGGAGGGCATCGCGCAGATGATCCATGCTGTTCAGGTCGAGGCGACCTTTCCCGATGGCACCAAGCTTGTCACTGTCCATAATCCCATCCGCTGAAAGGACCCGATCATGCGCTATCCCGTTGCCTTTTTCCTGCTTACCCCCACGCTGGCACTGGCTCATTCCGGCCCGCATCTGCATCCGCATGGGAGTGACGCGATGTGGTTGGGCGTGGTTGGCGCTCTTGCGGCGGCAGGGGGCTATGTGCTGGCAAAGGTGCGGAAATGATCCCCGGCGAGGTGCTGTGCGCCGAGGGTGAGATTATCCTCAACGCAGGCGTGCCAGTGACCGTGCTGATGGTCGCCAATACCGGCGACAGGCCGGTGCAGGTGGGCAGCCATTATCATTTTGCCGAGGCCAATTCCGGGCTTGCGTTCGACCGCACCGCTGCACGCGGGCAGCGGTTGGACATCCCCGCTGGCACCGCTGTTCGGTTCGANCCGGGTCAGAGCCGCGAGGTGCGGCTTATCCCATTTGGCGGCGCGCGGCGGGTGTTCGGCTTTAATCAACAGGTGATGGGAGACCTCTAGATGCCCTATGCGATCCCCCGCTCCGCCTATGCCGCCATGTATGGCCCCACCACGGGTNACCGCCTGCGGCTTGGCGATACCGACCTGATTATCGAGGTCGAGCGCGATCTGACGGCTTACGGCGAAGAGGTGAAGTTCGGTGGCGGCAAGGTGATCCGAGACGGCATGGGCCAATCCCAAGTCACCCGTGCAGGTGGTGCGATGGATACGGTGATCACCAACGCGCTCATTGTCGATCATCAGGGGATCATCAAAGCCGATGTCGGCCTTCGCGACGGTCTCATCGCCGCGATTGGCAAGGCGGGCAATCCCGATACGCAATCAGGCGTGGATATCATAATCGGACCGGGAACCGAGATCATCGCCGGAGAGGGGAGAATCCTCACCCCCGGGGGGTTTGACGCACATATCCATTTCATCTGCCCACAACAGATCGAGGACGCGCTGCATTCCGGCATCACCACCATGCTGGGCGGCGGCACTGGTCCCGCCCATGGCACGCTGGCCACCACCTGCACGCCGGGGGCGTGGCATATTGGGCGGATGCTGCAATCGCTGGATGCCTTTCCGATGAATTTCGGCCTCTCGTCCAAGGGCAACGCGAGCCAACCCGAGGCCTTGATCGAGATGGTTCACGCCGGAGCCTGTGCGATGAAACTGCACGAGGATTGGGGCACCACGCCCGGCGCTACTGATTGTTGTCTGAGTGTCGCCGACGACATGGATGTGCAGGTGATGATCCACACCGACACGCTGAATGAAAGCGGTTTTGTCGAGAACACGCTCGCTGCCATCAAGGGGCGTACGATCCATGCTTTTCACACCGAGGGTGCGGGCGGCGGGCACGCGCCCGACATCATGAAAGTGGTGGGGTATGAGCATATCCTACCCTCCTCGACCAACCCGACGATGCCCTATACCGTCAACACCATCGAAGAGCATCTCGACATGCTGATGGTCTGTCACCATCTCGACAAGGCGATCCCCGAGGATGTGGCCTTTGCTGAGAGTCGTATCCGGCGCGAAACCATCGCCGCCGAGGATATCCTGCACGACATGGGCGCGTTCTCAGTGATGGCCTCAGACAGTCAGGCGATGGGCCGCGTGGGCGAGGTGATCATCCGCACGTGGCAGACAGCCTCAAAAATGCGCAAGCAGCGCGGGCGGCTGGCCGAGGAAACCGGCGACAATGACAACATGCGGGTGAAACGCTATATCGCAAAATATACCATCAACCCCGCCATCGTGCACGGGATGAGCGCCCATATCGGAAGTGTCAGCCCCGGCAAACGCGCTGATCTGGTACTATGGAGCCCGGCGTTTTTCGGCGCGAAACCCGAGATGGTGCTGATGGGCGGTTCTATCGTGCTGGCGCAGATGGGCGATCCCAATGCCTCTATCCCCACGCCGCAGCCGGTCTATTCCCGTCCCATGTTCGGGGCCTACGGGCGATCGGTCGAACGTTCTGCGGTGTTGTTCGTGTCGCAAGCGGCGCAGGCGGACGGGATCGGCGCAGCACTTGGGCTGGCGAAATCGACCGTGGCGGTCTCGAATACCCGCAAGATCAGCAAGCGCGACATGATTCACAACAATCTGACGCCCGTGGTCGAGGTGCATCCCGAAACCTATGAGGTGCGCGCCAATGGCGAATTGCTCACCTGCGAACCGGCCTCTGAATTGCCCCTCGCACAACGCTATTTCCTGTTTTGAGGGCCCAACATGTCTGATCTGCCGATTGCCCGTCATCTGTTGCACGCCCGGCCCAAGGCAGTGACCGATACTGTCGTGCTCGATTATGAGGCGCGGTTGATGCGGCGCAGACGCTTGGTGTGCAAGGGGGGATTGGAGTTTCTGGCTGATCTGGCTGAGGTGAGCAACCTTGATGATCACTGGGGTTTTGCGCTCGACGATGGTCGCGCCGTTGGGGTTGAGGCCGCGCCCGAAGATCTAGTTGAAGTGCGCGGAGATTTGGCGCGGCTGGCTTGGCACATCGGCAACCGGCATACGCCTTGCGAAGTGGTCTCTGATCACCTTCGTATCCGCCGCGATCATGTGATCGAAGCGATGCTGTCCCAGTTGGGCGCACGGCTGCAGCCTGTGAGCGGCCCGTTTCGCCCCGAGGGTGGAGCCTATGGCAAGGGTCGCACCATGGGGCATGATCACGGCCCGCAAGATCATCATTCCTGATGCTGACGCCTGCACATCTGACGCTGATCCAGTGGCTCTCGCCCGCCTTTCCCACCGGGGCCTTTGCCTATTCGCACGGGTTGGAGCGCCAGATTTCAACCGGTGTCGTCACCGATGCGGCAAGCCTAGAGGTTTGGCTGACAAACGTCCTTCGATATGGTGCAGGCTGGCAGGATGCGGTTTTGCTGGCGCAGTCGCTCGATGGCGATAGTTCGGCGCTCGATGATCTGGCGCGCGCGCTACAGCCCTGTGCCGAACGGTTACAGGAAACCCGCGAACAAGGGGCGGCGCTCGCGCGGACGGTAGCNGGGATTACCGGGCGCGTTTTGCCGATGCGTTCGTTGCCGGTGGCACTGGGTGAGGCAGCNAAACCGTTAGACCTGCCGAAACTGGATGTCATCTCCTTATATCTGCAGGGGTTGGCCGGGAATCTTGTAACCATCGCTATTCGTCACATCCCGTTGGGGCAAACGGAAGGGCAATTGGTGCTCTCGCGACTTCTTCCGCTGATTCATGATCTCGCCCGCAGTGCTGCTGACGCGACGCTGGACGATTTAGGAGGTTGTGCGCTCGCGGGCGATCTTGCGGCGTTACAACATGAAACCCAAGACGTAAGGATATTCCGGACATGACCGAGCGTATGAACGGTCCTTTGCGCGTCGGCATCGGTGGTCCGGTGGGCGCAGGCAAGACCACACTGACCGAAGGACTGGCGCGCGCGCTGGCAAGCCGATGTTCGATGGCGGTGATCACCAATGACATTTACACCCGCGAGGATGCGGACTACCTGATGCGCGCACAAGTTCTGCCAAATGAGCGGATCAGAGGTGTAGAAACTGGAGGGTGTCCGCATACCGCGATCCGAGAGGATGCCTCTATCAATCTGGCGGCGGTGGCTGATTTGAGCGCCACCTTTCCCGATCTTGATCTGATCCTGATTGAATCGGGTGGTGACAATCTCGCGGCGACCTTCAGCCCTGAACTCGCGGACCTGACAATCTATGTGATCGACACTGCCGCCGGGCAGGACATCCCGCGTAAACGTGGACCGGGTGTGACAAAATCCGACTTGCTTGTGGTGAACAAGACTGATCTCGCGCCTTATGTGGGCGTCGATCTGGCGCTTTTGGAGGCAGACACAGCGCGCGCGCGGGGGGCACGGCCCTTTGTGTTGGCACAGTTGCACAGGGAGACCGGGATCGAGGCTGTCGTTGCGTTTATTGAGCGAGAAGGCGGATTGCAGCTTGGACCGCCTTTGACGAAGGCCCGTCACCCTCGCGCCGTTTAGAGATTGCGCGCGGGGGCCGCGACACCGTTGAGAAACACCCGTATCGCCAACCTGCGCCGCGCGGCGAACGTGTCAGGGGTGGCCAACCGTGCCGGATCAAGCAGCGATTCAAGTGGCCAAGGCCGCACCATATCCAGCAGTAACATGGCGGCCTCTCTGGTGTCCTCCAGCTTGATTTCTCCGCGTGCCNCGCCCCGTTCCAGTTCACTCGTCAGAATGGACAGATCGCGCTGTATCAGGCCATCGACAAGATCGCACCCGATGTCCGGCGCGGTTGGCACCTGTGCCACAAAGGCGCGCAGAATCTCAAGCGGCAGGCCATAGCCCTGATGCCGGATGTTCTGAGATAGAACGCGATCCAGTCGGTCCGCAATTGGCAGGTCCGTTTCGCAAGCGGGCAGGGGGCGGATGAACTGGTCCGCCACTTTGTCCATATAGGACCGCAAGAGGGCCGTGCGTCCCGGAAAGATATCGTAGAGCGTGCGCTTGGACATGCCAGCCCGGTGCGCGATGACCTGCATTGTCGCCCCATCAAGTCCGCTTTCGGCATGCACTGATTCGAGTGCCGCAAAGATTGCCTCACGGCGTTCGTCACAGGAAAACGTAATCGGTCGACCGCGCCGAATATTCTCGCAGGTCTTGGTGTTCGGCGTGTTACTGTGCATCAGCCTAACTCAATTTCGCACAGGTCGCTGTGCGGGCCATCTGTGATCTTGCCATTTCCGGGTCCGTCATATTTATAAAACCCAACCGTTTTATAAATCACCCGATGCAATCGCGCCAATGCTTTATCGTGAAAGGGCTCCTGATGGCTCATCTTCCAAGGTTCATCCTTACCCTTGTGGTCTGTGCCTGTTTTGTGCCGGACTTAGTTGTGGCGCAACAGGAGCAAGGACCGACCCCCGTCACCGTTGTAACGCTCGAGCCGGAAAATGTGACCCTGACGTCGCTTTTGCCGGGGCGGGTGGCAGCCTCGGCCGAGGCCGAAGTACGTCCTCAGGTCAACGGGATCATCACCGAGCGCCTATTTGAAGAAGGTGCCGATGTGACCGAAGGTGATCCACTCTATCAGATTGATATGGCCACTTACGAAGCGGCTGTGCGGCAGGCGCAGGCAACTGTCGCACAGGCCGAGGCACAGTTGCGTTCGGCGGAGCGCGAAGCGCAGCGGTTGGTGGAGCTCCAATCCCGGAACGTAGCCAGCGAACAGGCACTGGACGAGGCGACATCGACCCGCGATGCGGCGGCTGCGGGATTGGAATTGGCCAAGGCACAGCTGAATTCGGCAGAGATCGAATTGTCTCGCACCACAATCCGCGCACGGCTCTCAGGGCGTATCGGCCTCTCTCTCACGTCGCAGGGCGCGCTTGTAACCGCAAGTCAGTCACAGCCGCTGACCGTGATCCGGAACATCAGCCCCGTTTATGTCGATGTGACGCAATCCGCGGCGGACCTCTTGCGCTGGCGACGGGGCGAGACGGAGCGTGATCTGGAGGGAGCCGATTCGACAGTGCGGCTAAAGCTGGCGGATGGTTCTGACTATAGCGAGACCGGCCAACTCAAGGCGGCTGAACCAAACGTAAATCCGCAGACCGGCGTTGTGACACTGCGAATGCAATTTGAGAATCCCGACCTCCTACTTTTGCCGGGAATGTATGTGCAGGTGGAAGTGCCCGTTGAAGTGGCCGAGGCGGTTTATCTCGTGCCACAGGAAGGGGTGATCCGCGATCGTCGTGGGCGGCCCTTGTCTTGGGTGGTCAACGGCGAAGGGGTGATCGAAGAGCGCGCGCTCAGCGTCATTCAGAACCGCGGCAATGATTGGGTTGTGGACGAGGGTTTGAATCCCGGTGATCGCATTGTTGTGGCAGGCTTTCAGAAAACTGCGCCGGGGGCAACCGTCGCGCCCGAAGAACGCAGTGCTGAGCCGCAACAGTAACCGGGCAGAGGATATACCGCATGGCTAGTTTCTTTATCGACCGCCCGGTTTTTGCCTGGGTCATTTCCATTCTCATCATGGGGATTGGGATTCTAGCGATCATGATCCTTCCGGTCGCGCAATATCCCCAGATTGCACCTCCGTCAGTCACGGTCTCGGCCACCTATCCAGGGGCCTCTGCCGATACGGTCGCCAACACGGTGACACAGGTTATCGAGCAGCAGATGACCGGACTGGACGGTTTGCGTTACTTCTCGTCTCGCTCGACCTCGGCCGGTAGTGCTGAGGTAACTCTGACGTTTGAGACAGGCACCGATGCGGATATCGCGCAGGTGCAAGTGCAGAACAAGCTAGGACAGGCTACGCCACTCTTGCCTGAGATCGTGCAACGGCAGGGAATCACGGTCGAGAAATCCTCGGCTGGGTTCCTGATGGTGGTCGGTATGATCTCCACCGACGGCAGTCTCGAACAGGTTGATCTGTCGGATTATATGGTGACCAATCTGGTCGACGAGCTAAGCCGGATTGAAGGCGTCGGTTCGGTCAATGTGTTCGGCGCGCAATATGCAATGCGGATTTGGCTCGATCCATCCAAGCTGGCGGGTTTTGGCCTGACACCGTCGGATGTTGTGGCGTCCGTTTCCGCCCAGAATGCGCAGATTTCTGCGGGTTCCTTTGGGGCGCGCCCTGCTGTAGAGGGCCAGCAACTCAACGCCACGATCACCGCACAATCGCTGCTCAGCACGCCCGAGGACTTTCGCCAGATCGTTCTCAGGGCGGAAACCGATGGTGGTCTGGTGCTGCTGGACGATGTGGCAACGGTTGAGATCGGGGCAGAGAACTATGCCACAACGGCGCGGTTCAACACCGATCCGGCGGCGGGGATGGCGATCACCTTGGCACCGGGCGCTAACGCGCTCGACACGGCCCGTGCGATCAAGGAGCGCATGGTCGAATTCTCACGCTTCTTTCCCGAGGGTGTCGATTACGTAATCCCCTATGACACCACGCCCTTTGTCGAGATTTCCATCAAGGAAGTGGTCAAAACGCTGTTCGAAGCGATCGGCCTCGTGTTCCTCGTGATGTTCCTTTTCCTGCAGAACCTGCGCGCCACGCTCATTCCGACTCTTGCGGTGCCGGTCGTCCTGTTGGGCACCTTNGGGGTGCTCGCGGCGGCGGGGTTCTCGATCAACACGCTGACGATGCTGGCGATGGTTCTGGCGATTGGTCTCTTGGTCGATGACGCGATCGTCGTCGTGGAAAACGTCGAGCGCATCATGGAGGAAGAGGGCTTGGGCCCGCGCGAGGCCACGCATAAATCCATGGGCCAGATCACCGGCGCGCTGGTGGGCATCGCGATGGTGCTCTCGGCGGTGTTCGTGCCGATGGCGTTCTTTCCCGGTTCCACGGGGGTGATCTATCAGCAATTCGCAATCACCATCGTATCCGCCATGGCGCTGTCTGTGGTGGTGGCGATCACGCTCACGCCCGCGCTCTGCGCCTCCTTGCTCAAGGCCAAGAGCCACGCACCAAAGCGCGGACCGTTTGCGTGGTTCAACACGGGCTTTGGCAAGCTCACGAATGGCTACGGTGGCACGGTGGGCTGGTCGGTGCGCCGCCCGGTGCGGGTGTTCGTCGTCTATCTGGCACTGGCACTGGGCATGGCGCTGATGTTTCTGCGCACGCCCACCGGGTTTCTGCCGGAAGAGGATCAGGGCATCCTCTTTACCCTCATCCAGACCCCCACCGGATCAAGCGCCGAGCGCACGCTCGAGGTCGTCAAACAGGTCGAGGATTACTATCTAAANCAAGAAACAGACGTCGTGAATTCCATGTTCGGAGTGGTCGGCTTCAGTTTCTCNGGTAACGGGCAGAACATGGGTCTGGCCTTTGTCCAGCTCAAGGACTGGGAAGAGCGTACAGAACCGAACCAGAGTGTGCAGGCTCTTGCGGGGCGGGCCTTTGGCGCCTTCAGTCAGATACGTGATGCGATGGTGTTTCCGGTCGTACCGCCCTCGGTGATCGAGTTGGGCAACGTTTCGGGGTTCGATTTCTATCTGCAAGCGCGTGGCGGTCAAAGCCATGCTGATCTGATGGCGGCGCGCAACCAGTTGCTGGGCATGGCGGCGCAGAGTGAATTGATCGCATCCGCCCGTCCAAACGGACTTGAGGATGCGGCACAGTTCAACCTTGATATCGACTGGCGCAAGGCTGGGGCGATGGGTCTGACCCCCAGTGACGTCGGGGAGTTGCTTCAGGTCGCTTGGGCAGGCACCTACGTGAACGATTTTCTGGATCAGGGCCGNATCAAACGAGTCTATGTGCAGGGTGAGGCGGAGGCGCGCGCGCAGCCGTCGGATATCGAAAAATGGCGCGTTCGTAATGCAAGCGGCGGGTTGGTGCCGTTCTCGAANTTCTCCGAAGGGGCATGGGATTACGGTGCGCAGGGCCTCTATCGCTACAATGGCATCCCGTCTGTGCAACTGCAGGGCTCACCTGCTGCGGGGGTGTCGACTGGCGAGGCGATGGCCGAGATGGAGCGTTTAGTCGCGCANCTGGGGGCGGANTTTGAACTGGCTTGGACAGGTCTATCCCTTGAGGAACGCGACTCCGGCAATCAGGCCCCCTTGCTCTACGCGCTTTCTTTGGCGGCGGTGTTCCTATCGCTGGCGGCGCTTTATGAGAGTTGGTCTATCCCCTTCGCCGTCATGCTGGCCATGCCCATCGGGATTGTCGGTGCTTTGACCGGCGCGTGGATTGGCGGGTTCGAGAATGGCGTGTTCTTTCAGGTGGGCCTGTTGACCGTGGTGGGCCTGACGGGCAAGAACGCGATTCTGATCGTAGAATTCGCCCGGGAACGCTATGAGGCGGGCGAGACCATTCTGGAAGCGGTGATCGAGGCCGCGCGTCAGAGGTTCCGTCCCATCATCATGACCTCGATGGCGTTCTCTCTTGGGGTTCTGCCGCTGGTGCTGAGTTCTGGCGCAGGGTCCGGCGGGCGCAATGCCATTGGGTCTGGCGTTCTGAGCGGGACAATCTCTGGCACGGTGCTGGGCGTGGTCTTTGTGCCGCTCTTCTTTGTGATCGTGACGCGCCTCTTTGGCCAGGCCAAGCCGCGCGATTGATGCAGCATAGTTCCCGGCAAGAGCCGGGGACTGTCACACGAGTGTTGCCTTCGCATTCTAAAGGCCTGAGCAACCCGGCTCGTTGAGAGCCGGAGTTGATCAAACTCAGGAGCCAAGAATGACCCATCCTCTCCACACCATGTCCCGTCGTGCCGTGCTGGCAACCGGTGCCGCCGCACTGGCGACGCCGCTGGTCGCGCGCCGCGCGCTTGCCTCTTCCGGCGAGGTCAATGTTTTTGCCTGGGGTGATTATTTTCAGAACGGCGAGATCCCCGACGCCTTTACCAAGGCCACCGGCATCAAGGTGAATGTCTCGACCTATGGCTCGAACGAAGAGGCCGCCTCAAAGTTGCGCGCGTCGGGCGGCAAGGGTTTTGACATCCTTTTCCCTTCGGTCGACACCCGCCCCAATTATGACGAAGGCAACCTCTTGGCTGAGATCGACGAATCGAAGCTCAAGGTGGACCTCATCGAGCCTGCTCTGTGGCGTTCGTCCCTGGAACTGGGGGCCGCGCATCGCGGCAAGCGCTATCTGGTGCCGTTCGATTGGGGCACTGAGGGCATCACCTGGGATTCGAGCGCCGTCGATGTGGCTCCTGCCGATCTGTCCTACGCGCACCTCTGGGCCGATGGGATGAATGGCAAGGTTGCCATGCGCCAGAAATCGGTGCTGATCACCCTTGCGATCTATCTCGACTCGATTGGCGAAGTCCCGTCGAACCGCGCCATGGACCTCTACAAAACCGAGGAAGACACGCGCCGCATCTTTGATGCCTGCGTGGCCTTTGCCGCCAAGAACAAGGCCAATATCGGCGCTTACTGGAACAACGCCACCGAGGCCACTGGTGCCTTTACCGACGCGGGCTGCTCCATCGGTCAGACATGGGATACGACCGGCATCAAGCTGCATATGGATGTGGACCCCAAGTGGCGCTATGCCGCCCCGAAAGAGGGCGCTTTGGCATGGATGGACACTGCCGCGATCCCCTCGGGCGCAGAGAATGTCGATCAGGCCTATGAGTTCCTCAACTTCCTGATGAGCCCGGAAATCGGCGGCATGTTCGCCAATGCCACCGGATATAATTCGGCGGCTGTGGGCGCATCGGCGCATCTGAGCGACGCCAACAAAGAGGCGTTCGCCTTTGCCTATCAGAATGGTGCCATCGAAAACCTGTGGTGGTGGCCGATGTTCACGCCGTGGTTCTCGGCGGTGCGCGAAGAGTATTCCGAAAAGCTGACCAACGCCTAAACCGACAAAGTGGCGCGGGGAGATGTCCCCGCGCCCATTTCATGGAAAGACCCCAATGACAGTTTCCGCTCGCGGCATGGAGATCACCCTATCCGCCGCCGCTGTGCGCTTTGCCGGGTTTCAGGCCGTGCACCCCACGGACCTGACTATTCGCGCGGGCGAGTTTTTCTCGATCCTTGGCCCTTCAGGCTGTGGCACGACCACGATCCTGCGCCTCGTGTCGGGCTTTTTGGAGCCGTCCGAAGGCGGCGTGCAGATCGGCGGTATGCCGATGGCGGGCATCTCGCCCTCGGATCGCCCCACCGCGCTGATCTTCCAGAACCTCGCCCTGTTCCCGCTGATGCCAGTTTGGGAGAATGTGGCCTTTGGCCTAGAGATGCGCGGTTGGAGCAAGGCCAAGCGCCGCGCGCGCGCACTTGAACTGCTCAAGATGGTGGCGCTGGACGAGCAAGCCGACAAACTGCCCTCGGAATTGTCTGGGGGGCAGCGTCAGCGCGTGGCGATTGCCCGCGCTCTGGCTGTTGAACCGGCGGTTCTGCTGCTGGACGAGCCGCTCTCGGCGCTTGATCTCAAGCTGCGGCAACATATGCGCGCCGAACTCAAGCAGTTGCAGCGCGAGACCGGCATCACCTTTGTCTATATCACCCATGATCAGGGCGAGGCGCTGACCATGTCCGACCGCGTGGCGGTGATGAATGCCGGACGGCTGGTGCAACTGGGTACAGCGGATGACCTCTATCACCGGCCCGCCAATGCCTTTGTCGCGACCTTCGTGGGCGAAACCAACCGCCTGACAGGGCGGATTGAGGCGGTGGACGGTCAGAGTGCCCGCATCGCCACGCCTGAAGGGGTCTTTGTTGCAGTCAATACAGCAGGTCTGAGCGTTGGAGAGCAGGCGTTTCTCTTTTTGCGGCCCGAACGACTGCATGTGCTGGAGGCGGGCGAAACTCTGGCCAATAGCCTGACCGGACATCTCGTGCGTCGTGATATGGAAGGGGCGTTTTCCACGCTGGTGATCGACACGGGCCAGAGCCAACTCACAGTGCACCGGGTCAATGGCGGTGGGCCAGCCGTGCCCGATGGGCCCCTACGGCTCGGGTTTTCGCGAGAGGCCGGGGTTATCCTGCCCTTGAGTGAGACCGCCAATGACTAAATTGCGCCGCGCCTTTGGGGCACCCCTGTCGGCACTTATTGTCTTTCTTGCGGGGATTTGGATTCTGGGCCTCATTGCCGCGCCGCAGATCATCATGATCGAGCAGTCTTTCTGGACCATGCAGCGTCCCGAAGGGGCCGCCGAACTGTCGGTCAAAATCGACGCCCTCTACAATCGCCTTGATGTGCTGGCACTGGATCACGCAGCCGCACCGGATGAAGCCGCCCGTGCCGCCGTTGATGCCGAGCGTGATGCGGTGCAGACCGAAATCAAGGCGCTTGAGGTCGAGGAAAGCACGCCCGTCAAGACATGGACCCTGTCCAACTACGGACAGATGGGTAAGGCGCATCTGGCAATTTTCGCCAAGACGATCCTCGCCTCGTTGGCCGTTACGGCCATTGCCTTTGTCGTCTGCTATCCCATCGCCTTTGCCATTGCCAAACTAGAGCCGCCGCGCCGCGCCGCGATGATCATGCTGGCGCTCGTCATCCCCTATGCGATCAACGAATTGCTGCGGGTCTTTGCCTGGCAGATGATCCTGAATTATGGCGGGCCACTCAATGCCGCACTGGGGCTGGTGGGAATTGGCCCTGTGCCCTTTCTCGAAAGCGGAACGGGCGTCTTTGTCGCCATGGTCTATGCCTATATCCTCTTCATGGTTTTTCCGCTCTACAATGTGCTTGAGACCTTGGATACGAACCAAATTGAGGCGGCGCGGGATCTGGGGGCCGGAACGATCCAGATCCATCGCCGCGTGGTCCTGCCCCATGCGCGCCCCGGCATCGCGGTCGGCTGTATCATGACCTTCATGCTGTCGGCGGGGTCTTATGCGGTGCCCTATATCATGACGCGCGGCACTGCTGATCCGTGGTTCACGCAACTGGTTTACAACCGCTTCTTTCAGGCGACCAACTGGAATGTCGGGGCGGCCTATGCGCTCAGCTTGCTGGTGGTCTGCACCGGGTTCATTTTCCTGATGATGCGCCTGCTCAAAGTACGGTTGAGGGATATCGCCAAATGAGCGGGCAGGGCAGCGGGCTGATCCTCCGCCTCTATATGGCGGTGTTCTTTGTCTATATGTTCCTGCCGCTCGGGATCATGGTGGCGGCGGGTTTCAATGCCTATTCGCCGCCCTCGGTCACGGTCTGGCAGGGCTTTACCCTGCAATGGTTTGGTGAACTCTGGGCCGATCAGCGGATGTGGTCGGGTTTGCGCAATTCGCTGATTATCGCAGGCGCGGTGATCGCGCTCGCCCTGCCGATGGGATTGGCGGGCGCGCTTTTGCTGGGGCGGTTGGGCGCGCGGGCGGCAGGGCTGCTCTACACCGTCATGGTCTCACCTTTGCTGACACCGGGCATTATTCTGGGCATTTCCACCGTGATCTTCTGGCGTAATTTCGAGGTCGCAGGGGGGCTGTTCACCGCGATCCTTGCGCAGACCACCTTTGTTGCCTCATACGCGATGCTGATGTTCATGGCCCGTCTGCAACGACAAGATGCGACCCTGGAAGAGGCGGCGCGCGATCTGGGGGCCACGCCCTTGCAGGCCTTTCGCCGGATCACCCTGCCATTTCTGCGCCCGACCATCGTCACGGCGGCAGTGATTGCCTTTCTCCAGAGCTTTGAGAATTACAACACAACCATGTTCGCGATTGGTGGGCAACATACCCTGGTCACGGAAATCGGATCGCGAATGCGTTTTGGTCTCTCGCCGGTGGTCAATGTCATCGGTATCTTCTTCATCATCGCCACGATCACCTGTGCGGTGGTCTGGGCGATCCTCAAAGAGCGTGAACGCCGCGCTGCAAATGGAGTTTCGGCATGATGGACACTTTCAACGCCCCCGGCCGGTTCTGGCGCGGCAATCTGCACACCCATTCGGACCGCTCGGATGGGGTTTTGCCCCCCGAGGAGGTCTGTCGCCGCTACGCCGCCGAGGGCTATGATTTCATAGCGCTGACCGATCATTTCGTTGGGCGCTATGGCTATCCGATCACCGATACCCGACCCTATCGCAGCAATCGCTTTTCCACCCTGCTTGGGGCGGAGCTGCACTCCGGCGCTCTGGCCAACGGCGAACTGTGGCACATTCTGGCGGTTGGCCTGCCCGATGCGTTCACCCCGTCCAATTCGCCCGAGTTCAAGCCGGTCCCGGATCAGGAAACTGGCCCCGAGATTGCCGCGCGCGCGGTGGCCGCCGGGGCGTTTGTTGCGGTGGCGCATCCGCAATGGTCGGGGTTGACGCTGGCGGATGCGCGCAGTCTGACGGCGGCGCATGCTGTCGAAATCTACAACCACGGCTGTCATATGGGCTGTGATCGCGGCGACGGGTTCGGCATTGCTGACCTCTTGCTCAGCGAAGGGCGGCGACTGAGCTTGATTGCCACCGATGACGCGCATTTTTCCGANCCGGATCATTTCGGCGGTTGGGTNATGGTCAAGNCCGAGGAGAACAGCCCGGAGGCACTNCTNGAGGCGCTCAAGGCGGGGCTCTTCTATTCCAGCCAAGGGCCGGAAATTCGCGCGCTCCACGTAGAGGAGACCGCAATCGAGGTGGAATGCTCTGCCGCGTCGGCTGTGATGGTTCTGGGCCATGGATCGGCAGGTGTGGCAGTGCATGGCCACTCGATGACCCGCGCGCGTGTTACCTTTGATCATCGCTGCGCCGCCTCACCGTGGCTGCGGGTCACGGTGGTGGATGCGTCCGGCAAGCGCGCATGGTCCAACCCAATCTGGAAGCGCTGAGCCGCGCTCAGCCCAAAGCGCGGTCCGCAAGGATCATGTCCGAGGCTTTCTCGCCGATCATGATGGCGGGGGCGTTCGTATTGCCCGAGACGATTTCGGGCATGATTGAGCAATCTGCCACGCGCAGCCCGTCAATGCCATGCACCCGGAGCCGTGCATCGACCACGGTATCCGGTCCCTGTCCCATCTTGCAGGTGCCGGTTGGGTGATAGATGGTGGTCGAATACCGCCTTGCCCAGTCAAGCGTGCCCTCGTAATCCTCTAGATCAAGCGTGCGGTCGGGGCGGAATTCTTCCGAAATCTTGGAGGTGAGAGGTGCGCATCGAGCTATGCGGCGGGCGATTTTGATCCCTTCCACGATGGTTCGGCAATCGGTTTCAGTGGAAAGATAATTCGGGTGGATCTTGGGGTAGTGACTCGGGTCGGCAGAGGCGAGTCGTATCTCGCCTCTACTCTCGGGCCGTAATTGACAGACCGACATCGTGAAGGCTGAGAATGGATGCACCCCCTCGCCGGGACTGTCGGCGGACCATGGCTGAACGTGGAACTGAATATCCGGTGTCTCGACATGGTCGCCCGTACGCATAAAGCCGGTGGCGAGGCTTGCGGCCATGGCCATGGGACCAGCGCGAAAGAGGGCGTATTTCAGAGCAATTCGCGCCTGATTGGTCAGGCTGCGCACCTCGTCGTTCAAGGTGGGTTCGTTGCATTTGAAGACCAGCCGCGCCTGCAGATGGTCCTGCATATTGCGGCCCACGGCGGGCAGATCATGGCGCACTTCAATACCATTATCGTGCAAATGAGCCGCTTCGCCCAACCCCGACAGCATCAAAAGCTGCGGTGATCCGATCGCCCCCGAGGACAAAATCACCTCGGCGTGCGCTTTGGCCACATGTTCGCGTCCGGCGCGGTCACGGTAGGCCACACCTATTGCGCGTCTGCCGTCAAAGAGGATGCGGCTGGCCTGAGCATGAGTGACGATGGTCAGGTTCGACCGCTTGCGGGCTGGGTTGAGAAAGGCCACGGCGGCAGAGCAACGCCGTCCGTTGCGCGTGGTCAACTGGAAATAGCCGACCCCTTCTTGCTTGGCCCCATTGTAATCTGGGTTGAACGGATAGCCAGCCTCTTGGGCTGCCGCCACCCATGCGTCACATATGGGCCTTTGCAAGCGCATATTGGACACCCA
>JGI25321J50212_10001479_pt1 | contig 19896 bp, 23 predicted proteins | sample AutmiccommuBRH23_FD_50212 | JGI IMG/M metagenome (IMG submission 50212)
ACGCAAGCAGTCGGCACAGGGTATAGGCACGTGGTCTGGTATCTCGATGGGGTCGGGAACTACCTCTACTCCGACACCTCTGACCAGCCGTTTGACATCACCCCATAGGGCGAACTGCCATGAGCGCAAGGAATGCGGGCTCCAGGGTCCACGCTAGTACCCATGAACCTGCATTCCTTGCGTATCCAGATTCACGTCCGGCCGACAACGAGCGCCCCGCGATTAGACGCGGCTCCAAGGCGAATGGCGTGCACGCCCAACCATCGCGCTGAAGACCGCGGTCCGGTTCGGAAGTCGGCCGTAAAAGACGGGCCGAACCTACCTCCGCATTTCAGCTCACTCCGACCCTACGCGCTCGTGAGTTCCCGAGCGTGCCCCGTCCGCGGAGATCACGACATCGGCGTCCACACACGCACGGACCTGGGCCGCCACGCGTCCGCAGCCACCGGCAGACTCTTAGCTGCATACGCTAGATTTGAAGATTGGGAGCAAGCTTGATAGGCGCTTCGCGCGCCGCTCCGACCACTTGGCCCAGTACCCCTCCATCACCTACCGGACCACTTCGTCAAACTGCAATCGGGCAGGCAAGCGGACGATCGGTCACGTGCGAAGATCAGACTCCTATCGTGACGCCTCCGCCAGCACCTCGAGCACCACGTCGGCGATGAAGTGCATGTGCTCGGGGTCCAGCGTGGGATGCACCGGCAGCATGAGCGAGGTCTCGCCGAGTTCGCGGGCAACCGGGAGGCGCTCGGGTGGGGTGAAGCCGGCGTCGACGAAGGCTTTTTCGCGGTAGATCTCGGGGCAGACTCCCACGGAGCCCGGCACCCCGCGCCGTTCGATCTCTGTCATGATGCGGTCACGATTCCAGCCGGAGCGCAGCTCGTCTGGGCGCACGAAGGCGTAGAACTTGTACCAGGCGTGGGAGAGGTGTTTGGGAGGCTGAGGCACGCACAGGGGGGCGCAGGCGGCGAAGCGTTCCACCAGGATTCCGGCGTTGTGGCGGCGGGCGGCGGTCCAGTCCGGGAGTTTCCTGAGCTGCACGCGTCCGATGGCGGCCTGCATCTCGGTCATGCGCCAGTTGCTCCCGAAGGACTCTATGTACCAGCGGAAGCCGGGGGCGTGCTCGCGCCCGTAGACCAAGCCGTGGCTGCGGCCGTGGTCCTTGTACGACCAGACGCGCTCCCAGATGTCCGGGTCGTTGGTGGTGAGCATGCCTCCCTCGCCGCCCGTGGACATGATCTTGTCCTGGCAGAACGACCAGGCGGCGCAGTCGCCGATGGAGCCGATCGGCCGGTCGTGGTAGGTGGCGCCGTGGGCCTGGGCGCAGTCTTCGATCACCTTGAGGCCGTGGGCTTGGGCCAACTCCAGGATGTCGTCCATCTCGCAGGGCCAGCCAGCCAGGTGTACAGCGATGATGGCCCTGGTGCGCGGTGTGAGCGCCGCCTCGATGGTCTCGGCGGTGATGTTCTGGCTCTCCGGGTCGATATCGGCGAAGACAGGCGTGGCGCCCACGACCGCGACCGAACTCGCCGAGGCCACGAACGAACGCGGGGTCGCCACCACCTCGTCGCCCGGGCTGACGCCCAGGGCCCGGAGGGCCACCTCGAGGGCCACGGTGCCGTTCATCATGGCCACCGCGTGGGTGCAGCCGGTGGCGGCGGCGAACTCGGTCTCGAATGAGCGGGTCTCGGTGCCCGTCCAATAGTTGACGTCTCCGCGTTCTAGGACGGCTGTCGCGGCGGCCGATTCATCCGCCTCGTAGTGGGGCCAGGAGGGAAGGGGAGTCCGGTCCCGCGTCATGCGGTTTGGCTCGTCCCGGTCTGCTGCTCGACTGCGCCGGAATCCGATCGCCCGGCGAGCTTGTTGGTGACGACCTTCGCCGGAACTCCCACGGCGACCGCCTTGCTGGGGATGTCGCTGACGACCGCGGCACCCGATCCGATCACCGCCCAGTCGCCGACCTTGACGCCTGGGTTCACGACCGCGCCAGCACCGAGCTCACAGCCTTCCCCCACCCCGGATCCGCCGGCCATACGGACCCCACTCGCCAGATGAGCGTAGGCGCCCACATACGTGTCATGGCTTGCGGTCGCGTGCAGGTTAAGGATTGCATGCGCCCCTATGATTGCCCCGGTGTTCACCACCGCTCCGTTGAAGATCATGGCGCCCTCGCCAATAGTCGCGAAAGGGGAGATGATCGCATCCTGGGCGACGACGCTCGCAAAGTCCACGCCGGCTGCACACAGAGCCGTCGCAACATGCTTGCGGACCCGGTTGTCGCCGATAGCAACGACGGCTCGATACTCCGGCGCATGCTCGGCTAGCCATCCAAGTGCCCCTAGAACGGGCTTCGAATCGAGTTCGGTATCCTGGAGTTGATCGTCGTCATCGACGAAGCCTACGACCTCGTAGCCCCTACCGTCATGTTTCAGGATGCCGAGCACCTCGCGACCATGCCCTCCAGCTCCAACGATCACCAGGGGCTTCTCGTGGCGCGTCGATTGAATCTCAGCCATCGTAGTCTTGCCTGTCCGGTTGGAAATCTTCGGTCACTCCGTGCCTTCCGTAGATGCCAGTGCTCTCGATAATAGCCCAGGGGGTGCGCAGGAGGATACGGAGGTCGAGGAGTGGGGAGCGGTGATCGACGTACCAGATGTCCAATTCGATGCGCTCCTCCCAAGAGAGAGCTTTACGGCCATTCACCTGGGCCCAGCCCGTGAGGCCCGGCTTGACTTCGAGGCGCCTTCGCTGGCGCCGGGTGTACTGGTCCGCCTGCGACGTTATGGTGGGCCGTGGGCCGATGATGTTCATGTCGCCGAGGACCACGTTGATGAGTTGGGGGAGTTCATCCAGGCTCGTTCGGCGCAACCAGCGACCGCTCTCGTGATGCCGGCGACGTCACTGGCGCAGGCGAGGTCGAGTCCGCAGTTCTCGGCGTCGGGGATCATGGTACGGAACTTGAAGATGCGGAACGTGCGACCGTCCAGGCCTACTCGGGTCTGGCGATATAAGATTTGGCCGCGAGAGTCGATGTTGACCACCGCTCCGTTGAGGATCATCGCTCCTCACCAAGAGTGGCAAAGGGAGAGATGATCGCATCCCGGGCTACGACCGTAGAGAAGGTCACTCCGGCTGCAGAGAGCGCGCTGGCGATTGCTTTGCGGGCACCATTGTCGCCGACCGCAACGATCGCATGATACTCGCCCGCGTGCTCGGTCAGCCACGTGCTCGCTCCAAGCACGGGTTCCGAGTCAAATTGACGGCCATTGAGGCAGGGGGCATCATCAACGAAGCCCGTGACCAGGTGGCCCATGCCGGCGTGCACGAGCAGACCGTATGGCTCTGCCGTGGCCCCCTGCCCCGACAATCAGGATTGGTTTCTCGGTGGCGGGGGCTGGCCTCTCAAACATGATCGTCACCAGTTCCACACGGGAAATCTGCCGTCACTCCGCCCTTTCCGTAGACGCCCGTGCTCTCGATCATGGCCCGTGGGGTCCGCAGAATGATTCGGATGTCCACAATCGTTGACCGGTGATCGACATACCAGACGTCCAGCTCGATCCGATCCTCCCACGAGAGGGCGTTGCGACCGTTCACCTGGGCCCAACCCGTAAGGCCGGGCTTCACCTCGAGGCGCCGTCGCTGGTGGCCTGTGTACTTCTCTACCTGAGACGGGACAGTTGGCCTGGGGCCGATGATGCTCATGTCGCCAAAGACTACGTTGATGAGTTGAGGCAGTTCATCGATGCTGGTGCGCCGCAGGCATCGGCCCACTCGAGTAACTCGTTCGTCGTCGCTGGCACACGCTAGCCCGTGGCCGGAGCATTCGGAGTCGGGCCTCATGGTGCGAAACTTGAAGATATGAAAGTGGCGTCCATCAAGGCCCACACGAATTTGGCGGAATAGGATTGGGCCGCGGGAGTCCAGAAGGATTGCAGCCGCGGCGACGGCCAGAAGGGGCGCAAGGGCGACCACCAAAGCAAGTGCGGCCATACGCTCGGCGAATTCGACCAACGACCGTGGTCTCAAGGTGTCTACCAAACGCGAGTCATCGGGTCCTCTGCTCCGGCCGTCCAAATTCCCGTAGTTCGCACTGAATCCCTTGAGTTAGGTGCTGGAAATCACATTCGTCAATGAAGGATCCTAGTATGCCTTGCGCCTGATCAGGGTTAACGCACAGCGCCACAACCAACGACTCCAGGAGGTCACTACGGTCGTCATCCGTGAGGTCGGCCAACAGTCGATTGGCTCTTGCTAGGAGAGGGGTGGTCACGCTGTACCGTCCCGAGTCGCCACTACCAGATTACTGTGCGACGATACCAGGCCGTAGTTCTGGCTGCAAGTTGATACTGGGAAGATGCACGAGGACCGCGTACTCTCTAAGCAGCGGTTCGGCATTGTTCAGTCATGGAATGGCCAGCAAGATGCTCTGGTCTCCCCCGCTAGAGCCCAGACGACACGCGGGGCGGGGGCGACCTTTGTGCTCTTCCCCTCACCGCTGCGAACCAGGCGTGCTGCATTGTGGCCCCGGGAGACCCCTCACATCCAGTGGGTGGATTGGCTCAACCGCTGTGGCCTCGGGCGCCCGCAACGGCTCTCCCCGCTGAGCTCGAGGAGAAGAGCCGGGGAGGTGTCGTGCTGTGAAGCATCTCCAATAGAGGCCGAGGGCGTTGAACAACTAGCGCGGGGAATATTGCCATGCGGCCCGCATACCTCGCGCCTGGTGGCGCCGCTTCACGACTGCCCCTCCCCGAGGGGGCATGGTAGACCCCTCGGGTGGTCCGCCCCGGATCCTTCCCCCTCTACTCACAGCAGGGAATCGGCTGTCAAACTGTGGTACGGGAGGATATGCTTCTGAGATGGTGGCAAACGGACAGAAGACCCGTTTGGGCAGTCGTGTTTCAGCGGCCCGCCAAATGCAGACGTCCACGACTTCTTTACATGAGTATTGAGAGAGGCTCTTCCAGAGAATGAAAACTATCTTGATAGCTCTACCTTATGCCGTTTCTATTCGTGACTTCGTCAACTCGAGGGTACTTGATATCTTGCGAGCAGTGCCTGGGTTGAGACTTGTGGTACTAACCAAGGCAGACGAGATCAGGTATATGGAGAGTCTCTATGCGTCATATGATGTGTGTTTTGAGTCTCTGGTTGACTGTCAACTATCAAGGACTGAAGTCGCATGGTATCGATTTCTGCGGGCCCTACTCTACAAGAAATCGCGGACAATCCAATTGGGCAATACGGCGGCGGCTTCGGACTATGTGTGGCTCTTTCGCATTCCCGCAGCATTAGCGCGAGTGATTGGTGGAGAGAGCCGTGCTCTGGGTCTTGTGCGAAAGGCATTCTTGCGGCACGCACGGCCGGGTCCATACCGAGTTCTCTTTGAGAAATACTGCCCTGACCTGGTGGTGTGCACTCGTGTCGTCGGGTTCTCCCAGGACTACTGGGTGCTCAAGGAAGCGGCAGCGGCTGGGATCGCATCAGTCGTTCTGGCCAGTAGTTGGGACAATCTGACCAGCAAGGCCTGGCTGCCTCTGCCGGTCCGAAGTGTGGTCTTGTGGAATGAGGTAATGAAGGATGAGATGATTGATCTTTTCCACGCTCGTCCCCAGGCTCTGTTCGTGGCAGGGGTTCCTCGCTGGGACATCTGGTTCGCCAGGCCGAAGTTGGCTTCCAGGGAATCCTTCCTTTGCTCGCTTGGGCTTGACCCCAGCCTTCCACTGGTAACCTACGGAACTGGCAGTGCGGACACGAGCGTGACACGAGTCTTTCCGCGGTCTATTGAGCCTCACATCGCGCGTTTCCTTGCTCTCGCCGTTGAGCGGGGCGAGCTTGGACGATGCCAGCTGCTCGTTCGGCTTCATCCACAAGCGAGGGAACGAGACTACGCGGACATTCAGGCTATCCCTGGTGTCGCCGTCGTCGCTCCGGGCCGTCCCTCTGGGTTCTCCGACAGGGCCTTCTCCAGAGATGATGACCTGGCTCTGCTGGAGACGATGCACCACAGTACCGTTGTCGTGAACCTGGCGTCGACGCTTACCCTCGATGCCATCGCATGCGATACTCCCGTCGTTTGCGTGGCCTTCGATTATCCGGAGTGCCGGCCTTACTCTCAGTCGGTTCGTCGATTCTACGAATTCGACCACTACCGTAAACTGGCCGACACAAAGTGCTTTCGCTTCGCCTGGTCGCCCAGTTCTCTTCTGAACGAGGTATCGACCTACCTGGACGATCCGGCTCGGGATGCAGCTCAACGCGCACTCGCACTTCGCACATATGCCGGCCATCTCGACGGCCTGTCAGGTAGTCGCGTTGCCCACCATATCTTGGAGCTATTGGACGAGGATGGGTCCGCCGGCGATGTTTGGAACGAGAAAGCATCGCCGAGGAGTACATACGCCCGCCCAGCGTGACACCCTCGCGCGTCGGGCCGCCGCGCATTCTCAGTGGACTGCCGTAGGCGATTCAGGTGCTTCTCTTTGGCTCAAGGGAGACCTCCTCGGTGTATGCGGCTCGACGCTTCCGGTGGTCCGTTCCATCTGGTCTTGCCTTGACCTACGACTGCCCTGTGAATATAGGATCTCATCGGGCCCATTTGGGGTCTACGCATTGCCGCGGCATGCTGACCGAAACCCGTGAGAGCCAGAATGACTGACGCAGTTGTTCTTGGTCCCTAGATGATTGATTCCACTGGATTGACCATGCTATCCAAGGAAAAGGAAGCAGAGAGGCCGAAATCGGCGGTGTCTAGAACACCGTCGACCCGGAGCCCACGATGGACGCCGACCTCGACACTCTCTGCACCCACGTTTATTGCACAGCCGACAATCTTCTGCCAGTGGGGAGGGGCAATCACCGCCGCCGGCTCCCCGACGCCGAGGTGGTCACCCTGTGCGTGGCCCAAGCCATCCTCGGCATTCCCTCTGACCGCCGTTTCCTGGCGTTCGCAGGCAGGTACCTCCGCCATCTCTTACCTCGACTCCCCGGGCAGTCGGGCTACCACAAGCGTCGGGAGCGACTGGGTGACACCCTGGAGTGGCTCCTCGGCGTCTTTTCCGGGCATAGCCCCGGTTTCTACGATGATCTCCTGCTCATCGACTCCACCCCGGTGGAGTGCGCGCGTAGCCGGGAGACGGTCCTGCGCTCCGCGCTTTCGGACGCCGCCGGCTACGGCTGGTCGGCCGCGCACTCCCGCTTCTTCTGGGGGGTGCGCCTGCACGGCATCTTCGCCCCCGACGGCACTCTCCGGAGTCTCACGCTGGCCTCGCCCAAGCGGGACGAGCGGGAGGTGGGCCTTAAGCTTCTGGCCCGCTGCGCGCGCGGTGGGGAGACGCTCCTTGGCGACAAGGGCTACGCCGGCCGGGCTTTTGCCCAGGGAGTCGAGGAATTTGGAGTCACCTTCGTTAGACCGAGACGCATGGATGAGTCCGGCGAGGCCCCTCACCTCGCCCCCATCCGCCAACGGATCGAATCCATCTTCTGGACCTGCAAGGACATCCTCACCCTGGAGCGTCACGGCGCCCGCAAGCTTCTTGGGCTCAGAGTCCGCATCTTGCAGCGCTTTCTTTGCCTGGCGGCGTGCATCCGCCTCAACCATCAGCTGGGCCGTCCCAGTCGCGCCTTGGTCAGCTACTGCGCCTGACGGCGTGGAATCAATCATCTAGTCCCATGGGCCCTCTGCCCCAAACGAAGCAGCCATCCCTGCTCTCGGGATCCACATTTGTGCTGCAATCGCTCCTCCTCCAGGGGTCAACGGTCATGGCTCAGCTATTCGTCCTTAGGTGGATTAGTCCGAGTGATATGGGCTACTGGCAAACGGTTGCCATACTTGAAGCGTATGCCATGATACTGAGGTTTGGTGTTATAAACGGTCTGAATCGAGAACTGCCACATGTTATTAGTACGGGGGATATGCGCAGTGCATCGGGATATGTTGATACTGCTTTCTCACACTCATTTGCAGTATCTGCGGTGATCTTTGCGGCCTCTATGGGAGCATATGTATTTGTCCGTGGTGATGAGAAACTCAGTCTAACGTTTCTTGTGTTTGCTTTCGTGGCGCCAATGCACATACAAACTGCCTTTGCCGAATCTGTATACAGGACCGGCAAGCATTTTAGTTCACTTGGTCGTATACGCATGATACAAGTTCCGCTTGTTGTTGCTTCGCTGGTGCTTCCTTGGTCCTTGGGCTACTTGGGGTTCTGTATAAGGGCGCTCATCATAGCCGCCGCTGCTGCCGGTTTGGCGTTGTGGAGAATCCCGATTAGGCCGCAATTCGGATTGAACGGGGAGTTCCTAAAGCCCCTCATCAAGACTGGTATGCCCTTGCATATGGCGGGCTACGCTAAGAGCGTTTCGCTGACTTTCACTCGCGTAGTGCTTCTGTATTCAGCGGGCTCAGCTGCCGTCGGAGCCTTCGCGCCTGCAACATATGTGTATAGTATGGTTGTGGCTGGGCTCGGAGCGTACGGGCCCTTTTTGTTTCCGTCTCTGATTGAAGCTGCGGTTGATCGGCCAAGTACGGTCGCGCGGCAGACTTTGGGATTGATTGCCAAGCTCCTAGTGGTGACGGCGCCTGTGTGCACGCTTGCCTACTTTCTGGTGCCCCCCGTCTTCTCCGTGGCTTTTCCAGCCTACTCGGAGGGTGTTGGAGCTGCGCAGACCGCAGTGGCTGCTGCATGGGCTGACACCGCGCTGCTCGGTGCGATGTGTTTTGTTGCTCTCAAGAATTGGCGGGTTCTCGCGATTCACACTCTGGGTTTGGTTGGCATTCGAGCGGTGGTCCCACTGGTGTTGTTCCCCTTGATAGAGAACAAGATTGGAGCCGCTGGGAGTAGTCTCCTTGTCTCCAGCGTTCTCGGGGCGCTACTTACAGCGGCGCTTCTATGGAGCATCCACAGGCGCGCAACTGTACTCTGACGTGACCGTCCCGCCCTGCAAGTATCTTGAGAGCGGCTGGCGAGCACAGCGCAGTTCGGGGGCCTTGGCCTCGACTCCGGTCAGAACGGGAGCAGGGCGTTCGCCTTGGCCGCGGGAATAACGGCCTGCAAATGGCTTCCTAACCAACGATCTGCAAGGAGTACCGGCGGCTTCAGCGCAACGGCTACGGCCGCCGAAGAAGAGACGCTGGAAGTCTATATACTCGTATTGTGGCGGTTTCGGCCCGAGGGCCCGTGAAGCCAGATGGGGAGATCGTGATCGTATGAGAATGGCGCGTGTACGCCTGCATGACCCGAAGCCTGAGGTTGTCTCAGGCGGCGGTGCTGGCTCTCACAGTTTCGGCCCTTCGGGGCAACTACCCGGCGCGAGACGGCGGTCAATGGTTACGAGATTTCTTGGGCTCTCAATGGCACTCAATGTGTTCTTCCTAGCCCAGCCGGTCGCAGTCAGCGTGTTCAAACGTGGGATTCCACTCGTCTTTACAGTTGCGGGGGCGGTGGCCGTGGTCCCTGCTGTGCTTGCCGCAATACTAGTTCTACGAACCCCTGGGAATTCTATGACTATTGGTTGGCGAGGCGTTCCGATGGCAATGTGTCTTCTGGCGATAGCACTCGCCACCATTACAGGCATAGTTTCTGGGAATTCACTCTTGCTTCTCTACTATGATTTGTGGGTATTTATATTGTGGTGCGCCTGGGTCGTCGTCGGAAGTGAATCATATGTCTGGAAGTGGGTTGCCAAATCTGCGCTGATAGTATTCTGGATTGGTTATGTAGTTGTGGTAATCGGTCTGATGTTTCCAAAGCCGTTTGCTGACTATGGACAGCTGGTCTTTCTGGAGTCAGAAGGAGTTCGAGGACTCACTGCGACTGCGGGATATGAGTCTATGAAGATACTAAAGATCTGGCCTGTCGTCTTTCTCCTTGCAGTCTACTCTTCGAGAAGTGGTCTTCGATATTGGGCGGGGGTGCTGGCTTTTCCAGCGGTCTTGATTCTTCAAGTGCTTTTTGTAAAGAGAGCGCCAACGGCGTTTGTGATCTTGATTGTCTTCTTTGGGATTGCGTTAGCTATACGTGGTAAGTATGTGCGCAGTCGCAGAGGAACTGTGGTTGTTATGATGGTCTTGGCTGCAACACTGGCTGGGCTTTCCCAGGCAGAGCAGTTTGTTAGTCTTGGCAACAGGTACAGCAGTGAGTCTCTGGTTGATTCAGAGCGCCTTGCTGAAGGGCGATCAGTGGTCGAGGGCTGGGAGCTGGCGGACTACGTCGTTGGTAAGGGCATGGGTGGCACATTTCGTCCCCCGTCGGGCTGGTCAGGAGGTCTAGTTTTCGGTGCGTCAGGAGGGCCCGCAACGCGATATGTAATGCACACGGGTGTGCTTTATCCACTCCTAAAGGGCGGGATTATTCTCCAGGTGGCGTACTTCGCTGTGTGGGGTTTGACGTTATTGCCCCGTCGCCGCCCCTGGTATACAGTTGCCCCGAATGCCGCTGCGGTTGTGATAGTTGGTGTGTATTTCTTGTTTCAGTTCATAGAGGGCCCTCCAACCCATAGTACGCCGATGGATGCAGTTGTGATTGGGCTCGCGTGCGGGCGTGCCTTCGCGGGCCAGTCGGAGGTGGTTGTGGATATTCGTGCTGCCACCAGGGCGGGGGCAAGCTCTTGAGGGCGGATCTCAGAGGACTGCGAGACCGGATTGTACGCTCAGGCTCCATTGCTGGAGGCTCTTTGCATTTCGCACTCCTAGCTGCATATTGGGGGATTGAGGGTGGCCAGCATGCTGTTGTTCGAGGACGGGTTCGGATGTACTGCGCCGGTAGATTCCTCATGGGGAGGGCGGTGCGGATCAATTCAGGGTGGACCAACTACGTCGGGGGGGGGCGGCGCACCGCAATATGGGTTGGGCAAGAGGGCGTATTACGAATCGGCGAGTCTGCAGCAATCTCCAACACCTGCATAGTCGCCGTAAATGGAGTCACAATAGGCGAATTTGCATACATTGGTGGCGGCTGCGCTATTTGGGACACTGACTTCCACAGCATTGATGCGAGTGAGCGGGAGCTCTTGACCTTGCCCGCCCCCAGCGCTCCAGTATCCATCGGACCCCACGCTTTCATCGGCGGGTACTCCACTGTTCTCAAAGGGGTTTCAATCGGGGAAGGTGCGGTTGTCGGCGCTTGTAGCGTCGTGACGAAGCCAATCCCAGCCGGCGAGGTTTGGGCCGGAAATCCTGCTCGCCGCGTGGGGTACGTGCCGAGCAGAACGACCGGCAGCTCGCCGTGAAGCCCTCTGTCTTGGTTGTCTTCCCATACCTCTTCCCATCGCCTTCTGCGGGATCGGATCGGGTGGAAAGACTGGCTCTGGGTTTGTCCACGGTAGGTTGTTCGTGTCGGGTTCTTGGCCTCGCGTCGAGCTGTTCGGGCGATGCATGGTCGATGACTGAAGCGGGAGTCTGGTTCCAGACCGTATCGCTCCCGCAAGCAATCGGATCGTGCAGCAGGCTCCGCCGCTTCTCCGCGTTGATAGATCGCTTGGGGAGCAAAGCCGTGTCGATGGTTGCCGAGCTAAAGGCCACACATGTGATTCTGTACGGGGAGTCTTGGTATCGTTTTCGCAAGGTGATTGACTCCCTCAGCGGTCTTTCGGTCGCGGTCGTGGCAGACTGCAACGAATGGCACCCTCTTGGTATACATACCTTGCGGTACGGGCAGTGGCTAGATCAATACCTATTCATTAAGCGAGTGTTGCCTCGCGTCAGAGGGGTGATCGGCATATCATCCTATTGGGCCGACTTCTGCCAGCCTGAGGGTCTCGAGGTTCTAGTTGTTCCAGCTCTTGGGCCAGACGCCTCTCCGAGCCGTCGTGCTAATGACGGCGTGGGCCATGGTAAGTCGTTCCGTGTTGGGTATCTTGGAGTTCTGGCCGACCGAGATCGGCCCCTAGACATGTTCGGGGCCCTAGGCCTTGCTCGGGCCCGGGGCCTGGATGTACGTCTGTCCATCATGGGGGCCATTCCGGAGAGGCGGGTGTCAGGTTATGGGCTGGCAACCAGGGACGGGGTAGATTTGGTTGGCTGGGTGGCGGATGGCGACTTGGACGCGCGACTAAGTGAGGTCGACTCTCTCATTCTGCTTCGCGATTCCTCACGTGAGAGTCTGGCGTCCTTTCCCACCCGGCTACCCCGCTTGCTTCTGGCGGAACGACCCGTAATTCTCTCCCAAGTTGGCGACATGCCTCGGTACCTTGTACACCGGCGAGACGCGTGGTTCGTAGATCCGCAGGACAACGCGCGTAGCTCTGCCCGAGCAATTGCCCAACTGGCTGCGGACCCCACGCTGCGGAAGGAGATCGGAGAGAGGGCAGGCGTCGTCGCAATAGAGCGTTTCTCAGCCAGGACGCATGCACCTCGTCTACTCGACTTCCTGGAGTCAGTAATGTGAGTCGGCCTTGAAGGTAGTATTCTTCGATTTCGTCACACAATATGGCGGTGCTCCCAGATCTACCATTGAATTCGCTGGGAGGCTTTCTCTGTTTGCCGACGTAACCATCGTTGATCCATATGGATCTTGCGGTCTCTTTGCTCAGGCAGTCCGAGTTGCTGGTCTTCGCTATGTTGTGCTCAGCCCCGGCGCCAGTCGAGTCATCATTGGCGGAAGCACAAACCTGTGGAAAAGAGTATACGCCCTCTGCGCTTCCATGCCTGGTCTATGGAGAATTCGTAGACTCGCCAGACAACGTATGGTAGAAATACGTCCTGATGTAGTTATCTGTAACAATCCTAAGAGCCTCGCCATGTTAGCGACACTACTTGGTATGCGTGTCGACTTCTCGCTGGTAGCCTATCTGCGAGGTTGGTTTACGCCGGATCAGTTGCCTTTCTATGCACGGGTCCTGTATAGACGCCGTTGTTCACACCTCCTTGCAGTTTCGCGCGCCACTCAATCAGCGTTGATTTGTGCTTCCTTCCGCAGCCAGGCCATCACGGTCCTCCGTAACCCCATAGACGTGCCGGCGCTTACGGCCCGGGCAATGGAACCGTTGTCGGCGGCGCTGCCGGGGTTTGGGGCGGATCACAAGCTTCTCCTGGCCGCAAACCTTCTTCCCGGGAAGGGCCAGCATGTTGGGGTCGCTGCCCTCGCTGCTCTAGTACAAAGGAATCACGACTGCGTTCTGTGGATTGCTGGCGGAACAGGACCAGGGAGTGACGTGGCGTACGTCGAGGATGTGAGGCAGGCGGTTGAACAACTGGGCTTGGCCAATCGTGTGTTTTGGCTAGGTGTACGAGATGACGTGCCCAGACTTATTCGGGAGAGCACTGTCGTGATTCTGCCCTCTACCTCTGAAGGTCTTCCGAGAGTTCTCATGGAAGCGATGGCTCTCCGCAGACCAGTCGTGGCGACCATAGTCGGTGGAGTTGCTGACCTCATCTTGCCAGAGGTCACTGGTTTGGAGGCTGCAGTTGGAGATCCTGAATCCTTGGCCGCCCAAGTAGAAAGATTCTTGACTGAGCCAGAGTTGGGCGAGCGCATTACGGAAGCTGCATATGCGTATATCTCCAGTTCTTTCAGGCCGGAACTACAAACGCAGATTGCCCTTGATACCTTCACCCGATTGATTGAGGGGCGTGGCTCTTGATGGGGAACAAACCGCTAGTTACGATTGGTGTGAGCTTCCATAACGAGAAGGCCTACTTGCCGAGTTTGCTAAGGACGGTCTTCGCGCAGACCTACGAGAATTGGGAACTCGTTCTTGTAGACGATGGATCAAATGATGGTGGATACGGCGTTGTTTCGGAAATTAGGGATCAAAGGGTTCGTCTATTGCGTTCTGAGGAGAACCTGCGTGTGCCGGTCCAGCTAAACTACATTTCTTCAGTAGCTAATGGTAAGTATGTTGCCAGAATGGATGCCGACGATATGGCATCACCATGGCGTCTAGAGAAGCAGGTAATGTTTCTTGAGGAGAACATCAGCGTTGATTTGGTGTCTTCTGAGTACCTTGCCATTGGTGGAGGGGACGATGTTCTCGGTGTGTGGCATGGCCCATCTAGTCACGGCGATATATGCCGAAGGCCGTGGACGAGGGTTGAACTGTTGCATGGGGGAATTATGGGAAGACGAGAGTGGTTTTTGGAGAATCCGTATGAGCCGAGGTATTGGGGAATAGAAGACCAGGCTCTCCTGATGAAGGCATCTGCGCAATCTGTTTATGCTAGTATTCCCGAGCCGTTGTACTTCTATCGAGTCTTTGACACGTACACTCTGAGAAAGCATCTGCGAGCTGAGTTCTCTTTGATGCGGCTTGCCTACGATTCCAGACGAGAGGGCTACGGGCTTGGGAAGATCGGCTCTACGATTGCGGGCAGAGTTGCTCGGGCCGGCGTCTATACGTTCGCAAGCGCAGTTGGGAAGCGAGGGTGGGTGATGAAGCGGAGGTTCGACCGGCCAACGGAGGCAGAGACCGCTTATTTTGCCGAGTGCCATCGCGTGATTGACGATACCCGAGTGCCCGGGGTGGGCTGAGCCAGTGAGGGTACTGCATATCTTGAAGACATCAGTGGGCGCTAGGTGGGCCTTCCTGCAAATGGCTCAGCTTCGCAAACTGGGCGTCGAGGTACACGCAGTTCTCCCCCCAGGGGCCTCTTCCCATGATTGGCGAGGAGCGGGCGTGGAGGTCCACACGCTGACAATGGCCGATGGCCTAGGCCGAACGATGGCTCGTTCTTCCGCTACGGTGCGAGGGCTTCAGAGAATCGTGGCCGAAGTTGACCCAGATTTGGTGCACAGCCACTTTGCGGCGATGGCTTTGCTGGCAAGACTCGCACTGAGACGGCATAGAGCCGTTCCGCACGTGTTTCAGGTGCCTGGGCCGCTCCATCTGGAGCATCCGTTCTTTGCCAGAATTGATGTGGGGTCCGCGGGGCCGCACGATCGATGGATTGCCTCGAGCAGATATGTCCAGAGGAAACTCGCTGCCGCCGGCGCTCCGAGCGCCAAGGTTTATCTAAGTTACTACGGGACTGACGTGGGCGAGTTCGAAGGTGGTAGAACGGGGTTCCTAAGGGCCAGGTACCCCGTAGCGGATGGGGGCTTCTTGGTTGGCAGTGTGTCGTTCATGTACCCTCCGAAGAGATATTTGGGCCAGTCAGTGGGCATCAAGTGCCACGAAGACGTGATTGCAGCGGTCGCGAACGTCGGAAGGAGGAGTCCGACGGTATCCGCGATCATTGCCGGAGAAGCGTGGCAAGGGGCGGAGTGGTATAAACGGAAGCTGGAGCGGCTAGCTGCACCTACGACGGGGATTCAGTTCGCTGGAGGCCTGAGCTATCGGGAGGCGGTTCGCGCGTGGGGTGACTTTGATTGTGTGCTCCACGTGCCGTTTTCTGAGAACTGCGGCGGCGTGGTCGAACCCCTTCTCGCTGGGGTGCCGGTCATTGCGTCCACAGCCGGGGGCCTCCCCGAGGTCATCTTTCCAGGTCTTACGGGAATACTGGTGCCACCGCGGAGACCCGATTTGCTCGCTGCTGCAATACTTGAGGCCTCGGAGGACTTGGAAGGGATAGATTCTCTGGGAAAGAGGGGCCAGAAGTTGGCCCGCGAGATGTTCGATGTGAGAAGAACTGGACGGGAGGTCCGCGCGATCTATGACCACATTCTCGGTGAATCCAACATCCTGCCGGTTCCCTACGACTCCAGATCGCGCCTCTTGTCGTTCACAGATTCTCGTCTCTCCCCGTGATGGCTTGCCTTCCCACCTGGGCCTCTGCCAGGAAGCTCACCTTCCTTCCACCCGCAGCTGGCCGAACGAACGGTTCGCGCTAGCCCCGTGACCGCCGTCATGTCGCAAGTGCAATTGATAGCCGAGGTTGGACAGGCTCACGACGGGAGTCTGGGCATGGCTCATGCTTACATCGATGCCATCGCTGGCCGTGGCGTCTGCAGTGTCAAGTTCCAGGTTCATATTGCTGAGGCTGAGAGCAGCATTCAAGAGCCCTTCCGTGTTGGGTTCAGTTTCCAAGATGCGACTCGCTCGGACTACTGGCGCCGCATGGAGTTCACAAGAGATCAATGGGCCGGGCTGAAAAAGCATTGCGAGGCGAAGGAGCTGGAGTTCCTTGCTACGCCGTTCAGTCTTGCCGCCGTTGAGTTGTTAGAGACTTTGGGCGTAGAGCGATATAAAATGGGCTCAGGTGAAGTGGACAATTGCTTGTTGCTTGAAAGAGTAGCTCGGACGGGTAAGCCCATTATCCTTTCGAGTGGGTTGGCGAGCTACGCGGATCTAGACCGCAGCGTAGCACTCGCAAATTCGTTTGCCTGCTCCCTGTCCATCCTTCAATGCACGACCAGCTATCCTACTCAGGCCGTTGAGTGGGGGCTCAACGTCGTTCCGGAACTGAAAGCGCGCTACGGGCTGCCCACTGGCTTGTCCGACCACTCAGGCACAATCTACCCGGCGATCGCCGCCGTTGCCCTTGGTGCCGAGTTGGTCGAGTTCCACGTTGTCTTTGATAGACTTTCTTTCGGCCCCGACGCAACATCGTCCTTGGAAATCCGCGAACTTGAGGGGCTAGTGCGGGGTGTTACCATGGTGGCTGAGTCGCTCGCGAGCCCTGTCGACAAGTCCAGCCCGGCAGTAGATTCGGAACTACGCCGGATCTTCGGAAGATCTCTTGCTGTAAATCGTGACCTCGACGCAGGCCATGTACTGCGCTTGGGAGATCTCGAGAGCAAGAAACCGGCAGGTTGCGGCATTGGAGCTGCGGACTATCGCGCCGCAATCGGCCGTCGTTTGACACGCCCGTTGCGCCGCTGGGACTTCATCAATGATGCTGACTTGAGCGCCGACTCGGTGGACCGTTGACACGCAAGATATGCGTCGTCGTGACTGCGCGCCCCAGCTACAGTCGGATCAAGACCGCGCTGAGGGCCATTGTCGATCATCCGAAACTGGAGTTGCAGCTGGTGGTCTCGGCTTCAGCCCTCCTGGATCGCTTCGGTGCGGCAGTCGACGTGATGGAGCGTGACGGTTTCACGGCGTGCGCGAAGGTCTTCAACGTAATTGAGGGCGAGAATCTGGTGGCTGCGCCCAAGACAACCGCACTCGGGATACTTGAATTGGCAACCGTCTTTCTGAACATACGCCCCGATATCGTCGTTACGATCGCCGATCGCTTCGAGACCATGGCAACTGCTGTCGCGGCGGCGTACATGAATATTCCTCTGGCTCACGTGCAGGGTGGAGAGGTGACGGGGAACATTGACGAGAAAGTTCGCCATGCCGTAACGAAGCTCGCGGACTATCATTTTGTAGCCTCAGAATCGGCGCGCGAGCGCGTTCTGCGCCTAGGGGAGAGACCGGACTCTATCTTCAATACCGGATGCCCCTCCATCGATCTCGCGCGCGCTGTCGCAAGTGACAATGACGCTATGCCGTTCGACCCGTACGTCAAGTACGGTGGCGTCGGCGAGGTCCTGGACCTGTCCGCAGGCTATCTGATTGTCCTCCAGCACCCTGTGACGACTGAACAAGGACAGGCTCGCCAGCAAGCGGAAGCGACTCTGGAGGCAGTCAGCAGCTTGGGGCTCCCGACGTTGTGGTTCTGGCCCAATCTCGACGCCGGAGGCGACGCCACTTCAGGTGCGATTCGTGCCTTCCGAGAGATTCGCAAGCCGCCACTGATCCACTTCTTCAAGAACATGGAGCCGGAGGATTTCCTTCGGCTCCTCGTCGGCGCAACGTGCCTTGTCGGCAACTCCAGCGTAGGCATTCGCGAATGCTCGTTTCTTGGCGTCCCGGTGGTGAATATTGGCAGCCGTCAGGCCTTACGCGATCGCGGTCGCAACGTACTGGACGTCGCCCACGATGCGGCCTCGGTGCGTGCTGGAGTCGAGCACTGGATGCATGCGACGCGCCCGGCGCCGGAAACGATCTACGGTGGTGGGGACGCGGGCGAGCGGATTGCTGACTTGTTGGCCACCGTGCCATTGCGATTCCACAAGACCATCGCGTACTGATGAAGGTCTTGGCGATTGTCCCTGCGCGCGGTGGGTCCAAGGGTGTGCCGCGAAAGAACCTGCACTTGGTGCACGGCAAGCCGCTGATCTCGTGGACTATCGAGTGCGCGGTGGCAGTTCCGAGGATCGACAGGATTATTGTCAGCTCAGATGACGAGGCTATTCTGGCGATTGCACGCAATCATCTTGGGGTCCACGGACTTCGTCGCCAAGCGGCATTGGCTGGGGACGAAAGCTCCATTGTCCCCGTTGTCGCTCATGCGCTAGCTGCAGCAGAACACCAGCAAAATATCTTATACGACGCGATTGTTCTCCTGCAAGCCACCGCTCCTTTGCGCGAACCTTTTCACGTTGAGGAGGCTCTAGCCGCCTTGGTAGATGGGGTCAGCGCAGTGATCTCGGTTTGTGCGGTGCGGGACACGCATCCGGCGAGGATGTACGGGATGGACCAACGGGGTGTGCTATCGCCTCTTGCCCCGGAGCTTGAAGGGTCTCGTCGTCAGGACCTCCCGCCCGTATACCACCGCAATGGCTCAATCTACATCGTGCGCCGCGAAGCTTTCATTGCCCAGTCTGCTGTGATGGCCAAGCCAGCGGTAGGCTACCCGATGGACGATCGATACTCGCTCAACATCGACGAGCCCCGCGACATGCTAATTGCTGACGCCCTCGTCGCAGCTTGGCAGAAGGGTCAGCTATGAGAGGAAAGGCCAGTATGCGGGAGGTCATTCTAAACTCCGAGCCACTGGGGTATTCGGCGCGTGCGCGTGCGCTCTGGGAGTCTGTTGGCTACTATGTTGAAGGATCGATTGATGACCCGGGCCTTGCTGAGTTGCGCAGGCGAACGACGGTCCTGATTGTCCGGCTTGCGCGGCGCGTCGACGCTGCCGTGCTTGAGTGTTTTCCGAATCTCCGCTACTTGGTGTCAGCGACGACAGGCCTTGATCATCTTGACCTGGGCGATTTGTCCGAACGCGCCGTCCGTCTGTTGTCATTGCGGGGTGAAACCGAGTTGCTCGACACCATTCCATCGACCGCGGAACACACGTTCGCTCTGCTTCTGGCTCTGCTACGGCATGTCCCCGCTTCCGTACAGTCTGTGGGCCGTGGTGAATGGTTGCGTGACAGCTTTCGAGGCCGCCAGCTGAAGGACCGCCGGCTGGGCTTGATCGGACTGGGCCGGATTGGGCGCATGGTTGCAGGCTATGCGGAGGCATTCGAGGCGCGCATCGGATACTATGACCCGCACGTTGACGGCGCACCCTGGCGCCGGTTCCGTCGCCTGGAGGACTTGCTAGGCGAATCAGAGATCGTCAGCCTGCACTTGCATCTTGACTCCGGGACCCGCCATATCCTCGGGGCCCGCGAACTAGCGATGTTGCCTGCTGGTGCTTGGCTAATCAACACGTCTCGCGGTGCCCTGGTGGATGAGGCCGCCCTTGCTGAGCTAGTGCGTGCCGGCCGCATCGGCGGTGTTGCTACGGACGTGCTGGCTTCTGAGTTAGACGACCCTACTGCAAGCCCCCTATGGCAGGCCATGTGCGCCGGTCACCCGGTGCTGATCACCCCTCATATCGGCGGGGCGACTGTCGACGCTATGCACCAGTGCGAGGAGTTCCTTGCAATGAGCTTCATTGCGCACCGGTGCGGCGTATCTGGTGGGTAGTGTTATCCTCTCCCCTCCCAACTGAAGCCACCTCCTGCCATGATTTCACCATGACTTAGTGGTCGCCTCAATCGCAGGGGGAGCAGGGTATTCCTTGGGATATCTGCCTCGGTCTGTGATGGCTCCATCCTCTCGAGATGGAGCTTCCGGGGAAGTCGGGGGGGTCGGCGCTCGTTGTCGGCCGGACGTGAATCTGGATACGCAAGGAATGCAGGTTCATGGGTACTAGCGTGGACCCTGGAGCCCGCATTCCTTGCGCTCATGGCA
>JGI25321J50212_10001486_pt1 | contig 19810 bp, 18 predicted proteins | sample AutmiccommuBRH23_FD_50212 | JGI IMG/M metagenome (IMG submission 50212)
TCAACGCTGTGGTGCATCGCCAGAACCTGCACCAGTTGCCGGAGGCGATCGAGATGGCCGTTGANATGAAAGCGCGGCGGATCGAAGTTGCGATTGTGCAATTCCACGGCTGGGCGATGCTGAACCGCAGCGCGATGATGCCGACACGCGCGCAGGCAGACGAGGCCAGCCGCGTCGTAGCTGACGCGCGCAAGCGGCTCAAAGGTCAGCTGGTCATCGACTATGTGCCGGCGGATTACCACGGCGACTATCCCAAGCGGTGTATGGGCGGATGGGGGCTCTCGGGCCTTAACGTCACGCCTGACGGGCTGGTGTTGCCCTGTCACGCGGCGCAGACGATCCCCAACCTCGTCTTCGATAACGTAGCGGACAAGCCCCTGTCGGACATCTGGTATCACGGCGCCGCCTTCAACGCCTATCGCGGCGAGGACTGGATGCAGGAGCCGTGTAAATCCTGCGATCGGCGCAAGCTGGACTTTGGGGGGTGCAGGTGTCAGGCGGTGGCGATTGCGGGCGATCCGGCGGCCACGGACCCGACCTGCATCAAATCGCCGTTGCATTCACGCATGCAGGAACTGGCGCAAGGGTTTTCAACGGATGACACCGCCGAACTGGTTCACCGCAAAAGCCCGTAACCTCACGAGACACTGCGGAGAAAGTCGAACAGCCTGAGACGGTCGATGGGTTTGGGCATCAGGTTCAACCCCATCGAGGCACACTGTTGCGCAAGCGCGCTACTGCGGTCGGCAGAGATCATACGCGTCGGGATTGGCCCGTATTGCTGAATGATCCGTTGGTGCAGCTCGGGCCCCGACATGCCATCGCCCAACTGGCAATCGAGCAATAGTACATCGGGGACAAGATCGATGTCCCTGAGGATGGCAATTGCCTCCTCACCGTTGAGCGCGTGAATGACATGGGCGCCCCAGCCTTCGATCATGAGGGATATTGCGTTGGCAAGATCCCCGTCATTCTCCACAAGCAATATAATCTGACCGAGCTTCGGTAACTTGGGGCTGTCGCTCATTGGTCTTACGGTCGTTTTTTGGGCTTTGTCACTGCAGAGGATCTTCAGCTCTACCGTAAAACAGCTACCCTTGTCCGGAATGGAGCAGAGATGCAGCGGGTGGTTCAGGGACTTGCAAGCCCGTTCGACAATGGCCAGACCCAGACCCAGACCGGCCGCAGAGTTCGCCATATCCAGACGCTTGAACTCCTGAAAGATCAGTTTCTGATCAGCCTCTGCAATGCCAAAGCCCGTATCCCAGATCTCCATACGGGCCGTGGCCCCGCTGCGCCGCACGCCCACAAGAACCTTGCCACTCTGCGTGTACCGGATCGCGTTGGAAATGAGGTTCTGTGCGATGCGCCGCAAATAGCCGGGATCACTGCGCACGGTCAGGCCGCAGCTCACGATGGTGAGATCCAGCCCCTTGTCCCGTGCTACGGGCGTCAACTCGTCGCTGAGAGGGCCAAGGATGGCGTCCAGCCGCACCGGCTGGATGTCGAAAGTGGGGCTGGTCGCGTCCAGTTTGGAGATGTCCAGCAAAGCTTCGATGATCTTCTCGACGCTGATCAAGGCTGTTTCGGCCTTGCCGATCACATTGAGTAGGTCTGGCTGCGTCAACCGGTCCGACACCGAAGCCATAAACAGTTTTGCAGCAGAAAGCGGTTGCAACAGGTCATGGCTTGCAGCAGCGACAAATCGGGATTTTGACGCATTGGCGCGCTCCGCTTCCGACAAGGCGATCCCCAACTCATTCGTGCGGTCCTGCACGCGCTGTTCCAGCACTTCGTTCATTTCGGCCAATGATTTCGCCGCAGACCGCTCGGCAGTGACGTCGGTAAAACTCATCACAAAGCCACGGTCCGGCATTTCCTGACCAAAAACGCTAAAGGTCTGGCGGCCGTTGCGCGTGACTTCAAAAGCAATCGGGGACCGCCCTTCATTGTGGTTGGCCCATCGCACCAGCATGTCGACGTCGAACTGGTCGGAGAAGATGAGCTGTTTTTCAAGCTGTTCGAGGAGAATGACAAAATTTCTCCCCAATGCTGCTTCCTGAGGGGGCAGATCCAGCAGCTGATCCATCTTCTTGTTCCAGCCCACAAGATTTTTTGCATGATCAAAAATGCAAACTCCCTGATTGAGATGGTCAAGCGTGGCTTGAAGGATCTGCGCCTGGCGGTCGCGCATCCGGTCCTGTTCTTTTCGTTCCAGCCGGATAATTTCGGTGACGTCCGTCTGCAGGATAACGGTGCCGCGACGGGCTGTGCGGTGTTCGCTGACCTGTATCCAGCGGTCATGTTTCAGACTGACATTGAACACCACATGGTTGTCGCGGTGCCGCTCGGTGCGCCGATTGGCCCACTGGGCGGGTGTCACATCAGGCGGCAGTGCGAGGGAACTGCTTCGCGAAACCAGGTCGACGTAGTCGTTGAAAGGCAACCCTTCGACCAATCGCATCTCCACGTCTTTCATATCGCGGCAAAAACGGCTGTTGAACAGGACGAGTAGGTCGTTGGAATCAAACAGCGCAAAACCTTCGTTGATCGTCTCAATAGCCTCACCCAGATTGGTGCGGGCGGTTTCGGTCTCGCGGTTGGCCTCTTCAAGCTGTGCATTGGATTCCTGCAACAGATCGAGTGTGCGCTCCAGATCAATGGTCCGTTCCTTGACCTGCATCTCAAGCAGGGCGGCCCGTTCGAACTGGGCATAGGCAAGACCGGACTGTTCGTTTTTTTGCTCCACGCGGCGCATGAGAACTTTGGAAATCAGCAGCAGCTTTTCATTCTGGCGCTCGATGCTGTCGAGTGGGTTGATCAATGACATGGGTGTCAGGCCTCGCCGCCATGGGTTTCGGCATAGATCGCCAGACCGGACATGGTGTGGTTGACGTGAAGCGGCCCGATTTGTTCGCCNTAGGTTGAAAAGCCGATGACCTTGTGACGGGTCAGTACGTCCGACACCTGGCGGGTGCTCTGTTTTTGCTCGGCTTCAATGCGGCGCAGAATGCAGTCACATCCTACGATGTCCGTCAGCGTGCCCATTCTGGACAGCTCGGTCAGCTTCTCGTCCAGATGTTCGGCCATGTCCCGCGGCTCTGCCACAGTCAGCACCATGCCTTCGTCTATGGCAGAGAAGAACACCAACTCGCCTTTTGGCGTGACCTGCTGGATCGCGCGGACATGATGGGCACCGCCGATACGCACGACGACCGGATGGGAGGCGAAAGTGAACTGGTCGAGCTGGTCAGGGTTCGTACCGACCAATCGCGCATATTCGCGCGCGGCCGGCTCTGCGTTGATGGATTTCACGATGCGCCTGTCGGGATCGGCGTCGGTGACGACCATCTGAATATCCGTGGGGACAAGGTGATCAATGCTGAAGACCTGCGTTTTATGATCTGTCTGGATCATCGTCAGAACGGCAGCGTTTTGGCGCACCCGTCCATTAAATGACACGAACGTCTGTTTGAATCTGGTGCCGTCTCCCGCCGATCCGCCAAACAGCGGCATGTCCCGCAGCGCAGGCGAGATCGCAGCCGTCAGGGTATCCTCGCGCAGGGAAAGGCCGTCCACCACGAGAAAGGCAAACCCATTCAGTTTTTTGGGGTTTCTATCGCGCAAGGCAACCCGGTCCTGCGCAATGCGGTCAACCGCGCTTTGGGTCTCGCGACCGTCAAGGTCTTCGACGAGGATCGAAATGCTGTCAAAATGTGCGGCGGGGTAGCCAAGTCCGAGGATCGTTCCCTCCTCATAGCCTCCCGCGCCGATTTCTCCGGCGGTGGTACAGGCTACAATATCAGTTGTGGGAAATACTGCGTTGAGCCTCTCTGAGACAGCAGCAAAATCGACATTCGGGGTCACAAAGACCGTGAGCAGGGCCAAGGGAGCGTCCCCCAGCTTTTCGCGCAGATGCGCGACCGGATCGTCGCATTTTACCGAGACCTGGGCCTGAGATAATACATGCACGTCCCGCCCGTTGCTCTGGATCTTTTCGGTCATTCTGATCACCCCGTTCCGGTCACGATAGGGGTGCTATTCCCGGTTTGGCAAGACTTCGGAAAAATTCGCTTCATGTGCAACCAGCACCGCCTGGGTGCGGCTTTGAACGCCGAGTTTGCGCATGATCGCGGTCACATGCGCCTTTACAGTTGTTTCCGCAATCGTCAGGTCGAATGCGATCTGCTTGTTGAGCTTACCCTCGCAGATGAGGTTCAGGATACGGGCTTGCTGGTTGGTCAGGGACGACAATCTTCGCAGCGTGTCATCCTTGGCAGACCCCTCGCTGCCTTTGACAAAACCGGGCGGCGTGAAAATCTTGCCTTCCCTGATCTGGTCGATGGCATCCTTGAACACCGACCGGCGGCTGTGTTTGGGCACAAAACCCGCTGCACCGGATGTGATTGCGGCGTTGATGATTGTGTTATCGGTCATCGAAGAGACTACGATGATTTTCGACTCTTCGGACTTCCGGCGCAGCTGCATCAATCCGTCAAGGCCGCTGACATCGGGTAGGTTCAAATCGAGCAGGATGAGGTGCGGCGCTTTGAAGGTGTCGAGCGTCTTGAGTGCCGATTGAAGGCAATCTGCTGTGCGAACTTCCACGAACTCTGCCACCGACCGCAGGGTCAGATCAAGCGCATCGCAAAACAGAGGATGGTCATCGACGATGAGCGCCCAGGGTGCGATGTCTTGCAATAAATGTTTTGATATTGGCGATTGATGAGGTGTCATGGCCCTACGCTAGGGCACAACAATCCAAAAGTCTCTTGTCAAAAAGTCCTAGTCGCCCGTGCCAAAAAAATGCGCCCCTACGAGAGGGGCGCACAAGGTTACAGGGAGATTTCTTAGTTGTTGGAAGCAAGCTGCGCAGGCAGACGGAAGGTCCACAGCAGGCCGCCCTGGTTGAGGTAGTTCACCTTCTGGGCCACTTCGCCGCCCCAGAGTGGCACCGCACCACCCCATCCGGAGATTACGGTCACAAACTGTTCACCGTCCTGTTCCCAGGTGATGGGCTGGCCGACGATGCCGGAACCGGTCTGGAACGACCAAAGCTTTTCGCCGGTTTCGTCATCGAAGGCGATGAATTCACCCTCGGGCGTGCCTGTGAACACCAGTCCACCGGCAGTGGTCATCACACCGGCCCAAAGGGGCGCGTCGTTCTTGTACTCCCACTTGATCTCGCCGGTGTCGGGGTCCATCGCCTTGAGGCTGCCGATGTGGTCCTCGTAGTTCGGCTTGATCGTGAAGCCCGAACCAAGGTAGGCCGCACCTTTCTTGTAGGTGATCGGCTCGTTCCAGACGTCCATGCCCCATTCGTTGGAGGGCACATAAAACAGGCCAGTTACGGGCGAGTGTGCCATAGGCATCCAGTTTTTGCCGCCGAGGAAGGAAGGCGACGAGAACACGACTTCCCCCTTGTTGCCATCGGCCGACGCAGCCGGGTCGCCGGGGCGATTCTCTTCGACGAAGATCGGACGACCGGTATCATCGATGCCGCTGGCCCATGTGATGTCCTTGACGAAAGGTGCGGCACTCACAAATGCGCCGTCCTCGCGGTTGAGAACATAGAAGTAGCCGTTGCGGTCGGCGGTAGCCCACCGTTTGTTGCCTGCGCGGTCTTCATAGGCGACGACTTCGTTCACCCCGTCATAGTCCCAGCCTTCGCGGGGCGTCGTCTGGAAGTGCCACTTGATCTCGCCCGTGGCCGGGTCGATACCGATGCGTGACGCGGCATAGAGGTTGTCACCGGAGTTGCCTTCTGTCGGCTGGCCCGCATTGCGCAGGTGGCTGTTCCAGGGGGCAGGGTTTCCCGCGCCGAACACCAGCGTATCCGTGTCCGCGTCATACGATCCACCGAGCCAGGTAGCCCCGCCGCCGGTTTTCCACATATCGCCCGGCCATGTCGCGTTCAGCGTGCCGGTCATCGTGCTTTCTTCGCCGTTCAGCATCCCCATGTGACCCTCGATCACCGGACGATCCCAGATCAGTTCGCCGGTCTCGGTATCACGGGCTTGGACACGGCCGACCACGCCGAACTCACCGCCAGAGTTGCCGGTGATGATCATGCCGTTCAGGATCAGCGGGGCGGCAGTGTAGCTGTACCCCGCCTTGTAATCGGCGATCTGCTTGTTCCAGACCACATCGCCGGTGTCCTTGTTCAATGCAACGATGCGCGCATCGAGCGTGCCGAAGTAAACCTTGTCGCCAAAGATGGCGGCACCCCGGTTCACGACGTCGCAACACGGCAGGATACCTTCGGGCAGGCGGGCGTCATACTGCCACAGCTCTTTGCCTGTCTTGATGTCGATTGCATACATCCGCGAATAGGAGCCGGTGATGTACATCACGCCGTCATGCACGATGGGCTGCGTTTCCTGGCCGCGCTGCTTTTCACCGCCGAGAGAGAACGCCCAGGCCGGCACAAGGTTCTTGACGTTGTCCTTGTTCAGAGTTGTCAGCGGAGAGTGGCGTTGCAGGTGACGCCCCATGCCGTTTGTCAACACGTCACCCGTGGATGCCGTATCATTCGCAAGATCGGCCTCTGTGACGTCAGCGACCGCCAGGCTTGCCGTCATCATCGAAGCCGTCAGCGCCAAAATAAATCTGTTCATTCGGTATTCCTCCCAAGAATTATCTGGTCCGGCCACACCTTATGAATGAACGGCGCAATCCGGCATAGCTCGACTATCTGCACAAAAAGGCAAAGCGGCTATTGAACAATGGTCGTATGTCCAAGGGCGTCTCGCCCAAGACCAAAGTCGCAGTGCTGACGCGGGTGCGAGGGGGCTAGTCTGGCAGTCGAACGGACACCCTTCCAGATCAAAGGACACCCCTTGCGAAACTTCATTACTGCTCTCTTTCTTTCTATGTCTGCTACCTTCGGGGTAACGCCGGTACGCGCTGAACTGCCCGTCTTGCGCATCGCCGTTCTACAGGTTGGAACGGTAAACTGGGAGCTTGATACAATCCGTCACCATGGCCTCGATACCGCCAACGGTTTCACACTCGAGGTTCAGGGCGTCGCGGGCGGGGCTGCTGCGATGGTGGCGTTCCAGGGGGGTGCTGCCGACGCGGTGGTGAGCGACTGGTTGTGGGTTGCGCGGCAGCGGGCTGCGGGCAAGGATTTCGTGTTTCTCCCCTATTCACGCGCAGTCGGTGCATTGATGGTACAGGAAGAAAGCGCGGCGCAGACGCTTGCCGATCTGCGGGGCCGCAAAATCGGTATCGCAGGCGGTCCGCTGGACAAAAGCTGGCTGGTGCTGCGGGCCTATGCGGCTCAGGAATACGGCATGGATCTGAAGGCCGAAACCGAACAAGTCTTTGGTGCGCCCCCGCTGATCTTCAAGACAGCAGTTGATGGCGGTGTGGACGGTGCGATCAATTATTGGCATTTCAATGCCAAGATGCAGGCGCGTGGCATGCGCAAACTGATCGACATAGACGATGCCGCCCGCGCGCTGGACCTTGATCCGCAAACACCGCTGCTGGGATATGTCGTGAGGGGTGAATTGCTGCGCGCCAAACCGGGCCTTGTTGCAGGCCTTGCCGCGGCGTCACGTGCGGCGAAAGATATCATGCTGTCGAATGATGCTGTATGGGACCGTCTGCGGCCCTTAATGAGCGCACGGTCAGATGCACAATTCCTAGCCCTCAGGGATGGATTTCGCGCAGGAATCCCACCAGCTGCTCCGGTTGACGAGCAGGCCGCGGCGCGCATGCTGGCATTGATAGCCGATCTGGGCGGTACCGAGTTGCTGGGGGATGCCACGACCCTCCCGCAAGGCGTTTTCTACAAACAGGTGCCCTGACATGCAGGCGTCACATGCCCCTGTGGTGGATCTTGATCTGCGGTCATTCGCGAAGAACGACACGGCAATCCTGGGCAGCATCAAGATCACCCTGAGCCCTGCGGAAACGCTGGCGCTAGTCGGGCCTTCGGGGATTGGAAAGACGTCGCTGTTGCGGATCATCGCGGGGATCGAGACGGGGTTCGAAGGCGACAGGCGGGTGCACGGAAAAATCGCGATGGTGTTTCAGGAGCCCACCTTGCTGCCCTGGCGCTGCCTGCGCGACAATATCACGATCCCGACCGGTGTTGATGCCAAAACCGCCGAGGATGCCTTGACGGAAGTCGGGCTGGCCGGGCGCGGCAGCGATTTTCCGGCGCAGCTTTCACTGGGCCAGCAGCGCCGCTTGTCTCTGGCGCGGGCGTTTGCGGTCAAGCCGACGCTCTTGCTGCTGGACGAGCCGTTCGTATCGCTGGACCCTGCGCTGGCCGATGAAATGATTTTGCTTTTCATAAGGCTGCGCGAGGTGCATCAGGTGGCCAGCATCTTTGTGACCCACGTCGTTGACGAAGCCGAGAAGATGGCGAGCCGCACGATCCGGTTGGCCGGATCACCGGCCCGTCTGGTCCTCTGACAGCCGCCTCACCGCTTGCGCCCGACCATGCCACGTGCCGGATCGTATCCCCAGACGGCACCGGCGACAAAAACACCGGCGGCCAGCAGCGTCCACAACAGCGCCTCTTCGTTGAACTGGCCGTAAAGCGCGAAACGGATCAGTTCGATCCCGTGTGTGAACGGGTTGAAAGCGCAGATTGCATAGAGAAGTTCAGAGCTTTCGGCCATTTTCCATAGCGGATAGAGTGCGGAGGACAAAAAGAACATCGGGAAGATGACGAAGTTCATCACACCTGCGAAATTCTCGAGCTGTTTGACAAAGCTCGACAAAACCAGCCCCAGCGCGCCAAGCATCAGGCCGACTATCAAAAATGCAGGAAAAACTGCGAGGTACCCCACCACGGGGGCCGACACACCAAAGGCCGCCGCGATGGCCAGAAACGCGTATGCCTGCAAGATCGAGATCAGAGTGGAGCCAACAAGTTTGCAAAACAGCAACCACCAGCGGGGCAGGGGGCTGGTCAGCAACAGCTTCATCGAGCCCATCTCGCGGTCATACACAAGGCTGAGCGAAGATTGCATGCCATTGAACAACAAGATCATGCCGCACAGACCCGGCACGATATATGTCTCGTAGGTGATGTAGGTCTGATAGGGCGCGATAATGCTGATGCCCAACGCCGCGCGAAATCCTGCGGCAAAGACCAGCAGCCAGACCAGAGGCCGCACGAGGGCTGCAACAAAACGCTCGCGCTGGTGCACGAAACGCAACGCTTCGCGCAGCGAAATGGCGTAAAGCGATGTCAGATAGGCATTCATTCGGGCGCCCCTGTCAGCTTTAGAAAACGGTCGGAAAGAGGCATCTCTGCGCTGATGTCGCCGGCGGTGCCAATGGCCAGAATTTTCCCACGGTGCAAGATCACTAGGCGGTCATCGGGGCGCACCTCGTCTGTCAGATGGGTCGCCCAGAGCACGCAGGTGCCCTCAGCCGCCAAATCATGCACATGGGCGGTGATGGCATGGCGTGCGGCAGCATCGAGGCCCACAGTCGGTTCGTCGAGCAAGAGCACCGAAGGATTGTGCAAAAGGGCGCGGGCGATTTCGGTCCGGCGTTTGTGACCGCCGTTCAGCGTGCGGGCCTTTTCACCGGCGCGGGCGCGCATGTCCAAACGGTCAAGTGCCGCATCAATGGCGGCCTCGGCCCTGCGGCCCGACATACCCTGCAAGGCCGCAAAATAGCGCAGGTTCTGGCGCACTGTCAGATCCAGATCCAGCGTTGTCTGCTGGAACACGATGCCCAGATGCGAGAGCGCACGGCGCGGATGGCCCGACAGGTTCTCACCCGCAATCGTGATGCGGCCCTGCCTTGACACGATCAACCGCGTCAGCAGATTGAACAATGTCGATTTTCCCGCCCCGTTGGGGCCGAGCAGCGCACAGAACTGCCCTGACGATACTTCGAACGATACGTCGTCCAACGCGACTTTTGCCCCGTAGCCATAGCTCAGGCCGCTGATGGACAACCCTGTCATTCGATGGTGATTTCAATCCGCTGGGTTTCACCCGTGGTGCCGGGAATTTTCATATAATAGCGTCCCGGCTTGATCGCCAAGAACCCTATCTCCATTTCGCCCGCTTCGTCAAATTCAACACTGTCGAGGCCAAGGGGTCTGATCTCCAGCCCCTCCACGACAATCTCGTCGATCCAGATCGCCCGAAAGAACTCCGGCCCCGTCAGCGCCAGCTCCTGCGAGCCGTCGCCTATGATCTCGAACTCATAATAGGTGCCGGATTTCAGCACCCATGGACCCTCCGAGATCGGCATGCTCGAGGACAGTGTCAGGGGCGGCAGGTCTTCCTTGTTCTTGCCCGACAGTACCCCTGCGGCACCAAAGCCATTGTCGTGACCGTCCCCAAATGCCGGCGAGGATAGTGCAAGGAAGGCAATCAGCGCGGGTTTCAGCAGTGTTTTCAACATATGTATTCTCCGTTGGTCGTGTCGTTATGGACGAAAGGCGGCACCCCATGGAAAGCGTCCGACCTTGATTGTCTTGACGGCCTTGCGCGATGCCACGTCGATGACGGTCACGTCACCTGAAACACCGTTGGTGGTGAACAACTGCGAATGGTTCTCGTTGAACTCCATGTGCCAGACGCGGCGCCCGACGAGGATGTATTCTTCGACCTCGTAGGTTTCGGCGTTGACCACAGCGATGTGATTGGACGGCCCGAGGGCGACAAATACGGTGCCGTAATCGGGTGTAAACTCGAAGCCGACGGGCTGCACCCGGTCGGGATGCACGCCCTGCACCTCGAACTCGATCTTTCCCTTTTCGGTTTGTGTCGCTGTATCAAACACCGTGAGCGTGCCGCCAATCTCAGAGCTGACCCACATTTCGGTGCCCTGCTTGGCAAATTCGGCGTGGCGCGGGCGGCTGTCGACCAGCGTGTTGGCAAACAGCTCGTTGGTTTCTGTATTGATCCAATGCGCCATGTTCGTGGTCTCGGATGTGGTGATGGCAATCTTGCCATCCGGCGATACGGCCATGCCTTCGGGTTCAACGCCCACGTCGATCTGGGCCACAACCTCGCCGGTCTGCGTGTTGACGACCGTGGTGATCGCGTCGTCTTCGTTGGCGATATAGAGGTGGATGTCATCGGGGTGCAGCACGAATTGTTCGGGGTCTTCTCCGGAAGGCAGATCGCGCAAGATTTCGCCGGTGTTCGGGTCCATCACCTGAACGGAATCACTGTCGGATGCGCAGATGTAGAGGCGACTGAAATCCTTTGAAAAGGTAATGCCGCGCGGGCGTTCGCCGGTGGGATAGGTCTGGATGACTTCCAGTGTGTCGGTGTCGATCACACTGACGGTGTCGTCCTTTTCGTTGGTGACCCAGATTTCGCCGGCAGTGACAGGCGCGGCGAGCGCCAGAGGCACAATCAGGGGCAGCAATTTTGTCAGGGATTTGTTCATTGGAAAGCCTCACATTTGCTTTCGGGCTGATCCAGCCCGAGGGTATCGAGTTCATTGACGCGGTGCAGAAATCCTTCGAGAGGTGCCTGCTCCACCAGCGCGCGGGGGTGCACGATGGCGATGGGCTGGCGCAGCTGACCGTTCCAGGTGCGGTAGGTCAACGGGCGGCCCTTGAAGCCCGCCAGCTCGAAATCGTCTGACAGGATATAGGCGCGCACAGCGCCGACGTCGCCGGTGTTCGCGCGCGTCACGGCTTCGCCTACGGTGCGCGCGGCGGCCCAGCCTGCGTAATCCTCGGATGCCATCGGGCGCAGGCTTTCCTCCTCAAAGCGGCTTTGCAGCTGTGCAGCGCCCCATTGCTCGATCACGCGGTCCCATGTCACTGCCGTCAGCCCTTCGGAGCCGACGACAGGCCGTGCAGCCCAAGTGTTGTAGAGAACGTAGCGCCCGAAATCATGCAATTCGTCCGCGACGATCAGCGCGTCATAATCGCCCAGATCTTGCGTGAACAGCGGGACCTCCTGTGCCGCATTGCGTCGCATGTCCGCATCAAAGAGCCATTGCTTTTCTGGCCCCGGCTTTAGCCCGAATTTGGTGAGCGAAGCGCGCATCGCCACGGCATAGGCCTCATCCTGCGGATGACCGCCGATGATCATCGCAAGGTCCGTCCAGCGTTTTTGCACCAGCNCCTGCGCCAGTGCATCGGTGCGCATGGCGACGGACGGGAGGGCATGCAGCAGGTTGGCGCGGCAGGCGTCGTCACGCAGTGATACGTCGCCCGCCGAGATGTTGAACAACAGCGCATCGCGCGCCTCTGGCAGATCGGCAATCTGGAGAATGATCTCGGGGGCGGCATTCAGGATCAGAAACTTGGTGTCCTGTAGCAAGACCTTTGCAGCGGCCAGCGGGTCTTCACCTGTCGCCACGTGCCCGTCGATCAGCGCGTATGTCTGGCCAAGGAACCTGCCGGTCGTCGCATTGTCCGCGATCCCTGTCCGCACGCCCGCAAGGCCAAGATCGTCTGGGAGTGGATCAAGGTTGGACAAGGTAGGGGGCAAGGGCCGCTCGACGTGCAGATAGGCCACTGTCACAGCGACATCGGCCTGCGCAATTTGGGCAAGGCCGAGGGTTACCGCAATCGCAAGTCTCAAGATCATATCCGCCTCCCGCTTTTATCAGACGTACCTTTTATCAAACGTACCGCGCGCGCCGGAACTGTCTAATGAGACCTTCGTAGAATACCTGCCGAAGGGTGTACCCAACCAAAGTCTAATATCGCCACCGTTTGGCAATCCTTAGACAGGTGGAAAAACACAACCTGACTTGGGAGAGTGATATGAAAATTCGTCTGTTCGCAAAAACGACCCTGCCGGCAATCCTTATGGCAAGCGCTGTGACCACCGCATTCGCGGCTGGTCCACCCATTGGAATCTCTCCGGTGGATACGGGCAGCCTGCCGTCAACTGGCGAGGAATGGCTGACCGTCAATCCCTACCGTGCGGAGACGGCCGGTGTCGATGTCTGGAAAGAAGCTGTCGAGGTCGGTGCCTCGGGATACAATCAGAACTGTGCGCGCTGCCACGGGATCGAGGGTGTATCAGGGGGGCTTGCACCTGATTTGCGGTACCTCGAAGCCGAGGAATACGGCGATGAATGGTATGCCGAGCGGTTTCGCTCGGGCATGACGCAGAACGGCATTACCAAAATGCCCGCTTTCGAAGAGCAGCTGGGACAGGACGCCGCCTGGGCGATCCGAACATACATCGAAACGCGCCCCGACAGCGATGCAATGGATGCGGTGTCAGACGAACTGAGAGCCTTGCGCGACCAGATGGCAGAATACGCAAACAATGCAGAGGGCGCGGATGCGGAAGCATTACAGGCCCGGTTGACCGAGATCGGCGAAGGGATTGATACGCTTTCCGGCGCGCCAGTTGCAGACTCCATTGCCCTGCGTGCGGCGGCTCAGATCGACGGTACGCCTGCTGCATACAAAACTGCGGCAGAGACGCTTACAATCGGATTGTCGGCGGCGAACTAGCATGCGCGCCGTGACAGTCGCTCTTTCGCTGGCGCTTGCGGGCCTGTCCTTTGCGGGGCAGGCCCGCGCTGCCGATCCCTGTGCCGATTATGTGCCGCAACCCAAACCGCAGAATGCCGGCCGAGATGAGGTGGGGCAGGACCTTGATCAGATCGTGGAGCGTGGATTCATGCTGTTTGCGGTCTATGAAAACTACCCACCCTACAGCTGGGAGGAGGCGGGCAAGCCACGGGGGGTCGATGTCGACATTGCCCGCCTGATTGCCGAAGAAATCGGCGTTAAGGCACAATTCAATTTTGTGTCGTCGGACGAAAACCTCGAAGCGGATCTGCGCAACAACGTCTGGAAAGGAGCTGTCATAGGTGGGCGTGTCTCGAATGTGATGATGCGGGTGCCTTACGATTCAGCGTTCAAGTGCCGGGTCGAGCAGGTGGTATTCACGGGCCAGTATTCCACCGAATCCATCGCCATCGCCTATGCCAAGTCCGAGTATCCGGACGAAAAGCCCGTACCGGCCTATTTCCGGTTTGATACGGTTGCGGTTGAAAACGATTCAATATCGGATTTCTACCTGACATCATTCGCAGGCGGGCAGTTGGCGGCGAATATTGCGAGATATCCCGACATGCAGGCCGCAATGACCGCGCTGAACGGCGGCGAGACGAAGGCGGCCATGGGCCCGCTGGGGCAGTTGGAATACGGGCTGACCGAGGCGACGGACGTACACCAGCCCCCCTTGGCAGGCTTTGCTGTCAGCAATTGGACTTTGGGTGTCGGGGTCAACTTCCGTTTTCGGCCGCTGTCTTATGCGGTGGATGACGCGATCTATGCAGCGCTCGAGGATGGACGGATCGCAGCGATATTCGACAGCTACGGGTTGAGTTTCCAGCCCCCTCTGCGCTGAGATATGCGCCGTTGGTCTAATATGCCGCTGCGTCTCGTTGGACTAGCGTAGAGAAAATAAAAGTGGGGATTATGACGTGAACCTTAGTGATACAAAGACGATCGACGCAGACCGCGCGACGGTCTATGCCGCCTTGCTGAACGCAGAGGTTTTGCAAGCCTGTGTGCCCGGGTGCCAGGAAATGACCGGATCACCCGAAAGCGGTTTCGAAGCCGTGGTGGTTCAAAAGGTCGGGCCGGTAAAGGCAACCTTCAAGGGCGCTGTCCAGCTGAGCGAGATGGTCGAGCCTGAAAGCCTGACCATCACCGGCGAGGGCAAAGGCGGTGCCGCCGGCTTTGCGAAGGGCGGTGCGAAAGTCCGTCTGGAAGCCGACGGCGACCAAACGATCCTGCACTACGACGTCGAAGCAAAGGTGGGCGGCAAGCTGGCCCAGCTTGGCAGCCGCATCATCGATGGATTTGCCAAGAAAATGGCAGATCAGTTTTTCAGCAATTTCCAGGATGCCCTCGGCACACCATCGCAAGAGGTTGCCGCAACTGCCGAGGCAGCACCGGAACAGAAAAAAGGCTGGTTCCGCAAGCTGGTAAAAAGCTGAGCGGGTCACGCGAGTACACCAAGGGAGAAACGACATGACGAAAGTAGAAATGACGGTCAACGGGAAGCAGGTGTCCCGCGACGTGGAGGGGCAGACGCTTTTGGTGTCGATGCTGCGTGAGGATCTGCGACTGACGGGCACCCATGTCGGGTGCGATACATCGCAGTGCGGCGCATGCGTGGTTCATGTGAACGGAAAATCTGTGAAAGCCTGCACCATGTTCGCAATCGAAGCCGATGGTGCGGATATCAAGACGATCGAAGGGATGGCAGGCTCGGACGGATCGCTCAGCGTGATCCAGAGCGCGTTTCAGGAGCATCACGGATTGCAGTGCGGATTCTGCACACCGGGCATGGTGATGACGGCGGCCAACCTTCTCAATGACAATCCGAAACCGACAGAGGCCGAAGTGCGCCACTATCTGCAAGGCAATATCTGCCGTTGCACGGGATACCACAACATCGTCAAGGCGATCATGGCCGCATCCGGTCAGGATGTCAGCGCCATCGCTGCAGAATAGCCCGGGCCGGAATACAAAGGCCGACGCCTACACAAAATAAAAGATTAAGGGAGAAGTTTCATGCCGAAGGACACCGGAATTGGCGCATCGACACGCCGCCGCGAAGACGTTCGTTTCCTCAAGGGAAAAGGACAATACACCGATGATATCCCGCCCGCCCATGATCAGGCGGCGGCGGTCTTCGCCCGCTCGACCGTGGCAAACGGCGTTATCAAATCAATCGACACATCCGTTGCGGAAAGCATGCCCGGCGTGCTGGCGGTTTTTACCGGTGCCGATTTCGCCGATGTTGGCGGCAACCCCGCAGGCTGGCTTATCAACAGCCGCGATGGCGAGCCGATGAAGGAGCCCAAGCGTCCCGTGCTGGCCCACGGCAAGGTCCGTCATGTGGGCGATGCCTATGCCGCGGTCATTGCCGAGACGGAAAAACAGGCGCGTGATGCGGTAGAAGCCATCGAGGCCGACATCGAGGAACTGCCCGCCATCATGGACGTGAAGGCGGCGCTCACATCGGACAATTTCGTACATGACGAGATTGGCACGAACCAGTGTTTCGACTGGGGCTGGATCGAAGACAACCGACGGGCCACTGATGATGCGATCAAAGGTGCGGCGCATGTCACCACGCTCGAGCTGGTCAACAACCGGTTGGTGCCCAACGCGATGGAACCGCGCTGCTCCATGGCAAGCTACAAAGAGAGCAGCGATGAATATACGCTGCACACCACATCGCAAAATCCTCATCTGACCCGGTTGCTGATTTCGGCCTTCGTGATGGGTATTCCCGAAAACAAGCTGACGGTAATCGCGCCTGACGTGGGCGGCGGCTTTGGCTCCAAGATTTACCACTACGGCGAAGAGGCACTGGTGCTGGCGGCGGCGAAACGCGTGGGTCGCACGGTCAAGTGGACGTCCGACAGGACCGAAGCGTTTCTGACCGATGCCCATGGCCGTGACCATGTGACCACAATTGAACTGGCCACAGATGCCGAAGGCAACTTTCTGGCCTTCCGCACCGAGACCTATGCAAACGTCGGTGCCTACCTGTCAAACTTTGCCACTGCCACGCCGACCTTTCTGCACGGCACGTTGATGGCGGGCAACTATACGGTGCCGAATGTCTATGTGAACGTCAAAGCGGTGTTTACAAACACCGCGCCGGTCGACGCCTACCGCGGTGCCGGTCGGCCCGAAGCGACCTATTCTCTGGAGCGGGTCATCGACAAATGCGCACGCGAGTTGGGCATGGACCCGATTGCCCTGCGGCGCAAAAACTTCATCAAGCCGGACCAGTATCCTTTCGCCTCCGCGGCCGGTCTGGAATACGATTCCGGCAATTACGACGCCCTGATGGACAAGATGGAGGAAGTTGCGGACGTTGCGGGTTTCGCTGAGCGCCGCAAGGCGTCCGAGGCCAAAGGCCTGCTGCGCGGATTTGGTGTGAACGCCTATGTCGAGGCTTGCGGCATTGCGCCCTCCAACCTTGTCGGCGTGCTGGGCAGCCGTGTGGGTCTCTATGATGCGGCGACCGTGCGGGTGAACGCCACGGGCAACCTCAGTGTCATGGTCGGCGCGCACAGCCACGGCCAGGGCCATGAAACCGTGTTCCCGCAGATTGTCGCCGATATGCTGGGCATCGACGCCCAAAGCATCGACATCGTGCATGGCGATACGTCCAAGATCCCCTTCGGGATGGGCACCTACGGGTCGCGTAGCCTTGCGGTGTGTGGCTCTGCCGTTGTCCGCGCCACCGAAAAGATCATCGCCAAAGCCAAGAAGATCGCAGGACATATGCTGGAAGCTGCCGAGACCGATATCGAGCTCAAGGACGGTCAATTCTCGGTCGTGGGAACGAACAAGGGCGTTTCCTTTGGCGAGGTAGCCCTCAAGGCCTACATCCCGCATAATTTCCCGATTGAAGACATCGAGCCGGGGCTGGAGGAAACAGCCTTCTACGATCCGGCCAACTTCACGTTTCCGTCAGGCGCTTACTGCTGTGAGGTCGAGGTTGATCCGGATACGGGCAAGGTGCGGGTAGACCGCATGACAGCCGTGGATGATTTCGGCAATGTCATGAACCCGATGATCGTGACCGGCCAAGTGCATGGCGGTCTGGGGCAGGGCATCGGCCAGGCGCTGCTGGAAGCGGCGCGTTATAACGAAGATGGCCAGTTGGAGAGCGCGTCCTACATGGACTATGCCATGCCGCGCGCGGACGATCTGCCCTTCTATATCGTTGATCACAGTCAGGGAACACCCTGCACCCACAACCCGCTGGGGGCCAAAGGCTGCGGTGAAGCCGGTGCCATCGGATCCCCGCCCACAGTTGTGAACGCTGTGATCGACGCCCTTCAATCGGGCGGCAAGAACGTCACACACATCGACATGCCGTTGACTCCACACCGTGTGTGGTCAGCCATGAACAACGCGTAAAGGGACCCAAATCATGTATGCATTTGACATAGAACGTCCAACGACAGTTGCAGAAGCGGTGAACGCGCTGAAAACGGATGAAGCCCAGCCTCTTGGCGGCGGGCAAACCCTGATCCCCACGCTCAAGGCACGGCTCGCTGCCCCCAGCAAGTTGGTCTCCCTCAGCGCGATTGCGGAAATGATCGGAATATCGCGCGAAGGATCAACGATCCGCATCGGCGGTGCGACGACGCACGGGCAGGTCGCGACAGAGTTGGCTGAGAGCTATCCCGCACTCGGCTATCTTGCCTCCAAGATCGGCGATCCTGCGGTGCGCAACCGCGGGACGATAGGCGGATCGGTGGCCAACAACGATCCCGCAGCCTGCTATCCGGCAGCGTGCCTCGCCTCCGGTGCGACCATCACCACCAACACCCGCGACATCGCGGCGGACGACTTCTTTCTGGGCATGTTCGAAACGGCGTTGGAGGAGGACGAGATTGTGACGGCGGTGACGTTCCCCGTGCCGCAAAAAGCGGACTACCAGAAGTTCGAGCAGCCCGCCTCGCGGTTCCCGCTGGTGGGTGTGTTTGTGGCCAAGCACGACGACGGTGTGCGGGTCGCTGTCACCGGCGCTTCCGAGAGCGGCGTTTTCCGGTGGACCGAAGCAGAGGAGGCGCTGTCGGCGGATTTCTCCGCAGGTGCGCTGGACGGGTTGAGTGTGGACGCAGACGGGATGATCACCGACCTGCACGGCGATGGCGCCTACCGCGCCCATCTGATCAAGGTTCTGACCGGACGGGCCGTTACAGCCTCACGCTAAGCTCGCATGCCTGAACAACACGAAGGCCTCCGCATGATGCGGGGGCTTTTTTATGCAGGGGCCTCGACCCTCGAGACATCGCCTTGATCACTAACAAGCGTGATCCGCCGGATCCCGAATGTCCCCACCGCCGCACGGATATCCTCAAGGCGGGCCATTGTCAGCGCTGTGGAAAACCCGTCCGCCATGGTTGCGGTCGCCGCCTCGACCGAGACTGTAGACCAACGCGGTTTTGCGTGCCCATGCAGGATATGCCCTTGACCGCCCAGCGGAACGGCCTTGGGGCTGGAGGTGGCGATGGCCGACGAGGTGAGCGTGCGCGTGCCGATCATCCCGATTTCGGGGTCGCTGATGCCCAGCCTCCACGGCCCGCCGGTGCCTCGAAATTCACCGATATTGACCAGCGTGCGCTCGAGCCCCGCATCCCGCAGCGCCTCGGCCACCAGATCTGTCGCGAACCCTTGGGCGATTCCGTTAAAGGTCAACGCCTGTCCTTCGCCCAACGTAACCGACGCAGCACTATGGCGCACACGCGACCAGTCGATGAGCGCGCGCGCGGCCTCAGGTGGTTGCCCTTCGGCTAATGCGCGCCACAGCGGCTGAACGGTGGGGTCAAATAGCCCGCCGGTTGCTGCGTGAACCTGTGTGCAGGCCTGCATCAACCTGCGAAACATCACATCGGGCGCATCAAGGTGCCCGGTCCGGTTCAACCGCGAGACTGTGGAGGCCGGATCGAACAGGTCGAATTGCGCCATAACGGCATCCAGAGACCCACGGGCGCGGTCCAATGCGGGCTCGGCAATCTCTGCCGGGGCATGCAGGGTTATGTCAACCTCCGCCCCCAGGGCACGACCCTGCCAGCGGTGGATCTGCGCCCGCGCGGGCGTCGCCAGCATGCAGGCGGCCGAGATAGACAAGAAACGCCGACGATTCAGTTTCATTGCGCGGCCACCTTATGCAGTCTGCGCCCGTTCCGCGCCGCCACGATCAGCGGCACGCATTGTTTTGGGTCATCGTGGATCGTGACGCAATCAAGGCATTGGAAACATTCGGAATACTGGATTTCGCCGGTTTTCTTGATGGCTCCGTAGGCGCATTTGACGCGGCACAACTGGCAGGGCGATCCGCATTCC
>JGI25321J50212_10001487_pt1 | contig 19809 bp, 10 predicted proteins | sample AutmiccommuBRH23_FD_50212 | JGI IMG/M metagenome (IMG submission 50212)
CATGGGCGGTCGACAACATGTTGTGCCGGTGGTGCAGGTAGGTGCCGCGCGCCAGCGCCTCGCGGCAGAACAGCGCGCCCTTGGCGAAGTCGGGATCGGCCTCGAAAAGCACCAGCGGCATCTGCGGCGGCCCGGACTGTCGGATCGCCACACCATGCGCGCGCGACTGCGCCGCCAGGCCGTCGCGCAGCCGGTTGCCGATGCGTTCCAGGTAGGCCGGGGCGTCGATCGCGTGCAGCTCGGCGATGGTCGCCTTGGCGGCCGCCATCGACACGGCACTGCACCAGAACGACCCGGTGACGAAGATCTTCTGCGCCGCCTCGCGCCAGCGGTCGCCGCCGGTCACCGCCGCCAGGGCGTAGCCGTTGGCGATCGCCTTGCTCCACGCCGACAGGTCCGGGCGCACCCCCAGCGTCTCCCAACTACCACCAAGATGCAGGCGGAAACCCGCCCGGACGTCGTCCAGGATCAGTGCGGCACCGGCGTCGTCGCACAGGCTGCGCATGCTCTGTGCGAAGTGCCGGGTCGGCATCTCCAGGTCGCGGGCGATGTCGTGGCGGAACGCGGTCACCAGCACCGCCGCCAGGTCGTCGCCGGCCGCGCGCACGGCGTCGGCCAAGCTGTCGACGTCGTTGTAGTCGTAGTGCAGGACGTGGGCGCGGTCCTCGGCCGTCACCCCGGCGAGCGACGGCGAGCACCACGGCACCGCACCATGGTAGGAGCCGCGGGCCACCAGCACCTTGCGTCGACCGGTCGCCGCTCGCGCCATGGTCACGCAGGAGGTGGTGGCGTCAGAGCCGTTCTTCTGGAACATCGCCCAGTCGGCATGCGGGATGGTCCGAACCATCAGCTCGGCGAGGTCGACGAGATGCTCCGACGGGCCGTCGAGGCAGTCGCCGATGGCGCGCTGCGCGTCGACCGCGCGCTCCACCGCCGGGTTGCGGTGCCCGAGGATGATCGGCCCCCAGCTGCACATGAAGTCGACATACTCGTTGCCGTCGACATCCCAGACCCGCGGCCCCTCACCCCGAGCGAAGAACTGCGGGTAGCCCTCGGGCATCTGCGTCGTCTTCTGGTGGCCCCACATGCCGCCGGGGATTACCCGGGCCGCCCGCTCGCGCAGCGCGGTGTCGAGGGAGTTGCGCATCACGGGCTCGGTCACGGGCGTCTCCGGAAAGTGACGATGGTGGTCGCGCGGGCTGTTCATCGGGCGGCCAGCTGCTGGCCATAGCCAGCGTAGCGTCGGCGCACCTCAGCCATCTGCTGGTTGTCGAGAAGCACCGGCGGGCCGGCAGCCAAGGCCAGAAGGTACTGCCGCGCCAGGGTCTCCAGCCGCCGCGTGGCGGCGATGGCGCGCGCCAGGTCGGGGCCGTGGGCAATCATGCCGTGGTTGGCCAGCAGGCAGGCGCTGCGCCCCGCCAGCGCCGCGGCGGCGAGCTCGGCGAGCTCGACCGAACCGAACGGCGCATAGCCGGTGCACGGCACGTCGTCCCCGCCGAAGCCGGCGATCATGTAGTGGAAGGCCGGGATCGGCCGGCGCTGGCAGGACAGTGCGACGCAGGCGTCGGCGTGGGTGTGGACGACCGCGCCCGCGCCGGGGACCGCCCGGTAGATGGCGGCATGCATCTGCCATTCGCTTGACGGCCGCATGTCGCCGTCGAACGTCCCGTCCAGCGACGTCGCGACCAGCCGGTCCGGCGCCAGGTCGTCGGCGGTGGCGCCGGTCGGGGTGATCAGCATGCCCTCAGGCGTGCGCACGCTGATGTTGCCCGCACTGCCGGCGGTCAGGCCATCGCGCACCAACGCGCAATATTGCTCGACGATCGCCAGGCGCAGTACCGCGTCAGTCATCGTCCGGCTCCGGGGCGCCGGCCAGTATGCCGGTCGTCGAGCACTGACAGGAACATGTCGACCGGCCCGAGCTTGCCGGACTTCAGGTGCAGCGACACGGGATCTGCCTCGGCCGAGACCGCGCGGTGCACGCCGGCGAGTTCGTAGGGTTCGACGTCGAGGCGGCGGATGCCCAGCGCCTCCACCACGGCACCGGAGGTCTCGCCGCCTGCCACCAGGAACCGCCGCGCGCCGCGGCCGCGCAAGGCCGCGGCCAGAGCGCCCAGCAGGTGCTCGGGCAGTCGCCCCGCGCGATCGGCACCGAGCCTGGCCTTGGCCCGTTCCACCGCCTCGGGCGTCGCCGATGTCGCAACTGCGACCGGCCCGGCGTCCCAGCGCGCCGCCGCCCACTCGACCGCCATCGCCACCGCCGCCGCCGGGTCCTCCGCGCAGTCAACCGGATCGAGCCGCAGCACCGGCCGCTGCACCTCGAAAGTGGAGAGCTGCTCGCGCGTGCGGTCGGCGCAACTGCCGGCCAGCACCACCGCCGGACCATACACATCCGGCAGGGCCGCCGGCGGAGCCGCGGCGGCGCTGCGCCGCCAGAGCCGAGGGTAGTAGACGGCGATCGACGAGCCGCCGGTCATCACCGGCCAATCGACGGTCAGCTCCGCCAGTGTCGCGAGGTTCGTCTCGTCGACGGCGTCGAAGATCACGCAGGTCACACCGTCGGCGGCCAGCCGCTCGAGATGTACCCGGCAGGCGTCACCGCCGCGGATGATCACGTCGTGGGACAGCAGTCCGACCTGGTGCCGGGTCTGCGCCTGCAGCACCCGCACCAGGTCAGGGTCGGTCATCGGGGTCGCAGGGTCGAGCCGCTTGGGCGACTCCGAGACCAGCCGGTCCGCGACGAACAGGTGTCCCTGGTAGACGGTGCGTGCGACTTCGGGAAAGGACGGGCAGAAGCCGGTGACTGGAGCTCCGACCCGCCGCATCAGCGCATCGGCGCAGGGTCCGATGTTGCCGGCGGGTGTGGAATCGAAAGTTGCGCAGTACTTGAAGAACAGCCGGGAGGCACCGTGTGCCAGCAGGGCGGCGGCCGCGGCATCGACGCGCTCGACCGCCTGCGCCGCTGGCGCCAGTCGGGTGCGCATCGCCACCACCACAGCCGTGTCCTGCTCTGTCAGTGTCTCCAGGGCCTGCGGCGCCGTCACCAGCGGGCAACTCTCACCCTGTGCGACCATCACGCTGGCGAGTTCGAGACCACCCGTCAGGTCATCGGCGATGCCCCCGAACCTCAGACCTTCTAGACGCGCGCTCATGAGATGGTACCTGCCATCCGGACTGTCGGTGAATTTGATATATCATATAGAAAGCCCTGGCCCGGATCTGTCAATCGCTGTAATCCGCCGATACGCTGCAATCTCATGGGGTTTCGGTACCAGGTCCGCCCCAGGGAACCCCGAACCGGGCTGAATCGTCCCGCTCTCACTCGAGCGAAGCAACGGCGCATGCGCCGCCTACGGCAGCTCCTTCTTAATGATCGTGTCGATCGGGCGCCTGCCGCCGAACATGACGCCTTCGTTGGCACGGGTCACCCACCGGCGAGCCACTGCGGTCCCTCTGCGACGTCGTCGCTCGCACCCCGCCGCGCCGAACGGGCGTTATGGGAAATCGAGGTGGCCCCCGCACTGTCTGGAATATGTTGTCGTTCATGAGCTGCCGCACGTAAGGTGAGAATCCTGATGATCGACCCGGTCGCTTCCTTGGCCTTCTCCGCAGTCGGGAGCTGGCGCTCGAGAGGGTTCTCGTGAGCCAGGCCGCGCTATGAGTCGGTTGGCCGCCCTGACACGTATGGCCTTCGATCCTCGGACGACAGCACCTGAGGCCACGGCTGCGTTTGAACGTCTCCGCACCATGGTGAAGGCCGACGGGGTCGACCAGATCGTCGATGCTCTTGTGCTGGCGCTTGAGGGCGACCCCGCAATGCAGAAAAAGGCTGATGCGGGTCAGTCGGAGTCGAGCACGGGTGAGCGTACGGGCCAGCGTGCTGGCAGCGGCAGCCAGCACGGTCCTCGGAATGGCGATCAGCGGGAAAAGACGGACGGCTTCTCGTCCCAAAGCGAGCGACAATCGGACGATAGGCAGTCCAGTGGGACGAGCAGTCAAGACGAATTGGATAAAACGGCCAAAAAGCAGGATCATACTCGGGCGAAGGAGTCGTCACTTAAACATAAACCGTCCTCCCCAGTCCACCATACTCCCGGGTTATCGGAACGTTTCTTGAACTATGGATGGGTTATTGTTATTGTAATCATGATAATATCGGCAACACTGACAATCACCTAATATATATAATGAGAGCAGGCCCCCATCACTCCGGCTCATAGCCGTCGGCGGTGAAGAAGCTGACGCAGTCGCGTAGTCTGGCGAACAAACCTTGAGGTACCCCCTACTGCTCCTGTCGATGCCGATTCATGGATGCCTCATATTCGACCGATCGCGAAGAACGGGCAAGACCGTCCGAGCCCCACGTCTGGAACAATGCCCGCTACTTTCGGGAAAACTAGTGCGGATTCCCCGGCATCGGGCGGATTTTTAAGGCCCGATTGACAACTTGCTTTAGGTTGCAAACTCTCCCTCCATAAGGGGAAAGCGAAAATGACCAACGGCAAGCCGGACGCCCACATTCAGGAGGGCGCCTTCGTCGAAGTGCGGGGCAAGCCCTGGCTCGTCGAGGCACAACTCGGCGAAGACGGTCACCTGCCGACGCTGAGCCTGTCGTGCATTGCGGACGACGCTCAAGGCGAGCAGCTCGAGGTCCTGTGGGATGCCGAGATCGGTGCGAGGGTCCTCGACGAGGATCGGTGGGCCAACGTCGGCACCAGCCATCCGGACAGCGCGGAAGTCCTCGCTGCGCACGTACGGGCTGTGAGATGGCGATCGTCGACGGCGGCCGACCGGGATCTGCTGCAGGCACCCTTCCGAGCGGGGATCAGGCTCGACGCCTACCAGCTCCTCCCCCTGCGCAAGGCGCTGCGGCTGCCCCGCGTCAACCTGTTGATCGCCGATGACGTCGGCCTCGGGAAGACGATCGAGGCTGGCCTGGTGGCGCGAGAGCTGCTGCTCCGCCGCCGCGTGGACTTCATCGTGATCGCTGCACCGCCCGCGATGACGATCCAGTGGAAGGATGAGCTGGAGGCCAAGTTCGGCCTGACTTTCGAGATCATAGACCGGGAGCGCATTGGCGAGCTGAGACGGTTGCGGGGGTTCTCGGTCAACCCCTGGACCACCGGCGCCCGCTTTATCGTATCGCACCGTCTCCTGACCGATGAGACCTACGCGGCCGGCTTGCGCGACGTCCTCGGAGAGTTCCGGGCCAGAGCCCTGTTCATCCTCGACGAGGCGCATCATGCCGCTCCGTCGGCAGGCACGCGCTATGCCGTTTCAAGCCAGCTGACGAAGGCGGTCCGTGAACTCGCAGAGCGCTTCGAGCACCGGCTGTTCCTGAGCGCTACCCCGCACAACGGGCATTCCAACAGCTTCTCCGCGCTCCTGGAGATGCTCGATCCGCAGCGGTTCACCCGGGGCGTCGAAGTCCGGCCGCGGGATCTGGAGCCGGTGATGGTGCGCCGCCTGAAGACCGACCTCCGCCGTCTCGGCGAGGCGTTCCCGGAACGGGTCATCGCGCCGATCCCGATTGCCGGCCTGCCCGAGAATGCGCCGGAGCTGGAGCTCGCACGACTGCTCGCTGAGTATGGCGAGCTTCGCATGAAGCGCATCTCGAAGCTGACCACTCAGAAGGTGGCGCTGGCGAAGCTGGCCTTCGTCGGACTGCAGCAGAGGCTGTTGTCGTCCATCGCCGCGTTCGCCCGAACGCTGAAGACCCATCGCGCCACGTTGCAGAAGGTGCTGGATGGCGAAGAGGTTGCGAGGCTGACGGCAGCGGCGAACGCCTTCCTCGAGGCCCCGACGGCCGAGGACAATGCCGAACTCGGACTGGAGGACGAGGCCGCCGAACAGGCGATGGAAGCCGACGAGGAGGCGGAGGCGAAGATCGCTTCTGCCGCCGGCACCATAGACGCCACGCGTGAGGAATTGCGGGCCGAGCTCGCAGCGGTCGATGCGATGCTGGCTCTTGCCGAACGGCATGCCGCCCGGCCGGACGCACGCGTGCATTGGCTGGTGGACTGGATCCGCCGGCACCTGATGAACGGCGACCAGTGGAACCGACGCAGGCTCATCATCTTCACCGAGTGGGAGGATACGAGACGCTGGCTCGAACGGCGGTTGCGCGAGGCGCTGGCCGACGCCGACCTCATCGATGAGAGGATCGGCATCTTCTCCGGCGCGACCGGGTCAGATCGCCGGGAGGAAATCAAGCGCGCCTTCAATGCCGACCCCGACTCGGAGCCGCTGCGCATTCTGATCTGCACCGACGCGGCGCGGGAGGGAATCAACCTTCAGTCCTACTGCTCGGACCTAGTGCACCTGGATCTCCCTTGGAATCCGTCACGCCTCGAGCAGCGGAACGGCCGCATCGACCGCAAGCTCCAGCCGGCGAAACAGGTCTCCTGCCGGTACTTCCGGTACGAGCAGCGCGAGGCGGACATCGTTCTCGATGCGCTGGTCCGTAAGACGGAGATCATTCGCGAGGAGCTCGGCTCAGCCGGCCAGATCATCGAGGATCGCATTGCCAAACGGTTGGCCCAAAGCGGTATCGAACGCGGACGGGGAGCAGAGCTGGCCCGCGCCATCAGCGATGAGAGCGATGCGGATCGGGTGGGCAAGGCCCGAGCAGAAATGGATGACGACGAGAAGGCACGTCATGAACGCCTTCTCAAGGAGCAGGACGATCTGAGACGGATCCTGGAGCGCTCCCGGGAACGGGTCGGCGTCGCCCCTGACGACCTGAAGAGGGTGACGGGCGCGGCGCTGTCGCGAGCGGGATTTGCTCTGGACAGTGCCCGTGGAGAGCCCGTTGGCCGAACCCCCACGTACCGGCTCGATCCCTCCGACCCCGCCTTCTCCAAGGATGCCGGTTGGGATGACGCCTTTGACGATCTGCGGGTCCGACCGCGCAAGCGAGGCGAGAGGCTCGGGGACTGGCGTCGCAACGCGCCTATCCGGTCCATCGCCTTTGCGCCGCCGGTTCTCGAAGACGGCCGCGACGCGACCGACGTCGTGCAAGTGCATCTCGAGCATCGCCTGGTCAGGCGGCTGCTTTCCAGATTCCTGAGCCAGGGCTTCCAATCGAACCTCTCCCGGCTCTCGGTCATCGAGGGGCCAGGAGCGCAGCCACGCGTCGTCCTGATGGGCCGTCTGGCAGTCTTCGGTTCCGGCGCCGCCCGGCTGCACGAGGAGATCATCCCGGTTACGGCGATCTGGACGGAGGCCGATCGTGATCGAAAGCCGCTGCGGCCATTGGGCGAGAGCGGCGAGGAAAGAACGCTGAACCAGCTCGAGGAGGCCTTGCGGGATGCCCGGGAAGCCCCGACTTCTGCCGTGGCGCGGGTTCAGGCTCTCATCCGGCAGGACATTTCCGACCTTACTCCGGCCCTCGAAGCCCTCGCTGCGGAGCGGCTTGCCGCAGTACGGACCCAACTCGCCCGGCGCGGGGAGGAAGAAGCGCGTTCCCTGACGGGCTTGCTCGAGCAGCAGATGAAGCGGATCGCCAAGGCCTCCCAGGAATTCACCCCCGATCAGCTAGCCCTGGACCTGGTGCCGGACGAGCGGCGCGAACGCGAAGCAGATCGGCGGCATTGGCAAGCGCGTCTCGGTCGGCTCGAGCAGGAGCTCCGCGACGAACCGAAGCGGCTCCGCGACTCCTACGACGTCCGGGCGCATCGGCTGGAGCCGGTCGGCATCGTCTATCTCTGGCCAGTGTCCGGGTGAGCGCGATGGCAATCGACATCAATCGCGATCCGGATCTCGAATGGCTCGACCATGTGCCCCCCGTCGGGCTTGTCATGGCGCCCACACTGCTCAAGGAACTCGGCCTCATTCCGTCGCGGCAATCGGCGGTCGAGACGGGTGAGGTAGCTGAGATCATCGGCGATGATCTGGCGACGCCCGCCCTGTCCGATCCGTGGGCCTTTGTCGAAAGGGTGCTCGGCTGGGAAGCTCGCCACGTTGCAGGCAGCCCCGGCGGCCCGACTATCCCGGATGAATTGCTTGTGGCACTGCCGGAGCACGGCACCACGCTGGTGCCGACCTGGGCGGTCGCCGAACTTGGGGAAGGCGAGCGCCGCTGGCAGCTCCTGGTGCGGGTGGAAGCGCGCGGCGTCGATCCCGATGGCCGCAATGCGCTCGATGGCTGGGAGGCGACGCCGCACCAACGTTTCGAACGCCTATTGCGCGACACCGGGGTCATTGCCGGGCTGCTGATCTCTGAGCGCGAGGAGCGCAAGGACGGCCAAGTCCGCACCTATCCCGAAATCCGCCTGATCTACGCGCCGCGCGGCGAAACCTCGGGCCACCAGAGTTTCCCGATCCGGCCGATGGCCCTCGTCTCCGGCCGGCCGATGCTCGGCGGGTTGAAGCTGCTACTCGATCGCTTCCGGCTATTCTCCGATGGCGATGACCGTCGGTTGCCGGCCTTATTGAAGCGCAGCCGGGATGCCCAGGCGCTTGTATCGACGGCGCTGGCCGAGCAGGTCCTCGGCGCTCTGCATGAACTGCTGCGCGGCCTCGATGCCGCCGAGCCGGCGCTGGTGCGCGAGCTGAGCACCACTTGCCCCGAGCGTCTGTACGAGGGCCTCCTCACGGTCCTGATGCGCCTGGTCTTCGTGCTCTACGCCGAAGACCGCGACCTGTTGCCCTCGCGGCCGAGCGCGCGGTCGCGGGAGGTTTACGAGAGCAGCTATTCCGTGCGCGGTCTCTACGCGAAGCTCACCGAGGATGCGACGCTCAACCCGGACACAATGGACGAGCGGCGTGGCGGCTGGGGAGGTCTGCTCGCCCTGTTCCGGATGATCCACAAGGGCCACCGCACCGGCTTCGTCCAGGCGCGCGGCGGCAAGTTGTTCGATCCCGACGAATTCCCCTTCCTCGAGGGCCGAGCAGCAAAGGACGACGCGCCGCGCATCCTGCATGTCTCCGATGGCTGCCTCCTGCGCATCCTCGAAGGGCTGATGACTATCAAGCTGCGGGGGGCTAACCGCGAGCGGTTGAGCTACCGGACGCTCGATGTTGAGCAGATCGGCTCGGTCTATGAAACCGTGATGGGCTTCAGGGTCAAAGCCGCGACCTCGCGCGTGTTGGCTATCAAGGCGGGCAAAAACAACAAGACGCCGGTGTTTGTGGCGCTCGACGAACTGTTGGCGAAAAAGGGCAAGGACCGGATCAAGTCGCTGAAGGAGGATGCGGGGCGGTCGCTCACGGCGGCGCAGGCGAAGCCCGTCGAAGAGGCAAAAACCGTCGAGGATCTGGCTGCAGCACTCGACAACATCGTCGATGAACGTGGCTCGCCCAAGAGGCGCATTGCACCAGCGGGCACGCCGATCCTGCAGCCGACCGGCGAACGGCGGCGCACCGGTAGCCACTACACGCCGCGCTCGCTCACGGCGCCGATCGTCAAACATGCGCTCGAGCCGGCGTTCGCGCGGCTTGGCCCGGATGCGACGCCGGAGCAGGTGTTGGAACTGAAGGTCTGCGATCCGGCCATGGGTTCTGGCGCTTTTCTGGTCGAGGCCTGCCGCGCGCTTGGCGAGCGGCTGGTCGCCGCCTGGGCGCGGTGGCCTTCCAGCCGGCCAAAGATCCCGGCGGATGAGGATGAGGAACTGCACGCCCGGCGCCTGGTGGCGCAACGTTGCCTCTATGGCGTGGACAAGAATCCGCGGGCGGTCGATCTGGCGCGGCTGTCGCTGTGGTTGGCGACGCTGGCGCGTGACCATGAATTTACCTTCCTCGATCACGCACTGAAATGCGGCGACAGCCTGGTGGGGCTGACGACGGCGCAGATCGCTGCGGCGAACTGGGATGAATCGAAACCCGGCCTGCCGCTGTTCCGGCAACTGGTGCGCGACAAGGTGGCGAAGGCCATGCAGGGCCGCGCCGAAATCCAGAACGCGCCGGACGATACGATGCGCGCCATTCAGGAGGCGCGACACCGTTTTCTGGAAGCCGAAGTTTCGCCGATCCGTGTGATGGGCGATGCGGTGGCCTCCACCTTTTTTGCCGCGGAGAAGGCCAAGGCGCGGGAGAAGGCGCGTGCCGAAGTCGAGAGCCATATCTCCGGCATGCCGCCGCGCTGGGTTTTGCTAGAAGCCGCAGCGGCGCGGCTACGCGTAGGAGAGCACGGCGTTACGCCGTTCCATTGGCATGTAGAGTTCCCCGAGGTGTTCGAGCGTGATAATGGCGGGTTCGATGCCATAGTCGGTAATCCACCATTTGCGGGGAAGAACACGATCATCGCTGGCAGCGCCAAGAACTATCTTCCCTGGCTCCAAAATCTGCATAAGGGCGCACATGGCAATGCCGATCTGGTGGCGCATTTCTTCCGCCGTGCCTTCAGCTTGCTGCGGCAAGGGGGCGTGTTTGGACTGATCGCCACGAATACCATCGGCCAGGGGGACACTCGCGCTTCGGGCCTGACGAAGATCATCGACAATGGTGGCGCAATTGCGCGGGTCACGCGGCGGCTGAAATGGCCGGGCGAAGCGGCAGTTGTGGTGTCAGTCGTACATATCGCGAAGGGTGCGGCGGCCTCTCCAATCCTCGACACCCGGCCTGTACGCCGCATCTCGGCCTATCTGGTGGAGGGCGATCTTGATACCTCGCCGGTGGCGTTGGCGGCCAATTCTGGCCATGCATTCCAAGGCTCCATTGTTCTCGGAATTGGCTTTACCTTCGATGACGTCGCCGCCGCGAAAGGTGAGGCGGAAAGCCTCGAATCGATGCGGGCGCTGATCACCAAGAACCCAGCTAATTCAGAGCGCATTTTTCCCTATATCGGCGGCGAGGACGTCAATAACGATCCAACGAGCAGTCATCGGCGATATGTGATTGATTTTGCTGAAATGACGGAGAAAGAGGCCCGTAGTGGTTGGCCAGATCTGATGGAAATCGTTGAAAGACTCGTCAAGCCACAAAGAGTTCACGATGGCCGCAAGGCGCGCCGCGAACGATGGTGGCGCTTCGGAGATCGACAACCTGGTCTCTATCAAGCAATTGCAACTCTTTCTCGCGTAATCGCACTTTCGCAAGTAAGCGCGCATCATGCCTTCACATTTATTCCGAGAACCGCCGTATTTGATCAGCGTCTAATCATTTTTGCTTATTCGTCGATGATAATGTTTAGCATTCTACAGTCGAGATTGCACGAATGTTGGGCTCGTTTTTTTGGTTCAACATTGGAGGATCGTCCGACTTACACACCACGAAAATGCTTCTCGACTTTCTCCTTCCCTATCAACATCCAAACTGATCCTACGCTCAAGGCAACAGGCCAAGCCTATCACGCCTTCCGTGCAGAACTAATGATTGCCCGCAACGAGGGCCTAACCAAGACCTACAACCGCTTCCACGCGCGCGGCGAAAACGGCGCCGACATCGCCCGCCTGCGCACACTACATCACGAGATGGATGTCGCTGTGCTGCGTGCCTATGGCTGGGACGATCTGGCCGATCGCGCCGCGCCCGAGTTCATCGAGCAGGAGGCGGATGAGGGTAAGGCGCCCAAGACCCGCCTCGACTGGCCGTCCGACTTCAAGGACGCAGTCCTCGCCCGTCTCCTCGCTCTCAACGCCGCCCGCGCCGCCGAAGAACGCGCCGCCGGGCTGGTGACGTCGGATGTCGGAGATGATGAAGAGATGGAAGATGAGGGAGAGAACACATGATCATCGCATTGATCAACTGGCGAGTGATACCCGATAAGGCGTCGGAGTTTATAGAATTCTGGGGATCTACGCTGAAGCTTGATGGAAGTCCCGGTTTGATTGGAGAGTTTCTCAGCAAGGTGGAGGGGCCGGACTTTTTTGACAAGATAACGTGGCAGATGGAGCCGACTGAAACAGAAGAAGATAAGTCGTTCTGGAAGTCTGAAACCTACGCCTCTTTCGTCAATGTTGGGATTTGGGAGTCTTTAGCCGATTTCGATCGCGCCGTCGGGAGGCTCATGAACGCGGACCCGAAGGCAATGAACGAATACGAGGCGGCGCCACGGCGTAGGGCGGTTGTCACGCCAAGCGCGTGGAGAATAGGAGCCAGCAAATTCCCGGAGGCATCGTCGGAGGGTGTCGTGCCGTGATCTATGGGACGGCGTGGAGGCATGATCCAAGCCGAAACGATCCCTATTGCGGGTGAGAGGGAGCTTCGCCACGTTTGAATGAACAGCCGATTCCCTAGTCGCGCCGATCGATGGTGCCCCACAACATGGTCCTGAAGCCCATGGACCATTAAGGTTTGTCCCGAACTCCGAGGCACGGCCCCCTCCTGCCGACTTACATGAGCCTCTTTGAACTGGTGAGTCGGACCGCACCGGAACTCACCGATCGGCAGCCCTACAACCGGATCGACATCCAAACGCTTCACTCGGGTCGGGAGCCACACTCGGAGGCGAGGGAACTCGCGAACGACGGGATCGCAAGATTTTCTTGCAAAGCGTCATCCGCAAGACTACATCGACGTCCGGAGGTTCCCCCATGTCAGCAACTTTCATCGGACCGCGGATCAAGGCGCTGCGCGAAGAGCGAAAGCTCAGCCAGGACGAGCTCGCACGCCTGTTCGGCTTCAAGGACCGCCAGACGGTTTCGGCCATCGAGACTGGCGAACGCCGCGTCACCGCCGAGGAGTTGGTGATCGCGGTCGAGAAGCTCGGCGCGTCATTGGACTATTTCACCGATCCGTTCCTGCTGGTGGGCGAGGGCCGGTTTTCATGGCGGCAGACCAATGTCGGGCCGCAGCGCCTCAGCGCCTATGAGCGTAATGCCGGGCGCTGGATCGCCGCTTTCCGCTCTATCGCCCCACAAGTGGGACGGGAGGCGCCTCTGCTGCGCCGGGCGCTCGGCCTGCACAAGGGATCGCGCTTCGAGGACGCCATGGAGGCGGGTGAACGCTTCGTTGCGGAATTCAAGCTCGGCGATGTTCCCGCAGATCGCCTCGCCGAGGTGATGGAGCGTGAGCTTGGCATCCTCGTCTTGCACGTCGATGCCTTCGATGGAATTTCCGGTGCTGCCTGCCGACTACCGGAACTCGATGTGGTGCTGATCAATCGGCACGAGGTCACGGGTCGCCGTCATTTCGACCTGGCGCATGAGCTGTTCCACATCCTCACCTGGGACGCGATGCCGCCCGAACATTCGGAAGAGGCGCGCGAGACCGGCGGCAACCGCGTCGAGCAGCTGGCGAACAATTTCGCTTCGGCCGTGCTGATGCCGAAGGTCTCTCTCGCCCGCTTTGGTGCCTGGGCCGACCTTGTCGGCGACAACCTTGTCGGACAACTCAATGTGGCCGCCGATGAATTGCAGGTCACGGCATCGGCCCTAAAATGGCGGCTGGTCGCGCTCGACCGGCTGAAGCCGGCGAGCGCTCGTGCGATACCCGATGCAGCGCTACGGAACAACGGACGCGACAGCTCCGCGTCAGATCTACCGCTCCTGTTTTCGAAGCCGTTCATGGAGGTGATCGGCTTGGCGATCGATCAAGGTCGAATCTCGACGCGTCGCGCCGCCGGTCTTCTCGATCTCACCATCGAGGACCTCACGGAGCTGTTCGTCACGCACGGGGTCGATCCCCCGGCCGAGCTATGAGGCGGACATGGCGCGGCATCAGGGCCCGGTTCTGGTCGATACGAACGTCGTTCTCGAATCCTTTCGGATCGGGGCTTGGCGCGCGCTTGCAGGCGGATACCCCGTCGAAACGGTGGAGGACTGCGTGACAGAGACGCAGACGGGCTTCCAACGACGCCGGCCTGAGCAGCAGATCGACCCGGTGGCCTTGGGCGCGTCTCTGGCAGCCGTTCACTCCGTCGGGGTTCGGGAACTTGCCGCCCTGGCTGTGATGGCATCCGACATCGCGCTGGACGTCGGTGAGCGATCGCTCTGGGCACACGCTCTGACCAGAGCGGACGGCTGGATCCTGTGCGGGCCGGACAAGGCCAGTCTGCGCTTCGGCGTCCGGCTCGGCCATCGAGACAGGCTCGTGGCGCTGGAGCAGCTTCTCGATGAAGTAGGCTATCGGCCCAAGGCGCCCCTCAAACTGCCTTACACAAGCAGGTGGCTGGCGCAGACGCTCAACGAGTTCGTTCTAGCGGAAAGACCAGGGCGGCCATGACACGTTCAGTGGATATTCGCGCCGGGCTCGTGGAGGCTTTCCGCCGCGACCTCATCGGGCCAAGCCCGCAGGACGCCGATCTTGTAAGCGAGCGGCTCAACGAAAGCCCGTCGCGCTGGTATCTGACCGGCTTTCTGGCGCCCGCAGAGGATCCGGTAAGCCTCGACGGCGACGAGCGAACCGATGATCCCTCTGTCCAGGAAGAGATGGAGATCGATGTCGAGGAGCCGGATGCCGATGGAGCCGGGGGGGCTGCTGGCGACAACGAGGAGCCGGAGGCCCCCAACACCAGGCGCAGGTTCTTGCCCTCGTCAGTCGGGCTGACGGTGCTGCTCCCTCCGGACATCACCGAGATCGAGGCTCGCGTTAGCTGGGGGGACTACCGGACCGAACCCCCGCTGCCGGAAAATGTCCTCCTGGAGGAACCTCTCCCCGAAGAACTGGACGAAGACGGTAAGCCGAAGCGCACGGCAAGGCCGATGGTGGACTGGGTCCGCGCGCCCAAGGATCGGGCGCTCCGGTTGCCGGTGCGGGACGGCCGCGGCGAGCCCATTCTCGTTCCCGAGAGCGCCGCCGAGCAACGCCGCGGCGGCGGCCTGACCTTGGAGACGCATTCTCGCCTGTTCAGCTACCCGACGCCGGACGGACAGATCGAGCAGGTCCGGGCGCTGACGGTCTTCCTCGTGAACCGTCGGGCAACCGTGCATCGCTTCTATTCCGATGTCAGCTACGTCTTCCAGGCCCGGCTCGAACTGTGCTGCGAGCAGGGCCTCCTGCCGCGACGCGACCTGTCCGGGTACTGGTCCGCAGACCCGGATCTGCGGGTCGCCGATCTTCATTATCGCGACGTCTGCGAATGGGCCGTGGGACGCAACGCGGCTGCCGGCTGGGAAAGCGGTGAGAATCCGACCGACCGGGTTACGCGCGTCTGGACCGACCCATTGCCGACGGCCGAGGTCGAGCGCGTCGCGCCGAACGAGGACGATGAGCTGAAGGCGCGCGTCGCGTTTGGCATGGAGACGCTGGCACAAGCGGCAGAGGCCGGCAGCAGTGCTCTGGCCGCATCGCTCAGTGAGCTTCCGGGCCTGTACGGGTCCTGGATCGACGCCGAACGCCGTAGGCTCGCCTCGCTTCCATCTCGTCGCCTGGAGACGGCCGAACGCCTGATCGCAGAGATGGAGGCGGCGAGAGGCCGCATCGCCCAGGGCATCGAGCTGCTCGCTCGGAATGACCAAGCTCGATTGGCATTTCGGTTCATGAATCTGGCGGTCGCAACAGCCGCTCGCCGGCGAACGGCGGGTGCAACAGGAGATCCTCAGGCACTGCCGGAGCCGCAATGGCGACCGTTCCAGCTGGCCTTCATCCTTCTCAACATCTCCGGGCTCACGGAACGAAACCACCCCGACCGGGAGATCGCCGATCTTCTGTTCTTCCCCACAGGCGGCGGCAAGACGGAAGCCTATCTGGGCCTCGCCGCCTTCGTGATCGTCCATCGCCGATTGACCGGCTCGGGCGTGCTCGGGGCCGGGGTCGCCGTCATCATGCGCTACACGCTTCGACTGCTCACACTGGATCAATTGACGCGCGCCGCTGGTGTGGTGTGCGCACTCGAACTGATGCGGACCGATGCGGCCCATGTCGATGACCGCGGGCGTCGTCTGCTCGGCGACTGGCCGATCGAGATCGGCCTCTGGGTCGGTTCCGACGCATCGCCCAACCGTCTTGGCGGGCGTGGCAAGTCCGATGAAACGACAGCCGTGGGTCGGGTGCGGCGGTACCGCAACGGGCGCGACAAGCGCGCGCCGGCCCCGCTGAAGGCATGCCCGTGGTGCAGCATGGAGTTTACCCCCTCGTCCTTCGCCTGCACACCAAACGAGCAAGCTCCGACCAACCTCGAGATCCGCTGCGTCAATACGGTTTGCGACTTCAGTCGGAACCGGCCGCTGCCGGTCTTGACGGTGGACGAGCCGATCTATCGCCGTCTCCCAGCCTTCCTGATCGCGACGGTGGACAAGTTTGCTGCCCTGCCCTGGGTTGGAGAGACCGGTGCCTTCTTCGGCCATGTCGATCGCTTCGAGGATGGCGTCGGCTTCTACGGTGCGGCCGAGCCGGGCCGCGGCCGGCCGCTTGGGAACGGCTGGTCGCTCGACCCGCCGGACCTGATCATTCAGGACGAGCTGCACCTGATCTCCGGCCCGTTGGGAACGGTGGCGGGCCTTTATGAAGCAGCCATCGACCAACTGGCATCCCGCGGGAACGGGGACCGCATCGTGCGGCCGAAGATCGTCGCATCGACAGCGACCGTCCGCCGGGCCTCGGACCAGATCGCGGCCCTCTTCGATCGCCCGGCCACAAGCATATTCCCTCCGTCGGGGCTCGATCGCTCGGACAGCTTCTTCGCCCGCACAGTAGCGTCCACGACCGACCCGGCGCGCCTCTATCTTGGCATCGCAGCCCAGGGACGCGGCCCGAAGCTCGTGTTCCTTCGGTCGCTTACAACCCTGCTGGCGGCGGCGCAGGCAGCATTCGATGCCAATGCTCCGGCCGCCGGCACGAACAATCCGGCCGATCCATACATGACGGCGCTCTGCTACTTCAACGCACTCCGCGAATTGGGCGGTGCGCGGCGGATCGTCGAGGACGAGGTACGCGATCGTGCCGCCCGCTATGGTGCCCAACGGCGACGGGTCGATCCCCCCGCTAGCCCGTTCGCGGATCGAACCATCAAGGAGCCTCTCGAGCTGACCTCGCGCGTGACCACGGACGAGGTGGCCAAGGCCAAGCAACGCCTCGAGAGCCGGTTTGGAGCCGGGTCCGAGCCCGTGGATGTGGCGCTGGCGACGAACATGATCTCCGTCGGTCTCGACATCCTGAGGCTCGGGCTGATGCTCGTTCAGGGGCAGCCGAAGACTGCCGCCGAGTACATCCAGGCGACGAGCCGCGTCGGCCGTGATCACGAGCGTTCGGGGTTGGTCGTTGCAGTCCTGAACCTGCACAAGCCGCGCGACCGCATGCATTTCGAGCAGTTCGGCCATTTCCACCGGACGTTCTATCGCGCCGTCGAGGCGACGAGCGTTACGCCCTGGGCGGCTCGCGCTCTCGACCGGGCCCTTGCTGCCGTGGTTGTCGCAGCAGCACGCCATGTCGATCCCTCCCTGACACCTGAAACAGCGGTCACCGCCTTCAGGGATCATCCGACCGTTCGGAGCACCGTTCGCGATGCGATCCTGGCCCGCGCTCCCGCGCATATGGTGGCTGGCGGGCATGCGGCGCTGGCCGCTGCCATCGATGCTATCGCCGACGCGTGGATTGCGACCGCTGACGAGCAGTCCGCCGGCGGCAACGTCTTCGCCTATGCGCACAAGAAGAGCCCGCACCGGCTGCTGCACATGCCGCTAGAGCCCGAGCTCGGCAACCTGGCGGAGCCACACAAGCTCTTCGTGGCGGGTAGATCGATGCGCGACGTGGAGGCGAATGTGCTCCTTCACGTTAAAGATCCTCGCGGCAACGCGATCGCAAACGCGGACGACATCGCATGACCAAGAACGCCCAGCGGCTGAGCCAACTGATCAGCACCTTCGGTCCCGGTGCCATGATCGACCTGCCGACGCGGTCTGTCGTCGTGGCGGGTCTCGAGTTCTGGGACATGACGCCGAACTCCTTCACCACGATTCCGGAGCCACGTGTAACCGCCCGGATCGAGCAGCTGCTGAAGGCTCAGGGTCGGCTCGATCCCGACACCAACCTCAGCCTTCGCACACCGCCGCTGTCGGACGACCGCATCAATGGAGGCCGCTCGGGAGTTTCCGCGCCGGTGTTTCCGGCCTGGTTCGTGTGCGAGCAGGTCGAGGTGACGTCTACCGCTGCCGGCAGCCTGCGGAGGCGGCGGCTGGTACGCTGGCAGGACCTCGATTCGAAGGGGCGGCGCAGGTTCGTCTTCGATGACGGCCAGAAGTCGGAGGTGACGCCGATCCGCTTCGTCTGCGCTTGCGAGAAGGGGCACCTGCAGGACATCGACTGGCGCTGGGTCGTGCACGGGGCGGTTCAATGCCAGGAGCCCCTCTGGATGGAAGAAAAGGGAACGAGCGCCGACCCGGCGGACACCAGCATCGTCTGCGGTTGCGGTCGCAGCCTGTCGCTCCAGGACGCGTTCCAGCCCGGGCGGCTGGGGAAATGCCGCGGCGAGCGACCGTGGTTGCTCGACCGCGATCCCGACGGGTGCGGCGACAACCTGAAGCTCCTCACGCGCACTGCGACGAACACCTATTTCCCGCAGGTCTACACCGTGATTTCGTTGCCAACCGAGGAAGATGATCTGACGAAACTGGTTTCGGAGTTGTCTGGCGAGTTGGCGAACGTCCAAACGGTAGAGGATGTCGCTCAAGCCAAGCGCTTCAATTCGAAGATCTCCGCTTCGCTCGGCATCTACTCCGACGCTGACATATTCGAGCGCCTGGCTCGCATCCGATCGGGTGCAAGGGCCGATTCCTCTCGCTCACCGAAAGTGTCGGAGTTCGATGTCTTCGCCAGCGGCCGCGCGCAGATCGGCCAGAATCTTCCGACCGCGAAGCTCTACGCCGAGACTCTCGCGCGCGCGACATGGATCGACACATCGGTCGAGGTGGACACATCGGCCATCAAGAACCTTGTCGCGGTCCACCGCCTCAGGGAGGTGTCGTGCCTCTACGGCTTCACCAGGTTCGAGGCGGCGCCTACCAGCGCGGACGGCGACGTCGAAGACGTCCAGCTCGCGGTTCGCGGTGCCCCAATTTCCCGAGACGCCAACTGGCTGCCCGCCATCGAGCAGTTCGGCGAAGGGCTGTTCATCCATATCGACGAGCAGGAGGTTGAGCGCTGGCTGAAGTCACCCGGTGCCGATGTGCGGCAGGAGAGCCTGCTTCGGGGATACGGACATTGGGTAAAGCGCTTCGCTGGCGGCGCGCCGAACTATCCGGGCACAGCATACACGTTGCTCCACAGCCTCTCTCACGCATTAATGACCGAGATCGCCCTGGACAGCGGCTACCCGGCGAGCTCGCTCAAGGAGCGCGTCTATGCTCTCGCGGAATCGCGCAACGGCGGGCCTCCGACGCGATGCGGGATCCTGATCTACACGGCCACACCCGGGGCGCAGGGCACTCTGGGTGGCCTCGTCGCAGCGGGATCGCGGTTCTCCCGCATCCTCAAGAGTGCGCTCGACAGGCTGCAGATCTGCTCGAACGACCCAGTCTGCGCGGACCATGAGCCTGATGGCAGGAGCGGTGACAGGGCCACTCACGGAGCAGCATGCCATGGATGCCTACTCATCGCGGAAACGAGCTGCGAGATGCGGAACCTTTTCCTCGATAGAAGCTTGCTGGTTCCGACCATGGCCGGCCATGAATCGAATTTCTTCAAATAACGACGCGATTCCTACCGGAACGCTCTACAGAAATGGTACGGCAACCCCTCAACGGTGACCACCGAGCCACCTTCAACCAATGGCACCCCAACATGCCTCAAGCTGCATAGCCCGGACTTTGCCCTGGTCTCCAGATGGAGGGGCGGCGAACCCGGCGCTGACCGCGCTCACGCCGAGGTCGCCGCGCTCAGCATATCAGTCGTCGCTAGAGCACTTTCTCAGCTGATTGAATCGTAGGGGATTCCCGGACGGCTCGATTTCTGATTCAAGATACAGGCTGGTGAAGGAGGCCAGCCTGTATGACG
>JGI25321J50212_10001498_pt1 | contig 19719 bp, 16 predicted proteins | sample AutmiccommuBRH23_FD_50212 | JGI IMG/M metagenome (IMG submission 50212)
CCCGCCGCTGCAGACCATCGGCGCGAGCCAGGTGCTCCAGATCCTGGCGTCGGTATCGGGTACGGCGGGTAACCTGAAGTACGGCGCCATCGATTTTCCTCTGGTCGGCATCATCGTGCTGTTCGAGATCGCCGGCGTGTTCCTCGGCGCCCGGATCGTGCACGCGGTCAATGAAGTCCTCGTCCGGCGGTTCGTCGCGTGGCTGTGCGTGGTGGTGGGCGGCGGCATGCTCGCCCGTGCATTGTGGACCTGACCGGTGAGCGTGCCGCTCACCGCCTATTTTCGCAGCCGCGGTGTTGCGCAGCGCGAGGTCACCCCCGGGCTGTTCGTCCCCGAGGGGTTCAGTGATCCGGTGTCGGAGCACCAAGCCACCCGTACGCGAGCCGCGTTGTTCGATTTCTCGTTCATGTCACAGTTCGAGATTTCCGGGCCCCAGGCCGTGGCGTATCTTCACACGCTGCAGGTGCGGGAGATCGCGCCGGTGGCCCGTGGGCGCATTCTCTATACCGTCCTGTGCCGGGAAGATGGAACCGTGCTCAATGACGCCACGGTGTGGGTGCACGGCGACGGCCGCTATTGGCTGTTCACCGGACGGCGTGCGGACCGGGACCACATCCAGGCTCTCGCCGAGCGTTTCGAGGTGGCGGTGGAGGACCGTTCCGGAGAGCTGAGCGTGATCGCGCTGCAAGGACCTGCCAGCCGGCTGCTGCTCGAGCGCGTGGATCGCCGCCTCGCCCAGGAGCTGCGCTACTTCCGCTTTGCCCGCAGCGCCATCGACGACACCGATGTGTGGATCGGCCGCATCGGCTACACCGGCGAGCGCGGCTATGAACTGCTGATCCACCGGGCAGCCGCCGTCGCGCTGTGGGAGCGGCTGCGGGGGCTGGGCGAGTCACTGGGGGTGGCGGAGTGCGGCTTCGAGACGGCGAATTGCCTGCGCATCGAAGCGGGTTACATCCTCTTCGCCCGTGAGCTGCATTTCCGGGTCACCCCGGCGGCCCTCGGGTACGGCCGGTTGGTCGTATCGCCCAACGCCACCGCCCTCCGCACGCCGCCTGCGCTGTTGGTCGGTCTGCGTCCGGCGAGCGGGCGCCCGGGTCGCGCACCTGCGCCGTTGCCCGGGCTCCCCGACAGCGTGCTGCCGCCGGTGGAGAAGGGACGCGCCTGCCTCACCAGCGCGTGCTGGTCGCCCCTGTACGGGGCCGACCTGGGCATGGGCTATGTGTGTCAGGACGACCGCCATCCCGGGTCCAGGGTAATGCTCCAGGATGGGCGCGCTGCGCGGGTCGCGCGCTTGCCTTACTACGATCCACCGCGCGCCGTTCCCCGCAGATGAGCGACCTTTGGCGGGTGCACCCTTCGTTCCGTGGCATTGCTCTTGCATCGACAGGTCCAACGGTGCGCTCCTCCCCGTCGGCTGGTTCGAAAAGAAACAGTCGCGTGGGTGGATGTTGCGAAACGACCAAGTGTCTTCAAGAACACGATCGCCTGTGGCCCATCGGCACCTGCGGGATCACTCCGCGGAGTGCAGAGCAGTCAATCGCCGGGCGGCAGGTGCTGGATCACAAATACACACTAGCGGGGTAGGAAACCGGAATGGCAACGCTCTCGGATATCGAAATCGCACAAAAGGCTGAAATGCGCCGCATCATCGAGGTGGCGGAGACGCTGGGTATCGACGAGGCGAGCCTGGAGCCTTACGGCCATTACAAGGCCAAGATCAGTTTCGACTTCATCAACAGCTTGGCAGACCGTCCTGACGGCAAGCTGATTCTGGTCAGCGCCATCAGCCCCACCCCTGCGGGTGAGGGTAAGACCACGACCACCATCGGGCTGGGCGACGCCCTCAACCGCATCGGCAAGAAGACGGTCATGTGCATCCGTGAGCCGTCCTTGGGTCCGGTGTTTGGGATGAAGGGCGGCGCGGCTGGCGGCGGTTACGCGCAGGTGGTGCCGATGGAGGACATCAACCTGCATTTCACCGGCGACTTCAACGCCATCGCGCTGGCTAACAACCTGCTCGCCGCCGCCCTGGACAACCACATCCACCACAGCAACAAGCTCGGGATCGACACCCGGCGCGTGGCCTGGAAGCGGGTGGTGGACATGAACGATCGCGCCCTGCGCAACATCGTCGTCGGCCTCGGCGGCGTCGGCAACGGCATTTCCCGAGAGGATGGCTTCGATATCGTGGTCGCCTCCGAGGTGATGGCGATCTTCTGCCTGGCCACTTCGATCGCGGATCTGAAGGAGCGCCTGGGCAACATCGTGGTCGCCTACACGCGCGCCCAGAAGCCGGTGCTGGCGCGGGATCTCAATGTGCACGGCGCCATGGCCGCGCTGCTGGCCACCGCCCTGAAGCCCAACCTGGTACAGACCCTGGAGCACAACCCGGCGTTCGTGCACGGCGGTCCGTTCGCCAATATCGCCCACGGCTGCAACTCCGTGCTGGCCACCCAGACCGCCCTGAAACTGGGCGACTACGTGGTCACCGAGGCCGGATTCGGCGCCGATTTGGGGGCCGAGAAGTTCGTCGACATCAAGTGCCGCAAATCGGGAATTCGTCCTGAGGCGGTGGTCCTGGTCGCAACCGTCCGCGCGCTGAAATATCACGGCGGCGCCGACCTCAAGACCATCAACGAAGAGGACTTGGACGCCCTCGGTAAAGGCATGGCCAACCTCGAGCGCCACGTCAACAACATCCGCAATCATTACGGCCTGCCGTGCGTGATCTGCATCAATCACTTCACCCCCGATACGGAGGCGGAGGTGGAGCTGATCAAGCGCAAGATGGCCCATCATGAGGCGCCCGTGGTGGTCTCCAAGCACTGGGCCAGTGGCGGGGCGGGTGCCGAACAGCTCGCCCGCGCGGTCATCGAGGTTGTCGAAAGCGTTCCGGCCGACTTCAAGTTCCTGTACGAGGATTCGGCGCCGCTGTGGGAAAAGATGAAGACCGTGGCCACCAAGATCTACGGCGCAGGGGAGATCGCCGCGGACACCAAAGTCCGAAATCAGATCCAGAGGCTACAGGATGAAGGCTACGGCCATTACCCGATCTGCGTCGCCAAGACCCAGTACTCCTTCTCGACCGATCCCAAACTGCGTGGTGCCCCTTCGGGCCACACCGTGACGATACGTGAGGTGCGCCTGTCCGCGGGCGCGGAATTTATCGTCATGGTCTGTGGGGACATCATGACCATGCCCGGTCTGCCTCGGGTGCCGGCGGCCGAGAAGATCGACGTCGACGAGTCCGGACGCATCACCGGACTTTTCTGAGTCGCTTGCGGCGCCGGTGCCCGTTCGCGAGAGCGTTCTCCGGGCCAGCGCAATGTGCGGCGCAAGGCGCCGCGGGCGCGTTGGACCGGAGCCGGCTCAGGACCTATGCTTGCTCCTTGATGACCACCTGGACAACCTGGGGTCCGGACCGCTTACCGCCCCGCGCACGCCAACGGGCAGTAGAGCCCCGCGTATGCGCCACCCGCCAAAAGCACACACTGCCGAAACCCGGCGTGTGATCACATGCCTGCGGTACCACACCCCTGATTAATGTCCATGCCTGAAGCCGCCGGCGCGCAGGCAAAAAAAAAGCCGCCCCAGGGGATGGGGCGACGCAAGACAACAGCCCCAGAGGGCGCGGGCTGTCTAGGCTCAAAAAACGAGCCGGAGGAGGAACACCGAAACGGCGTGTCCGAAGTGTTGTCCTGCAAGCTCCATGCCAGCAGTTAAACCCGCGAACTGCGGGCTTGATGGCCCGGACGCTGTATCACTACGAAACATCGGCGGTGCGCTCGCGACACAGTTTGACCTTGCGACACATCGGTGCCGCCGCCGCAGGCGCAGTTGGGAAACAAATGAGCAAGGGGTCCCGCACCATGAGTCAGAAGCCGGAAGTCACCTATACCGACGACGAGGTCCAGGAGCGACTGCAGCGCGAGTTGCCGGAGTGGTACCTGGAGAACGGATCGATTCGACGCAAATACCGCACCGCCGGATGGAAAGCCACCCTGATGGTGGTCAATATGGTCGGGCACCTGGCAGAAGCCGCCTGGCACCACCCGGTCCTGACAGTTTCCTATGCGTTCGTGATCGTGAAGTTGACCACTCATTCCGCGAAGGGAATCACCGACAAGGACTTCGCGTTGGCCCGCAAAATCGAGGACGTGATCCAATGGCAGCCCGGGTCCGAGCCAGGCGGCCCCTTCGAGCGCACCCCGGACGACCCGCCATCCAAGTACATCAAGTACGATTGAGCGGCCGGAAGCAGACGCGGCGGAGACGGCGTGACATTGTGCGCCCGGTGCGCGTGGCACCTGCCCGTCCCTCGCCAGTGGTCGATGTCCGAACGCGATCGGCTCAGCATACCGGCAGCGAATTCCCGGCGCGGTTGATGCAGGTCAAGGCATTTCGGTGGCCCGGAAAGTAGTGTCTTCCGTGAAGCCGAAGAGGAGGATACGCCATGGCATTTCGAATGCTCTACGGATGGTCGACCCCGCTCGCCAAGCCCTTCAGCGCCATCTCGGCAAACTTTGCCCTTGGCACCAACGAGGGTTGCCTGGCGCGCCGCCAGGGACGATGCCCGGGCGCCACCGAGTGCGCCGATTGTCCCTGGAACGAAGGCAGTATGGTGGACGGCACCTGGAGTCGCGCGGGCCGCAGCCGCCGCTGAGCAGATCTCAAGACTTTCGGTCCCGCGCTGGACGCGTGTCGCACTACACGCGCGCCACTCCACCTTCTAGTATGGGTGCTTCCTGCAGCCGTTGGGAGCACCCATGCCGCCGTCCCGCTTCTGGTGGATCGTCGCCGCCGGTGGTGTCATCGTTGCCCTGTCCATGGGCATCCGCCAGTCGTTCGGTCTGTTCCTTCAACCGGTCACCGACGATCTTGCCCTGACCCGTGAAGTGTTCGGCCTCGCCATCGCGCTGCAGAATCTGCTCTGGGGTCTGGTTCAGCCCATCGCCGGAATTTTCGCGGATCGGTACGGACCCGGGCGAGTCCTGGCCGTGGGCGGCCTGGTTTACGTGGCCGGTCTCGGCCTCACCGCGGTTTCCAGCGACACGGCTTCGCTGAATCTCACGCTCGGGGTGTTGATCGGCATCGGTCTCAGCGGAACCACCTGGGCGGTGGTGCTCGGTGCCGTGGGGCGGCTGGTCCCGGACCAGCAGCGCAGTCTCGCCCTGGGCCTGGTGACCGCCGGCGGCTCTTTCGGTCAGTTCGCCCTGATCCCCGCCACCCAGGTCCTGCTGGCCGCCCACGGCTGGGTGTCGACGTTGCTCATCTTCGCGGCGGCGGCCGCGCTGATGCCGGTGCTGGCCGGCGCCCTGCGCGTGCCCCGCCCGGCCGCAGGCGATGCGCCGCGCACCGAAATGCCCCTCGCCCGTGCGCTCGGTGACGCCGCCGGGCATCGTGGCTACTGGTTGCTCAACGCCGGCTTTTTCATCTGTGGCTTTCATGTGATGTTCATCGCCACTCACCTGCCCGCGTACCTGGTGGACAACGGGATCTCCGGCGGCATCGCCGCCTATGCCCTGGCGACCATCGGGCTATCGAACATAGCCGGCAGCTACGTTTGCGGCCTGCTCGGGGGACGCTACAGCCGCCGACGGCTACTGAGTCTGCTCTATCTGGTCCGGGCGGTGGTGATCGCCGGATTCCTGGCGGTCCCCATCACGCCGACCACCGCACTGGTGTTCTCCGCCCTGATCGGATTCCTATGGCTCGGGACCGTGCCCCTCACCAGCGGATTGGTGGGGCAGATCTTCGGTGTGCGCTATCTCACCACCTTGTTCGGGATCGTCTTCCTCAGCCATCAACTGGGCAGTTTCATGGGAGCCTGGCTCGGGGGCTATGTGTTCGACGTATCCGGTTCCTACGATCTGGTGTGGATCGCCTCGGTGCTGCTCGGACTGGTGGCTGCGGCCCTGCACTGGCCCATTGACGAGGCGCCGGTCTACGCGCCCGGCGCGACCCGGATGCCGACCTGAGCCCGCACGAGGGCGCACGCCGCTGCTGCGGCATGCACCCCTTTTTCATGGCTCAGAAGGGCACGTGGTAGCCCCAGCCGAGATCCCGGGTGTCGAGCCTGACCTGCCTGCTGACGAGCCTGGGGGCTTCGCCGTCCAAGGACACTTCGTCGATGTACTTGCCGACCGCGAACAGCTCGGACTTGCCGCCGTTCAATGCCGTCTTGTAGATCTGCAGTGCGGTGACGACGTCGGCCTTTTTCTGCGCCGGGTCCATCTTCACCTGGTAGACCACTGCGTTGCGGGTGAGCGGACTGCGGTCGCTGTTGTGTTTCGGCAGAGTGTGGAACAACTCCTCCATCTCCGCTCGGTCATGGTCCAGCCAGTTCATATCCTGTTTCACTTCCGGGCTGAACGCCGTCAGCCGGTAGCTGAACTCGGGGCTGCACAGACCCATGTAGGACGCGTAGTCGTTCTCGTCCAAGGCCATGCAGGATGAGTAGATCAACTCTTCGATTGCGGTACGATCGGTACTCATGGTTCGGCTCCTCAAGTTGCGGTACACGGACGGCGGCGCGTTGGTTCGGGAACCTGCGCGTCGCCGCGCTCGGGTCAGGCGGTCTTGGTCCTGGCCTCCCGCGCATAGGGGTCCGCGGAGCTGCGGCCCATGCGCCGGCTCCATTCCGCCAGGTAGTGGCGCATGCCGATCTCATCGTGGATGGTCTGATCCTCCTCACGGGCCTGCAGCACGTACATGGGATCGGAGTGCTCGGTCATGGCCATGCCCTGCCCGGAGGAGGCGAGCAGATCCTCGTGCAAGTTGCGACCGAAAGGACTCCAGATGGTGGCGGCATCCTTCTCCCGCTGGCGGCGTACCTCAGGCGTATCGCTCTTCAGCCCCAACGCGCGGAACTCCAGAATCACGTCTTTGGGGCCGATGGGGATGTAGCTGTCGATGCGCAGCACCGACGTGCGCAGGTTGTACGTGATGCAGGGGAACAGATCCACCAGCTTCCAACCGTTCTGTGGCAGTTCGGGCCAGCCGAGGTGGGAATGGCCGCCGCCGGTGTAGGCGCCGTAGTCCACGTTCATGGAGCCCACGGACGCGTGGCCGTTGGGGAACGCCTCGTACTTGCGTTGGAAGTAGCCGGACTCGGGCTTCATCATGCCCGTGATGCGGTTATGGTAGTGCAGGTAGTCATGGTAGAACTCGCTGTTGGTGTCGTGGATCAGCTTGTAGTTGGTCTTCAGGCGGCCCTGGTAGTACCANAGCACCTGCAGTGGTTCGGCCTCAAGTTCCGGTAGCATGTAGTCCAAGGCGTGGCCGACGTGTTCCGACAGCGGTCCGCANCTGTCGTCCACGTTCACCCAGACGAAACCCCCGTAGGCAACCTCGCTGCGCACTTCTTTCAGGGCCACGTCGGACTCGCAGACCCGCTCCTGATATCCGGCCTTGCCGCGAGGGATGTCGATACACTCGCCTTTGCCGTTGAAGGCCCACTGGTGAAAGATGCACACCAGCCGCTTGGCATTGCCCGAGGGTTCGTACACCAGCAGGTTCCCGCGGTGGGGGCAGATGTTGTAGAAGGTGCGCACCTTCATGTCCTCGCCCCGGACGATTACCAATTCCCGCCCGGCGGGATGCTGATAGGTACGGTAGTCGTAGGCGTTGGGGATCTCGCTTTCGTGGATGGCGAGCCACCAGACTTTGCTGAAGATCTTTTCCCGCTCCTCTTCGAACAGTTGCGGGTCGGTGTAGATGGCCGGGTCGGCGTAATGGGTCGGGGGAAGCTTCTTGGGGCGCTGCCTCCACTGGGTTTCATTGCGTGCCATGACATTCACCTCGTGGGTTTGGCTAAGTCCAGATTCACGAGGTCTGTCAAAGCATAAGTAGTGCCACAGTTTNNCGGACTATTTAACCCTTTGATTTGTCGGAATTGCGTACTAAAGCTATATATTACTGAATTGCTTATGATTGTTTCCCCAGGCGCGAGGTTGTTTCGCCAAGAAACACGCGGTCGAATCCCTGCTCGACAGCTCGCGGTGTGCGTCGCCCCCGGACNAACGGCAGGGCGGGTCGCGGTTTATCCGCATTCTCGGACGGCGCCCGCAGCGTAGTCGAGCACCTGCGGCGAGCCCATGGCACGGCCTCAGCCATGGCCGTGACCCGCGCACGCGGGCGCACCGAGGTGACTTGCAGGCGCTGTTCAGGAGAGCTTCCACATGGCCGCGTCCCTGTTGGCTCTGCGGGGGCCCCGTCGAGGTGCAGCATGTGAGTGGATCGCAGCAGTCTGCTCGGCTCACAGCGGGTGCGGGCTGCTGGATGTCATCGCCTGCTACGGAGCCGGCAGCGTCGTTCGTGATGCCCCGGCGGCGGCGTGTTTGCCGATCCGGTGCGGGCAACGCAGCGCAGTCTACGACGACGGAACAGTGGGCGGACCGAAGCCCGGTCGGACACAACCGAGGGCATACCCGGCGCGCAGTGATCGCGCGATCCGCACCCGGGAAGTAGACGGTTCGGCGGGATTGCCTATCGTTCTGGGACTTCACTCGGTTCTCGGTCCTATGTCTCCCCAGAGCGGGCGGTATACTAGGCCCCAACCGGTAGCAACGGGTGAGCCATGGGTGAAAAAGGAGAAATCAACCGGCAACGCATCGTCGACGCGGCGAACCGCCTGTTCTACCAGCGAGGCTACAACCAGACCTCCTTCAGCGACATTGCCGGAGCCGCGGGCCTGTCCCGGGGCAATTTCTATTATTACTTCAAGACCAAAGACGACATCCTCGCCGCCGTCATTCGTCTGCGCATCGACTCCATTCGTGCCATGCTGGCGGAGTGGGAGGCGGCCAGCCCCAGCCCCCGCGAGCGCCTGAAACGCTACGCCCGGATTCTGCTCAGGACCGAAGAGGATATTCTGCGCTACGGCTGCCCTATGGGATCGCTCGCCGTGGAGCTGTCCAAGACGCAGTTGGCGCTGCACTCCCAGGCGGCGGAGATGTTCACCTTGTTCCGGGAGTGGTTGGAAGACCAACTGCGGCGAGTGGGGCGTGGGGATGACGCCGGCTTCCTGGCGCTGCACCTGCTTGCCATCGCCCAGGGAATCAGTCTCATGGGCAATATCTTCTCCGACCCCCAGTTTCTCAAGCAGGAGGTCGCCCGCTTAGAGGCGTGGATCGATAGCCTTTAAGTCCGTTCGAAGCGAGAGCAGGGGGAGTCTGGCACGGGATCGGCGGCGCATCCGGATAGCGCGCATCGAGCCCTGGGCGGGGGTCGCGGATAGAGGCGCGGCACAACCCGCTGCTCGCCGCCCGCCCTTGCACTGGGACGGTTCGCCTCGCTGTGGAATATCGCAACCTGGGGCGCTCTTTTATCGATCTGGATCGCTTCACGCATCCACGCCAGCCTCGGCCACAACACCGGCGATGTGTTGCCGCGTGGGCCCCTCGAACTGGTGCGCCCAGTCTTCGCCGGCGCGACACCATCGCCCGACTCGGCAGGCCGCGTGAGGTATTCAGCTCGATGACATGGCCACCGCCGACGACGTGGAGCTAGCACAGAAAGCCTTTGGATCCTGCACGAGCTCTTCGGCGTGGGCCGGCGGGAGCTCCTCGGCGTCAGCCCGTACGCGGCGATGGCGAAAAGGCACCGGTATTCTGCTCAAGCAGGCTGATACCGCCATGTACCATGCGACGATCTGGGCAAGAAACACCTTCCCGTTCCACGCCGCGGCATCCGCGTGCGTGCCTTCGAGCGCCTCACCGTCGAGACCCGCTTTGCGCCTGGCCCCGAACCGAAAGCGCTGGTGGATATCGCCACCAGCCGCACCGTCGGCGCTGCGACGCAGCACTGGCGGCGGGAAACGCCGTGGCGGCCCCAGCACACCGGGCCAGCTAGAATCTGTGTTGCACTATGCTTGCTGCAACCGGCATCCCCCGCGGCCTTGTCGAGCGGCGTGCCGTGTTGCCATCGCAGGGCAAGGCGCCTGGCGCGGGAATCGGCAGCCAGCATGAAGCGTCCGGCCCGATCTGTTAGAATGGGTCGTTCACGTGTCGGGTAGCCGTCCGGCAGACCCAAATACTCGGAAGAATCAGAAGCCTAGCTATGACTAAGTTAGAACAGATCCTGAACGAGCGTATCCTGGTCCTCGATGGTGCCATGGGCACCATGATTCAGAGCTACAACCTTGAAGAGGCCGACTATCGGGGCGAGCGCTTCCGCCAGCACCCCTGTGATGTCAAGGGCAACAACGACCTGCTGTCCCTCTCTCAGCCCCAGATCATCCGCGACATTCACACCGCGTATCTGGAGGCAGGCGCCGATATCCTCGAGACCAACACCTTCAACTCCACCTCCATCGCCATGGCGGACTATCAGATGGAGGGCTTGGTCTACGAGCTGAACAAGGTCGGCGCCGAGCTGGGCCGCGAGGCCGCCGAAGCCATGGCCGCCAAGACCCCGGACCGGCCCCGGTTCGTTGCCGGGGTGCTCGGTCCCACCAACCGAACTGCATCCATCAGCCCGGACGTCAATAACCCGGGCTACCGCAACGTCCATTTCGACGAGCTGGTGACGGCGTATACCGAAGCCGCAAACGGGCTGCTCGATGGCGGTTCGGACCTGATCCTGATCGAGACGGTGTTCGACACCCTGAATGCCAAGGCGGCGGTGTTCGCTCTGGAGACACTGTTCGAGGAGCGCGGCGCGCGCACGCCGGTGATGATCTCCGGGACCATCACTGATGCGTCCGGGCGTACTCTGTCCGGGCAGACGGTGGAGGCGTTCTATAACTCTCTGCGCCACGCACGGTCCATCAGCTTCGGCTTCAACTGCGCGCTCGGCGCCAAGGAACTGCGCCAGCACATCGAGGAGCTGTCGGGATTTGCCGAGTGCCGCGTCAACGCCCACCCCAACGCGGGGCTGCCCAACGAGTTCGGCGAATACGACGAGTCGCCTGAGGCCATGGCGAAGGAGATCCGCGAGTGGGCCGAGAGCGGTTTTCTCAACATCATCGGCGGCTGCTGTGGTACCACGCCCGCGCACATCAAGGCGATCTCCGAGGCCGTGGCCGAGTTCCCGCCGCGACAGGTTCCGAAGCGCGCGCACAAGACCCGCTTGGCGGGCCTCGAGGCGTGCAACATCACCAAGGATTCCCTGTTCGTCAACGTCGGCGAGCGCACCAACCTCACCGGTTCCGCCAAGTTCAAGAAGTTGATCCTGGACGAGAACTACGATGCGGCGTTGGACATCGCCCGCAAGGACGTCGAGAACGGCGCCCAGTTGATCGATGTAAACATGGACGAGGGCATGCTCGACGGCGTCGAGGCCATGAGCACATTCCTGAACCTGATCGCCTCGGAACCCGACATCTCCAAGGTTCCGATCATGATCGACTCCTCGAAGTGGCACATCATCGAGGCGGGGTTGAAGTGCGTGCAGGGTAAGGGCGTGATCAATTCCATCTCCATGAAGGCCGGCGAGGAGGAGTTCCTGCGCGAGGCGCGGCTGGCGCGCAAGTACGGGGCGGCGGTGGTCATCATGGCCTTCGACGAGCAGGGCCAGGCGGACACCTTCGAACGGCGCACCCAAATCTGCGAGCGGGCCTACAAGCTGCTCACGGAGGAGGCCGGCTTTCCGCCCGAGGACCTGATCTTCGATCCCAACATCTTTCCCATCGCCACGGGAATGGAGGAGCACGACAAGAACGGCGTCGATTTCATCGAGGCCACGCGCTGGATCAAGCAGAACCTGCCCTACGCGCTGGTGTCCGGCGGTGTCTCCAATGTCTCGTTCTCCTTCCGCGGCAACAATCCCGTGCGCGAGGCGATCCACGACGTGTTCCTGTATCACGCCATTCATGCGGGTATGGACATGGGCATCGTCAACCCCGGCCAGCTCGGCGTCTACGACGAGCTCGATCCGGAGCTGCGCGAACTGGCTGAGGACATCGTGCTCAACCGCCGAGCGGACGGCACCGAGCGCATGATGGAGGCCGCCGAACGGTTCAAGGGCACCGGCGCCGCCGGCGGTGCCAAGAAGGAGGACCTGGAGTGGCGCGAGTGGCCGGTGGCAAAGCGCCTCGAGCATGCGCTGGTCAAGGGCATCGACACATTCGTCATCGAAGACACCGAGGAGTGCCGTCAGGCATTCAACCGGCCCATCGAAGTGATCGAGGGCCCGCTGATGGACGGCATGAACGTGGTCGGCGACCTGTTCGGCGACGGGCGCATGTTTCTGCCCCAGGTGGTGAAATCCGCCCGGGTCATGAAAAAGGCGGTCGCCTACCTGATCCCATACATCGAGGCCGAAAAGGACGGCGCCCAGCAGGCCAAGGGCAAGATCCTTACCGCCACGGTCAAGGGCGACGTGCACGACATCGGCAAGAACATCGTCGGCGTGGTGCTGCAATGCAATAACTTCGAGGTCATCGATCTCGGGGTGATGGTGCCGGCGCAGAAGATCCTCGATACCGCCCGGGAGCAGAACGTGGACATCATCGGGCTGTCGGGCCTGATCACGCCGTCGCTGGACGAGATGGTGCACGTGGCCAAGGAGATGGAGCGCCAGGGTTTCGACATCCCGCTGCTGATCGGCGGCGCCACCACATCGGGCATCCACACGGCGGTCAAGATCGAGCCGAACTACAAGCGCGGCCCGACCATGTACGTCAAGGATGCCTCGCGTGCGGTGGGTGTGGCCCAGAACCTGGTCAGCACCACCCTGAAGGAGCCGTACCTGGCCAAAATCAAGGCCGAGTACGCCGAGGCGCGCGAGAAGCACAAGGGCAAGCGCCAGGCGGTGAAGTGGTTGACCCTGGAGCAGGCCCGCGCCAACAAGACGAAAATCGATTGGCAGGGCTACGAGCCCAAGCGCCCCGAGGCTGCCGGCATCACGACCTTCGAGAACTATCCACTGGCGGAGATCGCCGAGTTCATCGACTGGACGCCGTTTTTCCATACCTGGGAGCTCAAGGGCAGCTACCCGCGCATTCTGGAAGACGCCGCCAAGGGTGTGGAGGCGAAGAAGCTGTTCGCCGATGCTAAGAAGATGCTCGCGCAGATCATCGAAGGCAAGTGGCTCGAGGCCCGCGCGGTGGTCGGCCTGTATCCGGCCAACCAGGTGGGCGAAGACGACATCGAGCTGTACGCGGACGACGAGCGCCGCCAGGTGATGATGCGCCTGCACCACTTGCGCCAGCAAACCGAAAAGCCGCCGGGGCGGCCCAACCAGTGCCTGGCCGACTTCGTTGCGCCGAAGAACTCGGGCGTGAAGGACTACATGGGCGCCTTCGCGGTCACCGCCGGGCTCGGCATCGAGCGCAAGCTCGAAGAGTTCCACAAGGACCACGACGACTACCAGGCGATCATGCTCAAAGCGCTGGCCGACCGGCTCGCGGAGGCCTTTGCCGAGCTCATGCACCTCAAAGTGCGGAAAGAGTTGTGGGGCTACGCCGCCGATGAGGGCCTGGCCAACGAAGAGCTCATCAAAGAGCAGTACAAGGGCATCCGCCCCGCACCTGGCTACCCGGCTTGTCCCGAGCACACCGAGAAGGAACTGCTCTGGAAGCTGTTGGACGCCGAGAACAACGCCGGCATTCAGCTCACCGAGTCGATGGCCATGTGGCCGGCGGCCGCCGTCAGCGGCTGGTACTTCGCCAGCCCGCAGTCCAAGTACTTCGCCGTAGGCAAGATTAATCGCGATCAGGTCGAGGACTACGCCCGGCGCAAAGGCATGAGCGTGGAGACGGCCGAGAGGTGGCTTGCACCGGCCCTGGGGTACGAGCCGGACGAACTGACCGAGGAGGCTCCCAAGCAGGCGGCGAGTTGATGCCGGCAGGGAGCGTGGGCGCTCCGGGGAACAGGAGGCGCGAAGAACCGAGCCCGTCCCATCGAAAGGTGGGGCGGGTTTTTTTGTCAGCCACCCCGGTCCGCCACGGGGTGCTGGGAGCGGCCTATGAGTCGCTTGATGACGCATGGAACATGCAACTGGGAGAAAGGCGTCTCTGCCAGGGATGTCGGCCGCCCGTGCGTCTGCGGCGTTGCGGCGGGTACTGACAGGGCCGGTTTGCTGTCCGTGGTTCTTACATTACCAGTTGTGCTACTCACCTTAACCCGCTGAGGACATAGCGGTAATCCCCATGGCAGGTATCTTGCTATTCCTCGGGGCCTGATGGGCCGCCGATTCGGTCCCATCGCGTTCCTGTTGGAGGGAGGGGGAAGATGAGGACGCCAATTCTACTTGCGGCGGCACTGTGTGGCGCCGTACTCACGACTGCGACATCGGTATCGTTGGCTGGACCGATTTTTCTGACCGGCCACGATCCCGATTTTCACGCCCAGGACAGCGCGGGGGCCCAGGACCTCCTGGCCGCGGGCCTCGACTTCGTCACCGGCGGTACCTATGCGGACGCCGGAAGCAAGTTCCTCTGGGTCGAATCGCGAATCGCGACCCCCGGCGGTCACCGCATCGGTGAGTTGGGCCTGGGTACAATCGGCCTGAGCCTTGGGACCCACTATGACCGCGCCAACGGCGCCGAGTTGGCTGCCGTGGACTTCGCCGATTACACGGCCGTGGTGGTGGCCTCGTCCTTCGGGGGGCTGCTCAGCCGCGCGGAGCTGGACGCCCTGATCGGACTCAAGCCCGAGCTCACGACGTTCGTAAACGACGGCGGGGGACTGTTGGCGATGGCGCAATGCTACCCGTGCGGGGCGAACCTGCTCGCCGGGGCTACCGATCCGATCCTGTTCGGCTTCGTGCCCGTCGCCGTTACTTCTCTTGGTGCAAATCCGCCGTTCACCGTCACGGCGGCGGGTGCTGCGGCGCCGTTCAATCTCACTGACGCCGACGTCAATGACCCGACACACAATTCCTTCGGGCTCGTGGGCGGTCTTCAGGTGCTGGATACGGACACCAGCGGCAACGCCGTCACCCTGGCTGGCATCGTACGGATCACGGACGGCGGCTTCGAGTCCGAAGTGCCAGAGCCCGGTACCCTGGCGTTGCTCTCAGCCGCGGTTTTCGGTGCCGCAGGTGCGGCACGCCGTCGCACACGCGCCTGAGGCTGCACGTTCGGTGCACTCAGCGTCGTAACCGGGGTCGCAGGGCGGTTCTGCGACGCCCGGAAGCATCGCACAGCGGCGGCAATACTGCCGCGCGCGGCCGTAAGAATCCTCCCCGGTCCCTGCCGGATTTCCAAGCAAGCGTTCGCATTTCCCCTCGTTTTCTTGTCTGTTATCATCGGCCCATCCCCCGAGCTCGGTTCCGCAAATTAGACGTGCACCGACGCACGCGGGGTGACCTCCGCGCATGTTCTGCCTCCTGTTCCGGCGCGGCACTGAATCGGGCGACTGAAGATGGCATCCCATTCCTCCGCTCTCCTCGTGGCCGCGGCAGTCGGTCTGTCCGTGTTGGCCTGCAGCGGGCCGGCGACCAAGGGTCCGGACGTACCCGCTGAACTGACGGCGCAGGAGCAGCGTGCCCAGCAGGCCCTGCACGTCCAGCGGGTAGTCGACTATCAAACGCGCCTGGAGCGCATTGCCGCGCCGCTGCTGCAAGCCGCGCTGCCCTTCTGCGAAGGCCGGCAGACCGGCTACTTGGGGATACGCGTCGACAACCTGGATGCCTGGTCGGCCCACTATCGGCCCATCGCCCGGGATACGCTGGCGCTCGACCGGGCGCTGAAGGTCACGATGGTCACGCCGGAATCGCCCGCGGCCGAGGCGGGCGTGCAGGTGGGTGATCTGCTCCTGAGCGTGAACGGCAAGTCGACCCTGGCGGGGCAGGGCGCCGTCCAGGACTTCAATCAGCTCATCGGCAGTGCGCTCGACAGCGGCCACGCGCCGGTGGTGCGCCTGGAGGTGTCCCGGGATGGACAGCCCATCGCTATGGACGTCCACCCACAGCCCATGTGCGACTACGCCGTGCACGTATTCATGAACAATTCCGTGAATGCCTTTGCCGACGGGCAGCGGGTGGTGGTCACGTCGGGCCTGATCCGCTTCGCCGAGGGCGATGGCGAGGTGGCCATGGTCCTGGCCCACGAGATCGCGCACAACAGCATGGAGCATATCGACGCGAAGGTGCACAACGCCCGCATGGCGAGCGTGTTCGACATCATCGCCGCAGCCTACGGTGTTGGGACGGGTGGGGCGTTCGCCCGGATAGGTTCGAACTCCTTCTCCAAGGACTTCGAACGGGAAGCAGACTACCTGGGCTTATACATCATGGCCCGCGCCGGCAAGCCCGTCGAGGGCCTCGAAGGTTTCTGGCGCCGCATGGCGGCAGAGGATCCCTTGAGCAATCATGATTCCATGTTTCGCACCCACCCGGTCTCGGCGGAGCGCACCCTGGCGCTGCGCCGGACGGCGGAAGAAATCGACGCCAAGCGCCAGTCGGGTCAGCCGCTGCTTCCGGAGCGCAAGTAGACGGCGGGAGACAACCTTTCATGCCCCCGCGCCGCTATTGGGAGGCGGCCACCATGCCGAGCTGCTTGGGGACCACATCTTTCTCGAAGCTGAGCCTGAGACTCTCGGACAGCCCGGCGCGCAGCTTGGCCAGACCGTTGTCTTCGATCTCCCGCGCCGACTTGCCCACCTCCGGCGACGTGGCGAGAAACATGTGAGTGGCGTAGACGATCTCGTTGCGCTTCAGGTCGATCACGTTCATCTGATATGACAGCGTCGCGTGGGGATTCACGCCCAGGGAGAAGGCCTGCACGTGCAGGTTGGCGGCGCGCATGGCGATCAGATAGTCGATGTCCTTATCCAGCAGAGCCGCGCGTACGGCTTCGCTCACAGAGAGCTTGGCGCCTTCCATGCGAGGGTGATAGGCACTCATCGTGTCCGTGAACTGGGCGTACGTCGCGCCGTCGAGCACCTCGCCCAAGGGGACTGCCCGCAGACCTTCGACGCGGAACTGCCGAGCGAACTGGTCGCTGAGGTCCCCGTCGATGTCCCAGATTCCATCGAAACTTGCGGTGGACGAGCGCATCTCGTTCCACAGCACCTTGTAGACCAGCTCGTCGTACTGAATACGCTTCTCCGGATAGGCGAATGCCACGGCGACGGTGCCCGCACGTAGACCCTCCGCCGCGTCCTGCTGCATCGGAGGGTTGCCGGCGCAGCCGGCCAGTCCCAGCAGTGCGCCAAGCACAATTAGTGTCCTGATCATTAGTGGTCTCCTTTTTTATTTCTCATGCTCGGGCTTGCGCACGTCCAGCAGCACGCCGGCTTCATCGAATACGTACACGACGGCTGCATCCTCGAATTGATACTCCCCCGTCTCGCCGGTGGAGGACTGAAAGGTGGTCACGGTCCCTGCCCCGGTGGGCACCGCATACATGACGCCGGTCAGCGCCGGCTGGTCGCGGTAGGCCCAGTACTCGCGCCGCAGTGCCGCGGAACGGGTGATGTCTGCCGGCAAGCCGAGGGTCCCGGCCACAGTGTCCTTGGTGGTCTTGCCGAGTTCGAAGGTCACGGTCGAAACGTCCGCCTTGTTGCCGATGGTGGGTGCACACCCACCTGCCAAGAGGGCTGCCGCGAGCAGGACGGGAGTCAACGGCTTCTTCATGGGGGCTCCTTGGATACCTGCCGGCAGCAGCCGGCTCCTCCCATAGTTTTCGACAGGTTTTAGCATAGGTTTAGCCCGAGGGCGCAGCATGTCCCCAGTTCTCGGGCGGTTGACTTTCTGCAGCGTCCAACTATGAACAGCCAAGGGCGGCCGGCGATGTCGCTCAACTCGGTACCCCCGAGCGACGCCGTCCCGGCCAGGACGACGGCGGACCAAAGGGAGGAACCGACGATGTCGCGACGAACCATGTTGATGCTGGCTGCACTGGGGGGCCTGGCCCTGGGCCCGGCACTCACCGCCAGTGCCCAGGACGCATCGGCTGGCGACAAACAGCAGGCGCAGAGCCCGGTCGAGCAGGGCAAAGCGATTGCCATGGATCGGCGGAAGGGCAACTGCACCGCCTGCCATCAGGTGCCGGGGGTGGAGTTCCATGGTGACATCGCGCCTCCTCTGGTGGCCATGAAGGAACGGTTTCCCGACAGGGACCGTCTGCGGACCCAGATCTACGACGCCACCGAACTCAATCCCACCTCCGTAATGCCCCCGTTCGGCAAGCATCGGATTCTCTCCGAGGACGAGATNGACAAGGTGCTCGAATGGGTGATGACGCTGTGAACGGAGACGGGCGGCGCGNTTGGGACGCGCGCCTACGGCANACGGTGGTGCACGGAGGAGGTGGATCATGAAAGGACTNCTGCTGACGGCCNTGGCCGGCACATGCGCGTTGGGGGTGGCCACGAGCACGGGAACCGCTCTGCCCAGCGGCTACGACGAGATCTACAAGGCGGATCAGACCCCCGAGGAGCATCGCGACGCCTTCCGGGCGTATTTCAAGGACAAATTCCCCGAGGTAACGATGGAGGAGTATGCCAACGGTCTCTACGCCCTGCCCGTGTTCTCCAGCTACCGGCAGGAGTGGGAGGAGAGTATGGACTTCCCGCCCTACCAGGATGGCCTCGACCGCGGCCAGCAGCTGTGGGAAACCGAATTCCCCAACGGCAAGACCTTCGCCAGTTGTTTCGACAACGAGGGCAAGAACATCGCCCAGCGCTATCCGTACTGGGATGAGGAGCGCCAACAGGTGCGTACCGCCGAGATGGACCTGATCGACTGCGCCAAGGAAAACGGGGCGGATTACCCGTTCGTCAGCGCCGACCTCGGCAAAGATCAGAAAGCCCGGGTTCAGCTCGCCGAGCTGACGGCGCATTTCTACGATCTGTCCCGCGGCCAGCCCATCGACATCGACCTGTCCAAGGAAGGGGCCAAGAAGGCGTTCGAAAAGGGACGATCGATCTACTGGTCGCGGCGCGGGCAGCTCAACTTCGCCTGCTACCACTGCCACGTGGACCTCTCGGGAAACAACTTCGGCGGCGGTCAGCCACTGAGCGCAGGCTTGGGCCACACCACCGCCTGGCCGGCTCAGCGCATCGACTGGGCGCGTATCGAGACCATCCACCAGCGCTACGCCACCTGCTTTTCCCAGGTGCGCGCCAAGCCCTACAAGCACATGGGTGAGGAGTACAACGCCCTGGAGCTGTACGAGAAGTACATGAGCGGTGGCTTGCCGTTGACAGCGCCGTCCATGCGCAATTGACGACGTTGTCTCGCCCGGCGCCATTCCGCCGCCGGAGGCGGCCACCCGGCCGTGTCCCCGCGCCGACCGCGTGTCGGTGAATCCGACGCCGGCGGGCTCTCCTTGGAATAAAGCGCCGCCTTCGGGTGTTCATGTGACGAGGCTGAGCCTCGGTCCAGGTTACCGACACCAGGGGAGGGCGGCATGCGCATCGCTCCCTCGGGGCGGCGCGTACCCGGAGCCGGTTTGCCGGACCTCGCGGACGCGCACTCCAAAGGGTCGGCAGCCCCCCTTGGCGGCGTCTACGCCGGGCGGACCGCCATGGGCAGGCTATGGATCAGGTCCCAAGAGACTGCTCCGCTGGCGATCACGGGTGCTCATCTTCGGTCCAGCGCCGATCCCGAAGGCGCGGCCGTCACGGCCAACGCGCGGTTCAATGGGAGAAGCCCGTCAAGGTGCGCCTATGAGCTCAGCTACCGCGGCAACACACCGGTCAATGAGATCTGGCAGGTCGACCCCACGCTCGCGGTTCCCAGTAGCGGCGGAAAGGCCGTGCATTTCGGACTACGGCTGACCGATGCCCCTGGATGATCTCGAGGAGCAGATCCCGAGCCTGCGCC
>JGI25321J50212_10001501_pt1 | contig 19693 bp, 14 predicted proteins | sample AutmiccommuBRH23_FD_50212 | JGI IMG/M metagenome (IMG submission 50212)
TAGACGGGCACGACCTCCCGCTCCTGATAGCCGAACTCCGGCGGCTGAAGACCGTGACAGGGCCCAGGTTGCTGCACCTGATCACTACGAAGGGGAAAGGGCTGAAAAGGGCTGAAGAACAACAGGTAACCTACCATGCCCCGGGGAAATTCGATAAACAGACCGGTGATCTCCTTACGGTATCCGACGCCGGTGCCCCGCCCAAATACCAGGATGTTTTTGGGTTTACCATCCTCGAACTTGCCCGGCAAAATGAAAAAATTGTGGGGATTACCCCGGCCATGCCTACGGGGAGTTCCCTTAAATATATGATGGAGGCCCTTCCCGAAAGGGCATTCGATGTTGGCATAGCCGAACAGCATGCCGTAACCATGGCTGCCGGGATGGCGGCNGAAGGGCTTATNCCCTTTTGCAATATTTATTCCACCTTCCTNCAAAGGGGGTACGACCAGCTTATCCATGATGTTGCCCTGCAAAACCTGCCGGTGGTCTTTTGCCTGGACCGCGCAGGCATTGTAGGGCAGGATGGCCCGACACATCACGGGGTTTTTGACCTGGCCTTCCTTCGGTGTATCCCCAACCTTGTTATATTTGTGCCCATGGATGAGGTGGAACTCCGCAACATTATGTATACTGCCCAACTGGGGATCCCGTCACCGCTGGTGATCAGGTACCCGAGGGGCAGAGGGGTAAACCCGGAATGGAGGCTGCCTTTCAGTAAGATAGAAACCGGCATTGCACAAGAACTGAAGCGGGGAAACCGCCTTGCCCTGCTTACCATCGGACCGGTCGGGAATGTCGTGGCCGGGGTCCTGGAAGAAATGGGGCAGCCCGAAGCCCTTGGCCATTACAATATGCGGTTTGCCAAACCCCTGGATGAAACACGGTTAAAAGAAGTTTTTGAACATTATGAGCATATAATTACGGTAGAGGATGGCTGTATAGCAGGGGGATTCGGCAGTGCGGTCCTGGAATACGCCAATTCCAACGGATACAGGCCGCCTATAAAAATTTTGGGGGTACCGGACAGCTTCCTGGGGCATGGCACGGTAGAAGAACTGCATGCCCAGGCCGGGATAGATGCTGCAGCGATCAGAAATCACATAAATTCCATACTACATGCTTAAGAAAAAAATGCCCTGGCTTCTTTTATTGGGGTTAGCCCTTATATGCGGAACACTGGCCCGCGCCCAGGACAGTATCCCACCCCTTACCCCCACCGACAGCATCCTTGAAGATACTATAGTTATCCGGTCGCCCCAGACCAAAATCCGCAATATCCCCAGGGGGGGCGTTTACCTTACCAACCCCGTTATTTCATTTAAGCAAACCCAACCGCTGTCTGAACCCTATAAGCGGTTCAGGATCCCTTCCTTCTGGGAAAAGCAAAACCTGCTGGGCCTTAATTTAAGTGAAGTGGCCTTCGTAAACTGGAATGCGGGCGGGGATAATGCCATAACGGCCATCGGCAGGATCAAATTCATGCGGAACTATAAATTTCGCTATATCTCCTGGCAGAACGACCTCGAAATGCGCTTTGGATGGAATGCGCAGGAAGGCCGCCAGTGGAGGAAAACGGACGATGCCATACGGATTAGCTCCACGTTCGGCTACCGGCAGGATACCATCAGTAATTGGTATCATTCCGTAAAAGCAAATTTTAATACCCAGTTCGCCGACGGTTATAAATACCCGGACCGCAGTACCCCTATTTCGCGCTTTATGGCGCCCGGTTACCTCTTCCTCGGGGCAGGGGCCTCGTATATCTCCGAAGGCGGCAAGTTTAATCTCTACCTGTCGCCCATCACCCACCGGTCGACCTTTGTACTGGACCAGGAACTGGCCAATAACGGGGCTTTCGGGGTGGAAAAAGCCGTAAGGGATGAAAGCGGGAATATCATCACGGAAGGGAAAAATTTGTTTACCTCCCTGGGGTTCCTCGTCACCAATACCTGGAAAACCCCGCTTATTACCAACATTGCCATGGATCACAGGCTTAGCCTCTATACGGATTACCTGCGCGATTTTGGCAATATAGATGTGGATTGGGAGTTGGCCCTGAACCTGACGGTGAACGACTTTGTAAATGCCACCATAGGCACCCACCTGATCTATGACGACGATGTGCGCTTCGATGTAGTGGAAGATGCAGACGGGAATATAACCGATGCCGGGGTCCCGAGGGTCCAGTTCAAGCAGATGCTGGCGGTCGGGCTTGCCTATAATTTTTAGACAATTGGGGATTTACAGTAATTTACCAGTGATCTTATTATGCATGTTTACGGCCGCCCCGTCTGAAAGGCTGGCCACATAGCAACTGGTATTAAGGAGGATGCTGTACAGGGAGCCGGTACTATCGCGGTAATGCGGGGGAAGGGTGTTGATCATAAGCCGGTCATAATTCCCCGCTTTTCCCTCACTGTGCCTTACCAGGGCCCCGGTATACACATCAAGCAGGTCTGCGATGATCTTATAGCCTGCTATCTCTTTTTCCAGCACTTCCGGAGAGCGGTAGATCTTNTCGATGCTTATGCTGATAATATCTTCAATTTGCGCCTGAAACCGGCTTTTATCCAACAGGGAAACGCCAAACCGGCCCTGAAGGATGTCATCCTCATACTTTATAAATGTTGCCGCCGCATCACTGATAAGGGTGCTGATGGCCAGGGCACGGAGATAACTGAGGCGGTCGCTTCGCAGCGTCATCCCCTGGTATTTCTTGGAGTGGATATTGTCTTTCACCAGTTTTATGAGGTATTCCAGGGCATAATCCTCGGGGATCAGGCCCAGGTTGATCCCGTCCTCAAAATCTATAATGGTATAGCAAATATCATCCGCAGCTTCCACGAGGTAGGTCAGCGGATGCCGGCAATAGGAAAGGTTGTGGCCCCGACCAGTGTTTTCGAGTCCCAGTTCCCCGGCTACTTCTTCAAAAAAGGCCCGGTCGGCCTGGAAGAACCCGAACTTCTTATCTGCGATATGCGGGCTAGGTTTTTTTGGCAGTGATTCCTTGGGGTACTTGGTAAATGCACCCAGGGTAGCATAACTCAGCCGCAGCCCGCCGGGAACGCCTTCCCGCCCGGCAGTGAGTAGCCTGAAGCCGTTGGCGTTTCCTTCAAAATCGGCAAGGTCCTGGTATTGTTCCGGGCTCAGTGCTGTCCGGTATTCCTGCCCGGCCCCGTTCCTGAAAAACTCACCTATGGCCTTTTCCCCGCTATGGCCAAAAGGGGGGTTGCCAATGTCGTGTGCGAGGGCAGCGGCTGCCACTATGGCCCCAAAATCACCAAAGGCATAGCCAAACTCATCCTTCAGGCCGGGGTGCTTTTCAAGGAGCTGCTGCCCTGCGATCCTGCCAAGGCTCCGGCCCACCACGGAAACCTCGAGGCTGTGGGTGAGGCGGGTATGCACAAAATCGGTCTTAGACAATGGGATTACCTGCGTTTTATCCTGCAGGCTCCGGAACGCGGAAGAGAAGATAACCCGGTCATAATCCACTTCAAACCCCAGGCGCGACTCGTCCTGATCCTTTCGTAATCTTTGTAGTTTATCCCCCTGCCTCTTTAAGGATAAGAGTTGTTCCCAGCGCATGTTATCCTGAAATTAAGCTGCAAAATACGGCCTTTTTCCGGTGCAGGCGGGGGACTCCTGTATTTTTCCTTACCCTATGTTAACATCATAACATTAATCTAACCCTAATGCAATATCGATTTAATATAGAGCTAACATGACATTTACAAGTGGTGGCGTTCTTTGCGGCGGATTCTTAATGATGTAAATGAGAAATTTTTTTGCAGTTCTTTTCATACTTGGAACTTCAACCCTGCTTGCTCAGGAAACAGGAAGTATTATCGGTAAACTTACCGACAAAGAAGTAAATAATGAGCCCCTGGCCTTCGCGAACGTGCTGATCAAAGGAACGACAAAAGGAACTACCTCCGACTTTGACGGGCTATATGAACTAGCCGATCTGGAGCCTGGCTCCTATACCGTTATATTCAGTTATCTGGGATATGAAACCGTTGAAATCCCAGATGTGAATGTTGAGGCCGGAAAGGTCACCACTATTAATATTCCTATGGCTGCCAATGAAGGGGTAGCTTTGGATGAAGTTGTTGTGACTACTCTTGCGCGGAAAGATTCTGAGGTGGCGCTGTTGCTGGATCAGAAAAAGGCGGTAGAAATCAAGGAAAGTATTGGAGCCCAGCAATTAGGCAGGATTGGCGTTACCGATGTGGCTACCGCCACCACGAAAATCTCAGGAGTTACCAGCAGTCAGGCCTCAGGCAATATCTTTGTAAGGGGCCTGGGTGATCGGTATCTTTCCACCACCCTCAATGGCCTGGCCGTCCCCTCGGATAATGTAGAACGAAAAAATATCGACCTCGGACTTTTCCCGACCAGGGTTATTCAAAATGTAAGTGTCAGCAAAACCTATTCTGTTCAAGCTTCCGCAGACCAGTCATCCGGTACCATAAATGTTACATCCAGGGAACTGGTAGGTCAGAATCAACTCCAGGCTGGCATACAAGGTGGATTTAATTCCAACGTGATCCAGAGTGGGGTATACGATAACTTTAAAGTCTCCCCGAATACAACAAGCTCGGATTTTGGTTTTTATGACCAAAACAGATCAACCACCCAACTCATTACACAACAAGGTTGGAACACGGTCAAAGAAGATAATCCATTTGATTATACCTTTAGTTTGGTGGCGGGCACCCGGATCAGGGAAAAACTGAACGTGTTGGCCGTGGCATCCCAATCCCGTACCTATGATTACGGACAAGGTGTATTCCGACAGTACCGTTCAAATTTTATACAAGACACCATCACAGACGCCACCAACTTCAATAAAACAATCGTAAGCTCGGGCCTGTTAGATCTCACCTATTTTATAAACGACAAGAATAAGGTAAAGTCAAGTACCTTTTTTGTCAACACCCTCCGGGAGGAACTTTTTGAAGGCGGCCGAAACGGAGAAGCCGGGATCTTTGAAGAAACAGCTCCTGCAGAAGGTCTTGCACAATTTATTCGCGACCAGAATACCAAACAAACCCGTATCCTGGTAACCCAACTCCTGGGAACACACCGGCTGACGGATAAAAATACTCTGGAGTGGGCTGGTGGCTATAACCTGGTAAATGCCGACGAACCGAACCGGATACGCAATGAAGTGAACTTCGACGCCGACGGCAATTTTGTGCAGCTTGGCCGTACCGGTGGATTTCAGCAGCGAAAATCGAGCCAGGAAATAGAAGATGTGGAATTTAACGGGTATCTGAAAGACGTGCTTCAGATCATTGAAGAAGAAGACAAGACCTTTAAGGTTGAAGTTGGCATTAACTACCGAAATAAGGAACGGGATTTTCGTTCGCAGTTCGTTGGGGTGGAAGAAGCTTCCGTAAATACGGTTAGTCCCCCTTCCATAGATAATCTTGGAAGCATTTTCCAGCAGGCTAATTTTGATTCCGGTCTTTTACAGCTAAATGTGCTGCCTGCCGATTTATACAATGGGAAACTAGATTCCAAAGCCGCGTTTGCGGAGTTCAACGTGGGCCTTTACAAATGGAATTTCAATACTGGTCTGCGCTTTCAACGCGATGAAATTAACGTTTCCTATGATGTCGGCAATATTCCCGGCAGAATTGGAGAAAGCAACAAGGAATATAGCAACCTTTACCCGAGTGCTTCTATTAAATACGATCTAACCGAAAAGCATGCGTTGCGTTTTGCGGTAAGCCGCACCATTACGCTACCCGAATTTAAAGAAATATCTCCCTTCGAATATGTGTCGCAGGTAGGTCAGGTAACCCGTGGTAACCCTGGACTCGAGGCATCAAGGGATATCAATTATGATCTTAAATGGGAGTACTTTCCAAGTAATGGGGAATTGATTTCACTGGCAGCCTTTTACAAAGACATTTCAGATCCGATCAACAAGGTGCAGGATCGCGGCTCTGCCGGGGTGTTTTCCTACTTTAACTCAGGAGATAAAGCCGAAGTTTTGGGTCTGGAAGCAGAAACCAAGTTGGCTCTGCTCCGCCCGGAAGAAAACCTGGACGACAACTCAACCACAGGGGTTGGACTGGACCTGGTATTTAATGCAACCCGTATGTGGCATACCCAAGATCTGAAGGAACTAAGAGATGAAAACGGCACTTTCCTCCGAACATTCAGATATAAGGGCTTAACCGAAACCGATTTACAGGGTGCCTCTGACTGGATCCTGAATACAAGCCTGAATTTTACGACTGCAGGTGAAAATCCCTTTGATGCTTCCCTTACTGCCAACTATGCTTCGGATAAAGTATTTGCCCTTGGTTCTCCGGAAATCCAAACCGAAAGTGAAACCTTTTATAATGATGCTATTGTTGAAAACGGTTTTGTAGTGTTGGATGCCGTATTGAGCAAAGAGCTGGGCAACCACTGGCAGCTAAGGTTAATCGGAAGGAACCTTCTTAACCCTGAAATAAAACAAACCCAACTGATACGGCCAAGTACCACCGGTATTCAAACGGAGCGAACCGTGCGTTCCTATTCAGCCGGAAGCCAGGTTCGTCTTGGCCTTACCTATACTTTTTAAATACTAATGCGAACCCTAATTTTTAAACACCCATAATTATGAAAACGAAAATCACAAAATTTACCTTAATGCTTACGGCCGTATGTGCCCTTGCACTTACCGGTTGCAGCAGCGACGACGGTGGTCCGGATCCGGCACCAACTGCAACCTGTACGGATGGAATACAAAACGGAACTGAAACAGGCGTAGATTGTGGCGGCTCCTGCCCTAATGCCTGTCCGACAGGAGAAGATACAAATCTTAGCGGTAGTCTGGAAGAAGACCGTACCCTTGACCCCGCCGAAACCTATACTCTGACAGGGGTATTCAGCGTAGAGGCAGGGGTAACCCTAACCATTCCGGCTGGTACAACAATTATCTCCCAAACCGGAACGGATCGCTACATCGTGGTACAAAAAGGTGGAATGATCGATATTCAGGGTACCTCCGGGAATCCTGTAATCATGACCTCTGCAAACGAAAATCCGGGCGACTGGGGCGGACTGGTAATTGCCGGTAACGCTACCACTACCGAAGGTGTTGACGCCATTGCTGAAGTAGGCGGCATTATATACGGGGGTACCGACGATGGCGACAATTCCGGATCTATCGAGTATCTGGTCATCAACTATGCAGGTGCCCAAATCAACGCGGAATCCCAATACAATGGTCTTTCCCTCTATGCTGTAGGTTCAGGTACTAGCATTAGCAATGTTGCCATCTTAAATGGTACGGATGACGGTGTGGAATTCTTCGGAGGCACCGTGAGCGCTTCCAATATTTATCTTGAAAACAACGAAGACGATGCCATCGATTGGACGGAAGGCTGGAATGGAACTTTAAGCGATGCCTACGTGCTTCATACCATTGCAGGCTTTTCAACTGTTGTGGAAGCGGATGGAGTAAATGGCAACCCAACCCTGGCTAACCTGACAGCTGTTTCCACAGAAGGCGGTATCGCCCTCCAGTTTAAGAAAGAATCCGGTGCAACAATTACGGGATTATCCCTTACAGGATATGTCACCTCGGTGGATATGGTAGACGGAGGTCCTCTTGCAAATGTTCAAATCGATGGTGCTGCGGCCGATCCGGAAGCGACATATCTTGCAGACCCGACGGTAGATATTCTTGACTTTTCCTGGGTATCCACAGAGACCAGTGTTGAAACCATGCCCTTAAGCGGTACGGCAACAACAGACCTGACATTAGATCCTGACGTGATCTATCTGCTGGACGGCAGCTTTAGTGTAGAACCTGGCGCTACGCTAACAATTCCTGCAGGTACTGTCATTATTGCCAATGCAGATGCCGGATTGGAAACTGAGACCTACATCGTAGTGAAAAAAGGTGCTCAAATCGATATCCAGGGTACCGAAGNGGATCCNGTTACGATGACCTCTACAAACCAGAATCCAGGAGACTGGGGAGGATTGATTCTTCTTGGAGAAGCTACCACTACTGAAGGTATTGATGCCATTGCGGAAGTAGGAGGATTTGTTTACGGAGGAACCGATGATGCAGACGATTCCGGATCAATCAGTTACCTGATCATCAACTACGCTGGCGCCCAGATCAATGCAGAATCACAGTATAACGGGTTAACCCTCTATGCCATAGGCTCCGGAACTACCATTGAGAATGTGGCCATCCTGAATGGCACCGATGATGGGGTGGAGTTTTTCGGCGGTACGGTAAGTGCTTCCAATTTATACCTGGAAAATAATGAAGACGATGCAGTAGACTGGACAGAGGGCTGGAATGGTACTTTAACCAATACATATGTGTCTCACACCGTTGCCGGGTTCTCAACGGCCATTGAAGCAGATGGTATTAACGGGGATCCCCAAATTGTGAACTTTACCGCTATAGCCACAGAGCCTGGTATTGCCCTTCAATTCAAGAAGGAATCCGGAGCTACGATTACTAACCTATATCTGGAAGGCTATACCACCCAGGTTGACATGGTAGACGGTGGTCCTTTAGCCAACGTTGTCATTGATGGTGTTGCTGCCGTAGCTGATGGTGATTACACCGGAGGTACGCAGGTGGATGTTGCTACTTTTGCATGGGCAACGGGCGAATAAATTTTAATGACTCCGTTTGGAGCGATAAATTAATCCTTTAACATTATAGTAAACCCCGGGAAATACCCCCGGGGTTTCTTTGTTTTGTAAGGACTGTAAAGGATGTCGCCTGTTTGATGAAAAAAGTATAACCTGCCGCTAACATTAACTTTACATGATTGTGCTTCCTTTGCGTTTCAAAAAGCTAACATGAAAAATTTTCCATTGGTAATTCTTCTATTGTTCACCGGTCTGCTTTTCTCTCAGAATGGGGTATTAAAAGGTACCATCCTCGATGAGGAACTGAACAACGAGCCTCTGATGTTTGCGAGTGTCATGCTGAAGGATACGGATATTACGGTTGAGACCAACCTGCATGGCAACTTCGAGATAGAAGGGATAGAGCCGGGCTCATACACCCTGGTCATCAGTTATCCTGGCTACGAAGAGCGCCAGTTGCCGGTAGAGGTGACTTTGGATGAGGTTAGCTATATTCAGAAGGGTTTGCGTGCAAAAAGAATATCATTGGCTGAAGTGGCAGGGAACGATGGGAAACCTGTTGGGAAAGATGATACTTCAACAGCCTATAAATCAGCCATCAGGCGATAAGCCGGGGCAATCATCGGTTTAGTTGCTGCGAGGCCTCCGAATTTATAATCGGCATTAAATAAAAACATCCGCCCCAGGGGCGGATGTCTTTATTTCATTTAGATAACGGTGCTCCTTAGTGGTTGGCCAATCCATTGGTGTTCTCCGCTTCAGTAACACTGGCAATCTGGTTGTTGCTGAATTCCACCTCCCTGAGGGTCTCGCCTGACCAGAAATACCATTTGCCGCTCCTGACACCATTCACATAACTGCCAATGGCAATTTTTTCACCCTTATTGTTAAAGCTGGTCCATTCCCCGTGCAGCTTGCCCGCCACATTGAAAGTACCCTCCTGGCTAACCAGGCCGTTGTCATGATAGTAAGTGGCTTCTATCAGGCCGGTTTCCTCATTGAATTTTTTATCGACCTTTTCCTGGCTGTAGCCCAGGGCTGCGGTTAAAAACAGGAAACTTAGTATAGCAGATTTAAACATTGCGATAGTTATTAACATTGATAAAATAAAGATACATAATTAACTTTTATAAAACTATTACTTAACGTTTAATTTACATTAAAAGTATGTTGAACTGTTTATTTCCTCCAGCCCCAAAAGATTGTATACATTTTATCAGGATGTTCCCTTGGTCATCCCCTGATCCTGATTACAGGAAAGACAGATCGTTGTAGAACGCTTACAGACAGATTTGGAAAAGATAGCAAGCCAATTGATCTTTGCTAACTAAAGTAATTACAATTCAATAAACTGAACTCCGAACAGGACTGTTTAATTGTACATTTACTTAACATTTTGGAAATTTTTTCTTAACATTGGTCTCGGTTCTATGCCGTTACAGAAGCTAGTACATAAATGAATTTAAGGCTTTTACCCTTTGTGGTGACCTTCCTCGCTTTTTCCTCTGCATTTTCCCAGGAAACCAGCGCCCATTCCTTTGGCAAAGGCCTCTTCAACCTGAGCGGAAAAGACAGCACCTGGAGCATGAAGATCGGGCTCCGGTTCCAGACCCTGGGCCTTGTTGAGTGGACGGAATCCGCGGAGGGCTCCCTGGAGGATCCTCAATCCAATATGCTGATCCGCAGGTCGCGACTTAAGTTCGACGGCTTCGCTTTTACCCCCGACCTGGAATATAAATTTGAGCTGGGCCTTGCCAACCGCGACATTTCGGGGGCTTCCGAATTCACCAGCAATGCCCCCAGGTATATCCTCGACGCGGTGGTCCGCTGGCGTTTCTACAAGAATTTTGTGATCTGGCTAGGGCAAACAAAACTTCCNGGAAACGTAGAACGGATCGTTTCGTCCGGAAACCTGCAANTGGTAGACCGTTCCCTCCTTAACAGCAGGTTTAACATAGACCGGGACATGGGATTGCAGCTCCATCACCATTTCTACCTCTACGATAGTTTCCTTGTACGGGAAGCCCTTGCCTTTTCCCAGGGTGAAGGCCGTAACATTACCAGCGGGAATGAGGGCGGACATCAGTATACGGCCCGGGTGGAATTATTGCCAATGGGAGAATTTACAAAAGAGGGGGAATACAGCGGGGCAGATCTGGAAAGGGAGGAGGAGCCGAAACTGATGCTGGCCATAGCGTATGATACCAACCAGGATGCCGTACGGACCAGGAGCAATCTCGGCTCTTATATGGTAAATGACACAGGGCTTTATGAGACTACCATAAATACCTTGTTCATGGATGCCACTTTTAAATATAACGGCATCTCCCTTATGGCGGAATACGCACACAGGGAGGCACATAATGCTGTTGCCCGGAATTCAGACGGCAGCCCCACCGGCGATGTTGTGCTTGTTGGAGATGCCCTGAATATGCAGGCCGGTTATCTTTTTAAAAAAAACTGGGAGGTCTCCGGAAGGTATACCCATGTGGAGCCGGAAGTCGAAATCACGGGGGCCGACCCGGAATCCCAGTATACCCTCGGCTTGTCTAAGTACCTGGCAGGGCATAAATTAAAGATCCAATCCGATATCAGCTACCTGGATGCCGAAAACAACCTTGATGAAATGATGTACAGGCTGCAGTTTGAATTGCATTTCTAACTTTAAATATAACCTTTACATAACATTTTACCCCGCTTAACTACAGATATTTGCTAATTGTTTTATATTGATGTCATGGATAATTTTTACCTGATAATGGTCATCGCCCTTGGGGTTCTTGCAATCGCTGACCTGGTAGTAGGGGTAAGCAATGATGCGGTGAACTTCTTAAATTCCGCAATGGGATCCAAGGCCATTTCCTTCCGCACCATCATGATTGTCGCCAGCCTTGGGATAGCCCTTGGCGCCATTTTTTCGAGCGGCATGATGGAAGTGGCAAGGAGCGGCATCTTCAACCCGGGGGAATTCTATTTCGATGAGATTATGTTCATCTTTATGGCGGTCATGATCACTGACATCCTCCTGCTCGATTTCTTCAACACCCTGGGGCTGCCTACCTCAACCACCGTTTCCATAGTCTTCGAATTGCTGGGCGCGGCAGTTGCCATGGCAATCATTAAAATAATGGCCGACGGGGGCAGTTTCGTGGAGGTCATAGACTATATCAACACCGCCAAAGCCATAGAGATCATCAGCGGAATACTCCTTTCAGTGGTTATCTCATTTAGTATAGGAGCCATGGTACAATGGGTTTCCAGGCTCTTATTGTCTTATAATTTCCAAAAGAAAGCGGCATGGGTAGCCGCCCTGTTCGGGGGGCTGGCACTAACTTCCATATTTTACTTTATCTTCATGAAAGGCATAGGCGGAACCCCTTTTGCCAGTATGAAGTTTACCTTATTCGGAGATGCAACCATCAAGGAATTCCTTGAAGCCCAGGCCCTGGGCATTATCTTTTTGAGCCTGGTTTTCTGGTCCCTGCTGTCTTATGCCCTTACGCTATTCGCAGGGATCAATATCTATAAGGTGGTCATTGGGGTTGGCACCTTTGCCCTGGCCCTTGCGTTTGCAGGGAACGACCTGGTGAACTTCATCGGGGTGCCCATTGCAGCCTACCAGTCTTACGAAGCCTGGGCGGTTTCCGGGGCGGCAGCCACTGATTTTAATATGGGTATCCTGGCTACCAAGGTCCCTACCCCTACCCTGTTGTTATTCCTTTCAGGCCTTGTTATGGTAGTCACCCTATGGCTGTCCAAAAAGGCCAGGTATGTTGCAGACACAGAAATAAACCTTGCCCGGGAAGGGGAAGCCAAGGAGCGTTTTGAACCGCATTTCCTTTCCCGTTTTATCGTTCGGTTTTCCATGTTGCTGGGAACGTATACATCTTCGGTGGTCCCCTTAAGTATCCGTCAGAAAATATCAAAGCGTTTCGAGAAGCCCACCGTCCAGCTGCTCAAAGGAAAAACCCTGGAACTGCCCGCCTTCGACATGGTCCGGGCTGCAGTGAACCTGATGGTTGCGGGCATCCTCATCTCCGTGGCTACCTCCTATAAGCTACCCCTGTCTACCACCTATGTTACCTTTATGGTTGCCATGGGTACTTCGCTGGCCGACAGGGCCTGGGGTGCAGAAAGTGCCGTATACCGGGTGGCCGGGGTCCTGAATGTGATTGGCGGATGGTTTATGACTGCCATAATTGCTTTTATAGCGGCAGGGACTATCCTAACCATCATCAGTTTTGGAAAGGGTGCCGCAATTGCGATCCTCTTGTTCGCCGCCGTTCTGATCCTTGCCAGGAACTTTATCTCCTATAAACGGAAATCGCGTGAAATTAAGGCGGTAGACAGCCTCAGGAGGGCCGAAAGCAGTTCCATACAGGGGGTGATAGTTGAAAGCGCGGAGAACATCTCAAACGTAGTNAAGAGGACCAACAANATCTACACGAATTCGATCAACGGCCTGGCCAAGCACGACCTCGACCAGCTTAAGAAAAACAAGAAGCAAGTAGCCAAACTGTCGGCGGAAGTGGAAGACCTCCGCAACAGCATCTTTTATTTCATCAAGAACCTGGATGAAGGCAGCGTTGGGGCCAGCAACTTTTACATCAACGTCCTCGCTTACCTGACGGATATGACCCAATCCCTTGAGTATATCGAAAAGGTGAGCTATAAACATGTGCATAACAACCATAAAAAACTGAAATACAACCAGATCAAGGAACTGAAGGAGCTCGACTTCAAACTCGATGATATCCTGGACCATACCAAAAGTGCTTTCGACAAGCGTTCTTTCCAGGCGATAGGAGCTATCCTCGAAGGAAAGCAGGAGTTGTTCGATATGGTGACCCAGAAGATCGAAAGACAGGTGAAACGGACCAGGAGTGAAGAATCCAGCCCTAAAAATACCACCCTTTATTTTTCTATCCTTCTGGAAACAAAAGATCTCCTGACGGCTACCATGAACCTGCTGGAGCTTTATTACGAAGCCCACGACAAAAGCGTAAAACCGGCGGTAATGGAAAATACCCCGCTTAAATAATGCCGGGTGAAAATCCTGAAGAAATAGCACATTGAGGATAGCCGGAAAAGCTATCCTTTTTTTTTAGGGTCCTCGGCCAAACATTGGCCTTCATTTCCCGGAAACAGGCGGGAAACCGGGTGGGCATATCACAATTTCCCGGGCTGATATAAATCATAGGATTCCCTCATCTTCTGCCCTAACTTTCTTATGGTTTNAATACCGTTTGTATATCAATCAGTTAAACTAATGTGATATGAAAAAATTAATTCTCGGCCTGTTGATAAGTGGTCTGGCCAGCCAAGCCTATGCTCAGGTAGTACAGACAGAGCAATTGTCGGAAGTTGTTGTGATGGCAGCAAACTATAAATACCTTAATGAATCCGACAACAGGGAAGCCGCCATTCCCGTGCAGATGCTCGAACGCAAAGTGGCCGCCTATGACGTACAGGAATCCGGGTTCTATCAGGACGACTGGGGCTTGTATACCGTCTCATTCTATATCCCCGACGGGAAAATAGTCGCGGTTTACGATGCTGAAGGAAAAGTGGTGCGAACCATAGAACATTTTAAGGATGTAGCCTTGCCCAAAGAAGTGCGCAATGCGCTGGCAACCCGGTTCCCTAACTGGGAACTTACCGGGGATACCTACCGCATTAACTATAATGACCGCGATGGTGCCAAAAAGAATTACAAGATCAGGATCAAAAATGGCGAGAAAACCATGAAGGTGAAAATGAGCGAAAGCGGTGAATTCCTGTAAGCAGGAAACTTCTTTGTGCCACTTAAAACCCGGGCTGTACTGCAGGCCGGGTTTTTTATTGCCGGGTTAACAAGACACCCTAGCGATAAAAATTCATCTCATCCAGATACTTCCAGACAGCATCGGGAAGCATGGGCCGGATATTCTTCCCGGCCTTATGCTGCTCACGGATAAACGTGGATGAGATCTCCATGACAGGGGCTTCCACGCGGTGAACCGATGGGTGGTTGAGCAGCTCGGCGGGGATCTTCCCTGTTGCCAGCCTGGGGTATACATAGAGTTCGTAATGGGCGAGGATAAGCTCGTAGTTCTTCCATTTGTGGAAGCCCTGCAGGTTGTCTTCCCCCATCAGCAGGGCGAAGCGGTACCCGTTCCCGTACTTTTCCTCCAGCTGTACCAGCGTATTGATTGTAAAGTTGGGCTGGGTAAGGTTGAACTCAATATCGCTCACTTTAAGTTTGGGGTATTCCTTTATGGCTTCGTATACCATCTGGTAACGGTGGTGATTGTCGAGCAGGGATTTCTTTGCCTTGAACGGGCTCCTCGGGGTAACCACCAGCCATACTTCTTCCAGGTCGGAGAATTCGGCCATATGGTTGGCAATTACCAGGTGCCCGATGTGGACAGGGTTAAAAGTTCCAAAAAACAGGCCGACTTTCTTCATGGGACTAAGGTGTGGGTCAAAGCTTCAGGGAAGTAATTTAGCCCGAAATTCCGGAAAACTAAACTGCCTTCCGCGTCTTTTCATATTAGTGAAGCTCCCCCATGTCATTTCGAAGGAGCGCAGCCCCGAGAATTCGGGGAGAAATCCCATTATTTATGCACCAGGTTAATTAGTAGGCAGTAGCCAGTGGACAGTTGGCAGCCATGAAGCAGAGCGCAGCTCGCTTCATGATGGAGGCAAACCTCAAACCCGGAACTCGGAACCCTGAACCCNGAACCCATAAGCAGTAGCCAGTAGGCAGTTGGCAGCCATGAAGCAGAGCGNAGCTCGCTTCATGATGGAGGCAAACCTCAAACCCGGAACTCGGAACCCTGAACCCATAAGCAGTAGCCAGTTGGCAGTTGGATTGGTTCGAATCAAACTCAAATTCAAACTCAAATTCAAATATTGTTTATTGTTAACTGATAACTGTTTATTGTAAAACCCCTGCCTACTGCCTACTGCCGACTGCCTACTTAGTTCCCACCCCCAGGTAATCCGCTACCAGCTGGTGGGCTTCCCGCAGGGCGGTATCCAGGTCGTAGTTCTTAATGATTTTATCGAACTGGGGGGCCGTGGCCAGTTCCACATGGGCTTTCGCGATGCGCATATTAATCTTGTCGTCGTCTTCCGTGCTCCGCTTCTTTAGTCGAATTTTCAGTTCATCCACACTGGGGGGTTTAACAAATACCGCCAGGGTAATATCCGGGTGTTTCCTTTTTATTCGCAGGCCTCCTGAAACATCGATGTCGAAGATCACATTTTTCCCTTCGGCCCACAGGCGTTCCACCTCGCTTCTGAGGGTGCCGTAAAAATTATCCCTGTACACCTCCTCCCATTCCAGGAAGTCGTTGTTTTTTATATGGTTTTTAAATTCGGAGATAGACATGAAGTAGTAATGTTCCCCGTGTTTCTCCTTTACCCTTCTGGGCCGGGAGGTGGCCGACACCGAGAATGCCAGGTTCAGCTCGGGCTGTGCGAGCAGATACCTTACAATAGTGGTTTTCCCGCTGCCTGAAGGGGCCGAGAATACGATGAGCTTGCCGCCTTTGGTCATAAAACATTCAGCATTTGTTCCTTTACTTTTTCGAGCTCGTCCTTCATCTGAACGACCAGTTGCTGCATGGGCGCATAGTTTGCCTTGGAGCCGATGGTATTGATCTCGCGCCCGATCTCCTGGCTAATGAAGCCCAGTTTTTTTCCATTGGAATCCGCGGAGGCCAGGGTATCCGAAAAATAGGCCAGGTGGTTTGCCAGGCGTACTTTCTCCTCGGTGATGTCGTATTTCTCCAGGTAATAGATGAGTTCCTGCTCGAAGCGGTTTTCGTCTACTTCGGCCTTCAGGTCTGCGACGGCCTTCTCGAGTCTTTCCCTGATAGTCGCCAGCCGTTGCGGGTCCATCTCTACAATCCGTTCCAGGATCCGGCTAAGGACCGCCAGTCGTTCCCTGAAATCCTGTTCCAGGACTTTACCCTCCTCGGTCCGGAATATTTCAATTTCCTTCAGCGCCTCATCAAGTGCCAGCAGGATAGCCTGGTATTCTTCCTCATCCACCGTATCCTTATCAGCTTTAAGGGCATCAGGCATGCGCAGGGCCATTTCCAGGAACCTGATATCATCCCCTTCAGCCAAAGCCTTGAGCTGCTTCATATACTGGCGTACGACCCCTTCATTCACCTCCGAAGTGGTTTCTTCCCCCGTGATTTCCACAAAGAGGCCAAAATCGATTTTGCCCCTTACCAGTTTCCCGGCTATGGTCTTCCGGAGTTCCAGTTCCTTTTCCCTGTAGGCCGGTGGCATCCTCGCATTAAGATCGAGCCCCTTGCTGTTCAGGGATTTTAATTCTACGGTAATCTTTTTGGAAGGAAGCTGTATAACGTGCTTCCCAAAGCCGGTCATCGATTGGATCATATATTCTTTCTTACATGGGGCCCTGGGCCGTTAATTATTCCTGGGGTTAAGGTAAGGGAAGGGCCGGGGCGGGCTTCAGTTCCCTCACCCAGATATTCCTGTAACTTACCCGGCTGTTGTCTCCGTGATCCTGCAACATTATAGGCCCTTTCCCGTGCGGGGGGTTCTTGGGATACCCTATATATGGGGTGGTTCCCTTGAGTTCCACGTGGTCCTGTACCAGTACGCCGTTATGAAGGAGGGTAATGGTGCCCGATTTGATTTTCTTCCCTTCCCCGTTAAAAACAGGGGCATGGTACACCACGTCATAGCTGTTCCATTCCCCGGTGGGGACGGAAGCCATTGCAAGGGGGATATGTTGTTTATAAATAGAACTTACCTGCCCGTTCACATAAGTGGGGTTATCATTGTTATCCAGGACCTGGATCTCGTAGAGCCCGTCGAGGAAGATGCCGCTGTTCGCCCGGTGCTGTCCTTCCTGTTGTACTTCGGCCGGGGAGCGCCATTCTATATGCAACTGGATATCGCCAAAACTCCTTTTTGTCTGGATAAAACCGGTCTGGTCCTTCACGGTCATACTCCCGTCTTTGTTCAGGTGCCACACCACATCCGTGCTGTCGGTCGTCATGATCCACTCGTCAAACCCGGAACCGTCAAACAGGATAATGGCGTCACTGGGGGCCCCGTTCTGGGAATATGGTTCAACGGTAGGGGGAACCGGTTCATAAAATTCAGTGGCCTCGGGTTCCGTTGGTTCCTCGCCTGCATATTCTTCGTGTACAATGCCCGTTTCAGTCGCTGGTTGCGGCTCCATGGGCTCCACCTGCACTTTTTCCTTGCAGGAGACGATTAGCAGGATGGCCAGTAATGTTGGTAAATGTTTCATAATCCGTACTTCAGTTTATCGGTTGGTTCTGATTATAGTTCTTTGATCTTAATATTCCGGAATGCTACCTTGTCACCATGGTCCTGCAGACCGATCTTGCCGGTGGTAAACTTCCCGAATCCCTCCCAGTCTGCGAATTTGGATTTTGATACCATCACGTTCCAAAGTTCATCGGCAACCGGAAAATCCACGATTTTAACCCCGTTAAGATCCACACTCCCCCGTTTTTCTTCATGGTCTACCGTAACCAGCATGGTATTCCATTCGCCTACAGGTTTGGTTACATCTTCGGCGGGTGCCACCATATCATAGAGTGCCCCGGCCTGGTGGGTGGTTCCCGCTTTGGCGTCGGGGTGGCGCTCATTGTCGAGCACCTGGATCTCCGGCCCTGTCTCATAGGGCTGGTTGTACTTTTCGTCTTCCTTTATGCCCCAGAAGACACCGCTGTTGCCACCTTCGGCAATACGCCATTCAAGTGAAAGTACAAAACTGTGATAATCCTCCCGGGTCACCAGGTTATGACTTTCGCCTTCCGGACGGTTTGCAGGGGGATAAAACACCATAGCCCCGTCTTCGATTTTCCAGGCTTCGGGGACATCGTCCCTCAGGTAGCCTTTCCAGCCATCAAAAGAGGATCCGTCGAAAAGCACTTTCCACTCCCCGGCCTGGCCCTGTGTTGCTCCCGCTGCCATTTCTGTTGTTTTTTCAGGCTCTATGATTTCCTTCTCGGCCTTTTCTTTGCACCCCGCCACTGTCATGGCCATAAAGATACATAGTAGTAATTGTTTCATTTCTGTTTTATTTAGATCCCTAATATTTTTCTGAGCATGTCTTTGTCTGTCTCCCCTCCAGCGAAATCGTCGAAGGTCTTTTCTGTTGCCTCGATGATGTGGTCCTGGATGAATTTCGCCCCTTCCCTCGCACCCTGTTCGGGGCTCTTGATGCAGCATTCCCATTCCATGACCGCCCAAACATCGCAGCCATACTGGGTTAATTTGGAAAAGATGGTTTTAAAATCTATCTGTCCGTCGCCCAGGGAGCGGTACCTTCCGGCCCGGTTACCCCAGTCGTTATAACCGCCAAAGGCCCCCTTCTTGCCGGTAGGGTTAAATTCGGAATCCTTCACATGGAACGACTTGATAAACTCGTGGTAATGGTCTATGTAGGTAATATAGTCGAGTTGCTGCAAGACAAAATGGCTGGGGTCGTACAGGATGTTCACCCGTTTGTGGTTCCCTGTAGCTTCGAGGAAGCGCTCAAAGGTATCGCCATCATGGAGGTCCTCGCCGGGATGGATCTCGTAACAGACATCTACCCCTTCCTTATCGAAATGATCGAGGATGGGCTTCCATCGTTTTGCCAGTTCGCTAAACCCCATTTCCACCAGCCCCGGCGGACGTTGCGGCCAGGGGTGCCAGGTATGCCATAAGAGGGCTCCGGAAAAGGTGGCATGCGCCTTGATTCCCAGCCGGCGGCTTGCCGTAGCCGCCTTTTTCACAACATCCACGGCCCATTCCGTGCGGGCTTTTGGGTTGTTCTTTACCTGGTCGGGTGCAAAATTGTCGAACATCAGGTCATAGGCCGGGTGGACCGCTACAAGCTGCCCTTGGAGGTGGGTAGAAAGTTCGGTGATTTCCAGGCCATAGGAATTTACTTTCCCTTTAAGTTCATCGCAGTAGGTCTGGCTCTCCGCGGCTTTGTCGAGGTCGATAAGGAAGTGTTCCCAGGTGGGAATCTGTATCCCTTTGTAACCAAGCCCTGAGGCCCATTTACACATCCCGTCCA
>JGI25321J50212_10001512_pt1 | contig 19595 bp, 17 predicted proteins | sample AutmiccommuBRH23_FD_50212 | JGI IMG/M metagenome (IMG submission 50212)
GGTCAATGCCTTGTGGTCTGGTCGGCAGATGCCGCGCGCGACAACCGGCCCACCGCCATCGCCGGCGCCAACAGCCTGCTCGACGCCGGCATTGCCCCGGACACACCGCAGCGTCTGGTAATTTCACCGTTGGAGGGATTGCCGATGTTGACCGGCGGCAAGACGGCGGCGCTCGGCGTGATCCTGACCCCCGGCAGCGGCGAGTGCCGCTGACGAACAGCTAGCGGCAGGTGCCTTCACCGTCCAACACCACGAAGGACCAGGACAGGCGTTTGTCCGGATTGCGCGGCAGGGGATGCGACGTGCGGCGGAAGATCGTCTGCTTCGGCACGGGGATACCCCCCCGCAAGTCTTCGACCAGCATCCGCCCCTTCCCGCCCTCGGACGGTCCGCCGGACCAAATCAGCACGCATTTGCCGCCTTCGCCCGCCTGACCGGCGGCATTCAGCGGCGGCATGTAATCGCGCCACCGGGTACTGATCACGCGGGCGTGGGGGAAATAGCGGCGCAGATTTCCGGCGATCTGGTTCGGACGATCCACGGCGACGATGGTCCCGGCACTGAACCCGGCGACGACCAGACTGCGGGCAATTTCCTCGTATGGGACGAAGAAATTGCATTTGCGGCAGGTCTGAGGCCCCAGAATTCCCCGCCCCACCAGCCCTGCCGGTACGGCGAGCGCCACGACCAGAAGGGCGGCCGTAAACCAATGCAGGCGGCGTTCCGCCCCGCCGGCTTGCGTAGCCACCTTGATGCGCAGCAGCAGGTAGAGCGGCAACGGGAACCACACGACCATCCAGTTGTTGCGCACGTCCGCCGCCCCCGTGACCAGGATCGCCGCGACGCAGACCCCCAACAACGCCAGCAGATAGGTTTCCAGAAAACGGCCCGCATTGATCAGGCGCGCCGGCGGATGAGGCAGCGGCGCCAGGGCACCGGGAAACATCAGCAATGCGAAGGGCAGGAACGGCGACACGAGGCCGAGGGTCGCCAGGGCGAATTGCCCAAGCCCCCGGCCCGCCGCCGCCAGCCGGTCGTCGACCACGGGGAACAGGCGCCCGGCCCCGGCAGCGCCCGCCACGGCGTCGGCATCGGTCAGGAAATGGGCCAGGGGAAGCGCCGCGATCCCAGCGGCCAGGATCATCGCCACCAGAAAGCGCAGACCAAACACGCGGCCCCGCAGTCCCGGATGCCGCCACGCGGCGGCCAGCAACGGCACCAGGAACAGGATGAAATTGTATTTCGCGAGCAGGCCCGTGGCGACCGCCAGGGCAACCCATAGATAGTCCAGCCATCCGGACCGTGTTTCCAGACGCAGGACCAGCCAAAACGCCGCCGCCATGGCCGCCAGCAGCAGAACCGTGTGGGAGTAATTGACCACCGTTTCCCAGCCGATGAAATAGCAGGCGATCAGCGCCAGCGGCGCCAGGGCCGCGAACAGGTTGTCGGCGAACAGCCGCCGCGCGGCCTGATAGGCAAAGACATAGAACGCGGCAAGCAGCGCGTATTTGACGCCGACCACCGCCCCCATGGTCGGGCCCAAGACCGTCTCGGCCGCGCGGATCAGCCAGGCATAGAGCGGCGGCTGGCCGGTCTTGTAGGCAAGCGACCAGGATTGGGTGTAGTAGAGGATTTCCGCGTCATCATCGGAGCCCCCCGGAAACAGCGTCAGGCGCAGGACCAGCAGAATCGCCACATAGGCCGCCAACGCCACGGCCAACCGGGCCGGGCCGGCGGCAACGATCCGGCCGGTCAAGGCGTTCATTGCGGCGTCGGTACGGGATTTAGGTCTTTGGGTGGCGCCGGCGAATCCCCGAACACGCCGAGCAAGCGGCGCAGAAACCCGGGGGCGAGCGCCGACAGCGGGTTGACATCGACCTTTGGGTCTTCCTGCGGGCCGGTCATGCGGAAATTGGCGGCGAACAGACCGCTGCCCTTCTCGCCGCCGGTGAAGATGTTGCCCAGGATCGGAATGCGCCCCAAGGCCGAGTTGATGGCATAGGCCGGCACCACCGTGCCTTCCAAATCGACGATATCGGCATGGGTATAGACCGTTCCCGAGGCCGTGAAGCCGAGCGACGTGCCCGCCGCGCGGGCATCGGCGATTTCGACCACGCCCGAGCGCATGGTGAAGGGAATGTCGAGCACGGCGAAGCCCAGGCCGTCGCCCTGTAGCGCATCCAGGATGCCGGTCAGCGCCATGATGCTGACCAGATGGGCCAAGGCCGGCGCCTTCAAAACGCGGTAGTCGCGGATCAGCAGACGGCCCTTCAGGGGATGGTCGGGATGGCTGTCGTCGAAGGTCCCGGTCAATTGCAGGACGCCGCCCTTCATGTTGTCGTAGAAGCCGAGCGTGCGCAGCACGACGCCCGCGTCGGCGGTGCTGATATCAACCGTGCGGTTGCCGCCGTCCGGTCCCGGCTTCAGCTCCACATTCAACGCCGTGGCGCCGTCGAGGATGGATTTCAGATAAACCGTGCGCCAGATATTGTCCTCGCGCTGGAACGTGCCGGACACGTCGCTCAAGGCCCGCGTGTCGTCGATCCAGACCTTATCGAACTCGGCGGCGAGCACGAAGTTCCCCAACAGCTCCCCGCCCTCGCTTTCGGTCAGGTCCTTCCACACCGGCGAAAGGTCGAGCCCGGCGCCATGGAACCCCAGGTCCCAGGCACCGTCGGCGCGCCGGATCAGCGCCCCCTTCATGTCCGTGCGGCCGTGGTTGATGCGGGTGAAATCGATGCGTTGAACGGATTTTCCGTCGTCCTCGAACGTCCCCCGCCCGGCGACGGCGAGATCTTCGGCATAGAGCGCGAAATGGGTGATCTCGCGCGCCTTATCCTGCTTGAAGGTAACGTTCATTTCCGCCCGACCGGCCGCCCCAAAGGGCTTCTTCCACTTCACCCGGTCAATGGCGAGCTGCGCCTCGGCCAGGTCGGCGCGAACCTCGACACGCGTTTCGCCGTCGTTCAGCACCGTGAAGCGCAGGTTGGCGCCGACGGCGCCGCTGACGTATTCCTCGTTCAACAGGCCGACGTTCAGGCCCAGTTGGCGGATGCGCTCGACATCGGGGATGCGCCCGGACAGATCCAGGATCGTGCGGAAAGCGACCTTCTCGCCGAAGTTTTCGCGCCAGGAGATATCCGCCGGCATGCCCGCGACGATGCCGTTGCCCTTGACCTCCATCCCACGCTTGTCGATGGACATGGTCAGGTCGGCGGCGTCCAGGTCGAAGCCGTGCAGGGCATGGGGAATCGCGGCGTCGCGCAGGCGCGCGTCGGCGGCAATGTTCACGTCTTCCAGATTCAGGTCTAGGATCAGCGGAAATCCGATGCGCAGACGGACCTTGGCCGCCCCCTTGGTCCCCTTGGGATCGNCCTCCATCTTGGTCGCATAGGCGAGCGGCGGATGATCGATCAAGGCCAGCGCCTTGTCGAGCTGGCCCGCGATCGTGACCTGGATTTCCGCCTGTTCCCGGCCGGTCGACAGGCCGGTGATGAACAGCTGTCCCTCGCTGAGCGCCATCCCNCCCGATTTCCCCTGGCTGACGAAGACGTCAAAGCGTTTNTGGGTGAAGCTCGATTTGCCCGCCAAGTCCGTGATATCCGGCATGCCGGGAAGGTAGGACAGGACCGTGTCCCGGAAATCCATGTCGCCGACCACCGAGGTCAGCGCCCAGCCGCCTGCCCCGCCGCTGGCACGGACCTTCATGTTGAGGTGCGGCACCACGCCGTCCTTCACGTTTTCCGTCCACCAGTTGTAGACATCGGGCGCCCATTCCGGGGCCCAGTACTTCCGGATGTCTTTCAGCGGGGCATTCTGAAGCGCCATGTCGAAGGCGCCAACGGCGCTTCCCGTCGCATCCTCCACGGTGCCGGACACCGTGACCCGGGGGCCGCCCGTGTCGAGGGCAAGGCGCGAGATTTCCAGCCGGTCGTCGTCCATCCAGTACTTGCCGGCGAATTCCAGACCGGTAACCGGCAGACGATGCGCCGCCGACCCCGGAGAACGCACGCTTTCGCCGTCCTTGGCGACGACGGTGAAATCGAAAATCTCGGCCGTCCGGGCGCGGCCGTCATAGCGGCCGGCAAGAACAAGGGATTGGACCGCGATCGCTTCCTGATACGGCTCGGGGGTGCGGATCTCCCCCTCACCGCCCGTGAAGCGGAAGCCGATATCCTCGGGCGGGCCGTTGACGGTCATGCCCAGGGTGACCGTGCCCTTGAGCGGAAGCTGAATGCTTTCGAAGCGCTTGAGGGATTCGTGGAAGCCGGCAAGCGCCTTCGGGTCCAGATCGGTGAAGGCGACGCTGACGGCCAGGCGCCCCTCGTTGACGAGATAGCTGCCCTTGGCCGTAACCTCGGACCGGCGGCCGTCCATATCCATCTGCAAGGCAACCTCGCCCTGGATGCCCGCGCCGTCCCGGGCCAGGCGGATGTCGGCGACCGGCGCAGTCCATCGGCGGCCCAGGATTTCGTCGACGATCACCGTTTCCGCGCCGATGATGTTGAGACGCGACAGATAGGCCAGTTGCGCCCCCGCATCCGGACCGGCCCCGGCCTTGGCGATCAGCAGGTCGAGCAGCCCGCTGCCCAATCCCCTGCCGTCAGACAGATTNTTGTCGTCGGATTGGGCGTTGCCCAGGTTGACCTCGAATGTGCCGTCGGCGCCGCGCCGCAGGACCAGCCGCGGGCCGAACANCTCGACGCTTTTCGGCACGATCGCACCGCGCCGGATCAGGGCCTGGCTCGACAGCGAGAACGAGACTTCGGGGATCGCCGCGACAATGGCGCCCACGCGATCGTACACCAGAACGTCGAGCACGCGGATGTCGAGGGCGCGCTCCCACCCGGCCCAGGTCAGGATGGTGTCGCCCAGTTCGACCTGCATGTCGGGGCTGCGTTCGTTNAGCGNCTGTTCGATATAGGGCGTGAGAAAGCTGAGGGAGATCGGCCCCTTGGACAATTGCCACGACAGCAGGCCCGCGACNATGGCCACGCCCGCCAGCAGGCCGCCAGCAAGATGCGCGGCACCCCGGCACCACCGCTTCAGATGGCCGCCCGTCCGATTCTCACCCTGCCCGCCGTGTTGATCGACGTCGTTTGCCACCACGCCTCCGTTAGCGCGCTTGACCCCAGTTTTTGCTTACCGCAGTGTTCAGGCTCCCCAAGGCCTGAGAAACAAGTGACTAGTATGCCTGAAAATTCGGCCTTCAGCAGTAAACCCGATCTGCCAAGCCCGGGAAACCCCGAATCCCTGGCAGTTGCCTGGGAACATTGGGATTCCGCCGTTTCCCGCTGCGCCGACCCCGGNACCGAATCGGCGGCGGCGGAAATCGCCGGCGGCGGCCCCGGCAAGGCTCTGTTGGATGCGGTGTTCGCCCATAGCCCGTTCCTCGGACGCCTGGCTTCGGGCGACCCCGCGTTCACCCTGCGCATCCTGAACGACGGCCCCGACGTGGTCCTGGCGGGCATCCTCNCGGACCTTGCCGAAACGCCCGAAGGCGAAACCGAACCCGCCCTGAAGACGCGCCTGCGCATCGCCAAGAAGCGCGCNGCCCTGACCATCGCCCTGGCTGATATAAGCGGCGACTGGCCGCTCGACAAGGTGACGGCCGGGCTCAGCGATGTCGCCGAGGGCTGCCTCAAGGCCGCCTGCGATTTCTGTCTCGGTGAAATGGCGCGGCGCGGTGCCCTGGAACTGGCCGATCCCGCATCGCCGTCGCAGGGGTCGGGCTTGGTCGTGCTCGGCATGGGCAAGCTGGGCGCGCGCGAGCTGAACTATTCCTCGGACATCGACATCATCGTGCTGTTCGATCCCGAAGTCATGCGCACGGCCAAGCCCGACGACCTGCAGCCGGCCATGGTCCGTCTGGTNCGCCAGATGCTGCGGATCATGGATGAGCGCACGGCCGACGGCTACGTNTTCCGCACGGACCTGCGCCTGCGCCCGGACCCCAGCGCCACGCCGCTGGCGATTTCGGTCCTCGCCGCCGAAAGCTATTACGAAAGCCTGGGCCAGAACTGGGAGCGCGCCGCCATGATCAAGGCCCGCGCCGTGGCCGGCGACCTGGAAGCAGGTGCGCGGTTCCTGGAATGGCTGCGCCCCTTCATCTGGCGCAAACACCTGGACTTCGCGGCGATCCAGGACATCCATTCGATCAAGCGCCAGATCAACGCCCACCGCGGCATCGGCGCGATCAAGGCGCTTGGCCACAACGTCAAGCTGGGCGGCGGCGGCATCCGCGAGATCGAATTCTTCGCCCAGACCCAGCAATTGATCTGGGGCGGGCGCATCCCGGAACTTCGTCTGTCCGGCACCAAGGCCGCCATCGACTGCCTGGTCACCCTGGAACAGGTCACGCCNGAAGCGGCGGCGGACATGAAGGCNGCCTATGATTTCCTGCGCCAGGTCGAACACCGCCTGCAGATGGTCAATGACGAGCAAACCCATACCCTGCCCGATGNTCCCGAAGNCTTCGACGCCTTCGCCGGTTTCATGGGCTTTGCCACCGGCGACGCCTTCGCCGAGGTGCTNACCGGCCACCTTGAGCGGGTGCAGGCCCATTACGGCGCCCTGTTCGGCGACGCGCCGGCGCTCAGCGCCGAGGCGGACCAGGACGGTGCCGGCGGTAATCTTGTGTTCACCGGCGGCGAAGCCGATCCGGACACGCTGGCGACCATCCGCAAGATGGGGTTCGAGGAACCGGCCCGCGTCGACGCCCAGATCCGGGCCTGGCACCACGGGCGCTACCGGGCCATGCGCTCGACCCGGTCCCGCGAACTGTTGACCGAACTGATGCCCGTGCTGCTGCGCGCCATCGCCAAGACACCGGAACCGGACAAGACGTTCCTGCGCTTCGACGGCTTCCTCAAGGTTTTGCCCGGCGGTGTGCAGCTGTTTTCCATGTTCCATTCCAACCCGCACCTGTTATCCCTGGTGGTCGAGATCGCCGGAAAGGCGCCGCGTCTGGCCGAACACATGGGAAATCACGCGTCGATCCTGGACAGTGTGCTGACCGCCGATTTCTTCGACCCGCCGCCGGACCTTCCGGGCCTGCACGGCGAACTCGAGGCCCAGTTGAAGGCCTGCCGCGACCTGGAAGATGTTCTGATCACCTGCCGCCGTTGGGCCAACGACCGGCGATTCCAGGTCGGCGTGCAGCGCCTGGACGCCCGGATCGCGCCGCTGGACGCCTCGCGGGCCCTTTCCGACATCGCCGAGACGGCGCTGGGCGCGGTGCTGGGCCGCGTCGCCGACGATTTCGCCGCAGGCCACGGCCGCGTTCCTGGCGGCGAGATCGCCATCGTGGCGCTCGGCCGTCTGGGCAGCCGCGAAATGACCGCGGCCTCGGACCTGGACCTGATCTTCGTTTACGACGCCGCCGACGACGCCGAGGAATCGGACGGCCCCAAGCCGCTCGCCCCCGCGCAATATTTCGGCCGCCTGACCCAGCGCACGATCAACGCCGTCACGGCGATGATGCCCGAGGGGCCGCTGTACGAGGTCGACATGCGCCTGCGCCCGTCGGGCACCAAGGGGCCGCTGGCCACCTCGCTGACCGCATTCCGCAGATACCACGACGAATCGGCCTGGACCTGGGAGCGCATGGCCCTGGTCCGCGCCCGCGCCGTGGCCGGAACGGGCGACCTGCGCGGCCGGGTCGAGGATGCCATCGCCGCCATCCTGGGCGATCCCGTGAACCCGGAAAAGCTGCTGCGCGACGCCGCCGACATGCGCCAGCGCATCGCCCGGGAAAAGACGTCTGACTGCATCTGGGACGTCAAGAACCTGCGCGGCGGCCTGGTCGACATCGCCTTCATCGTACAGTACCTGACCCTGCGTCATATCGGCGACCACCCGGATATCCGCGACGCCAACACGGCCGCCAGCCTGGACAAGCTGAAATCGGCCGGCGTGCTCGCCACCGCCCATTGGCGGACCCTGATGCGGGCCCAGGAACTTTGGATGGGCATCCTCGGCCTACTGGCCGAAACCATCGAGGGCACCCTGACCAAGGAAAAGGAAGACCTGATTTCCGGCGCCCTGGCCGACGATCTGGTGCGCGTCGCGGGGGCGGACGATTTCACCGGCCTGAAACGCATGATGATGGAAACGGCCCAGGCCGTGTTCGATATCTACCAGGACCTGATCGACGGCCCGGCGGCGGAGCTGCCGCCCGCCGAGGACGCAACCGAATGACACCACGACGCATAAGGAGACCCCGAATATGACCCTTTCCATCGGCGACAAGGCCCCCGATTTCACCCTGCCCGCGGACGGCGGCGGCATGCTGGCGCTCAAGGACCTGAAGGGCAAAAAGGTGGTGCTGTATTTCTATCCCAAGGACGACACGCCGGGCTGCACCACCGAGGCCCAGGGCTTTCGCGACGCGATCACGGCGTTCGAAAAGGAAGGGGCGGTGATCGTCGGCGCCTCCAAGGACACGGTCGCCCGCCACGACAAGTTCAAGGCCAAATACGGCCTGCCCTTTCATCTGGTGTCGGACGAAGACGGCAGCCTGTGCGACAGCTACGGCGTGTGGGTCGAAAAAAGCATGTACGGCCGCACCTACATGGGCATTCAGCGCGCCACCTTCCTGATCGACGAAAAGGGCGTGATCCGCAACATCTGGCCCAAGGTGAAGGTCAAGGACCACGCCGATGAGGTATTGGCGGCGGTCAAGGCGCTCTAAACACACGTTCATGCTGGATGGCCGAAACCTCGACCATTGGATGGTTTTGACGGCGCGGATTTTGCGCTAGGCTCCGCCCTCGATAAAATCGCGTCCGGCCCGCTGCACCACCGGGCCGGCGTCCTCTGGGGAAATATCGATGGCCGACAAGACCGACGAAATCGACGACGACGAGGAAGAGTACGAGGACGACGAGGAACTCGAGGACGGCGAGGAGTGGGAAGACGACGACGAGGAGTGGGAGGACGACGAAGACGACGAACCCACCGAGGAAGAGCTCAAAGCCGCCAAGAAGAAAAAGATCCTCAAGATCGCGGCGATCGCCGGGGTTCTGCTCGTCCTGATCGGCGGCGGCTTTACAGCCCATATGCTGGGTGCCACCGAAGCCGTATTCGGCAAGCCCGCGATCACCGAAGTGACCCTGGAAATCGGCAAGCCGGTGACGCACGCCTTGCCGGAAATCCGCACCGACCTGAAAAAGATCGGCAAGCGCAACCATTTCATCAAGCTGAACCTGATCGTGCAGGTCAACGAGACCGACCTGCCGGCCCTTCAGGACGAGGCGAAAATGGCGCTGGTGGTGGACAACATCAAAACCCAGCTGCGCGACCTGGAATACAAGGACGTGATCGGTAAGGAGGGCTCGGAACGCCTGCGCTTCGAGCTGCTGAACGTCATCAACTTCGCCATCGCCCCGGTCAAGGCCCATACGGTGCTGTTCAAGGACCTGATTATTCAGTGACGGTCGGCAACAAGGGGGATGCGCAGGCTAAGGCCCATCCCCCGCCAAGGCGCCAAGATCGCGGCCCCCATACAGAATACGCAGGAAACTCACCGTATCCGCCCCGACCACACCGAAAAATTCCGGGGACACTATCTAAACAGCCGCGCGACATACCCGCAGCCCCTACGGCCCCTCCGACACGATGATCTCCTTCACCTTGCCGACCAGGGTCTTCAGGGTGAACGGCTTGGGCAGGAAGTGCAGGGTTTCGTCCTTGTCGATCTGGTCCTGGAAGGCATCCTCGGCGTAGCCGGACATGAGGATGACCTTCACCTGCGGCATCCGTTCGCGGAGTTGGCGGACCAGGGTGTAGCCGTCCATGCCCGGCATGACGACGTCGGAGATGATGAGGTCGATCTTCGGCGCCGTGCCGTTGACCACATCGAGCGCGACCTCGCCGTTCTGGGCCTCCAGCACCTTATAGCCCTTGTTGCGCAGCGCGCGGGCGCCGAACATGCGCACGGCGTCCTCGTCCTCGACCAGCAGGATGGTTTCCGAGCCCGTCAAATCGGCCTCGAACAGGGGCAGTTCGGGCTCTTTCCCGGGGCCGGTGCCGCCGCCCTTGCCTTTGCCCTTGGCGGCGGTGGCGACCACATCGTCGGTCACGGCGGCGGCGGCGCGGCGGGCGCGGGCGTCCTCATCGGCGCGGGGGAACAGGAGGCGGAACACGGTGCCCTTGCCGATATGGCTTTCCACGGTCACGTAGCCGCCCGACTGATGGATGATGCCGTAGACGGTGGACAGGCCCAGCCCCGTGCCCTGGCCCACTTCCTTGGTCGAAAAGAACGGCTCGAAAATGCGGTCGAGCACATCCTTGGAGATGCCGGTGCCCTTGTCCTCGACCTCGATCACCAGGTAGGAGCCGACGGGGATGACCTCGCCCGACTGCTGTAGCGGCCGTTCCAGATCGCGGCGGAAGGTGCGGATCACGAGCGGCCCGCCCTCGGCCATGGCGTCGCGGGCGTTGACGGCGAGGTTGATGATGACCTGATCGAACTGCCCCCGGTCGGCCAGGATACGCCCGGCGCCGCGTTCGTGTTCCAGTTTAAGTTTGACGGTCTCGCCGAGCAGGCGGCGCAGCAGGTTGGACAGGTCGTTCAGCGCGTCCTCGGGGTCGAGCAGGTCCGGTTCCAGGTTCTGCTTGCGCGAGAAGGCGAGCAACTGGCGCACCAGGTTGGTCGCGCGGTGGGCGTTCTGTTTGATCTGCTGCAGGTCGTTGAAGGACGGNTCGCCCGGCCCGTGACGTTCGAGCAGCAGGTCGGTGAAGCCGATCATGGCCGTGAGCAGGTTGTTGAAGTCGTGCGCCACGCCGCCCGCAAGCTGGCCCACGGCCTGCATCTTCTGCGATTGGGCAAACTGGATTTCCAGGTTCTTCTGCTCGGTCGTGTCGATGAAATGCAGGACCAGACCGGTGATGTTGCCCTTGTCGTCCTCCATGCGGCTGGCAAACAATGTCGCCGCCGCCTGCCGCCCGCCGGGGGCGGCCAGTCTGATTTCCGTCTGGGTCGCCCGCGCCCGGCCCATGATGACGTCGGACAGCGCCGAGGCGACCACGTCCCGGTCCTCGGGCAGCAGGCGTTCCGCGAAGGGCCGGCCGGCGACCAGATCGCGGTGGGCGCCCGCCAGGGTCAGGAACGCGCGGTTGCAGTCCATGACCTTGCCCAGCCCGTCGAGCAGCGCGATGGCCACGGGCGCGTCGTCGAACAGGAAGCGCAGGCGCTTGGCCGGACCCAGGCCGGCCGCCCCCCCGTCGTCCGCCCAGGCCATGTCGCGCAGCAGGATCGAGCGCGTATAGACCAGGGTGCCGTCCGTGGTCTCGCGGTGGCTTTGCAGCAGCGAGGCCGTGAATTCCGTACCGTCGGCCGCGCGCAGGGTGACCAGGCCGTGATCACCGTCGTCGTCATCGTCGTCGCCCGCACCGTTTCCGTTGCCGTTCACCGGACTGGCGGAGACGACAAACTCGGCGAACGGCTTGCCGCCCATGGCCACGCGGTCGACTCCGAGCCAGCCCGCGAGGCAGGAGTTGGCGTAGACGATGCGCCCGCGCCCGTCGACGGAGAACACCCCGACGGGCAGGCCGTCGAGCAGATCGGCGCGGCGCGCCTCCGCCGACTGGCGGGTCGCGGTCTGGCGCTTTTCTTCGGTAATGTCCTGGGCCCGCCATTGCACGTAGCGGGAAGCCCCCTCCCCGGCGCCGGCGCCGATTCCGTCCTCGCCGAAGGGTTCCATGCGCAGGCGCCGCCACGCGGGCTTGCCGTCCTGACGGCGGCAGATGACCTCCCCGCCGGCGGTGGTGCCGTCGGCGGCAGCGGCCCGCAGCTTGCGGAACACGTCCTGGGACCGGCCCTGGCTGTCGAGCGCGCGTTCGACCTTGTCCAGCAGGCCGGCCGGCCCGATATCGCCGTCCAGGAAAAACAGGTCGCGGAAGGCGCCGTTGGCGTACATGCCGACACCGTCCCAGGTGGCGATCAGGAGTCCCTCGCCCGACGATCCGGCGGCCATTTGGATCAGTTCCGCCATGGGCCCGCCCGTCGACCGGGCCGGCGCCTTTCGGCCCATGCGCCAGGATGTCGTCAGAAGCCCCAGCGCCGCCGCCGCCAGCACGCCGCCCGCCGGCAGCGCCCAGCCGGCATCAAGCCCGAACATCAGCCCGGCCGCGACCCCCAACAGGGCCGCACCGGCGTTCAGGANGTGGGGTATTCTGTGCTTCATGGTTTCGATGTCGAGGCCCGGCGATGANGGCGGGCCCGTCCAAGGCAGCCCGCTTCCGGTGACAGGATTACCACTGAACGGCCCCTGTCAACAGCGCTCGCTGCCGGGATGCGGCGCCTGAAGACCAAAGGCCGCCGGGTCCGTTAATGGGGCAGCTTGCCCTTGAGCCGCATGACGTGGCCGATGACCTCGGCGACCGCCTTGAAGTGTTCCGCCGGGATTTCCTCGTCCAGTTCCACGGAAGCGTAGAGCGCCCGCGCCAGCGGCGGGTTTTCGACGATGGTGATCTCGTTTGCCTCGGCGATTTCGCGGATTTTCAGCGCCACCAGATCCTGCCCTTTGGCGATCACCTTGGGGGCCGGCATGGTTTCCATCTTGTATTCCAGGGCGACCGCGAAGTGGGTCGGGTTGGTGATCACCACGTCGGCATTGGGCACGGCCGCCATCATGCGCTTGCGGGCGCGATCCATGCGGATTTGGCGGATTCGCGCCTTGATCTGCGGGTCCCCGTCGGTTTGCTTGTACTCGTCCTTGATCTCGGTCTTGGACATCCGCATCTGCTTCATGAAGGTGGCGCGCTGATACATGTAATCGAGCGCCGCGATGAACCCCATCACCCCGATGGTCGCGAGGGCCATGATGATGGCGACCTCGTGGATGCGGTGAAGGGCCGCGGATGTGGAGATCGCGGGCATCATTTCCAGGTCGTGCAGCATGGGGATGGCAAGCCCGAAGGACACCGTTGCGACCAGGGTCAACTTCAGGATGCCCTTCACAAATTCCATCAGGCCTTGGCTGGAGAACAGCCGCTTGAACCCACTCAAGGGGTTGATCTTGCTGGCTTTCGGCTGAATTTTCTTGGTCGACCAGATAAGGCCGAACTGGCCGACGTTGGCGACGATCGCCAGGACCACGAACATCGCCATGGCGGGGGCGAGAATCACCCCGATCTCGATCGAGACCTTGGCGAACACCAGGCGCAGATGTTCGAAATCCATCGGGATCGAGTAGGCGGCCCCGATGAACCGCCGGCCGATCAGGGTGATGTCACGGGCCATGGCCGGCGCCAGGAACATCAGCATCCCCACGCCGCCGACCAGGATCATCAGGCTCTTGATTTCCTGAGACTGGGCGACCTGACCTTCGTCGCGGGCCTTGGAGAGTTTTCTCCCGGTCGGCTCTTCTGTTTTTTGTGAGTCGTCTTCTTCTGCCATGTGTCCCTGTCGTCGATCCGGGCCCTAACCCGTGAAGACGACGTACCCCTGTTGGAAGTGATTGAGAAATACCAGCATGATCGACGAGAACACGATCATGAGAGCGCCGATCTGGACCGTGACCTGCACCGGCAGCCCGAAGAAGAATACCGGCAACTGAGGCATCAGGCGGCCAAGAACACCGAGCCCGATGTAATAGACCATGGCGATGACCAGGAACGGGATGGACAACTGAAACCCCAATGCAAAGCTGTCGGCGACCCGGCGCGCCAGCATCAACGCCATATCGCCGGTCGACACCCCCTCGCCGGGCACGAACAGAGCGTAGGAATCGGCGACCATCGTGAAATACACATGATGGCTGTCCGTGACGAAGATCATCACCAGCCCGCCGATGGTCAACATGTTGGAAATGACGGAGCTTTGCTGTTCAGTAATCGAATCCTGAACCAGGGCGTTGGCCATGGCCGCAAACAGCGCGATCAACGTTCCCGCGGTTTGCAGGGCACTGATCAGGATGACCGCGATTCCGCCGAGAAACAGGCCGACGATGACCTCACCGGCAAGCAGCAAGAACAGGACATAGGGACTTTCGGGGGGGGCCGGCAGGCTCTCCGCCAGCACGGGCGTCATGACGACGGCGACGGCGACGGCCAGGACGACACGGATGCGCGCACTGACATAGGCCGCCGCGATGCCCGGCAGAATGGCCATCATGGCGCCGACGCGCGACAGAACCAGCAAGAATGCGAAGACGTTGAGTTTGAGGAGCTCTTCGAGCATGTCCGCCGCCCTTCGCCGCCTATAGCGCCGAAATGCGGTCGAACAGGGTGTCTGCGAAGGTGGTCACCGTATTAATCATGAACGGCAACAGAACGACGATGCCGATGAAAATAACGATGATCTTCGGCACGAAGGTCAAGGTCATTTCCTGGATCGTCGTGAGGGCCTGGAACAGGGCGATGATAAGGCCGCTGACCAGGCCGAGGAACATGATCGGGCCGGCCACCTTGATGACCACCCACATGGCGTTGCGGCCGACATCGATGACATCCACTTCGTTCATCTGGGCTGCTCCCGACGCCGCGGATCGATGGCGTTACACCGGCATCCGGATGATGTCGTTGTAGGCTTCCAGAACCTTGTCGCGCACNTTGACCACGGTCTGCAGGGTCATTTCGGCCTCGGCCACGGCAGTCACCACTTGGGTGATGTCGGCGCGGTCGTTGATTGCGTCGATCGACAGCTTTTCCGACGTCTCGCCGATCTTGCGGGCTTCCATGATGGCGCTGCGCACAAGATCGCCGAACTCCTCGTTTGCCTTGGCGGTCGGCGCCGCGACATCTCCCGCACCGGAAATCTGTTGGCGGGCCGCCCGTTGATAGGCGTTCAAGGCCTGNTGAATATTGAAATCGGCGTTCACGCTCATTGTTATGCTCCCGTTCTAGGCCCGTTGGGCCCGGTCCGCGTTGGGACCTTGAATTTCGCCGCCCGCCTTAATTGGCGCGCAGCACGTCGATGACGCTGTTCAACATCGTTTTCGACGACTTGATCAGGTTCAGATTGGCTTCGTAGGACCGCTGCGCTTCGCGCATGTCCATCATTTCAAGCATGGTGTTGACGTTGGGCGTCTTCACATAACCGTCCTTGTCGGCGGCGGGGTGAGACGGGTCATACTTGTTGCCGAAGTCGGACATGTCCTTGTGCAGGCGGTTGACGTGCACCGTTTCGACGCCGACGGACTTGTCCAATTCGTTCTTGAAGGTCACCAGCTTGCGCCGGTAGGGATCGTCGCCGGGGCGTTGCGGNAGGCTGTCCGCGTTCGCGATGTTTTGCGAGATCACGCGAAGGCGCGTTCCCTGCACGCGCATCCCGGCGCTGGAAATGCGGATGGTCTTGATAATGTCGTCCATCGGGGCTTTCGCCTCCTTGATCGTTGTCCGGGCAAGGGTTCTCCCTTTGTCCGGCGGCATTGGATTGGACGACGTTCTGTCGAGATTCCCGTTCCAGGTTCGCCTGTGGCCTTTGCGGCCCGAATTTTAATGTCCGCCCGCCTCCGGGCGTGACCGCCTAGCGTCCGCGGCTGGCGGTTTTCAGCATTTCCATATGCTTTTTGTAGAGTTCCGTGGTCAGGCGGTGGGTGGTCTGTGTCTCGGCCACCTTGCCCATCTGTTCCTCAAGCACCACCGAGTTGCCGTTGGGCGCCGTTTCATAGGGATGGCGCGGCTCTTCGACAAAGAAATCGCGGATGCGCTTGCGCCGGCCGCCCAACTGCCCGGGTTCGGTGGTGACCATGTTCAACTGCGCCGATTCCTTGCGCAGNAGATCCCGGAAGGCATATGGCTTGAGATCCTTGGCCTTGTAGTCGGGCGTATCCGCATTGGAAATGTTCTGGGCCAGGATTTCCTGGCGTTGGCCAAGCCAGTTAAGGCGTTTCTTAACAGCTGCGAAGAGGGTCAGATCCATCTGCGCGCGGCCCCTTGTCTAGCGGAATTAATCCGTTGTCCCCTGGCTCCGGTGAGCATCACAAGCCCCGAAAACCGTCCTGCTAGGCATTATCTGCCGGGTTCCTTAACAACCTATTAAGCGCATCCGGTTCCGCCGCAACCGCCCGGGCCNGCCATTAAATGTCTGATTCCGAAACGGAAAACCGGCCCCGCTGTAATCATTTGTTAAACCGGGGGCCTTTAGGATCGGACGAATCCGGCAATTCTTGCCGACCCTCAGGCCTTGCCACGCGAATGGGACCAGCGGCACGTGAACGCAGATACCCCCAAAGACCCGACCGGTAACGACGGTCCGCAAGCGAACTACCAGCGTATTCCGGCGACCAAGGAAGCGCTCGCCGTGGCCCTGGCCGAAGGGGCCCTGCCGGGCATGGCNCCCACCGTGGTCGCGGGCGGGCGGGGGCGCCTGGCNGAACAAATTCTGCAGATCGCCTTCGCCAACGGCATCAAGGTGCGCGAAGACGCCGACCTTGCTCAGCTTCTCGCCACGATCGACATGGAAGAGGAAATCCCCGTCGAGGCCTTCGCCGCCGTGGCTGAAATTCTGATTTATCTTTATCGCGCCAACGGCGCCGACGATCTGGCCGGCAAAAGCCGCGACGACATCGTGCGCGAATGGATGGGAGACACCCGCCCATGAGCGACCGCGACAATACAGGCGGCGACAACGCCCCTCCCGCGTCCCTGGAATCNGCCATGGCCGAGGTCGAGTCCATGATCCTGAACGCCCGCAGGGCCCTTGCGGGCGGCGAGTTGCTGGACATGACACCCTTGGGCGACCGGGTCGCCTGGATCTGCCAAAACGTGCGCACCATGGCGCTCACGTCGTCGAATCCGGACAGCATCCGCCTGCGCCTGGAAAAGATGGTCTCNGATCTCAACCGTCTCGAAGATCAAATTCGCGCCGGCGCCGGTCTCGGCCCGGCCGACGGTGAAACGAACAAGGAATAGCGCCATGGACATGGACATGGGCGGCTATTTCCGCTTCATCCTCGCGCTGATTTTTGTGATCGGCCTGATCGCCCTGCTTGCCGCCATGGCGCGGCGCGCNGGCTGGGGTTTTCCGGCCGCGGCCATCAAGCGCGCCAGCAACCGGCGCCTGGGCATCGTGGAAGTAACCCCCCTTGACGGCCGCCGTCGCCTGATCCTGGTCCGCCGCGACGACACGGAACATCTGCTGCTGGTCGGCCCCACGTCGGAATTGCTCATCGAAACCGGTATCGCCGNCCCCGGCAGGGACTTCAGACAGGCCCTGACCGCCGCCAGCGACAACACAGAGACCCAGTCATGACGAACGGCGGGCAGATGCGGCGCATCTTCACGCGGCGGCGGCGCAATCCCCTCGCCCATCCCCTGCTGATGATCCTGGCGGTGATCGGCGCCGCCTGCGCGATCTACCTGGGGCTGTCCCTGCTCAGCCCGCCGGCGCTCGCGCAATCGATCTCCCTCGACCTGGGCGATCAGGGCGGCGACACCACGGGCCGCATCATCCAGATGCTGCTGCTGATCACGGTGCTCAGCGTCGCCCCCTCGATCCTCATCATGGTTACATCCTTCGTGCGCATCATCGTGGTGCTGTCGTTCCTGCGCACGGCCCTGGGCACGCAGCAAACGCCGCCCAACCAGGTTCTGGTCGGACTGGCCCTGTTCCTGACCCTGTTCATCATGCAGCCGACCTTCGAGAAAGCCTGGGAAACCGGTATCAATCCGGTGATTCAGGGTAATCTGGACGAACTTCAGGGCTTCAACCGGGCCATCCTGCCGTTCCGTGACTTCATGATGAGCCATGTGCGCGAACGCGATCTTTTGCTGTTCACCCAGATTGCGCGCATTCCNGACGAAGAGGCCCGCACGAACATGCCGATGCGGGTGCTGGTCCCGGCCTACATGATTTCCGAACTGAAACGCGCTTTCGAAATCGGTTTCCTTTTGTTCGTGCCGTTCCTGATCATCGACATGGTCGTCGCATCGATTCTCATGTCCATGGGCATGATGATGCTGCCGCCGGTCATCATCGCCCTGCCGTTCAAGATCATCTTCTTCGTGCTGGTCGACGGCTGGTACATGACCGTCGGCTCTCTGGTCAAAAGCTTCGGCGCCGGCTAGAGCCTATCATCTTGATACGGAAGCAGCTGAGATCGGTTGTCCGGGCTTCCGTATCAAGATGATAGGCTCTAGACAGCGACGCAACCGTCTCCATTCCTGGATAGCGCGCCCCGCCGAGTGATCGCGGTCACATAGGATCATGTGCGATTCCTATAGGACATGTCCCAGGCGGCGCATTGGGATGCGCGGTACGCGGCCGAAACCGGCCGCAAGACATTGGATGACGAACATTATGCTGATCCGACTTGCCCGATTGGCCGCCGTTGCGGTCGCATTGTTTTTTATATGCCTGCCGGCCATGGCCCAGGAGGCCGCGGGCGTCATCGAACGCCAGAANGGCGAAGCCACGCGCAGTCTTTCGGGGTCGACTGCACCGCTGTCTCTGGGTGCCAAGGTGTTCGCCGGCGATATTCTGAAAACCGGCCCGGAGGCTCGACTATTGGTGCGCTTTNCCGACGGCTCGTCGCTGACCCTCGGCGAAAAGGCCGAGGTTTTCGTGGATGAAATGGTCTTCGACCCGGCTGCGGCGGGCGCCGGCACGGGCCGCCAGGCGCTAATCATGGTGGTCGGCGTGTTCCGCTATACCTCCGGTAAAATCGGCAAGGCCAGCCCCTCGCAGGTCGCCTTCGGCACGCCCACCGCCACCATCGGCATTCGCGGCACGGACTTCGTGGGCGGCGAGTTGACCGTCGGCATGCCGGCGGGACAGCCGCACTACGGATTCCAAATCCAGGAAGGCGCCATCGAGGTCATCACGCCACAAGGCAACGTCACCCTGGACGATCCCGGCGAAGGCACNTTCCTGCCGCTGGCCGGCGGCCGCGCGCCGACGCCCGTGCGCCAATGGACGGCGGAAGAAGCCGCCGAAGCCCAAGCCGCCATCGCGTTCTAGACCGGCGCCCCCCACCCCGGCCCTATCCGGCGCGGCGCAGGTCCGTCGGATTGATGCCGAATTGCCGATGAAAGGCCCGGGACAGGGCTTCCGAACTGGCATAGCCGTAACGCCGGGCGACAGCCTGAACCCGGGCTCCCCGGTCCATGTCCTGGCGCGCCAGGGTCATCCGCCAACGGCGCAGGTAACTTTGCGGGGCTTCGCCGACAACCGCACGAAACGCATCGGCGAAACGCGACAGCGACATGCCCGCGACCGCCGCCAGATCGGCGTTCGACCACGACCGGCCCGGATCCTCGTGCAAGGCCGAAATGGCGCGCGACAGGCGCGCATCGGCGAGCCCCGCCAACACGCCCGGCTCGGTCGCACCCCGTTCGATCTGCTGACGCATCAGGCGGATCACCAGGACTTCGGCCAGACGTTCCAGAACCTTGTCGGACCCACAGCGCCGCCCCCCGGCTTCGGCCAGGAACACATCCAGAAGCGCCCGCGTCTCCACGTCACGGATCGGCAGGGAGACGGTCGCCGGCAAGGCCGCCATCAAAGGATTGGCCGCCCCGCCCCAATCGATTGAANAGGCGGCGACCGGCATCTCATTGGGTCCAGCGGCGGGGACGCCGCCCCGGGTGCGGATTTCGACCCGCCCCGGCGCCCCCGTTTCCGGATCGCCGAATACCGCCATATTGCC
>JGI25321J50212_10001517_pt1 | contig 19564 bp, 20 predicted proteins | sample AutmiccommuBRH23_FD_50212 | JGI IMG/M metagenome (IMG submission 50212)
TTTTGTATTCCGAAACTGCCAAAAGGTATTACAAGGGGCAGACCGGGGATTTAATCCAACGCCTGGCCAGGCATCATGCCGGGCGGGAAAAATCAACCGCCGCCTACCGGCCCCGGAAACTGGAATGGTATATCGCTGCCCGGGAATTTGCTGAAAAGGGATGATGCACTAATTTTACCGGCATGGGATATCCGCAAGGGAATGGTACCATATACAATGTATAGCTTATGGCCGGAAAGAAAGAAAAATTATCACCCCGTTTAAAAGCCATTGTCGACGCCCTGCCGCTGCATGCGGGGATGCGGGTTCTCGAAATTGGCTGCGGCCCTGGCGCCGCTGCCCGGGAGGTAGCCTCCCGAATAGGGCACGGTCATATCCTTGCCATAGACAGGTCAGCCAAAGCGATAGAATTGGCTATATCCAATTCGCATAATGAAATTGCCTCCGGGCGGTTATCTTTTCGCCGGGTGGCTATTGAAAATTTTGAGCTGGAGGAGGGAGAACCGCCTTTCGACCTGGCCTTCGCGGTTAGGGTGGGGGCGCTGGACGGCCGTTATCCAGTGGCGGGCTCGCAGGCGCTATTAAGGATAACCGCTGCGCTCAGGCCGCATGGTAAACTATTTATTGACGGGGGAAACCCGCTTCGGGAAATACGGCTTCATAAGGCTCAGGGCTAATTGGAACAGCCGGTATACTGAAATTCTGCCCGCCTGCGTAACATAAATCGAAAAAGAAATAACTATGACTTTAGCCGACTGGATTGGATTCCTGGGTGTCTTCCAGATACTTTTGGCATATTATTTAAATGTAACAGGGCGGGTTACATCACGGCATCTAGTGTTTATATTGCTAAACCTCATAGGTGCTGCCATGGCCTGCCTGGCCTCCATCCTGATTAATTACCTGCCCTTTATTGTGCTGGAGGGTATCTGGGCCCTCGTATCGTTGTATGCCCTCCTGACCCGTTCCAGGGCGGGCGATTAGCAAGCCTTTTCCTGACCACATAATTTTCGGAAGGATTTTTTATGCCGATAGGCTTATTGCGTAATTTTGGCGCTGAATGTTATTCAATTTCATGCTATGGGTAAGTCGGTAGTAATTGTTGGCGGAGGGATCGTTGGTTTAAGTTGTGCCTATTATAACATGAAGGAAGGGCACGAAGTAACGGTAATAGACCGGTCGGATATGACGCAAGGGGCCTCCTATGTGAATGCCGGATACCTGACCCCCAGCCACATCATCCCCCTTTCTTCTCCCGGGATGATGGCAAAAGGCCTTAAATGGATGCTTAAAAGCAGTAGCCCATTCTATATGAAGCCGCGCCTTGATCCCGATTTTATTTCGTGGGCCTGGAAATTCAACAAATCTGCGAATAAAACGAATGTTGAAAAGGCTATCCCGCTTATCAAGGATATCAACCTCCTGAGCAAAGAGCTGTATATACAGATGCATGATTCCGGGGAACTGGGCGATTTCCAGCTTGAGAGGAAAGGCCTCCTGATGCTCTATAAGACCCGGAAAGAAGGTTTACACGAAAGGGAAGTGGCCCGCAGGGCAGCAGATGAAGGGCTTGAAGTTGAGGAATTGGACAGGGAAGCGCTAGACATGCTGCAACCGAACCTGAGCCCAGATATCCTGGGGGCGGTACATTACCTCTGCGATGCCCATACTTCGCCAAGGGAGGTGATGGCCTTACTGAAGGCTTACCTCTTGAGGGAAGGGGTCCGGATTATCCCCAATGAAGAAGTGCTTAGTTTTACATCAGCCGGCAGGAAAGTCACGGGCGTCCAAAGTTCTAAAAAAAATTATCCCGCCTCGGAATTTGTATTGGCGTCGGGGGCCTGGAGCCAGAACCTCTCCAGGAAACTGGGCCTGAATCTGGCTGTACAGCCAGGCAAGGGGTACCGCATAAATGTGAGCAGGCCTACGGGGATCAGGATCCCAGCCATCCTGATGGAAGCCAAGGTGGCTGTAACCCCTATGAAGGAGTTCACGCGGTTTGCAGGTACCATGGAATTTTCTGGTGCCAATCACNACATCCGGCCGGAACGGGTAGCAGCTATAGCCAGGGCGGCTGAAAGCTATTATCCCCGCCTCAAAATCACCGACCCGGAAAAAGCCGCGGCCAAATGCGGGCTGAGGCCGGTATCGCCCGATGGGCTACCTTTTATAGGGAGGCCGTCAAAGTACGATAATCTGACGATAGCCACCGGCCACGCCATGATGGGGTGGAGCCTGGGACCGGCAACCGGAAAACTGGTCTCTGAAATTATTGCCAATAAAAAACCGTCCATGTCACTGGACGGTTTTCATCCTGACAGGAAATTCTAGGCTAAAGCCTGCGTACCTTTACGTTGCGGAACCAAACCCCTGCCCCATGGTCCTGCAGGGCGAGATAGCCCGTATTGGTTTTCCCGTAATCCGGGTAATCGTTCCATTTCCCACTATTGCGTTTAGCCTTCCAGTCTTCTGAATTCTTATCGAACTCGACGATTTTTTCCCCGTTCAACCAATGTTCGGCCTTCCCGCGGTTAAATACTATCCTGCCGCTGTTCCATTCCCCGGCCGGACGGAGGACCTTTTTGTCGTTGGCCTCGTGCATGGCATAGTTGGCCCCGGCCATCTGCGAGGCCTCCAGGGGTTCCTTGTAGCCATCATCATCCATCACCTGGTATTCCGGCCCGGTCTGGTAAGGCGAGTGGTAGATGGTATCCTCCACCACATGGTAGAAGACGCCACTGTTTCCCCCCTCTGTGATTTTCCATTCAAAGGACAGTTCAAAATTATCAAATTGATCTGTACTGATGATATCCCCGCCAACGTCGCCCGCTTTCCCGTAGCAGGTAATAATGCCGTTATCGACAGACCAGTTGGAAGGAAGCGAATCCATATTATACCCCCTCCAGTCCGATGCCTCGTTCAGGGAGATCCATTCAGCTTCCGCCGTTTCCTTCACTGCTGCCTCTATAGGCCCGGCGGGTTCCTTTTTTTCCTGTTTGCAGGCCATCAGCCCCAGAAAAACGATCAGACTACTTACAATTACTCTCATATGACAGTTGTTTAAATTAGTTTCAACGCTTCCGGTTTTCACCGGGATAAGGTTAACAGTTAAATATATTTAATTTTAATGTAAATCATAAGCCAGAGCCNGCCGGGTTAGGGAATTCCCCAGGTTGATCAGGGGTTTTACCCGGGTTATGTTAAATTTAACGTTCTCNTGATAAATATACATGGGTAAATATTGTAGATTTGTTTAACCTTTAGGATTAATAAATGAACAATGTTAAAAAATCATTCAGCATAAAGGACCTGGAAAACCTCTCCGGCATCAAGGCGCATACCATCCGCATCTGGGAAAAACGTTACGGGCTGCTGTCGCCGGACCGCACCACTACCAATATCCGGATGTACAGTCTTGAGAGCCTGCAAAAGCTATTGAATATCACCTTGCTGTACAACAATGGGTACAAGATTTCCAAAATAGCAAGGATCCCCGAGAAAGACATATCCCTTGCCGTCAGGGAGATCGTGGCCAAGAACAGTGTGAAGAACCACGCCATAAATGCCATGAAACTGGCCATGATGAACTTTGACCAGACCCTGTTCCAGAACACCTATAACAGCCTGATGAGCGACAAATCGTTCCGGGAAATCTTCTGGGACGTCCTTATGCCTTTTCTGGAAGAGCTTGGGCTGCTTTGGCAGACCAATACCATTGGGCCGGCACATGAACATTTTATTTCAAATCTCATTAAACAAAAAATCTGTGCGAATATAGATAAGCTGCAGGCGCTGGAACCTTCCAAGAAAGATAAGGTGTTTGTTTTATTCCTTCCCGAGAACGAAATCCATGAAATTGGGCTGCTCTACCTGAATTATGAAATTGTGCTCAGGGGTTATAAAACCGTCTACCTTGGAGCTACCATGCCCCTCGACTTCCTCCCCGACTTGCAGAAATACTTTAACGATCTCGTTTTTTTGTCGTATTTTACTGTAATGCCTACCAAGGACGACATGGAGAAATACATAGAAGATTTTTCCATGCATCTCGAAATAGACGGAAACATCAAATTATGGATCCTCGGTCAGCAGACCAGGTACCTGACAAACAAGGAGATGCCGTCTTATGTACGCTCTTTTGAATCTATCCGGCAACTGGTAGAAGCCTTATAAATACAACCGTAATACCCTATTGAAGGATGAATGAGAAAATAGTGGTCATAGGTTCGGGTTTTTCTTCCCTTTCTGCAGCCTGTTACCTGGCCAGGCAAGGGTATGAAGTGGTTCTATATGANAAGAACAAAGAAGTGGGAGGGCGCGCCAGGCAGTTTAAAAAAGAAGGTTTTACCTTCGATATGGGTCCCAGCTGGTATTGGATGCCCGATATTTTCGAGCGGTTCTTCGGGGATTTCAACCACTTGCCCTCCGATTTTTACAGCCTCGATAAACTAAACCCTGCCTACAAGATATTTTTCTCGGACGACACGGTCACCATAGGCGACGGGATGCTTGCCATCTGCCGGGAATTCGAACGCATAGAACCCGGAAGTTCGGCGTTTCTTAAAAGCTTTATGCAAAAGGCCAGGACCAATTACAGGATCGCTATAAACGACATTGTATACCGCCCCGGCATTTCCCCTATGGAATTGGTTACAACGGATACCGTCCTGCGGGTCGACCGGTTCTTTAAAACAATCAGCGGAGAAGTGAGGCGCAACTTTAAAAATCCCAAACTGGTAGCTGCGCTGGAGTTCCCTGTTCTTTTCCTTGGAGCAAAACCTACAAAAACGCCTGCCTTTTACAGTTTTATGAATTATGCAGACTTTGGTCTGGGTACCTGGCATCCCCGTGGCGGAATGTACCGCGTAATCGAAGCCATGAAGGTGCTGGCAGAATCCCTTGGGGTACAGATAAAGACCAACAGCCCGGTAGAAAAGATCGAGGTGAAGGATGGCAGGGTCAAAGGGGTAACTGTCGGGGGAAAATACCTTGCATGCGATAAAGTGGTAAGCGGGGCGGATTACCACCATTCGGAATCCCTCCTCGATGCATCATACAGGCAATACAGCGAAAAATACTGGAGCAAAAAAGTTTTTGCACCCTCATCCCTGCTATTCTATGTTGGGTTCAGCACAAAACTGGAAGGGGTAGAACACCATAACCTATTTTTTGACACGGATTTTGAAAGGCATGCCTCGGATATTTATGATTACCCCCAATGGCCTGCGAAACCGTTATTCTATGCAAATTTTCCTTCAGTTACAGATCCATCCATGGCTCCACCCGGTTGTGAAGCAGGCTTTTTCCTTATCCCAATCGCCCCGGACCTGGAGGATACCCCTGAACTGAGAAACCAGTATTTCGATATTATAATGGAACGTTTTAAGGAGCGAACCGGCTTTGATGCCACTAAATATATGCTGTTCAGGGAATCATTTTGCGTGAATGATTTCAAGGCGGATTACAACGCCTATAAGGGCAATGCCTATGGGATGGCGAACACCCTCGGGCAAACGGCCTTTCTCCGGCCGGGCCTCAAAAGCAGCAAAGTAAAAAATATGTTTTTTACCGGGCAATTAACCGTGCCCGGGCCAGGTGTTCCCCCGGCCCTCATTTCGGGGAAACTGGTAGCCGACCTAATAATGAAAAGCAATTAATTGGTTCTAACAGGATGAAATCGATATTNGACGCTGTTTCCTTTCAATGCAGCAAAATAGTTACCGAAACCTACAGCACTTCCTTTGCCCTGGCAACCAGGATGCTCGCNCCTTCCATACGTAAGGATATCTACAACATTTACGGCTATGTACGCTTCGCCGATGAAATTGTTGACAGCTTCCACGAATACGATAAAGAAGAATTGTTTAACCGTTTCGAAGCGGAACTGGACCGGAGCCTGGAACAACGGATCAGCCTCAATCCCATCCTGAATGCCTTCCAGCATACCTACCACCAATACCAGATCCCCGAACATCTGGTCCGGGCTTTTATGAAAAGTATGCGGATGGACCTCAATAAAAACATTTACCATTCCGAAGATGAGTTCAGGGAGTATATCTACGGGTCTGCCGATGTGGTCGGCCTGATGTGCCTCCGGGTATTTGTACAGGGTGATAATGAGCGATATGAAGCCCTGAAGGAATCAGCTATGGCATTGGGGTCTGCCTTCCAGAAAGTGAATTTCCTGCGGGACCTTAAAGCCGATTATGAATACCTGAACCGCTGCTATTTCCCACATACCAACCTCATGGATTTGGATGAACTGGCGAAAGAACGGATTGTAGACGATATTAAGGCCGATTTTGAAATGGGGTACCGGGGAATTTCCCAGCTTCCCAACGCGGCCCGTTTCGGGGTATACACAGCTTATAAATATTATTATAAACTTTTACAGAAATTGCAGAACACCCCATCCGTGGAAATAAAGAACACCCGGATCCGGGTGGCAAATTATCAGAAATTTGGATTATTGGCCAAATCCTATGTAAATTATAAATTAAACCTGGTTTAAGATGCAGACAGCTACCGGAATACTTATCTTCCTGCTCACTTTTTGCTTCATGGAGTTTATGGCATGGTTCACCCATAAATATGTGATGCATGGATTTTTATGGAGCCTTCATAAAGACCACCATAAGAAAGACCATGACTCCTGGTTTGAGCGCAATGACGCCTTCTTTATATTCTACGCAATAGTAAGTATGACCTTTTTCTACCTGGCTGTAAACACCTCATTCTGGTATGGATGGCCTATTGGGCTGGGGATACTCATTTACGGGGCCACTTATTTCCTGGTCCACGACATTTTCATACACCAGCGGTTCAAGATATTCCGAAATGCCGATAACTGGTATGCAAGGGGGATCAGGCGCGCCCATAAAATGCATCATAAACACCTGGGCAAAGAAGAAGGCGAATGCTTCGGAATGTTGTTTGTGCCCTTCAAATTCTTCAAAAACAAAAATTAAGCCGGCAGGGATCCTGGCCGGAAAGTTGCTACCTGGCTATAAGTGAATCGAGCAGCTGCCTGGTTTCCTTGCTGTTCCAGCTGGCCGACCCCACTTTGGAGACCACTATACGGCCATCGCGGTCTATGATAAAGGTGGTAGGGATTCCGCCATAGTAAATCTGCCTGGGTACCAGGCCGCGTTCATAGTATACCGGTAAGTCGTAACCTTCTTTCTTCAGGAACCTCTGCACATTGTCTTCCTGGTCCCTGGCCACGAACAGGAAACTGACCTTATCTCCGTAATCGTTATAAAGTTTTTGGAAATCCGGCATTTCCGCAATGCAGGGCGGGCACCAGCTGGCCCAGAAATTGATAAGGGAAACCTTACCCCGGTTTTCTTCAAAATTATACACTTCCCCATCCAACGTGCCCAGGCTCCAGTCATAATCTTCCAGCATTTGCTGCTCCCTTTCCGGAACCGGGGTGGGATTGTGCGACAACAACCTGTTGGCATACACCTTAAAATGGAAGCCGAGGGGGGTAAAAAGCAAAAGTGCCAGGATACCAAGCACCATCAGGCCTGCCAATTTCTTTATCAATCCTTTCTTCATCATTCGTTAATCAAACGGTCCAGTAAATTATATATTTTGTCATTGTCCCAGTCTGCAATACCTTCCTTTGCCACCACAACAGCACCATCTTTGTTTATGATATAGGACCGGGGCGGGTCGTTGGTCGCAACAGGTGCCTGCTCACCAATGATAAGGTAAGTAACGGGGAAACCAAATTCCTGTTCCTCCATAAAAGCTTCCACGGGTTCCCTTTCTTCATTGGTAATCATATAAAAATCCACCTTGTCGCCATAACGGGCATATAATTTATCTACGCTCCGCAATTCTGCTGCGCATGGCAGCCTCCAGGATGCCCATAAATTAATAAAAGCCACCTTGCCCTCCGAACGGTTAAAATTAATAAAATCCCAGTTGGCGTCCTTAAGTTTCCAGTCGTAAGTGGTAATGGTATCCCTTTTTTGGGGGGGGATTATGTCCGGGCTGAAGGAGAATATTCTGTTAAGCAGGATCTTGCCGTGGTATCCTATAGGGGTTACAAAAAATGAAAGCACCACCAGGATCAGCAGAATATTCAGCAGGGTTTTTCTTTGCATGTGCAGCTGTCTGTTAAGGCAAAATTAAAAACTCCTGAGTGCTTCAGGAGTTTTAAGGTACGTCTTTTTCTATTCATCATGCGGCATTTTCCTTCTTGATCACATTGAGTGCCGACCCCTCATGGAACCAGGCAATCTGCGACTTGTTATAGGAATGGTTGGCCTTTATGTTATCCTTGCTTCCATCGGCATGAACCACTTCAATATTAAGGGGTTTGTCCGGGGAAAATTGCTCAATATCTGTAAAGTTGAAGGTATCGTCTTCCTGGATAAGGTCATAATCGTTCTCATTGGCAAAAGTCAGTGCCAGCATTCCCTGCTTCTTCAGGTTGGTTTCATGGATCCTCGCGAACGACTTCACGAGGACGGCTGCAACGCCAAGATGTCGCGGCTGCATGGCAGCGTGCTCCCTGGAGGAGCCTTCACCGTAGTTATGGTCGCCTACCACAATGGTTTTGATGCCCCTGGCCTTATATGCCCTTTGGGTATCCGGAACCCCCTCATATTCTCCGCTAAGCTGGTTCTTAACGAAATTTGTTTTTTTATTGAAGGCGTTTACTGCCCCTATTAGGGTGTTATTGGCGATATTGTCCAGATGTCCCCGGTATCTCAGCCAGGGTCCGGCCATGGAAATATGGTCGGTGGTACATTTGCCAAAAGCCTTGATCAGTAATTTCATCCCTTGCAGGCTCCGGGGGGTAATGGGTTCAAAAGGTTCCAGCAACTGTAGCCGTTCCGAATCTTTGGCCACTTTCACCTCCACGCTGCTCCCGTCTTCCCTGGGGGGGATATAACCCGCATCTTCTACGGCAAATCCTTCCGGCGGTAATTCGTAACCCCGTGGTTCATCGAGCATCACTTCCTGTCCTTCCTCGTTTATAAGGGAGTCCTTCATCGGGTTGAAATCCAGGCGGCCTGATATGGCTATGGCGGTTACAAGCTCCGGAGAACCAACAAAAGCAAGTGTATTGGGGTTCCCGTCGGCCCTTTTGGCAAAGTTCCGGTTAAAGGAGTGCACTATGGTATTCCTGGGCCCGTTGGCAGCTTTGTCTCCATAACGGTCCCACATCCCGATGCATGGTCCGCATGCATTTGCAAATACGGTTGCCCCGATATTGTTAAAAGTATCGATAAACCCATCCCTTTCAATGGTATAGCGTACCTGTTCAGACCCGGGCGTGATCGTAAATTTGGATTTGGTCTTTAACTTCTTTTCCGTGACCTGCCTGGCCAGCGAAGCGGCACGGGAGATATCTTCATAAGACGAGTTGGTACAGGAGCCAATAAGTCCTACCTCCACGTTGAGCGGCCAGTCGTTCTTCCTGGCAGCCTCCCCCATTTTGGAAATAGGGGTGGCGAGGTCCGGGGTAAATGGCCCATTCAAATGCGGCTCGAGTTTATTGAGATCCAGTTCAATCACCTGGTCAAAATAGGATTCCGGGTTGGCATATACTTCCTTATCGGCAGTCAGGTAGGAAGCCACTTTTTTTGCGGCATCGGCCACATCTGCCCGGTTTGTTGCCCTCAGGTAGCGGTCCATGGACTCATCGTAGCCAAAGGTAGAGGTAGTGGCCCCTACTTCGGCACCCATGTTGCAGATAGTGCCTTTTCCGGTACACGACATGGCAACGGCCCCTTCGCCAAAGTATTCTATAATGGCCCCTGTACCCCCTTTGACGGTGAGGATATCGGCAACTTTCAGNATCACATCCTTTGGCGCGGTCCAGCCTGATAATTTCCCGCTNAGCTTNACGCCAATNANTTTCGGGAATTTCAGTTCCCAGGCCATTCCGGCCATTACATCTACGGCATCCGCTCCACCCACACCAATGGCGACCATTCCCAGGCCACCAGCATTAACGGTGTGTGAGTCGGTACCTATCATCATCCCCCCGGGAAACGCATAATTTTCCAGGACGACCTGGTGGATAATCCCGGCCCCGGGTTTCCAGAATCCTATCCCATACTTGTTCGATACGGATTCCAGGAAATCGAATACTTCATTGCTGGTCTGGTTTGCCCTTATGAGATCGGCTTTCGCGCCAACTTTGGCCTGGATCAGGTGGTCGCAATGCACTGTAGTGGGTACGGCTACCTTTGGCTTTCCGGCGTGCATGAACTGCAGCAGGGCCATTTGTGCCGTGGCATCCTGACATGCCACCCTGTCCGGGGCAAAATCCACATAGTCTTTTCCTCTTTTGAATACCGTAGAAGGTTTGCCGTCCCATAGGTGGGAATAAAGGATTTTTTCGGAAAGGGTAAGGGGTTTGCCCACCAGTTTCCGGGCAGCATCTACGCGCTCCGGCATCCTGGCGTATACCTCCCTGATCATGTCTATATCAAATGCCATTATTTAAATATTGTTTTGGTTAATGTAATGCCTTCAAAGATAACAAAATTCAAGGGGTCGATGAAAATTTTTGATCGCGTCTGCGGCCAATTTTCCCGTGTTGCAGAAAAGATTCTCTTTCAGAATGGTAAATAAAGTAAAAAGCAAACGGGCACCCCCTCCGGGTAACATGAAATAAAATAATCAGGGCATAACTTATCCGAGAAGTTTCCGGATGATAGCTTCCTCGGTTATCCCTTCTGCCTCCGCCTTGTAGTTCTTGATAATCCTGTGCCTCAGAATCCCCAGGCTAACTGCCTTCACATCCTCTATATCGGGGGAATATTTGCCATTGATGGCGGCATGTGCCTTGGCAGCCAGAATCAGGTTCTGGGATGCCCGGGGGCCAGCGCCCCAGTCTACATACTGCCTGATGAATTCTGAAGCAGTATCCAGTCCCGGTCTGCTGTTGTTCACCATATTTACGGTATAGGAAATAACATTCTCCGGTACGGGGATCCTGCGTACCAGATGCTGAATTTCGAGGATTTCGGCGGCATCCATCAGGGGCACCACCTCGGGGATCACATCGCCGGTTGTGGTTTTAACCACCTGCATTTCCTCGGCCACACTCGGATATTTAAGTTCGATGGCAAACATAAAGCGGTCGAGCTGTGCTTCGGGTAACGGATAAGTCCCTTCCTGTTCTATCGGGTTTTGGGTAGCGAGCACAAAATAAGGTAATGGAAGCTGGTAGCGTACGCCGTTAATGGTCACAGCCCGCTCCTGCATGGCCTCCAGCAAGGCTGCCTGTGTTTTGGGCGGGGTACGGTTTATTTCGTCGGCAAGGACGATATTGGCAAANACCGGGCCTTTGATGAATTGAAATTTCCTCTCCCTGTCGAGTACCTCACTACCCAGGATATCACCAGGCATAAGGTCCGGGGTAAACTGGATGCGCTTAAAATCGAGGCCGAGGGTTTTCGCGATAGTATGTACCATGAGGGTTTTCGCAAGGCCGGGGACCCCGATGAGGAGGGAATGACCGCCGGTATACACCGAGAGGAGGATCTGGTCTACCACATCCCTTTGCCCGATGATAACTTTCGAAATCTCCTTTGTCAGCTCCCTGTGCTTCGCTACGAGTCTGTCTATTGCCGCGACGTCAGACATGCACCTATTCCTTTACCCAGTTGTTCGCAAATTCGCATTCCTGGTTTTCGGGATTAACGCTTATATAGGTAGCTTCTATGCGCTCATCCATCCACTCCTTGATGGCGTTGTACTGTTTTTCCCTTAAGGCCAGTTCCTGGATTTTCAGGTAATCCTTGGCGAAATCCGCTTCGTGTTCGTCATAACGATTGGTTACCTTAAGAATTTTATATTTGGGAGGGCCGCCACGGGGGTCGGCTTCCAGGATAGGCTGCGAGATCTCATTGTCTTTAAGGTTGCGCACCTGGTTGTATAGGGTGGGATCCATCTTGGTGAGTTCAAACCGCGAATCGAAGTTGGTCGGGTTTCTAAGCAGGCCTCCGTCAAACTTGGTTTCCCTTTCATCCGAGAAATTCAGTGCCGCTTCGGCAAAGGTGTATTTGCCTTCCTCTATGTGCTGCCGGATGGAATCCAGTTCAATTTTGGCATCATCTATGGCTTTCTGTGGGATTTCGGGCTGTATCAGAATATGNCGCAGGTCCAGTTCCTGCCCGCGGATCTTTTCAATATATATGATATGGAACCCGAAATCGGTTTCAAAAGGCTCCGAAATCTCGCCCTCCTGCAGGCTGAAGGCCACATCCTTAAATTCTTTTACAAACTGGGTTTCCCGGGTCATGCTGTAAAAGCCTCCCTTGGATTTTGATCCCGGGTCCTGGGAATACAGGATGGCCTTAACACTGAAGCTGGCATCATTGTCCTCGACATCGGCCTTGATTTCATTGAGCTTGTCTATCACCTTCTGCTTTTCCTCCTCCGGGATTGCCGGCTCCTTTACGATCTGGGCGATTTCGAGTTCCGCGCCGAATACAGGTCTTTCGTCTTCGGGGATCTTGTTGAAAAACTGCCGGACCTCTTCCGGGGTTACCTTGATGTCTCCCACAATCTTTTGCTGCATCTTCTCTGACAGCATCCGTAATTTATTAATGTTGTACAATTCTTCCCGGAAGCTCTCAACATCTTCTTTATTGTAGAAGTCCAGCACCTTTTCCATGGATCCCACCTGGGCGATCAGTTGCTGGATCTGGCGGTCGCCGGTGGCATTCACCTCATCATCGGACACCAGGATGCTGTCCTGAACCGCCTGGTGGGCGTAAAGCCGGTCTTCCATCAGTTTTCCGAGAAGGCTGCAATGGGTGATATCCTCCGTTGAAGCGCCCTGGCTCCTGAGGTCGATCAGTGTTTTCTCAATATCGGAATCCAGGATTACGTAATCTCCCACCACGGCGGCAATGCCGTCCAGTTTCACCCTTTCCGTCCGGGTAGTGCTGTCTGTCGCCACATTAGCCGCAGTTTCGGGTAAAGGTTCCGATGGCGCTTCCCCCGCATCGGTAACTCCATTGATCTCCTGCCCCATGGCAACCGTGGTCATTCCTGGGATTAACACAAGCATTAACAGCCTACTTAGCTTTCTCATATACTTCAAACTCCTTTTTCTTTGTTGCTTCATCTATAATATCGCTTTCCAGTTTCCTTATGTACTCAAGCTTCCTTCGGTTTAACAGTACCTGCCGGATGGTAGGTTCTATGTAATCAAGGGGGGCTATGTCGTTGATCTCGAGGATGTCTCCCACCTTTGCCAAATATACCCCCAATGAATCCTCCATTTCAAAAAATTGTGATTTTTTTAAGTAGGCCTGCTCATTCCCGTAATTCAGTGGGGGGATTTCCCGGACCACACGCGATAAAGGAACCCATATAGAATCATTAAAATTCATTTTCCGGAACTGTACCCCCACAGAGTCCAGGTAAGCCATATCCTCCTCATTGAACCGCCTCAGCCTGGTGCTTACTTCTTCCTTATTCAGGAATTGTTTGGGCAGTTCTATAAAGCGGAGGCGCACCAATTTTTCCCTTAACTTAAAATTCTCCTTCTCCTCTCCGTAAAAACGCTCCAGTTGGGTGTGGCTGATGGTCGTATCTTCTTTCTGCAGTACCAGTGCCTCTTTGTAAGCCCTGGTATAAAGGTCCGTTCGGTAATCGGCTACCAGCTTCTCGAATTGCTGAAGCTGATCCTCCGGCAGATTGATCCGGGCTTTGGATAGCAACAACTGTTTTGCAGCCCAGTTATTAATATAGTTGGTTACAAAGGAGGCGCTGTCCTGAGGCGACATGGATTCATTAAGGAGGGTTTCCACCTCGTCTGCATACAAATAAACCTCCCCCACTCTTGCAAGGGCCTGCCTTTCCGGCTCATCCTTCCAAAGGGAACCGCAGGCCATTGCAGTGAGCAAGCCTGCAAGTACGAAGCTGAGGCGCAGGGTGAAGATGACACCTTTTTTTAAGAACTGCATTGCGCAAAAATAAGAATATGCCCGGGTTGGGCAAGAGACCGTCTGCCCCATTAACACATTTTTAGTAACGAAACCCAGCCGAAACAGAATAATAAACGCCATGATGCTATCTGCAATAGTATTCACGGGAAGTCCGTAACAAGAAAAACAACGCAATCCGACACTTTTTTCGGAATCAGGGCTTAAACCATGCTACACCACCCAATGGCTGGTCTCCACGGAAAATACCCACCTTGACAGCAGTCAGGAGTTAATGACCCTCAATGATACACGCCGCCTGTGGTAAGGTACCCCCTTTTGCGCTTGGTTGTATACGGCCAGCGCTGATTGTTATCAAGTAGCTCTATTCGGGAAAGATCAAAGTAAGCCGGAAGGGGTTCGGGAACTCCGTATTTTTTATGAACTTTACAGGCCGGATTTTTTGCCGGGGCCTTCAGGAACAGTAAGGTGAATTTCAGTAAAAACAGTAACTTGTTACCCGAACCGAAACAACCGCATGGATACCCGAAAAATTAAGCTTATCTGGGATTTCCGGGGGCCTGCCGCCTATTCCGTAGCCCGGCACCACGAACAGCATTTGAAAGAATACATTGCCGCCACCGAAGGCCTTACCCTTGCTATTACAGGACATAGCGACCTTAGCAGTATGCATAGCCTTGCATTTATGGTAGTGGAGGAAAGCGAGATGCCGGCGGTAAGAGATGCCCTCCGGCCCCACAGGGGTGAAATCTATGAGAATTAAGTTTGGGATAATCCGTTAGCTTGGAAACTGAATCGAAAATGCCCGCGTTTATATTGATTGCCCTCTTATTGTTGTATAACGGCTGTAAAGAGACGCGACCGGAGGTGCCGGTTGAAAAAGATCCGCTCAGAATAGCCCTCAACTCAGACAATNCTCNTATCCGGAAAGTGATGGATGAGCCGGAGCCATACGAACTACAGGTATTGTTCTCCCGAATACATAGGCAAAATGACAGCATCCGCTTTACCGATTTCAGTTACGGGCTCGATGACAGGAAATACTTTTACCCTGCCAGTACCGTAAAATTTCCTATTGCCGCACTTACCCTGGAAATGCTGAATGAAAATGATTCTCTCGACAGACAGACACGCTATTTTGTTGAGGGCGACACTATGGTAACCACATTTGCAAACGATATAAGCCGGATTTTTGCAATTAGTGACAATGAAGCCAACAACCGCCTGATGGAGTTCCTGGGCCAGGATAGTATCAACCGTCGACTGAAGAGGAAAGGCGTTGGGCCGGTACGGATTTCCCACCACCTGGGCGTGCATACGGACGAATTGTTGACGAAACCCCTGCTGATTTACCTCAACGACAGTACAACCGCGCCTACCAAAGCACTCCTCAACAGTGCAGCCCAGCCCCTGGAAATTAAAAACATCCGGAAGGGCAAAGGCTATTACGAAGAAGACTCGCTTTATATGGAACCGTTTGATTTCAGCCTTAAGAATTACTATCCCCTCGAAACCCAGCACGAGGTGCTCAAGCGGGTAATCTTCCCCCAAAGTTTTTCCGGTGACCAACGGTTTAATCTGAATGAGGACCAACGGAGCTTCCTGCTCAACGCCATGAAGGCACTCCCCAGGGAAGCAGGGTTCGATGAAAAGGAATACTATGACAGTTATTGCAAATTTTTCCTCTTTGGCGACAAAAGAGGGCGTATCCCGGAACACATAAAAATTTACAACAAAGTGGGTTTTGCCTACGGGACACTTACCGATTGTGCCTATATTCAGGATACCCAAACCGGCGTGGAATTCCTTCTTACGGCCACCATACTCGTGAACCGGGATGGTATCTTCAATGATAATGCTTACGAATACGAAGAAACCGGCATCCCTTTCCTGGCGGCCCTGGGAAGGGAATTGCATAATATGGAAATCAACATAAAGAAAAATGTACCATGAGCTCACTCAGTTTTGATTCCTTTACCAAAAAAATTTATATTAAAAGCAGCCTGGAAAAGGTGTACGACAGCTGGGCTACGGAATCGGGAATATGTACCTGGTTCCTGCGTAAGGCATAGTACAGTACTGTAACTTCCCGGGCCAGGGATGCACATGAACATATAGAGGCAGGTGATACTTAGGTATGGGAATGGCACAACTGGGACGGCAGGGAAAGCGGTCATATACTCGAGGCCAATGGCCGGGACAGGCTCGTGTTTTNTTTTGCCGGCTCCTGTAAAGTAACAATCGATCTGGCAACGAGTGGCGATAAAGTCCTGCTAAGTCTCCGGCAGGAAAATATTCCACTAGAGGAGGACGTCAAAATGGATATTCATGTTGGCTGCAGCAATGGCTGGACTTTCTGGCTGACAAACCTCAAAGCCTACCTGGAACATGGAATCCTGCTGCATGAAACCGAGGAAGATCTCAGGAATATCCACCTGGCGAGCCATATTTTTGTGAATATATAGGCTTGGGTTTAAAGTTCAAATTCAAATTCAAATTCAAGTTCAAATTCAAACATTGTTAACTTCTAAATGGTTCATTGGAAAGTACTGCCTACTGTAAAGGGGCATCGTAACCCCTCCCCGTTTCAAATTAGTTTTTTTCACTGCAAAAATCAAGCNGGATCAGCGATTCAAAATTCAAGGTCAAGTTGAAATTCAAAAAATGCTAATTGTTTATTGATAATTGTTCATTGTAAAGTACTGCCTACTGCCACTGCCAACTGCCTACTATTTTGGGTTCCGGTTTCAAGGTCGAGTTCACATTACACTCTGACAACTGCTCCTGCGGACTGCCTACTAATAAGGGGCCTTCGTGACCCCTCCCCGTTTCAAATTAATCGTTTTCCCTGCAAGAAGAAAGCAGGATCCGCGATTCAAAGTTCAAGTGCAAGTTCAGATTCAAATTCAAAAATTGCTAATTGTTTACTGATAATTGTTCATTGAAAACTACTGCCTACTATTTTGGGTTCCGCGTTCCGGGTTCTGGGTTCCGGGTTCTGGGTTTCAATCTGTTCCGATAAACTTTATCTCCTTCGTACCACGTACCTCGTACTTTCCTTTATGACTGCCCACTAACCGGCACCCCAAATAGATCGAAGTCTGAGGCACCGGTTATTTCAATATCTGCAAACTCACCTGTTTTAAGGTAGAATCTGGTGGCATCGATCAAAACTTCGTTATCCACATCAGGGGAGTCATATTCTGTGCGGCCAACAAAGTAATTGCCTTCTTTTCTGTCGATCATACACCGATAAGTCCTGCCAATCCGTTCCTGGTTGAGTTCCCAGGAAATCTGTGCCTGCAGTTCCATGATCTCGTTAGCGCGTTGTTGTTTCACTTCCTCCGGCACATCGTCTTCGAGCAGGTAGGCGTGGGTATTTTCCTCATGGCTGTAGGTAAAGCAGCCCAGCCTTTCAAAACGCATCTCGCCCACCCAGCGCTTCAATTGCCCGAAATCTTCCTCCGTCTCCCCGGGATAACCCGTAATCAGGGTGGTCCTGATCGCTATTCCCGGCAGGGCCTCCCGGATATTACTTAGCAGGCGGGTGGTTTTCTCATGGGTAGTGCCCCGCCTCATGCTTTTAAGGATCTTGTCTGATATATGCTGTAAGGGGATATCGAGGTAGTTACAAATTTTAGGTTCTTCCCGCATCACCTCAATCACGTCCATGGGGAAGCCTGCCGGGAACGCATAGTGCAACCGGATCCATTCTATACCTTCAACTTTAACCAGGGCCCGAAGCAGCTCTGCCAGCGCCCGCTTGCCGTAAAGATCCAGGCCATAATAGGTAAGGTCCTGGGCGATAAGGATCAACTCCTTCACTCCCTTCGCCGCCAGGCTGGCGGCTTCTGTAACAAGCGCTTCAACAGTTGTGCTTCGGTGCCGCCCACGCATAAGGGGAATGGCACAGAAGGAACANGGCCTGTCGCAACCTTCGGCAATCTTCAGATAAGCATAGTTTTTAGGGGTAGTCATCAGGCGTTCCCCTATAAGTTCATGCCTGTAATCGGCCCCCAGGGCTTTTAGCAGGCGGGGAAGGTCCTGGGTGCCAAAGTAGGCATCAACATCAGGGATTTCCTTCTCCAGTTCCGGTTTATACCTTTCGCTCAGGCAACCCGTAACAAATACCTTATCGATCTCCCCTGCTTCCTTCCTTTGCACATAATCAAGGATGGTATTCACGCTTTCCTCCTTGGCATTGGCGATAAATCCGCAAGTATTGATAACAACAATATTGCCTGTTTCTTCGTGTACCACGTGTTTATTGCTGGCCCTCAACTGCCCCATCAGCACCTCGGAATCATAGACGTTCTTGGAACATCCTAGGGTAACCACATTGATGGTATTCTTTTTAATCGACTTGGTTCGCATGCCTGTTATATGGAATAAACCGCAAAAATACGACATGGATAAGGATTTGGGTTAAAGAAAGACGAATTCTTGACCGGCGAGCGTTATAGCTTCCGGGCATAGAGCCACTTATCCAATATTTTGCGTAACATATGAAATATTACTTTCGAACCCTGTTTATTCTTCTGACAGCCTTGCTGCCATTGGGCTGTTCCGATGACGGCACCGGGCCGATACCCGACAAGGATCCCGACCCTGCCGCGCCTCTGTATTTTCCGGCTGCAGGATCAGAAGAATGGGAAACCATATCGCCTGAAGAACTGGGGTGGCCTAAAGAAGCCGTACCCCCGCTCTATACGCTGCTGGAGGAAAAAAAGACAAGGGCATTTATTATCCTCAAAGACGGGAAAATCGCCCTGGAACGCTATTTTGGCACCTTTACCAGGGACAGCCTCTGGTACTGGGCCTCAGCGGGCAAAACGCTGACCGCATGTACGGTGGGCATTGCCCGGCAGGAAGGCCTCCTGGAACTGGAAGATAAAACTTCGGATTATCTGGGAGAGGGATGGACAAGCGCTGCCCCGGATAAAGAAGCCCAGATTACCATATGGCACCAGATCACTATGACCAGCGGGCTCAACGACATCTCCTTCGACTGCGTGACGCCCGATTGCCTGGAATATAAGGCGGACGCAGGTACCCGCTGGGCCTATCACAACGGGCCCTATACCCTGCTGGAAAAAGTCGTGGAAACTGCCACCTCGTCAAGCTACAGCGCCTATTTCAATTCCAGGCTGCGAAACCCAATAGGGATGAATGGGTTCTGGTTATCTACCAATGGCTTAAACAACGTTTATTTCAGCAATGCCCGAAGCATGGCCCGTTTTGGCCTGCTCATGCTCAATGGCGGGAAATGGGAAGACAATGCCATCCTCGCCGACCAAAGTTACTCGCTGGCGATGAAAAATACCTCCCAGGAACTCAACCCTGCCTATGGATATCTGTGGTGGTTAAACGGGAAAGACCATTATATGGTGCCCGGGCTGCAACTTTCTTTTAATGGGCCGCTTATCCCCCAGGCACCTTCCGATACCTATGCCGGCCTGGGTAAAAACGATCAGAAGTTGTATGTGGTACCGTCCAAAGGCCTGGTAGTTGTCCGCATGGGGGAAGATGCCGGAGGCGACCTTTTAGGGCCAACGGAATTCGACAATGAGTTATGGGAACACCTGAATGCCCTGATCCCCTAGGCCGGTAATAGTCGGCAGCGCTGAATTCAGCCC
>JGI25321J50212_10001526_pt1 | contig 19469 bp, 15 predicted proteins | sample AutmiccommuBRH23_FD_50212 | JGI IMG/M metagenome (IMG submission 50212)
AAATTTTTTAATGCTATTCCCGTACCCCTGACCACAGCCCTGAGGGGGTCTTCGGCTATGTACACCGGCAGGTCTGTTTTCAGCGATAACCGCTTGTCGAGTCCCCGGAGCATGGAACCACCACCGGCCATATAGATGCCTGTATTGTAAATGTCTGCCGCCAGTTCCGGGGGTGTTTGTGAAAGGGTTTCCATCACCGCGTCTTCAACCCTCAAAATGGATTTATCGAGCGCCTTGGCTATCTCCCGGAAAGATATGGATACCTGTTTTGGTTTTCCGGTGAGAAGGTCTCTTCCCTGTACCGACATATCATCCGGGGGCGATTGCAGGTCTTCAGTAGCCGACCCGATCTGTATCTTGATGTTTTCTGCGGTGCTTTCCCCCACATAGAGGTTGTGCTGGGTCCGCATATAATAGATGATATCATTGGTGAATACGTCTCCCGCGATTTTTACCGATTTGTCGCAGACAATGCCTCCAAGGGCGATAACGGCAATTTCCGTGGTTCCCCCGCCAATATCAACAATCATGTTCCCCTTGGGTTGCATAATATCGAGTCCGATCCCTATGGCAGCGGCCATCGGTTCATGGATCAGGTATACTTCCTTCCCGTTCACCCGCTCGGCGGATTCCTTTACAGCGCGCATTTCCACTTCCGTGATCCCCGAAGGGATACAGATCACCATCCGGAGTGCGGGGGGAAACCATTTCTTTTTCAGGGCCGGAATGTTCTTGATGAACATGTTGATCATCTTCTCAGACGCGTCAAAATCTGCAATTACCCCATCTTTCAGCGGGCGTATGGTTTTGATATTCTCATGGGTCTTGCCCTGCATCATGCTGGCCTCCCGGCCCACGGCTATGATCTTGCCACTCACCCGGTCGCGCGCAACGATGGAAGGGCTGTCAACCACCACCTTGTCGGCATGTATAATAAGGGTATTCGCCGTGCCCAGGTCAATGGCAATTTCCTCGGTCAAGAAATCAAAAAATCCCATGTGATGTAGTTTGGTTTAGGTGTGTATTTTATCGACAAAAGTAGTAAAATTAATGCTTAAAATGACGGGTCCCGGTCATTACCATCGCTACTGAATGCGCATTGCAAAAATCGATGCTCAACTGGTCTTTGATGGATCCTCCGGGTTGTATAACGCTGGTAATACCACTTTTATGCGCAATCTCCACACAATCGGGGAAAGGAAAAAAAGCATCGCTTGCCATTACCGCTCCCTCCAGCCTGAAATTAAATGATTTTGCCTTGTGGATAGCCTGGTTCAGGGCATCTACCCTCGAAGTCTGTCCGGTACCGCTGGCGCATAATTGCCTGTTCCTGGCCAGGACAATGGTATTCGATTTCGTGTGCTTACAGATCTTGCTGGCAAACAAGAGGTCTTCGAGTTCCTGTTCCGATGGCCTTTTCTCCGTTACATAATCAAGGTCTTCCCTGGAATCCGTTTTGGAATCCTTGTCCTGCACCAGATACCCGTTCAGGCAGGAGCGAACGAGGGTCTCCGGCAGGGCATGAAGTTTCTGCACCAGCAGGATACGGTTTTTCTTCCCCTTCAGGATTTCCAGGGCCTGCTCTGAGAACGCGGGAGCGATCACTACTTCGCAAAACAGGCTATGGATTTCTTCAGCGGTTTGGGCATCAATTTCCTGGTTGCTGATAAGGATCCCGCCAAAAGCAGAGACCGGGTCTCCGGCCAGGGCATCTAGGTAGGCTTCCCGGAGGTTGTCGCGGGTAGCAAGGCCGCAGGCGTTGTTGTGCTTCAGGATGGCGAAGGTAGGGTCATCGCCGGCGAATTCATTCATCAGTTGTACGGCCGCATCCACATCCAGCAGGTTATTGTACGAAAGCTCCTTGCCGTGGAGTTTGGTGAACATGGCATCGAAGTCCCCGAAAAAGAAGCCCTTCTGATGAGGATTTTCCCCGTACCGGAGTTCCTGTCCGTTTTGTTCGCTGATTTTCAATGCAAGGGTTCTGCCATTCCGGTTGAAATAGGAAAAGATGGCACTGTCATAATGGGAAGAGACTTCAAAGGCATGGGCCGCGAAAAGCTGGCGGTCCTGCAGGGTGCTCCCGCCCTGGTTGGCGGTGATCAGGTCGAGGAAAAGAGCATAGTCTTTCATGGAAGCCACACAGAGTACATCCCTGAAATTTTTGGCGGCAGCCCTGATCAGGGATATGCCCCCAATATCTATTTTTTCAATGATCTCCTCGTCAGGGGCACCGCCTGCAACGGTTTTTTCAAAAGGATACAGGTCTACGATCACGATATCGATCTGGGGGATGTTGTATTCCTCGAGTTGCGCCAGGTCGCTTTCGTTGTCCTGCCTGTTGAGGATCCCTCCGAAAACCTTGGGGTGCAGGGTTTTTACACGGCCGCCAAGGATCGAAGGGTAACTGGTCAGTTCTTCAACCGGAACCACATCGATCCCCAGCTCCCGGATGAATTTTTCGGTTCCGCCGGTTGAATATATGGTAATACCCAGGGCATGGAGCTGTTTTACAATGGGTTCCAGGCCCTCCTTGTGAAATACGGAAATCAGTGCGGCTTTTGCCTTTTTAATAGTGCTCATTTCAGATCCTGATCATTGGTTTTTAGGGAACAAAAGTATATTTTTTGAAGCATTCGGCCGGGCCGGGTTATCAACAAAAAAGTGAAAGTTTTAAAGAATTTTAGCAACTTCTCCATTGACGAATTCCAGGAAGCGTTCATCTGCCGGACTAAAGGGGTCGGGGGTCTCCGAGTCGATGTCGATCTGCCCGATATTCTCCCCGTTCACAAACAAGGGTACCACGATCTCCGATTTCACATTGATACTGCATGCAATGTAGTTGTCCTGGGCACTTACGTCGGGCACCACGAAATTCCTGTTGCTGAGTGCTACCTGCCCGCAGATGCCTTTACCAAAGGGGATTAGGGTATGGTCTGTAGGCGCACCCGCATACGGGCCAAGCTTGAGCTCTTCCTTGCTGCCGTTCCTGAAATAAAATCCCACCCAGTTGTAATAGGGAACCTCGCTTTTTAACAGGTCGCAAAGTTCCTGGAGCCGTTCTGCGACCGATTTGTCGCTTGCCCCCAGAATGTCCAGGACTTTGGGTTTCAATAATTCGAACATGCTGAATGTTTTATCAAATGTAGTTAATGAAGCGGACTAATATGAAGCTTTGTCCAGGGGATTTAAATAATAAATATCCAAAGGTCTGCCCGCTTGAAAATGGGACGGCCATCCTATACCGCCTGGTCTTCCTCTATCAATAATAAAACCGCCTGCAGGAGTATGCAGGCGGTTTTAAGGTTTATAAATACCGTGCTGTTGCGGATTACATCATGCCTGGCATCCCTCCGCCACCGCCCATTGGTGGGCCGGCAGGGGTGTCTTCCTTGATTTCCGTAAGGGCGCACTCGGTAGTCAGGATCATCCCGGCGACCGAAGCGGCATTTTCCAGGGCAATCCTGGTTACCTTCTTGGGGTCGATGATCCCGGCCTTCAGCATGTCGACATACTTTTCAGACTTGGCATCATATCCGAAATCACCTGTGCCTTCATACACCTTGGCAACCACAACCGAACCTTCTCCTCCTGCGTTTTCAACAATGGTCCTTAGCGGGGCTTCAATGGCCCTGGCTACGATCTGTAATCCCGTTTCTTCATCGGGGTTTTCAACCTTCACCTTCGAAAGGGCAGCCTTGGCGCGAATAAACGCAACGCCGCCACCTGCAACAATACCTTCCTCTACGGCGGCCCTTGTTGCGTGAAGGGCATCATCCACCCGGTCTTTCTTCTCCTTCATTTCGAGTTCGGAAGGGGCTCCCACATATAGTACGGCCACACCGCCCGCCAGTTTAGCCAGGCGTTCCTGCAATTTTTCCTTGTCGTAATCGGAAGTGGTGGTTTCTATCTGCGACTTGATCTGGTTAACGCGGCCTTTAATATTCTTGGCGGCCCCGGCACCGTTAACAATGGTTGTATTGTCTTTGTCGATGCTTACTTTCTCGCAGCTTCCCAGCATGTCAAGGGTAGTGTTTTCGAGGGAAAAGCCACGCTCTTCTGATATTACCGTTCCGTTGGTCAGGATTGCGATATCTTCCAGCATTGCCTTTCTGCGGTCTCCGAATCCGGGCGCCTTAACGGCGGCAATTTTCAGGGATCCCCTTAATTTGTTCACCACCAGGGTGGCAAGGGCTTCCCCGTCTACGTCTTCGGAAATGATCAGAAGCGGTTTGCCTGATTGGGCAACGGGTTCCAGTACGGGCAGCAAGTCTTTCATGGTAGAAATCTTCTTGTCTACCAGAAGGATATAAGGATTGTCCAGGTTGGCCACCATCTTTTCGGAATCGGTAACGAAGTATGGAGACAGGTATCCCCTGTCAAACTGCATCCCTTCAACCACATCAACATAGGTGTCGGTTCCTTTGGCTTCTTCCACGGTGATCACCCCTTCCTTCCCAACTTTTCCGAAGGCCTCGGCAATCAGTTCGCCTATGGTTTCGTCGTTGTTGGAGGAAATGGAAGCTACCTGCTTTATTTTCTCGGAGGAGTCTCCTACTTTCTTGGATTGTTTGGCAAGGTGCTCAACAATAGCTTCTACCGCTTTGTCTATCCCCCTTTTCAGGTCCATGGGGTTAGCACCGGCAGCTACGTTTTTAAGCCCTTCCTTAACAATGGCCTGGGCAAGTACGGTGGCCGTTGTGGTACCGTCGCCGGCAAGGTCATTGGTCTTGGAAGCAACTTCCTTCACCATCTGGGCCCCCATATCCTCCAGGGGATCCTTCAATTCGATTTCCTTGGCCACGGTTACACCATCTTTCGTAACAACGGGGGCGCCAAAAGACTTACTGATGATCACATTACGGCCTTTGGGCCCGAGGGTTACCTTAACGGCATTCGCCAGGGCGTCGACCCCCCTTTTAAGGCCATCCCGGGCATCTACTTCGTACGTTATATTTTTTGCCATATCTAATATTTTGATTTTTTTGGATTGATTAAATAATTGCTAAAATGTCACTTTCCCTCATCATCAGGTATTCAGTACCATCCAGTTTAAGCTCAGTCCCGGAGTATTTCCCGTAAAGGACCGTATCACCAACCTTTAAGGTGACTTTTTCATCCTTGGTTCCAGGACCGACAGCGACAACCTTGCCTTTTTGGGGTTTTTCCTTAGCAGTATCCGGAATGATGATCCCGGAGGCGGTTTTGGTCTCCGCAGCCATAGGTTCAATGAGAACCCTGTCGGCCAATGGTTTAATGTTTAATTTAGCCATATTATCTAGTGTTTATATTTAAAATGTTCGATCATCTTTTGGCAGAAACTATGCCAATGAACAAAAACTGACATAATGTGAAATGAAAAATGCCAGCTTGTCATTTCGCCGGCATTTTTATGGGTTTATCTTCTGGGATTACTCATCGGGGCTGGCAGGGTCGCTGCCTTCCGTGGCAGGTACTTGCTCGGGCACCGTTTCCGGAACTGTCTCCGGAACCGTGGTTTCTATCCCGTCTCCCTGCAGTAATTTCGAATCGGCTTCGCCAAAATTTCCTTTTAACGCCACATTCGACAGTAGTATGAGGACTATGAGCAGGGTTGCCAGGGTCCAGGTACTTTTATCCAGGAAATCGCCGGTCTTCTTTACCCCGCCGACCACCTGGTTTCCTCCGCCGCCAAACGAGGAAGACAAGCCTCCGCCTTTGGGGTTCTGTACCATCACAACGAGCACCAGCAGGAAGCAGACAGCTATGATCAGGAAAAGGAAAATGGAAAATGTACTCATTAGAATTTAATTTTCTTTCTGTAATTTCTTCACCTCTTTTATGCGGTCTGCAAAGAAACTACTTTTTTCCGGATATTTCAAACTTAATATCTTATAGGCCTGGATGGCTTTTTTGTACTTCTTCTGCTCCAGATAAACCCTGGCGAGTGTCTCTGTCATTAACTCGTTTTTATCCAGTTTTATGGAGGCCGATATATCTATCTTGCCGGTTTGTTCTTCCTTAGGGACCAGTTTTGGATTCCGTTCAATAAACTGGTCTATGAGTTCAAATTTCCGCTTACGGGAGGGTGAACCAGCCTTTGCAGGCGCGGCTTCGCCCTCTGTGCTTTCCCCGGGTTCCCGTTTAATGGTTTTCAGGGAGGTGAGCTGCAGCCATTCCCCGAAAGAATACTTTTCCCTGCTGGTAAAAGGAAGCGGTTTTCCCAGGTCCAGTTTGGTAGCTGCTTTCTTCCTGGCATCGGCAAGCGACTTATCTACCTCTGGATCCCTGGACCTGAACAAGGCAGGATCCAGGATGGCGTCTGCGTCTTTGGCCGAGCGGGGCAGGGGTTCATCTTCGGAGGCTTCAATAAGTTCCCTGGCATTCTCCGGGTCGGCAGTTACCTCCTCCGCAATGATTTCACGCTCCTCCAGGGGCTGCGATTTCCCGGAAATGGTATCTGCAATGGAATTTTGAAGGAATTCTTCGGAGGTAATAAAATCAAAAAGTATATCCCTGTCTGCGGTGTAAGCGGCCGTAACTTTCAGGGCATTGTTGTATTTAAAGCTGTCGAGGTTTTTAAGCCCCCTGAGGTGCAGGGCGCGTGCCGCCTGGAAATAGGGGTATTCTGCCAGGACATCTTCGAGCTGTTTGGTCTGCTCGGATGTAAGGACATCTTCAGGGTGCTGCAACAAATATGTAAAGTCCGTTACCTTCATAGGATTACCAATCTGCCAGGGATTCATTAAAGATGTCCTGGTTTATACGTTCAAAGATCACCTGGTGGGCTTCATCCCTAACCGATGACAACTGGGCGTTCGCATCATAATCATAGAAAAAGGAAAACCGCTTCTCGAAATCGGCATCCTCCTTGGTATTGTTAAAGAAACGGACATTCACACTGATGGACAGCCTGTTCTGGGCAGCCCTTTGTTCGGCGGTCGCCGTCATGGGTGATACCCGGTATTCCACGATCTCCCCTTCATACAATAGGTCGCCGTTGGAACCTACCAGGTCCAGGCTGGTCTGGTTGAGGATCAGGTCCTGCAGGGCCAGGGTAAATTCCCGGTCGAGCCCCGGATCAAACGTAGACCCCGGACTTTGCGACGCATAGTTCTGAAAATAGTTCACCTGGAATGTCTGGGCCGTGCCCACATCGCCCCCGGTAAAATTATAAGCCCCGCAACCCCAGAGGGTAAAGGTTAATATAATAGAAAATATATAAGGGTTAAAGGGTTTCCGGGCCGCTTGCTGCATGAATTACTGCGTTAAAGGTCGTATTGTTTGATTTTACGGTAGAGCGTTCGTTCCGAAATGCCAAGTTCTGCAGCCGCGGCCTTGCGTTTGCCCCGGTTGCGCTCAAGTGACTTCCTGATAAGCTCTATTTCCTTTTCCTGTAAAGATAGGGTTTCTTCTTCTTCGATTTCTTCCGCAAAGTGGTACTTGTCTTCCAGGGTGGCCTCCGCCGGGGCCTCGTTACGCCTCTGGGGCAGGGGCAGCACTTCCAGGGCTTCGCTTTCCTCTTCCACATCTTCCCCGTTGTCCCCGTAAATCTTCCGGATCAGGTTTTCATTTTCTTCCTGTACCTTTGCGGTATCCCTGTTTTTAAGGAGTTCCAGGGTAAGTTTTTTAAGGTCGTTGAGGTCGCTTTTCATGTCGAACAACACCTTGTACAGGATTTCCCTTTCATTGCTGAAATCACCTTCCCGGGCCTTGGCGGCAATTACGGCGGGCAGGTTGGAATCCGCGGCGTTGGGCAGGTACGCATTGAGTGTTTCCGGGCTGATCACCCTGCTTTCTTCCAGTACCGAAATCTGTTCCGCCACATTGCGCAGTTGCCTGATATTGCCCGGCCAGCGGTACTTGATAAGTAGTTGTACGGCATCGTCTTCCAGCCTGATCGTGGGCATTTTATATTTATTCGCGAAGTCTGAAGCGAACTTCCTGAACAGCAGGTGGATATCTTCCTGCCGCTGCCGGAGTGGCGGGATGCTGATTTCCACGGTGCTAAGCCTGTAATAAAGATCTTCCCGGAATTTACCCTTACTGATACCCTCGAGCATATTGATGTTGGTGGCGGCCACAATGCGGACGTTGGTTTTCTGTACCTGAGACGAGCCTACCTTTAGAAACTCCCCGTTTTCCAAAACCCTCAGCAGACGGACCTGGGTGGGCAGCGGCAGTTCACCCACCTCGTCGAGGAAGATGGTACCCCCGTCGGCCACCTCAAAATAACCGCTCCGGGTCTGGGTGGCCCCGGTAAAGGATCCCTTTTCATGGCCGAAAAGTTCACTGTCTATGGTACCCTCCGGGATAGCACCGCAGTTTACGGCTATATATTTGGCGTGTTTGCGGTGCGACAGGGCATGGATGATCTTTGGGATCACTTCTTTGCCGACCCCGCTTTCCCCGGTTACCAGAACGGAAATATCTGTAGGGGCCACCTGTATGGCTTTTTCCAGCGCCCGGTTGAGCTTCACATCGTTGCCAATGATCTCAAAACGCTGCTTTATGGCTTGAACTGATTCCATGTATAATCTTCTTTACCGACCGCTTAGCGGGTGGCTTCCGTTAATTCAGAACCTACCGCCTGTCCTATAAGGGTGGCCGAGGTGCAATCGCTGATGGCCACCTGCACAAATTCCCCGATTTTATATGCTTCTTTTGGAAATACCACAACCGTATTCTGCGAATTGCGTCCCATCCAGTGCCGGTCCGATTTTTTTGACGGCCCCTCTATCAGTACCTCCACAACCTTGCCCAAATACTGTTGGGTACGGTAAAGCCCATGTCGCTGCTGCAGGTCTATGATCTCCCGTAGCCGCCTTTTTTTGGTTTCTTCCGGGACGTCGTCTTCCAGCTTACGGGCTGCCATGGTACCGGGGCGCTCCGAATAGGCGAACATAAAACCGAAATCGTATTTTACGTACTCCATCAGGGAAAGGGAGTCCTGGTGGTCGGCCTCGGTTTCGGTAGGGAACCCGGCTATCATATCCTGGCTGATGGCCACTTCGGGAATGATCTTTCGGATGTTGTCTATCAGCTCCATATACTGCTCCCTGGTATGCTGGCGGTTCATTGCCTGCAGGATGCGGTTGCTGCCGCTTTGAACCGGCAGGTGGATGTACTTGCAGATGTTGTTATACTTCGCCATGGTTTCTATGACATCCAGGGTCATGTCCTGGGGGTTTGAAGTGGAAAACCGGATCCGCATCCGCGGTTGCGCTTCGGCGACCATGGCCAGCAGGGCCGCAAAGTTAACCGCCGTGGCCTTCTGCATTTCAGATGCCTGGCCAAAGTCTTTTTTCAACCCTCCCCCGTACCAGAGGTAGCTGTCTACATTTTGTCCCAACAGCGTTATTTCGCGGTATCCGTTTGCCCAAAGGGAGTTGACCTCCTGCAGGACAGACTGCGGGTCCCGGCTGCGTTCCCTTCCGCGGGTAAAGGGCACCACACAGAAGGTACACATGTTATCGCACCCCCTGGTAATGGAGACATAGGCCGTTACCCCGTTCGAGTCGAGCCTAACCGGGGCAATATCCCCATAGGTCTCTTCCTTTGACAGAATCACGTTCACCGCATTGCGCCCCGCTTCCACCTCCCTTACCAGGTTGGGAAGGTCCTTGTAGGCATCGGGCCCAACCACCATATCTACTATCTTCTCTTCCTCGAGCAACTGGCTCTTGAGCCTTTCGGCCATACATCCCAGGACCCCTACTTTAAGTTCGGGCCTGAATTTCTTTACCGCATTGAACTTTTCCAGGCGTTTGCGGACGGTAAGTTCGGCCTTTTCCCTTATAGAACAGGTATTTACAAGGATGAGGTCTGCCTCCTCCATATTTGCTGTGGTTTGGAAACCTTCTCCGGTCAGGATGGATGCGACGATCTCGCTGTCTGAAAAATTCATCTGGCAGCCGTAACTTTCTATATAGAGTTTCCGTGAGTTTCCTTCACCCCCCTCCAGGAGCAGGGCTTTTCCCTGAACGGATTCGTCTACCACTTTCTCCATGATTCACTCGTGTTTTCGGCTGTATTTAGAGCAGGCAAAGATACTATATTATACCCGTTTATGACAATATGACAGTTAATAATTTAATAAAAATAGCGCAACCACGTTATGAAATGTACATCTTAAATTAGCTTACAAATACCTAACCCTTAGCCCCATGAAAAACCTGGTCCTCCTTTTAACATTCTCCGCAATTTCTTTCCTTACTTCCTGTAGTGACGACGACAAGGCCGATGAGCTGTATGCTGATTTCCTGGTAGCTCGCCCCCTTACCATGTCTATGGAAGAGTTCCACAACGGGGTGGAGGTAATCGCACCGCGTCCGGTAGAAGAATCCGGTAAAATTTATGCTTATCAGGACTATATCTTTGTGAATGACAAATACAGGGGCGTACATGTAATTGATAATTCCAACCCGGCTTCTCCGCGCAAGGTTTCCTTTATCAAGATAGCGGGTAATGTGGATATCTCCGTTAAGGACAATTACCTCTATGCCGACAGCCTTAGCGACCTCATCGTTTTGGATATTTCAGACATAGAGAACATCAGCATTGTAGACCGCCTTTTGAATGTGCTGGGCGACAATGTGGTGTGGCCGGCAGAAGCCGATTTTTTCGAATACGGGGATATAGATTATTCCAGTGAGGTATTGCTGGGATGGGAAGTGGTGACAGAAAGAAGGCTGAAGGATGAAGTCCATTTATGGAGAAACGACGTGGGTTTTGCCGAGTTTGCAGCCGACGCCAACATAGGGCAGGGAGGTTCCCTGGCCAGGTTTAAGATCGTGGCCGGCTACCTCTATGCCGTCGACAGCCATTCTATCAATATTTTTGATATCAGCGACCTGGAAAACCCCCGGGACCTTCAGGATGTATATGCGGGTTTCGATATTGAAACCATTTTTAACCAGGGTGATCATCTTTTCCTGGGTAGCATGCGGGGGATGTACATATATAGTATAGCTAACCCCGCCCTACCTGAGTTTGTTTCGGAATTCCAGCACGGCACCGCCTGCGACCCCGTCGTGGTGGATGGTAATTATGCCTATGTGACCCTGAGGGGCGGGAATGATTGCGGGGCAACCGAAAGCGGCCTTTTCATCATAGATATTTCTTCCCTTACAACCCCTGTGCTGACAACGAGCTATCCCATGGAAGAACCCTACGGGTTGGGAATCCGTGGCGATATGTTGTTTGTTTGCGACGGGGCCGCCGGGTTGAAGGTTTACGATAAAAGCGATATTGAAAACCTGGTATCGCTCCGGCACATAGAAAACCTGGTCACCTATGATGTCATTCCCCTCGAGGAATCCCTGCTGATGGTAGGCGACGGCACCCTCTACCAGTATGAATACCTGGACCATGATATCCGGGAAATCAGCAGCCTGTCACTCGATTAAAATAAGCGCATATTCAATTTATCAGCATCCGAACCTACGGATGCTTTTTTATGCCCCCTGGTGAGATTAAATCAGCAAATAAAAAAATTGGTATACTTTTGTGACTTCAAAAACCATTGAATGGCAAAGAATTTAGTCATCGTAGAGTCGCCCGCCAAAGCCAGGACCATAGAAAAATTCCTGGGGAAGGATTATAAGGTGGAGTCCAGCTTCGGACATATAGCCGACCTTCCTTCCAAAGAACTTGGGGTGGATGTNGAGAACGACTTTAAGCCTAAATATATAGTAGACAGCGATAAAAAAAGCCTGGTAAAGAAATTAAAGGACCTGGCTAAGAAAGCGGATACCATATGGCTGGCAAGTGATGAGGACCGCGAGGGGGAAGCCATTTCGTGGCATCTGGCGGAAACCCTCGGACTAGATAAATCCAAAACCAAAAGGATCGTCTTTAACTCCATCACCAAGACCGCCATTCAAAGGGCTATAGAAAATCCGAGGGATATCAATTACGACCTGGTGAATGCCCAGCAGGCACGAAGGGTTCTGGACCGCCTTGTAGGTTACGAACTTTCGCCGGTATTATGGAAGAAAGTCAAACCCGGCCTTTCCGCCGGCAGGGTACAGTCTGTAGCCGTACGCCTGATAGTGGAGCGGGAACGGGAAATTGAAGCGTTTGAGGCAGTGGCTTCCTTCCGGGTGGCCGCCGAATTTAAAACGGCAGCCGGGGAGGTGTTTACAGCGAAACTCGGCCAGGCCTTTAACAGCAGGCAGGAAGCTGAGGATTTCCTGAAAAGGAATATCGGCGCCAGCTTTAAAGTAGCAAGCCTGGATAAAAAACCGGCAAAAAAATCCCCTTCGGCGCCATTTACGACTTCTACGCTACAGCAGGAAGCTTCCAGGAAGCTGTATTTTTCGGTCTCCAGGACCATGCAGGTGGCGCAGAGGCTATATGAAGCCGGGCTCATCACCTATATGCGTACAGACAGCGTGAACCTCTCCGGGGAAGCCCTGGCAGCCGCTAAGGAAGCCATCCTTGAAAATTACGGGGAGCGTTACAGCACGGTGAGGAATTTTAAGGGCAAGGCAAAAGGCGCCCAGGAAGCGCATGAGGCCATCCGCCCAACCGACATGAAAGACCAGTCGCCCAGCCTGGAAAGGGACCAGGCCAAACTTTACGAACTGATATGGATGCGTACCCTGGCTTCCCAGATGAGTGATGCCGAATTGGAACGCACCAATGTGAAAATACAGAGCGACCGCCATGATGACGCCTTTACCGCCAGTGGCGAAGTGATCAAATTCGACGGTTTCCTGAAGGTTTATATGGAAGGCAAGGATGAGGAGGACCTGTCTGAGGAACAGGAAGGGATGCTCCCGGCGCTCAGGGTGGGCGAGCAACTTTCCCTTAACCATATCGTGGCAACCCAGCGTTTCACCAGGCCGCCTTACCGCTATACCGAGGCGACCCTGGTTAAGAAGCTGGAGGAGCTCGGGATTGGAAGGCCATCGACCTATGCCCCCACCATCTCCACTATACAGAACCGCGGCTATGTGGAAAAAGGCACGGTTGACGGGATAGAACGCGGCTACACCCAGCTGAAACTTGCCAAGGGGGAAATCAGTTCCCGCGAATTATCTGAAACAGTGGGGTCTGATAAGGGAAAACTGGTGCCCACCGATATCGGGAAGGTGGTAAACGATTTCCTCGTAAACCATTTTGCCAATATCCTGGATTATAACTTCACTGCAAAAGTGGAGAAGGATTTCGATGAAATAGCTTCGGGCGATGAGGATTGGCAGAAGGTAATGCGCGATTTCTACAGGGATTTCCACCCCAATGTCCAGGACGTTGAGGAAAATGCCGACCGCGCCAGCGGGGAACGCGTACTGGGCAAAGACCCCAAGACCGGGCGGCAGGTATCGGTAAGGCTGGGCCGGTTCGGGCCAATGGTTCAGATAGGTACGGTTGAGGAAGAGGAAAAACCACTTTTTGCAAGCCTGTTGCCAGACCAGTCCATTACAACCATTACCTATGAGGAGGCCATGGAGCTTTTTAAGCTTCCCAGGAAACTTGGCAGTTACAAAGGCGAGGAGGTTGAAGCCAATGTGGGCCGTTATGGCCCTTATGTGCGCTTCGGGAAGAAATTTGTTTCCCTCGGGGAAGGAGAAAGCGCCTTTGATGTAGACCTGGAACGGGCCATTGAACTTATAAGGGAAAAGGAAAAGGCCGAGGCACCCATCACCACCTATAAAGGAAAGGATGTAACCAAGGGTAAGGGCCGGTTCGGGCCTTTTATCAAGTGGGACAACATGTTTATAAACGTAGGCAGGAAGTACGATTTTGACAAGCTTTCCGAGCAGGATATAGCCGAACTCATAGAATCAAAACAGAAGAAGGAATCTGAAAAGCTGGTCATGGAATGGCCGGATGAAGGGATCCGTATAGAAAAGGCCCGTTGGGGGAGGCATGCGATTATCAAAGGGAAGACAAAAGTGGAAGTGGCAAAGGATGTAGACGCCTCGGGACTTTCACTTGACCAAGCCAAAGCCCTGCTCGATCAAAAGAAACCCGGCAAGAAAACCAGGAAAACCAAAGGCTGACCCCGTGATATGGCATTCGATTTTTTAGTCCCTGTAAGTACTAAGGTACTTGCGCACTGCGAGCTGCTTCCCCCTCAGGCACTTGGCAAGCATGTTTTTATGCATACCGAAAGAGACGGCCTCCCTGTCCTGGCCAATGCTTCTTTTGCCATCCTGGGGGTGAATGAATCCAGGAATGCCTTCGAAAAGAAACCGGAGCCCCTGGATATCTCCGGGGTCCGGATAGCGCTTTACAAGCTGATGATGGGCAACTGGAATGCCACAATCGTAGACCTTGGCGACATTAATGAAGGGGAAACCGTTGAAGACACCTATTTCGTGGTCAAGGAAATCGTCGCAGAATTGCTGGAAGAAAATGTGATCCCGGTAATTATTGGCCCTACGCAGGATATCACCTACGCTACCTACCGGGCATTTGACGGGATCAGGGATATGGTAAACCTGGTTTCCGTTGACAGCCGCTTCGATTTTGGGGCAGACGAAGAACTGATTTCCTCCCATTCGTATATGAGCAGGATCATAACAGACAAGCCCAACAACCTTTTTAATTTTTCAAACCTTGGGTACCAGAGCTATTTTAATGCCCAGGAAGAAATAGACCTCATGGAGCGCCTGTTTTTTGATGCCTACCGCCTGGGAGAGGTTACTTCTGATATCACCCTGGCCGAACCGCTATTGCGCAATGCCAATATCATCAGCATCGATGCAAGGGCTATCAAGGCCGCTGAACTTGGGTATTCCTCCAGCTTTTCCCCCAATGGCTTCGATGGCCGTGAAATCTGTGCCATAGCCCGGTACGCCGGTATCAGCGACGAAGTTGCGGTTTTCGGGATCTACGAGAGCGAAAACCACCCCCAGTCGTTTCAGCTGATGGCGCAGATCATCTGGTACTTTATGGAAGGCTTTAATTACCGGGTTAAAGAGACCCCTTCTTCCACCAATGACGACTTCAGTAAATTCATAGTTCCATCAGACACGGAGGAACTGGTATTCTACAAAAGCCACCTTACCGAAAGGTGGTGGGTTGAAGTCCCGTCTATCCTTACTTCGCATACTAAATCGCAATCACAGGCGTTATTACCTTGCACCGAGCAGGACTACCTTGACGCATGCGATCAAATCATCCCTGAACGGTGGTTTAAAGCCTATAAGAAAGGTTTTAACTGATTGACAATAATTTCGATGTACAGACCTGAGCGCTGTACAATAAATTATTGAAATCGCAGTTTTAGTGAGTAATAAACATCATTAGTGTTTATCGTCTAAATCGAAATTTAACCTAAAGTATGAAGAAGCTATTGTTATCCTCTATAGCGTTTGTTTTTTTGCTGTCGGGCTGCGGCTCAAAAACGAAAGGCGAACTGGTAGGGGTACAGGGTAAAAAGTGGTATCCTGAGAAACCCTACGGCATGGAACTTATCCCCCGTGGTGCATTTATCATGGGTAAAAGTGAAGAGGACATGGCCAAGGTTCTCAATGCGCCGACTAAAACCGTCACCGTGCGCTCCTTTTATATGGACGACACGGAGATCACCAACAGCGAATACCGGCAGTTTGTGGAGTGGGTACGCGATTCCATTGTCAGGACCCGGCTGGCAATCCTTGCCGATGAATTGGGCATGAGCCCCGAAGACGGCGGGATTGGCGAATATGCCTTCAGGGATGCCGACACCACCGAAATGTCTGTATACGACCGTTATATGCTCGATAATTATTCCGGCATGGGGGAAACCGGCTATGAAGGCCGCGCCCTGAACATTGATCAGGACCTTATCTGGGAAGTTTCCGATTATCCGGACGAATACTATACCGAGGTTATGGATTCCCTCTACATCCCCGAGGAAGAATCCTATAACGGGCAACGTACCATTGACGTGAGAAAACTAAAGTACAAATACAGCTGGATGGATATTGAAGCTGCCGCCCGCTCCAGGGAAGGCAGGCGAAAAGACTTCATCAAGCAGGAGGAACTCGAGATCTACCCCGACACCACGGTTTGGATCAGGGATTTTGAGTACTCCTATAATGAACCTATGCACAACGATTACTTCTGGCACGACGCCTATAGCGATTATCCCGTAGTTGGGGTATCCTGGAAACAGGCCAAGGCCTTCTGCAACTGGAGGACCAAATTCAAAAATGACGACCAGAAGGCACGCGACAAGCAATTCGTTAACCAGTTCCGTCTCCCTACGGAAGCGGAATGGGAGTACGCCGCCCGCGGAGGCATTGAAGGGGGTACCTATCCCTGGGGTGGGCCCTATGTCATAAGCGACACCGGTTGCTTTATGGCCAACTTTAAACCGCAGAGGGGGGATTATGCCGCCGACGCGGCCCTATACACCGTAGAAGCCAAATCTTACGAACCCAACGATTTTAACCTTTACAATATGGCCGGTAACGTGGCGGAATGGACAAACTCCAGTTACTATCCCGGCTCTTACGAATATGCTTCAACCATGAACCCGAATGCAGAATCGCAGGGGAATACCAGGAAGGTGATCCGTGGCGGGTCGTGGAAAGATGTCGCGTATTTCCTGCAGGTAAGTACCAGGGATTATGAATACCAGGATTCTGCAAGGAGCTATATCGGATTCAGGACCGTCCAGGATTATATGGGCGAGGAAGATTCCACACAATAATTGAATACCTTAATCAAACCTTTAACCAAATACTTATTTTTATCAATAAACTTAATTTAAATTTAAAATTATGGCACAGTCAAAATCAACAAAGAAATTATTTAACATGGCCTACGGCCTGGGTGCATCGGTGGTGATCATCGGTGCGTTGTTCAAGATCCTTCACTGGGAATTCGGCCCCCTTACGGGCGGTCTGTTACTCGCCGTGGGTCTGATAACTGAAGCACTCATTTTTGCCATCAGTGCCTTTGAGCCTGTTGAAGACGAATACGATTGGTCTTTGGTATACCCTGAATTAACAGGAGCCCAGTCTAATGGGAAGAACGATGTAAAAGAGGCCAAGGAAGCCGAAGGATTGTTATCCAGGAAACTCGATGAATTACTGAAAGAGGCCAACATTGATGCCCAGTTATTCGACAGCCTTGGAAACAGCATCCGCAATTTTGAAGGTGCCGCCAAAGGCATTGCCCCTACGGCAGATGCCATCCAGCACACCAAGAAATATTCTGAAGAACTTTCAACGGCAGCTGCCCAGATGGAGTCATTAAACAGCCTTTACAAGGTACAGCTGGAAAGCGCCAGCCGCCAGGCTTCCATCAACGAGGAAGTAGTTCAGAACGCCGGTGCCCTGAAAGACCAGATGGAGTCCCTTGCCTCTAACCTGTCATCCCTTAACGGAGTGTACGGTGGCATGCTGACAGCCATGAGCAGCCGTAACTAATTAGTGAATTTCACAGTTCCCAAATCAACATAATAATAAATAGCTAATTAGAAAACATGGCATCAGGAAAATTATCACCGCGGCAGAAGATGATCAATTTAATGTATTTGATCTTCATCGCTATGCTCGCGCTTAATATGAGTAAGGAAGTTCTGGCAGCCTTCGGTCTTATGAACGAAAAGCTGGAAGCTTCCAACGACAAAATCACCGATAATAATTCGGCTTTTTTGGCCAACCTGGAAACTAAAGCTTCCGAAGACGCCGTTAAATACGCCGAATTATATGAGGATGCGAAACAGATCAAGCAGCTTTCGCAGGAGTATTATGCCTACCTGGAGCAATTGAAGAAGAGTATGGTGACCGATGTTGAGGATCCCAATGACTATCAGGTCATGGATAAATCCGACTATCTCGACCAAAAATTCTGGCAGGGCGATAACCTGGCCCCGGAAGGAAGGGAGTTTATGAAGAGGATTCAGGAGTACCGCACCAATGTGCTTGGTATCCTTGGAGATGATTTCAACGAGGTAAAAGATATCGTTAACGCCCGTTTTGTAACAGGCGATGCCAACGGTGAGGTTGAACGCAGGGATGGGGTAAAAGTAGATTGGTTGCAATACCACTACGAAGGCTTNCCCCTGATCGCTTCGCTGACCAAAATTACCGCGTTGCAGGCCGATATCAAGGCAACCGAAGAGGCTGCCCTGAAGGCNATGCTGCAGGGAGAACTTACCAGTCAGGTTTCGCTTACGAACTTTTCCACGCTCCTGGAGCAGGAAAAAGCAGCCTTTTACTCTGGTGAGAAGTTCCAGGGAAGTATNGTCCTGGGCAAGACCGATAAGTCTGCCAAACCGGTAAAAGCCGACCTCAAACTGGATGGACGGCAACTGACCGAAGGGAAAGACTATGAGCTTCAGGAAGGTGGCGTTAAAATGCTGATCAGTGCCGGGAACCCCGGGGATCACCAGATAGCCGGCACCTTGTTCTACATGCAGGATGGTGTGGAAACGGAAGTTCCTGTTCAGAACTCCTTCTCTACCATCAGCAAGCCGAATGCTGCTGTAATTGCTGCAGACAAAATGAACGTGGTATACCGCGGGGTTTCAAACCCGATGACTATATCCATCCCAGGGATTCCAGACAATAAGGTTTCTGCCTCCGCACCGGGACTTACCCGCAGGAGCGGCAGCCAGTACATCATGAACCCGGGCACCGGAAGGACCGTTACCATTACCGCTTCCGGGGTATTGCCAGACGGGCAGCGCATCAGTACGCCTGCCGAGTTCAGGATCAAGGATATTCCAAGGCCGGCCGGATCTGTCCGGGGCGAAGCCGGAAGCGTATCCATGCCAAGGACCAACCTGGAGATCTCTACGGTAGGAGCTTTGCTGGAAGACTTTGATTTTGACCTTAACCTGGCTGTAAGCGGCTTCAAATTCAAGGTTCCCGGACAACCAACTGTGGATGTTCGCGGCAACAAGCTCGATGAAAGGGCCAAAGGGGCCCTCAGGAGGGCCAGCAGGGGTGATGCCGTTCAGATCTTTGATATCGAGGCGTACATCACCAATAACAAGAGCTATAAATTGAAGAAGGTATCTCCTGTAGTTGTGGAGATCACCAACTAAGAACGATAAATTATAATTTTATGAATTGGAAGCATGTAATATTGGTTGGAGTCCTCACTGCGATCCCGATGGCCACCATGGCTCAGGCAAATATCCTGAATGCCAAGAAACCTGAGGATATCGGTAAGAAAACCGAGGCGCAGGTCCTGGCCGACAATGACGTTCCGCTGGAATACGGCTATGTGGATGACAGGGATATCCTTTGGTCTAAAACCGTATGGGAAGTCATCGACCTGGACCAACGGGTGAATTTCCCCCTCTATTATCCGCTCGATACCATTGATATCGGTGCCGACCGTCGTTCCCTGTACGATGTGCTGATAAAGAACATCAAGAACGGCAAGCTGACGGATGTTTATGTGGATTCCTATTTCACTGAAAAGCGGAATTTCAACGACCTTGCCGCCACCCTTAAGAAGGTGGATACAACAGACCTCGGATACGAGCAGTACAATGCCGGCGAGCAGATCTCCCCTGAATACATTAACCAGAGGGA
>JGI25321J50212_10001549_pt1 | contig 19222 bp, 24 predicted proteins | sample AutmiccommuBRH23_FD_50212 | JGI IMG/M metagenome (IMG submission 50212)
GGTCATTCCAAATCCCCGGGCAATGTTGTAGTTTGGCCTTCCGCTTCGCCCGGAAGGCGTAACCGTTTACCCGGATACCCCGGAGTTGCTAATATAATTCAGGCAATCATGGCATATTATTTTAAGAGGACCATTGAATCAACTTTTAAAGAAGCTATTATTCGTATTAAGGCAGCGCTGCAAAAGGAAGGTTTTGGCATAATCACCGAAATAGATATCAGGGAGACATTCCGGAAGAAGCTTGAAGTGGATTTTCAACCTTATACCATCCTGGGCGCATGTAACCCGGCCTTTGCCTTTAAAGCCCTCGGATTGGAGAATAAGATCGGCACCATGCTCCCCTGCAATGTCATAGTACAGGAAACAACTCCCGGCACCATCGAAATAGCGGTGGTCGATCCCGTGGTATCCATGCAGGCGGTAGCCAATAAAAGCCTGGAAAAGATGGCTGAGGAAGTAAGCAGCAAATTACGGCAGGCCCTTGATAACGCCTGAAACCAAATAGCCCGGAGGCAGGACCTGTATATAAAAGGGGGCACAGGCATTTAATTAAAACCTTATATTTATGGCTAACCAACCCGGTTTATTACGGGCATAGCCTGGTGAAAAAGGAAACTTCCATTAAATCAACATACCTTGAAAAAGATCCTTGTACCTATAGATTTTTCCGAATTCTCCGAATACGCCCTGGAAGTGGCGGCCATACTGGCGCAGGAATATGATGCGGCGATAGTGGTGTTGCATATGCTCGGACTTTCCGAAGGGGTATTCGGGGAAGATGAAGCTTCCGAAGCAGCAGAAGCACGTTATTACCTGACNCTNGCCCGGAAACGNTTTGGCACTTTTCTGGATAAGCCCTACCTGAAAGGGATAAAGATCACGGAGATCGTCCAGAATTATAAAAACTTCAGCGAAATCCGGAATGTNGCTTCGGAGAATGCCATAGACCTTATTGTAATGGGNTCCCATGGCACCGGNGGCATGAGGGAAATCTTCGTGGGCTCCAATACCGAAAAAGTGGTACGCCAATCTGAAATCCCTGTNCTGGTGGTTAAGAAACGGATGCCTGATTTTAATCCGGGGAAGGTCGTATACGCGATGGATTTCAGGACAGACCACCTTAGTGCCTATAGCCGCGCACTGGAGTTTTTCGAACAATGGAAGGCAGAGGTGCATCTGGTGCATGTGAATTTGCCCAACCTGAGTTTTATGAGTACCACCCAGATCAGGGAAATGGCCGAAACCTTCCTTAAAAAAGCGCATAACGGCAATCCCCCGTCAACAGCAACGATCGCCTATGTTTCTGATTACACTATTGAACACGGGCTGTATGCCTATGCCATGGAAGTAGGTGCCGACCTTATAGCTGTCCCCACGCACGGCCGGAGCGGGCTTTCACATTTTTTCAGGGGAAGTGTAGGGGAGGATATTGCCAATCATTCGCCCCTGCCGGTACTGACCTTCAGGGTATAGTTAATGCCCGGCCCTCAGGCGCGGTTAAAGAGGTTCTGCAACCTGGCCAGGATAATAAGTTCGGATTTGTTTTTCCCGGCAAAGGAGGAAGCAATATCGTTGCAGGTCCGAAGGATCAGGGACTTGGTACCGGGGGTAAAGATTTCGGGATGTTCCTTGTAAAAATCGGTGAATTCTTCAAAATAGGTGTCGCTGTCTTTTTCCTCGTTTTTCAGCCAGTCGAAGACTATTTCAATCTGATAGGCCGCGTCGGTACCAAATTCGTCCTGCTGGTCGTCCAGGTTGAGCCAGTAGGTGCGCACGTCGTCCTGTAGTTTTTTAATTTCCCCCGGACGTACATTTTTATCGGCCATGGCCACTGCATAAAAAAGTTTTCCAAGGTTCTGGTAAAATTGTTCTCTTTTCTTTTCGGAATATAGCATAGCCTTCAAAATAAATTTTAAATATATTAAAGAATTTGATATTCTCCGGTCAATATTCGGTTTAACGGCTTGCAGCTGCCCTGAAGCATCTGTTCGGATTTATCCGGCGACCATATGTTCGTTTAATGTAGTGGGCTTTTCCCTGTCCAGGGAGCACACCGGAAAACCGATACGTCTCAGTTCCTGCCGCACTTTTTGTATGACCCGCGGGTCTGAATAAAGAAAGGTGAGCAGATGGGTATCCGTATCCAGGTTGATCACCCGAAGTTCCATGATTCGCGCGAGGTTGCGGAGAATGATCCGGCTACAGTCAGTTGAACTCATATTCTTTAAAGTGGCTTGTGCTTTCATCGGGATGTGTTTTAAATAATTCAGAATTGTTCCGGAACACAAAGGTACCCGCGATGCCAAAAAGAGATCATGATCATGGTCATATTACAACGGATTCCTTATCTTTTGATTTACATATAAATACAAGAACATGGAAGGAAAAATAGTCCTGGGGATCGATATAGGCGGCACTTTTACCAAGATCGGGCTGGCAGACCGGGAGGGCCAGACCTACGGGACCAAAATATTCCGGACGGAGGCCCAGGGCAGTTTCGCACAATACAGAGAAAAACTAAAGAGCGAAATAGACGGCTTGCTTAAAAAAGCCCCCAGCGGCAAAAATCTGATAGCTATAGGGGTAGGGGCCCCCAATATCAATACGTATACGGGTGAAATGGAAAATCCGCCCAATTTCGCCTGGGGGGCTTCCGTGCCGATAGCGAGGACCATTGAATCCTGGTATAAGCTGCCGGTGAGTACCGCCAATGACGCCAATGCGGCAGCACTCGGGGAATTGCTTTTTGGAATGGGCAAGGGGATGGAACATTTTGTAGTCCTCACCCTGGGGACAGGTCTGGGCAGCGGGATCATCACGGATGGCAAATTATTGATCGGCGCCCATGGGATGGCAGGGGAACTCGGGCATGTGAATGTGGTAGCCGACGGGCGGAAGTGTAAATGCGGCTTAAGGGGATGCCTGGAAACCTATGCCTCGGTTACCGGGATCAAGCGCACCATCTTTGAATTGCTTTCAGACAGTGCTGAAAATTCGCCCCTCCGGAATGTAAGTTTTAATGAGCTTAGCGGGGAAATGATAGCCGATATGGCCCTTGCCGGCGATGAGATTGCCCTGGAGGCATTTAAAAGGACCGCTACCGTACTGGGATCAAAAATGGCTGATACAGCGGCCCACCTCGACCCGCAGGCATTTATCCTGAGCGGCGGCCTTAGCAAGGCAGGCGATATCCTGCTGCTTCCGGTCATAGCCAGTATGGAAAAGCACCTTTTTGTTGCCTACAGGGGAAAGGTAAAAGTTCTGATTTCGCGGGCGGCCAGAGACCAGGCCGTTCTGGGGCCCACTGCCCTGGCATGGATGAACCTTGATAATAATAACCGATAAATCTTTTCCGCTATCAGGCTTCTTTCCGGAAGACTTTCCTTTCAGGCAATTCTTAAAATATGTACTTTTAGGGCATGCAGGTTTTTGAGTCTAACAGCAACATTTTCATGCTGCTTTCGGAGGCTATTTCCGAGGGGATAGTAGTGGTGAATTCGAATCAGGAAATTGTTGCGACCAACAGTCGGGCTGACCGCCTGTTCCGTTACGAACCTAATGAGTTGAAGGGCAAGTCGCTCTCCGTGCTGATCCCCGATTCCTTTAAAGGAGTCCATAGGAAACATGTTGAGGAATTCAATGAAGATGGGCAGCAAAAGCGGATGGCCGTAGGCAGGAGCCTGTTTGGCCTTAGAAAAACCGGGGAACAATTCCCCCTTGAAGTCGGGTTAAACCCCTTTAAGCTCTACGACCGTTCCTATGTGCTGGCCCTGGTGTACGATATGACCGAACTTCGTGCAAAGGACAGTGAAATCAGGGAACTTAACCTGCACCTCGAAGAGAAGATAAAAAGCCGGACCCAGGAACTCCGGTTGACGGTCGCACAGCTGAAAAAGGAAATCCGCAGGAGGATGGAAGCGGAAGCCCAGATAAAAACGGCATTGCAAAAGGAGAAGGAGCTGAACGAACTGAAGACCAAATTCCTGTCTATGGTTTCCCATGAGTTCAAGACCCCGCTTAGCGGCATTTTAACTTCGGCAACCCTGGTGGGAAAATACGCGGAAAGTGATCAGCAGCCCAAAAGGGAAAAACACCTGAAGACCATAATTGGCGAAGTAAGGCGACTGAATGGCATCCTGAACGATTTTTTATCCATTGAAAGGCTGGAACAGGGAAAGGAGGTATACAGGAAAACGCGCTTCTCACTCAGCAAGGTAATTAACGAAGTGATCTATAACGCGAACATGACCCTGAAGAGCGGCCAGAAGATCAATTACCCTCAAAATATAGAGGAAGCAAGCATTTTCCAGGATGAGAAAATGGTATTCCTTGCCTTAACCAACCTCCTTTACAATTCCGTAAAATATTCCCCTGAGGATACGGAGATTGACCTCAATGTGGAACTCACCGAAGAAAATGTGGTGTTTCATGTGGTCGACAGGGGGATTGGTATCCCCGAAGCCGATCAAAAACATATCTTTGAAAGGTATTTCAGGGCAGAGAACGTTTTGCTGACCCAGGGTACCGGCATAGGCCTGAATATCGTAAAAAGCCATGTTGAAAACCTCGGCGGCCGGATATATTTTAAAAGTGAAGCCAATAAGGGCAGTACCTTTTCTGTTTCTTTGCCCATAAAACAGGAAAATCAGGTCCTGCCATAAATAAAAAATCCCCTGGTATTGTACTATTTTTAGCGAATTATAACATGATATGTGGATGAAAACAATATTGCTGATAGAAGATGATACGGTACTTCGGGAGAACACATCGGAATTACTGGAACTCGCCGGCTATAAGGTGATTACGGCACCGGATGGCAGAAAGGGGATCCAGGCTGCCAAAGAACATACTCCCCATGCAGTGGTATGCGATATTATGATGCCCGAAGTGGATGGGTACGGGGTGCTGGAGGCCCTCTCCTGTGATCCGAAAACCAAAAAGATCCCGTTTATTTTCCTGACCGCCAAAACAGAGCGCAGGGATGTACGCCGGGGAATGGAACTCGGGGCCGATGACTATCTCACCAAACCCTTTGACGAAGAGGAACTCATAGGTGCCATAGAAAGCCGCATTGCCAAAATGGCCATCCTGGAAGATTATAACCGCCAGACCGAAAAGGAATCTTCCGATTTGTTTGGCAGTCCGCGCAACCTGCACGAACTCAAAAATTTTATTGATGACGAAGGCGTGGAGTATGAGTTTGCAGCCGGGGATGCCGTTTATAAGGAAGGCGATAACTCCAATGTGGTCTACCTGGTGCTGAAAGGCGTCGTAAAGACCCATAAACTAGATGAGCAGGGGAAGGAACTCATCACAGGTATTCACAAAGCCGATGATTTCTTCGGGCTGACGAGCTTTTCCAAGAACATCCCCTATCCCGAATACGCAACAGCCATGGAGCCATCTACCCTGGTAGGGATCGCCAAAGAGGAAGTACGGAAAGTACTGAACGGCAATTACAACCTCACCCTGGAATTCATGCAATACCTTTCAGACAGCCTTAAGGAAGCCAAGGAACAGTTATTGCAAATGGCCTATGGCTCGGTAAGGAAAAAGACCGCTGCAACCATCCTGAAGTTTGCAGAAAAGTTACCGGAAAACGCCTCGGGAAGCATACATATCCTTAGGAGCGACCTTGCAAGTGTGGCCGGGATTGCCACGGAAACCCTTATCCGCACCCTGTCAAATTTTAAGGATGAAGGCCTTATAGGCATAGAGAACAGGGATATCCGTATCCTTGATCTGGACGCCCTCAAAAGGATACGGTAAATTTATCAAGGCAAAGGGCGAACATGATTCTTGTCATTTCACGGCTGAAAAGGTACTGATACATTTACCTCATCAAGGAAAAAATTGCTGAAGATGAGGCGAATATTGGTGCCAACCGATTTCTCGGAGAATGCATGGAATGCCATCAAATACGGGGTGGAACTGTTACCGGATAAATGCAGTATTTACCTGTTGCATATAAATCCCATCCCGGTTTACTCAGGGGCAGGAAGCAGTGTTACCGCAACTTCGCGGCTGCTGGCCGAAAGCATGGTACTCGAAAACAAGCGCTGCATGGAAAAACTGATGGTTCGGATCAGGGCGCTTCCTTCCTATAACAGGCATACCTTCATTACGCTCACCCATACCGACTATTTTATTGATAGCATCAAAAGGGAAGTCCAGGATAAGAATATCGATCTTATCATTATGGGCACCAAAGGGGCCTCCGGCCTCAGGAAGATAGCGATGGGAACCAATACAGGGGCAGTGATCACAAAAGTTAAATGCCCCGTTCTGGCCATCCCCCAGAACGCTTCGTACCGCAAACCCAGGGAGGTGGCATTCCCGACAGATTTCCAGATCAGTTATGACATCAGGGTCCTGGACGACCTTATACAAATACTTTCCATCACCGGTGCCAGCCTCCGCATCCTTCATATTTCAAGAAACGGGGAGGAACTTTCAGAGGATCAAATTCAAAACAAGGAGTTCCTGCACGATTATCTGCGGGAAGTTGACCATAGTTTCCATTTCCTGAGGGGCGCGCGCCTGGAGCAGTCGGTACAGTGCTTTGCCGATAGCCGCGATATAGATATGGTGGCCATGGTGGCAAAGAACCTCAACTTCATCCAGCGAATCCTTTTCCGGCCCGCCATAGAAGAGATCAGCTACCATACAACCATTCCTTTTCTGGTATTGCATGAATAAGTGCCGGGAATTTTGTAGCTTTTAGGAAATGTAATTCACAGCTTTCGGCTGTTGGGCAGGCCGGGCCATAGCACTGCACAATTACCTGGAAATAAGGGGTTGCTGCCTGGCGGGGGCTGATTGAAATCATTCATCCCTCCCCACGTTATATGTATTTTTAACACTACTTAAATCGTTTCCATGAGAAAGATATTAGTTCCCACAGATTTTTCAGATAATGCCTTTAACGCCCTGCAGTATGCCTCTCAGGTATTTAAATACGAACGCTGTGAGATCTTTATCGTACATGCCTATGCTGATGAGGTGTACAGGCAGGCCAGGGAAGTAGAACGAAGTTTCCTTGAAGAATTGAAGCAGGCAACCCTCGAAAAATCGGATCGCGAACTTGCGAATATTAAAGGACAGATCGCCGACTTATCACCCAATCCGAACCATAGCTTCACCACCCTCTCTGCCTTCGGAACCCTTACCGACGAAATCAATGAAATAGTGAACAGGGAGAATATGGATATAGTGGTGATGGGGACCAAGGGGAAAACAGACGACCGCAACATTACCTTTGGAAGCAATACCATTCAGGTACTTAAATATGTGCAAAGCCCTGTAATGGCCATTCCTGCCGGGTACGAGTTCCAGACGCCGAAAAATATCCTGTTTCCAACCAACTACCTCATTCCCTACAAGCGCAGGGAACTGAAGTTGCTTTGCGAAATGGCGGATTCCTACCGGGCTTCCGTCACCATGCTCTATATAGACCCTGTTGAACACCTGTCGTTACGACAGGAGGATAACATGCAGTTCCTTAAGGAATGCCTTTATAAACCGAAATTATATTTTGAAACCGGGCCGCAGGAAGACAAGGCCAAGGTTATCCTTGATTATATAAATAAGCATGGCATCCAAATGCTGGTAATGGTAAATTCCCGGCATTCTCATGTGGAAGACATGCTTTACCCCTCTACTATAGATAAACTGGGGCTGGAGCTTCGCATCCCTTTTATGGTGCTGCAGAATCTCCCCCGATAACTTTCAGGACCATGAAAAAGATCATTTTACCCACCGACTTTTCAGAGAATGCCTTCAACGCTATTAACTATGCCCAGCAGTTGTTCAAAGAAGAGGAATGTACTTTTTATTTGCTTAATACCTATACCCCGGCTGTATACCAGGCGGAGTATGTGCTGCACAGCCCCGGACAAATCGGGCTGGGCGACCTGTACCAGTCCAACTCTCTGGAATTGCTGGAGGAGGTTAAGGCTAAAATGATCCGGAACCACAACAATCCCAAACATACCATCATCACCCACGCGGCCTTTAACCTGGTTGCCGACGAGGTAAAGGAAATGGTGGAGAAAGAAGGGGCGGAACTAGTGGTTATGGGAACCCAGGGGGCCACCGGGGCTAAGGAAATCCTGTTCGGCACCCATACCGTACACGTCATCAAACAAGTGTCATGTCCCGTTATTGTTGTCCCCTCGGGCTTTGAATACGAAACTCCCAAAGAGATCCTCTTCCCTACGGATTATGAAGTGGCGTATGAAAAGCTACCACTGCAGGTATTGCTCGATATTGCGATACGGCATCAGGCCAGCCTGGAGATAGCACATATCTCAACGGGTTATGAACTTACAAAAACGCAGGAAAAAAACAGGAAGAAACTCGGGAAGCTGCTGGGGAAAACCGCCCACCTCTTCCACGACCTCCCCAGCCAGGAAGTTATAACCGCCATTAATACATTCCAGGAGAAGACCCGGGTAAACTTCCTTGTGATGGTCAGGAACAAGCATTCATTCCTGGAACGGCTTTTTATAGAGCCGGTAGTCAAGAAGATTGCCTTTCATGTAACCATTCCTTTTATGGTAATCCCGGCTTAATCATCCGTATCATATGAAAAATATCCTGGTACTCACCGATTTTTCAGCAACTGCTTACCAAGCCCTGTTTTACATTACCCGGTTAATGAAGCACAGGCAGGCCTGCTTTCATATCCTCCACACTTTTAATGAGCAAACGCCATCACAGCACCCCGGAGCAAAGCCGGCCGGGGCCGGAACACTCCTTCGGCAACTGGAAAAGGAGGCCCTGGAAGGCCTTGGCCAGACTGTACACAGGATCAACCTGGATCAGGAAAACCCAAAACATGAGTTCAGGACCATGGCCAGGCAGGACACCCTTACGGCGGCCGTTGCCGGAATCATTCCTGCTCAGAAAATAGATCTGGTCGTCATGGGAAATAAAGGCACCTCTGCCATCCAGAATGTATTCATGGGGAGCAATGCCATGAAAATTATCCGTGCGAATTTAAATCGTCCCGTTTTACTCGTTCCGGAAGAAGCCGGAGCGGATATTCCTATGGAAATAGCGTTTGCAACAGATTACAATCACCCATACCATGCCGAAGTCCTTGCCCCCCTCATTTTTATGGCTAAACTTTGCAGTGCGGCTATACGGATCGTACATATCAATGAAGAGGAGAAGTTGAGCCACGATCAGTTGGAACGGCTGGAAAAGCTGAAGACGATCTTTGGACAGACCGCGCATACACTTCATTGGATGCCGGACTTCCGGACCAAGACTTTGGCCATTCATTCTTTCATCGGGAAACACAAGATCGGGATGCTTGCCATGATACGGCACAGGCACGATTTCCTGGAGGACCTGCAGCACGAACCGGTGATCCGGAAAATGCAGTTTGTGGTAGAGGTTCCTTTTCTCGTCCTCCCCGACAGAACATGAGCCCTGTCATGGCATTAGGGGGGAATGCCCTGTATATTTAGGGTCTAAACCTGAACCCATGGAAAAAAGAATCCTGATCCCGGTGGATTTTTCAAAGAACTCCCTGAATGCCACCCGCTATGCCCTGGACCTCTTCGGCCACAGGCGCTGTGACTTTTACATTCTGAATGTCTTCCAGGTAAGTGGCTATTCAACAGACAGTATGATGGTTCCCGAGCCGGGCGAGAAGTTGTACGAGGCCGCAAAAGAATATGCCGATGCGGGCCTGGAGAAATTCATGGGTATGCTGCAGTTGCACGGACTTAACCCCCTGCACAGCTTTCATTCCATTTCAAGTTTAATTCCATTGTATACGGCGTTAAACACCAGATCGCAAAAAAGGATATCGACCTGGTTATCATGGGGACCAAAGGGGCCACGGATGCCCAATCGATAATTTTTGGGACCAACACCGTACATGTAATGGAGGAAGTAACCGAATGCCCGGTGCTTGCCATCCCTGCCGATTACTCCTTCACCCCCCCTAAAGAGATCGTGTTCCCGTCTGATTTTAAAACGGCTTGCAAGCGCAGGGAGATGAACGCCCTCCTCGAAATAGCCGGCGACCACGGGTCTGTGATCCGGGTCCTGCATATCGAAAAAGAAGCCGAACTCAGCAGGGAGCAGCAAAGTAACAGGGAACTTATAAGAACGCTCCTTGGCGATGTACCACATGAATTCCATAGCCTTTCCGGGCTTAAGGTTCATGAGGGGATAGCGGCTTTCATAGCCAGCAGGAACAGCGATATGATAGTATTTATGAACAGGAAGCATTCTTTCCTTGGAAAGATTCTTGCAAAGCCCCTGGTACGGGAGCTGGGATATCATTACCATATTCCCATCCTGGAACTCAATACCATAAGCTGAACCGAAGGATTTCTGACAGGGGAAACCCGCAGAATATCAGGAATATTATGTGGCATCGAAGGCCGGATGGCCATTACCTAAGTCTGGTTTTTTTATATCTTTAAGGAAGGCCCGTATGGTTTATCAAACAGTTAAATAGTACCTGCCATGGAAAAATTTACCACCAGGCAACAGACCTTGAAGGTGGAAGAGTTGTACAGGGATACAAGACGTTGGAAGTCTTGCTTCCAGTTTAATTCAGATGAGATGCTTTTTCTGGAACGCTTGCTGAATTCNTATGTATTTGAACCTAATACCCCCAATCTCTTTGAACGACTGCGNGATTACCAGGATCGTTTAAAGAAGGCCGTTTCAGAGAAGAAGGCGGTAACGGACCGTATACGGAAACATGAGGGTACCCTGGGGGGAATGCTGGAATGTACCGATAGTTCCTGCGATCTTGAATATTACAGGAACCACGAACAGCTTAAAGCGGAAGTAACTTATTTCCAGGAAGATTTCCGCCAGCTGAAGTCAGAGATTTTCAATTATGCGGGAGGCATCCTCAAAAAAAAGAAACCCATAGATTAGCCTTTGGCGGCATTGAGGATCTGTCCCTGCCAACTGCTGACCATTATCATTTTGGTCCGGCTCATTAATCATTAGTTTTATATGCCCTCTCATTGCGGGCAGACAATTCAACAGCCATGCCCGTTTTGATTGAAACGCCCATGGTACTTCTTCCGGTATCAATCCCGGGTAATATTTATAGATCATCATCATGGAAAACGGAACACAAAAAAAGTATCAGTATATTCAGTGGCTGAGCCCTGAAGATATGCATCAGGCAACCCTGTCCTGGATTTCGGAACTCAATTTTGCCAGGGACGAACAACGATTTCTGGATGCGCTGGTAAAATCGCATACCCTGCAACTCACCGAGGCGGAAATTTTCGGACAAAGCAGGGAAATAGTCGGGGATATCGCCAAAGCGGANAAGGANGTGATTGTACTGATGAAAAGAATACAATCCCATGAGAACCTGCTGGAGATCATGGTAGATGATATAGACCAGTCGGCTATGGAGAAAGCATACCGGGATACCCACAGGGAACTCACCGGCCAGGTGAACAGCTACCTTTCTGAGTATCGGAAATTAAAACAGCGATTGTTCGCCCTGTTGGGGAAGGTCCTCAAAAAAGAAAAACAAAAGCGACTATTGAGTTAAATTGCGAGCATGAAATACGCAATGATTTTACTGTGCCTCTTAAGCGGCTGTGGCTCTACCCAATTGGTAGAACAATGGAAGAACCCTGATATTGTAATATTTGATGCCTACAAAGTCCTGATTGTGGGGATGACACAGAATGAGGGTGCACGAAAAGAATTCGAAACCCGGATGAAGCGTGAATTTACCAGGAGGGGGATCGAAGCGGAACGCAGCATAGACCTTTTTGATGTGGCTTTTACCACCACCGCACGCACCGAGGAAGAACTAAACCTCGTGGAACAGCAGTTGCTCGACAAGGATTTCGATGCCATCCTGTTTACCAAGGTGNTGGGTTCGGAGAACAGGCAATCATTCCGGAAACATATTTCAGAGTTCGATNACTATTATGGGAAATTCCGGGATGATTATTTATCCAACCAGCGCATTTATTACGACCAGGATTATTATGACAGCTACAAGGTCTATCACGCCGAGACCGCACTGTACTGTTTATGCGTAGGCAAGGAGCGCGAACTGATCTGGCGGGGAGCCATAGACATCACGGAACCGGAGAACATCGGCAAGACTATCGACAATTATATAAAACAGGTCGTAGATGGCATGCGGGAGAATGATATTATCTTCAGGAAGGAAAAGGCAGGTGCCGCGTCTGATGCGAGGTAACAGGGGCCGCCTTACAGCAAAGGGGTAAACATCCTTGCAAACCCTTCCTTAAGCCTGTGCCGCCAGGGGCGTTTCATATGCTCTTCATAGGTGAGTTCCGTACATTTTGCACAGTCTTTTACAAAATCTTCCCTTAACAATTGGGTAAAATCGCTGTCGTATACTATGGCGTTTACCTCGTAATTATGTTCAAAGCTGCGGACATCGATATTCGCGGTCCCCACTGTACAAATATCATTATCGCTTATAATAATTTTACTGTGGAGGAAGCCATCAGGAAACAGGAAAATGCGTACCCCCGCTTTCAGCAAGGGTTCAAAATAGGATTGAACGCTCCAGCGAACCAGCTTGCTGTCGCTTTTCCTGGAGATCATCAGCCTTACGTCTATCCCTGCCAGGGAGGCCACCTGCAATGCCTTGAGGATCTCCTGGCTCGGGATTATATAGGGATTGGTAATATAGAGATAGTTGTTGGCACAGCTGATCATGTAGAAATACAGTTGTTCTATGTTTGCGAATACGTCGTCGGGCCCGCTTGATACCAGCTGTACCACACATGGGGCGTTATCCCCTTCACCGGCAATGGGGTTCAGGCTTTCCTCAAGTTTCTTTTCTGAAACCATGAACCAGTCGGTTGCAAATATATAATTGAGATAACTTACGGCAGGGCCTTTTATAAGCAGGTGCATATCGTGCCACATCCCGAGCTCCTCATCCCCCTTGAGGTATTTATCCGAAATATTAATGCCCCCCGTAAAACCTGTGTGCCCGTCCACAATGATAATTTTCCGGTGGTTCCTGTAATTGAGCCGGGTCAGGAACCGCCCGAACCGATATGGGAGGAAGGGATATACTTCCACGCCGGCAGCTTTTAAACTGTTAAGGTAGTCCCGGCTTAGGGAAAAACTGCCTATCCCGTCATAAATAAGCCGGACCTTCACCCCTTCATTGATCTTTTGACGAAAAAGTTCCAGCAGGCGGTTTGCCAGTTCCCCCTCTTCATAAATGTAATATTGAAGGTGGATAAAACTGCTGGCCGTTTCCAGCGCCCGGAAGATACTCTCAAAGGTTGATTTCCCGTCTTTGAGCATGCGTACTTCGTTCCCTGAAGTTGGGGTCAGGTGGCTGTTGCTGGCGACGAGCTTCATGATTTTACGATACTTGGAGGAAGCATAAACCGACCAGTTTTTCCCTTCCTGGGCGGGCAGTTGTATGAAACTGCTGCGCCGTTTTACCAGTTTCCGCTTCCGTCTGTTCCTGCCGAGCATCAGGTATAGCAGGATCCCGGCTACGGGAATGGTAAAGATGGCCAGCAGCCACCCCAGGGTCCTGGTTGGCCGGATCCCGTTTACCAACAGGCTGATGACCATGGAAAGCGCGATGAGGATATAGAGAACGACCAGGATGGTAACCCACATTGACTGACTGGTTTTAGCTGCTGATTGAGGGCTTAAAGGTAGGCAAGAGTTTTTAAATAAGGTAATCCCCTAACCTGCTGCCTAAGCTGCCAGGGAAAACGTAATAGCAACGGTTATGGGGGTATTAGTTTTCGTAACCGTATGTATCCGGCAGTCGCTGTTCGCTACCGGTTGAATCAGTAATGCGGAGGTCATAACGGATGCGGATCCTGGTTCCTGCAGGTGCATGGTAGTACACGATCCAGGAGGCGGCTTCCCCAATGCCTATGCATCCGTTGGAATAGAGGATGGGGCACTGATAAAAGAATATGATCAGAAGTAGCCTGACGATCTCAGACCTCCGATAGCATGGATTAAGCGGCACGGATGGGGCAGGAGCCGGTCAGTCATCAAAGTCAAGGGCTATAACATGAACAAGGAAGGCATAATATTCCTTCTTCAGGTCCTGGTAGAGTTCCCGTTCGCGGATCATTTGTTCCCGTATTTCCACATGTTTCCGGTAGCGGACGCGGTCCAGGGCATTCACCCCGGCGTATGTGTGCTGTACGAGGTCCTGATTGTGGTTTTCTATAGCGTCCTTGAATTCATTCAGGGTGGATTTATGGATATCAAACTGGTTTTGGAAGTGGGTTACCCTGACCAGGATTTTTTTATCGGTGATATTGCGCACCAGGGGCTCCAGTTGCTTTTGAAAGAACTTTAATTCCTGATCCCAGAAATGGAGTTCACTCATCCATTGTTTGTGTTCAAAATAAAGGTCTTCACAGTTGATTATAGAGGNATCCATGATATTGATATAATGAGGTTTACAAACAAAATTAACCAACATCCGGTGGCGGCCCAATGATAAGCATCAGCATGGTCCTGATGACCCAGGTCATTTTCAGCTGCCCGGCTTAGACCTATATTCGTCGGATATGGCAAAGACATCCCTTTTGTTTTATAGAGTGTCCGATAGCATTGGGAAGTTCCTCATGGAACTGGGTGAATTGTCGCTGTTTGCCGGCCGGTTTTTCAGGGAAGCTTTTAAGCGGCCATTCGAATTAAGGGAGCTGTTGCGGCAGTGTTACCAGATGGGCAACCGCTCGCTGGTATTGGTTGGGGTAACGGGCTTTATCATTGGGCTGGTACTCACCCTGCAGACCAGGCCAACCCTGATGGAATTTGGTGCGGTATCCTGGATGCCCGACATGGTGGGAATTTCCATTGTTAGGGAACTGGGCCCTGTAATAACGGCCCTGGTTTGCGCGGGGCGCATCGCTTCAGGAATTGGAGCAGAACTGGGGTCCATGCGGGTAACGGAACAGATAGATGCCATGGAGGTGTCCGGGACTAATCCTTTTAAATACCTGGTGGTAACCCGTATCCTGGCAAGCACCCTGATGTTGCCGCTGCTGGTGGTTTTTAGTGATGCGATCGCCCTTTATGGATCGGCCCTGGTGGAATATTTTAAGGGCGACGTTTCCTTTCAGCTATACTTCAACAAAGTATTTGATGCCCTGGAATACGGGGATCTGGTACCGGCGACGATTAAATCTTTCTTTTTTGGGTTCGCCATAGGCCTTGTCGGCTGTTTCAAAGGGTATTACAGCAAGAAGGGTACCGCGGGAGTGGGCTTCGCGGCCAATACGGCAGTGGTCTTTACCTCCATGCTCTTGTTTATCATAGACTTCATTACCGTGTTCATTTCAGATATCTTTTATGAGCTATGAAAGAAGAAACAGCAATAGGGAACGAAGTAACCCGGAAGATAGACTCCAGGCAAGTCATGATCAGGATACGGGATCTCCGTAAAAGCTTTGGGGATAACAATGTGTTGAATGGCTTTAATATGGAGCTTTACGAGGGGGAAAACCTGGTGGTGATGGGGAAATCAGGATCCGGAAAATCGGTCATGATCAAATGCCTGGTAGGATTGATGAAGGCCGATAGCGGGAGTGTGGAGGTAATGGGTAAAGACATCGCCAGCCTGGACCGGGAGCAGCTTGATGTGCTGCGATCGGAAATCGGCTTCCTTTTCCAGGGCAGTGCCCTGTATGATTCCATGACCGTCCGGGAAAACCTGGAATTTCCAATGCGGAGGCACAAGCACAAGCTGGGCAATGTTGGCGATCCCACACCCCTGGTCCTGGAAGCGCTTGAAAATGTGGGCCTGGCACATACCATGGACCTGATGCCGGAGGAACTGTCAGGAGGGATGAAAAGGCGTGTGGCCCTGGCGCGGACCCTGATCCTGAAGCCCAAAATCATCCTTTATGATGAGCCAACCAGCGGCCTGGACCCGATAACCGCCAAGGAAATCATTCAGTTAATGCGCAGCATTCAGCAGAAATACGGAACTTCTTCCCTGATCATTACCCACGATGTGGATTGTGCCCGGGTGATTTCCGAACGAATGATCCTGCTGGTGGATGGGGTTAATTACGCCGAAGGGCCATACAGCGAATTGGTGGAAGCAACGGATCCGAAGGTGGAGGCATTTTTTAAAAAATAGGTTATGGATAAATCTGCAAGTGAAAAGATACGCCTGGGGCTGTTTGTTATCCTCGGCACCGCATTGCTGCTCATAGCTGCCTACCTCATAGGGAACAGGCAGGACATGTTTGGCGGGAGCTTAACGATTTCGTCGGTCTTCAAGGATGTCGGCGGATTGCAGGTTGGCAACAATGTGCGCTACTCAGGAATCAATGTTGGCACGGTAAAGTCCCTGGAAATGGAAGAAGACACGGCTATCAGGGTGGTTATGAATATAGAGAAGCGCATGTTTCCCCATATTAAAAGGAATGCGGTTGCCGCCATCGGCTCCGATGGCCTTGTAGGGAGTATGATCGTTAATATTATACCAGGGGAGGTGCCGGCGGCCTTTATAGAACCGGGGGATGAAATTGCTTCCCTGAGCCGGATTACCACCCTGGATATGATGAGTACGCTGAACGTTACCAACGAGAATGCGGCACGGTTAACGGCCGACCTGCTACAGGTTACGCAGGCACTGAACAATGGTGAAGGAAGCCTTGGACGCCTGCTGAATGATACCACAATGGGTGCGGACCTCGGCAAGGCCATGAAAAACCTAACCACTACCAGCTACAGGTTGAACAGGCTGCTTGCCAGGATGGAGCAACTTGCCGACTCCGGGAATTTTTCAAGTTCGGTGGCAGGAAAACTGCTATCCGATCCCCTGGCGGGACAAGGGGTAGATACCCTTCTGAAAAACCTGGATCAATCCGGGAAGCTTTTGGCAAGCACAATGCGCACTATGGACAGCCTTGTTGACGGGATTGCCGCCGGTGAGGGCGCGCTCCAATTCCTGAGCAGGGACACACTTTTTGTTCAACGCCTTTCGACTTCCATGAAGCATATTGAAACTGGTACCGAACGGTTCAGCGAGAATATGGAAGCGCTTAAGCACAATTTCCTTACCCGACGTTATTTCCGAAAGCTGGAAAGGGAGCAACGCCGGGAAGCCAGGATTGAAGAACCTTGATATCAGGAGATGGGATCCCGGGTGACTGCCTGAACCTTCAGGTTGACTTCTTCTTTTCCAGCCTGCGCCGGTCTCTCAGGGCCCAATAAAGTCCTTTAACATCCTTAACCCATTCATCGTATAGAAAAATCAGGCTGATTTCTTCCAGGGTTTCGAGGATACTGAGGCCTACCATTAGATAAAACAGCCAGTATACCGGCCCAAAAAATAGCAGCCATAAAATAAATATCCCCTGTGCCAGGGCAGATAATTTTGCCAGGTAGGTGTGGAAGGCGGTAGCCTTGCCGTACTTACGATATGCGAGGGCCATTTGTAGAAGGTAGGGGACAAAGGCGATCAGGATCAGGGTAAGATGCTGGCGGATAAAGTCGTTTTCAAATACCAGCAGGCCAACAAGTGCAGCCCCAAGCGTGAGCTGGTCGCCCAGGGAATCCAGTTGGGAACCCCTGGCACTGCTGATCTTCATGGACCTCGCCAGACGGCCATCGATCGCATCTGTGGTATAGCTGATAAGCAGGAACCAGGTGAACAGGTTTCGCTCCTCCAGGACTATAAGGATAAGCAGCAGCGGTAGCGCCAGCACCCGGTAGAGGGAAAACCAATCGGCGATATTCAGGTTTTTAAGGCCTTTCATAGGGAAAAGTGTTCGGATTGAAGTGTTGACTTCCATTTGCCGGGGTTTCCCGGCAGGCCAAAGGGTTTTCAGCGAAGCCGCTTATGAATGCAGGGTGAAGGAAGCCCGAAAAGACAATCCTCCAATGTTTTGTTACAGCTAGTGCCTGGAGCGTAACAATCATATTTTTATGATGTCTGAAGGGGTCTCCACCAGGATGGTCAAATTCCCACGGAGCGCTATGGGCTGTTTCATGATTTCCGGCTGGTGTTGTATCATCTTTATCCAGTCGTCTGTTGAGAAATCATGGGGTTCGAACTTTTTGAAGTAGGAAGGATGTTCCTGGTTCACCAGGTCTTTGACTTCCAATCCAAGCCTCCCGGCAAGTTCAACGATCTGGGTTCCGGTCAGGGGAGTTTTCAGCAAATCTATTTCCTGTACATCCCAGCCTTCGGCTTTGGCATAGGCCAGGGTTTGCTTTGCCCTTCCCGATTGGGAATTGTAGTATAAGGTGATAAGTCGGTCTGATGTCGCAATTTCGCCCATAGAAGTTTCAGTTATGGATGGCATGTGTTTTCTCGTACTGCCTTAATACCTGTTTAAGGCCGGCGAGGTAAATGCCGAATGTTTCCCGGCTCATTTCAGGGTGTTCGTCCACCGGAAGGGTTTCAGGGGATTCATCCAGAAACTGATACAATTCCGGATACCTGCTCTCGATGGTAAATGTGAGTTCGTTGATTGCCTCTAAGATCTGCCGCTTTGTTTTCATTCGAAATCATTTGTAGATTAAATCCATGGTTGCACTACCACCTTCTGCCCTTCTGTTCTCAACGGATGAAAATAATCCGATGGCCAGTCCCACTGTACAAAGTACGTGTCATGAACAACTTTTGGATATTTTCCTCCGGAACCCGGTTTAGCCTGCATCCATCCCCCTGCGTGGCCGAAGTATCAATCTAATTTACAATATAATCCAATATGCAGCCATGATTACTGATAAGGATCATAGGTGCTTTTTATAGTTTTCAATTACTTTATGGTGGGTCGCTGAAGGAAGGCGAGGTCTCAGGAGCCCTGAAGCGAGACGCAGGTTAACTGTAAATTCAATCACCATGATCCACCAGGAAGCCGTAAAATCTGTAAATATTATTCTGGATAATGTGGTACTGCACGGGAATCTTCATGAACCGGANCATGCCACAGGACTGGTTGTTTTTTCGCATGGCAGCGGAAGCAGCCGCTGGAGCGCCCGNAACAACTATGTGGCGGAGCAATTGCACANCAAAGGTTTGGCAACGCTTTTATTCGACTTATTAACCGAACGCGAGGACAGCATTTACGAGAACCGTTTCGATATAGAGTTGCTCACCCGCAGGTTAATCGGGGTGACGCACTGGATAGATAAACAAAAAGACCTGGCAAGCCTGCCGCTGGGATATTTCGGCGCCAGTACAGGAGCCGCTTCGGCTTTGAAAGCAGCGGCCTTTTTC
>JGI25321J50212_10001570_pt1 | contig 18996 bp, 19 predicted proteins | sample AutmiccommuBRH23_FD_50212 | JGI IMG/M metagenome (IMG submission 50212)
AGCTAGAGCTTGAGGAAAGAGGACCCTATGCCGGTGCAATTGCTGCCTTGGGCTTTAATGGGAACTTAGATACCTGTATTACTATAAGATCAATCTTTTGTAAAGGCAATACAGCAACAATTCAAGCCGGAGCGGGGATTGTAGCCGATTCAGAGCCTGACAAAGAATATTTGGAGATAACCAACAAAGCTTCTGCAATGCTTAGAGCGTTAAGCATCTCAGAAGAGCTTGCCGGACGAGAATTGAGCGGAGAAAAGGAGAGATAGACAGATGAGAAGAATTTTAGAGAAGCTGTTGGCAGGAGAGCATTTGACAATGTCAGAGAGTAAAGAATTTATGGAGGAAATAATTCGGGGGAATATTCCCCCCCATCAGGTTACTGCCTTTATGGTAGCTCTAAAGGTGATTGGAGAGAGCACGGAGGAGATAATAGGTCTAGTTCAAGCAATGCGTTCACATATGAAGGTGCCCTTTAAGGTGACTGGATCGTTGCTGGATACCTGTGGAACAGGGGGAGACGGCGGAGGGACAATTAATATTTCCACTGCCGCTGCCTTTGTTGCTGCCGCAGCTGGTGTGCCGGTAGCTAAGCATGGGAACCGGGCTATATCCAGCAAAAGTGGTAGTGCAGATGTTTTAGAGGCGATTGGTTTGCCACTGGATTTGACGGAAGATACCTTGGAAGAATTGTTATCTAAAGAAAATCTGGCATTCTTCTATGCTCCGATCTATCATCCCGGGATGAAAAATGCCGGACAATCAAGAAAAGAACTGGGAGTAAGAACTGTTTTTAATATCTTAGGCCCGTTATGTAATCCACTTGAAGCAGATCATCAAGTTATTGGTGTTTATGATTCGGCATTAACTGAACCGATAGCCAATGTATTACTTGGTCTGGGGGTAAAAAGAGCCTTAGTCGTAGCTGGCCTTGATGGTCTTGATGAAATAACTACGACAACGACGACGAAGATTACGGAGCTTCGTGAACAGCAAATAACTACAAGTTATATCAGCCCTCAGGATTTAGGATTATTTTCAGCTGATCCTTCAGATTTGCAGGGTGGAACGCCGGAAGAGAATGCTCAAGATATTCTAGAAATATTTCAAGGGAAAAAGGGTGCAAAAAGGGATATTATTCTTGCTAATGCTGGAGCAGGTCTCTATGTTTTCGGAAAAGCCGGCACTTTGGTTGAGGGCGTTAAATTTGCCGAGGAAATTGTCGACTCTGGAAAGGTTTATGAAAAAATTATTAACATCCGTCGTCTTGTTAGGGAGAAAGAGACGACGATATGAATATTCTTGATAGAATTGTTGCCCAAAAAAAAATTGAACTGGTGCGGAGCAAAAGAGAATTGCCGCAAAGCGAGTTAAGCTCTTTACCCCTTTATGATACAGAGACTTTTTCGCTATCCGCTAGACTAATAAATTCACAAAGGCAGATGGGGATAATTGCCGAAATAAAAAAAGCTTCACCCTCAAAGGGAGTTCTGCTAGCTGATTTGAACGAAGTAGAGCTTTTCCACAGTTACCAAAAGGCAGATGTGGAAGGGATCTCCGTACTTACCGAGCGAAAATTCTTCCAAGGTGATTTGTTAAGTTTGGCGAAAATGCGCCGGCTGGCGGGTAAGATTCCCTTATTGCGGAAGGACTTTATTTTCGACCCCTATCAGATTATGGAAGCAAAGGGGTTTGGTGCAAGTGTGGTTTTGCTGATTGCCTCGATTCTTGAAGAGCAGCAATATCGGGAGCTATATCAGCAAGCCAAGGCACTGAAAATGGAGGTCTTAACGGAGATTCACAATTTCGTAGATCTTAACAAGGTTTGCAAAACCTTTATACCGGAATTGATTGGCATAAATAACCGTGATCTGACGAATTTTACTACTACCTTAGAGGATAAAGCTGAACTTTATCAGGCTGTTCCAGAAGAAGCGGTACTGATTAGTGAAAGTGGCATTTATACTAACTCGCAGATCACCTACTTGCGTTCACTCGGCGTAAAAGGAGTTCTAGTTGGAGAGCATTTAGTCAAAGCCGCTGATCGCCAACTAGCAATTAAGGAATTGGTGGGATAAGTTATGGAAGTAAAGATATGTGGTATTTTTTCCGAGGAGACTTTAGTAGAACTTGTCAAGGTAAGTGAATGGCCGGATTATCTAGGTTTCGTCTTTGCCAAAAGCCGAAGAAGAGTTCATCCTGAACAGGTTCGCAAATGGATGAAACATCTTCCTCAGAGCGTGCAGACTGTCGGGGTTTTTGTTAATCCTTCGATAGAGGATATTGCGGAAACTGTGGACATAATTGATATAATCCAATTGCACGGTGAGGAAACGCCGGATTTTTGTCAAAATGTTCAAGAAAGCTTAGGTAAAAAGGTCTGGAAAGTCATTTCGGTGCAAGGAAGTGCCTATAATGTAGATTTTCACGAATATATGCCGGTCGTTGATGGATTTATTTTTGATACGGCTGGAGCCAATCGTGGAGGAAACGGTAGGAAATTCGCTTGGCAGGAACATCAAGATGTTTGGCGGGGCATTACAAAGCCGGTTTTCGTTGCCGGTGGGATCATGCTTGCAGATATCGCTAATTTAAGAAAATATCCAATTACCGGAATTGATACCTCTAGCGGCGTGGAGATAGAAGGGGTCAAATCTCCTAAAAAAATTCTGGAAATAATACGGGAGGTCAGGAGATGGACGATTTAAAGGATTTATGGACAATTGAGGTAGGCGGTGGGAGGTTTGGCGAGTTTGGCGGGTCATTTATCCCGGAAACATTAATGAGCGCTGTTAAGGAGTTGGAGAACGCTTATCAGCTATATGGTAATGATCAGAGTTTTCGAAATGATTATCTGGACTGGTTAAATAAATACGCCGGTAGACCAACAATGCTCTATTCTGCAGATCGGCTTTCGGCTTATTTGGGCGGAGGAAAAATATATCTAAAACGAGAAGATTTAAACCACACGGGAGCCCATAAAATCAATAATGCAATTGGTCAAGGACTGTTAGCTAAACGGATGGGTAAGCGGAAAATTATTGCTGAAACCGGGGCTGGTCAGCACGGAGTTGCTTCAGCGACAATTGCCGCAAAATTAGGTCTGGAATGTAAGGTGTTTATGGGTAAAGAGGATATTGCAAGACAAAAGCTAAATGTTTTTCGGATGGAATTACTAGGCGCAGAAGTAGTTTCTGTGGAAAGCGGTAGGGGAACTTTAAAGGATGCGACGAATGAGGCGATAAGATATTGGGCGGCAAATGTCGAAGATACTTATTACCTGATTGGTTCCGTTGTTGGTCCTCACCCTTATCCAACAATGGTCAGAGATTTTCAAAAAGTAATTGGTTTGGAAACAAAGAAGCAAATTTTAGCTGAGGAGGGTAAATTACCGGATATCGTTGTTGCCAGTGTTGGAGGCGGTAGTAATGCGATTGGGATCTTTCACCCCTTTATTAACGAGCCGGGAGTTCAGCTGATAGGAGTTGAAGCAGCTGGCAAGGGCTTAGATTCAGAAAATGCCGCAACTTTAACCTTGGGAAGAGCGGGAATCATCCACGGTGCCCATACTATTCTCTTACAGGATGATCATGGAATGATCAAACCGGCTTATTCCATTTCAGCCGGGCTGGATTACCCGGGTGTCGGTCCTGAGCATGCTTATCTCCAGAAAATAAAGAGGGTCATCTATCAGACCATAACCGATAGCCAAGCCATGGAAGCTCTTGAATTGTTAAGCCGGACTGAAGGGATTATTCCAGCAATTGAATCAGCTCACGCACTTGCTAAAGCCATCAAAATTGCCCCTAACTTACGCAAGGATCAGCTGCTGATCGTTAATTTGTCTGGCAGGGGTGATAAGGATATGGACACAATTAGTAATTATTTTGGGGGGATGTTTAGATGAAACTGATACCTTTTGTTACAGCTGGCTTTCCTACTGCAGCTTTGTTCAAAAAAATCCTCTTTCTTCTTGAAGCTGAGGGCGCCGGTTATCTTGAAGTCGGCGTACCATACTCCGACCCGCTTGCTGACGGTCCGGTCATCCAAGAATCTTCACTTAAGGCGATCGACAACGGTTTTAATTTACGAAAAACCTTAGAAATAATTGGCGAGGTCCGCGAAGAAGGATTGAAGANTCCGTTAATTTTATTTACTTACTACAATCCCCTATTAAGCTATGGTCTTGACCAGCTAGCAAAGAGTTTGGCAGATAANCAGATAAACGGGATNCTGGTNCCTGANTTGCCGATTGAAGAAAGTCAACCCCTAAGGGCAGCTTTGAAGCCCTATGCCATTCCTTTAATCTCCCTAATTGCGCCTACCTCTAAAGAGCGGGTTAAACAAATAGTGGCTGAAGCCGAAGGCTTTCTTTATATCGTTTCCTCCCTCGGAGTTACCGGAGAAAGGAAGGAGTTCCACACTCGAATTATAGAAATGATTCAAGAAATAAAAGAAACGGCAGAAATACCTGTAGTTCTTGGCTTTGGGATTAGCAATTACCAGCAGGTAAAGCATTTAGAAAATTATCTAGACGGGTACGTTATTGGTAGTGCTTTAATCAAAAAAATCCAAGAGTTGATCAGCCAATTAGAAAAACGACAGTTGGCGGACTCAGAATTTGAACAGGATTTTCTTCTGCAGTTCAGAGAATATGTGAAGGAGCTAAAATTATGATCTTGATTATAGATAACTATGACTCATTTACTTTTAATTTGGTTCAGCTTCTGGAAGAGTTCGGAGAAGAATGTCTTGTCAGAAGAAATGACCAGATTACTATGGAAGAGGTTGAACGATTGCTGCCGAGCTATATCGTTATTTCACCCGGACCTGGGGTGCCGGAGGGTGCAGGTGTTACCATGGAGTTGATTGAGAAATTTGGAAACAGAATCCCTACTCTTGGGGTCTGCCTAGGTCACCAAGCAATTGCCAAGGTTTATGGTGGAGAGATCAAGCAATCGGCGGAACTGTATCATGGAAAGGCCTCGAATGTAATTCATAACAAAAGCCCGATTTTTAGCGAGGTTCCCGAACTTTTTTCTGCCGGAAGATATCATTCCTGGGAAGTGGACAGAAAGAGTTTACCAAATAGCTTAGCAGTTACCGCAGAAACAGAGTTCGGTGAAGTAATGGCGATTAAACACCAATCCTTTCCGGTTGAAGGAGTGCAATTTCATCCGGAGTCAATTTTAACTACTCATGGGAGAAAGATAATCGCCAATTTTTTAGAAACATATAAAGCCTCAGTCATTTAATCCAAGCAATTTTACCTTTTAAGCGTACCATTTTTGGTACGTTTTTTCAGTATATTAATGGCCGGAATGCAAACATTATATATAGCGATAAGCTATAGCATGGCAAAGTTTGGAATGCCGTTGATAGCTATTTAAAAAAAATAGGAGTTGAAGCAAATGTTCTGGAATAATAAAGGTAAAAGAAACGGCAATATGTTTTTGTGGGGATTAGCGGCAGGGGTAGTCGGTGTGATTTATATTTTTAGAATGATGAATAAGAACCATTTTAACTTTCTGAACAATATGGGCGAAAAACATCAAGATCTGCGTAGCGAGATGGGAATGAATAACTTTTCGAAGCCGAAAAATAATATCCCTAATGACAAAAAAGATGAATTGTTTAACACATTTATCAATGGTACAAAGGACGAATTAGAGCGTAAAGCTACAGAAATGAATTTACAGAATTAACTAAATCGCTAAGCATAAGAATAGCTAATGGGAAGAACGATTATTATTGAAAAAATTGAGTAGGAGTTGGATAATAAAATTATTCAACTCCTTCTTGATGTTTGTTTCACAATGCTAGTAAAATATACTATATCAAGAAAAGTTGTTTTCAAAATAAAAAAATGTTGTTATAATAAACTTTAAACTTTTAGATATTATAATTGAACTAAAATTGGCTTTTTATCATATTCTGTACTAAGTTTATTATAAGCGGGGGGGTTCAAGTCATGCGAGTAGAACGATTAGGTCAAGACAAAATAAAAATATTTTTAACCTTTGATGATTTAAGTGATCGAGGTATTAGGAAAGAAGACCTATGGAGCGATGTGCCAAAGGTGCATGATTTGTTTAATGAAATAATGGAACAAGCGTATGAGGAGCTAGGATTTGAGCTAACCGGACCCGTTGCTGTTGAGGTATTTGCACTTCCCGCGCAGGGGATGGTCGTAATTGTTTCGCGTGGTAAAAACAATCTATGGCAGGAAGAGGAGCTAGACGAAGATGAATATGCCCTAGAGGTAACTCTAGAGGAAAGTGACTCGATAATCTTTGCCTTTAAGGATTTTGAAGAGTTAATTAACGCTTCAAGGAGAATTAATACTTATTTAACCTATGGTGGCAAACTGTATTATTATAAAGACCACTATATTCTTGTTTTTGATCAACTAGACGTCATAGAAAAGGCCGTAGACACCTTGATTGCCTTGCTTTCGGAGTATGGAGATGTTTCTCCTGTCTCGAAAACAGTTCTTGAGGAATATGGGAAAGTGGTTATAGAAGAAGATGCTGTAAAAGTTATTGTTTCACATTTTTCATAATTGAATTTTTTGGGAGTGATTTTTTGATAAATGTAGCAGTAATTTATGGTGGCAAGTCAATGGAACGTGAGGTTTCTTTAAGAAGTGGCAAAGGAATTGCCGACGCCTTAAGGAGTAAGGGCTGTAATGTTAAGGAGATTGATTACACCTCGAAGGAATTTATCTCAGAGCTTAACGATATTGATGTGGTATATCTCGCGTTACACGGAAAATATGGTGAAGACGGCCGAATCCAAGGATTGCTCGATATTTTAGAAATTCCTTATGTAGGATCAGGGGTATTAGCAAGCGCACTTGCGATGAATAAAGTTAAGGCCAAAAGGATTTTTGAATATTTTGGCATTCGGGTAGCTAAGGATTTATTACTAGAAAAGGGTAGCGATCCAAAAAACTATCTAGAACAAATAGCTACTGAGTTTTCTTTTCCAATAGTTGTTAAGCCGAATCAAGAGGGCTCAACTATTGGACTTTCTATTGTGAATAGTCAGCAAGAACTGCAATCAGCAGTTGAAACCGCTTTTAAGTTCGATACGGAAGTTCTTGTTGAAGAGTATATCTCTGGGAAAGAGGTAACAATAGCGGTCTTGGAATCCGAAAAGGATATTCGTACATTGCCGATAATTGAAATAATTCCGAATAAAAATAACTACTATGATTATGATTCCAAGTATGCTCCCGGTGGCAGCGATCATATAATTCCTGCGAGAATTGCTAAACAGGAAGAGGAACTGCTATCAAGGTGGGCAATTGAGGCGCACAAGCATTTAGGCTGCGAAACGCTTTCCCGCGTTGACTTCATTATCCCTTCTAATGGGGGATTACCGGTAATCTTAGAAGTTAATACTCTGCCGGGTATGACAGCTACAAGCCTCTACCCTGACGCCGCAAAGGCTGTCGGCTACAGTTATGAGGAAATTGTTTATCGGTTTGTAGAGATTACTTTAAATAAAAATAATAATTAATTTTACCCATGCTATAAGATAAAGCGAGACTTACTCAGATGGAGTCTTGTTGAAACTAATAAACTGTCCTTTTGTGACAGTTTATTTTTTTTTTCAGGAAAACCTGAGCTTTTTCAAGGAGTTAGCAGAGGGACTATTTGTGATGTTTTCAGAAAGTTGCGAAAATGAACTTTCTAAGAAAATATCTTCTCATTCTAGCACGAAGGGTGTATACTAAACGATGAAATAAAAAGAAACTAATTTCCTTTTTAGAGGTGGTTAAAAATGGAACAGAATAATGTGGTAACCGGTAAGCAAGATGAGGAACAAGAGGATTTGAATTTGCTTCATTCTACCCAGATTGTAATTAAAGAAGCCCTTGACAAGCTAGGGTATCCAGAGGTTTTGTATGATTTGCTAAAAGAGCCATTACGAATACTAACCGTTCGTATCCCAGTCCGAATGGATAATGGCGAGGTTAAGGTATTTACCGGTTATCGTGCCCAGCACAATGATTCAGTTGGGCCAACAAAAGGCGGTGTTCGCTTTCATCCGGATGTTACTGAAGATGAAGTGAAAGCGCTTTCTATTTGGATGAGTCTAAAGGCTGGAATTGTTGATTTACCATATGGTGGAGGTAAGGGCGGAATCATTTGCGATCCGAGGGAAATGTCCTTTCGGGAGTTGGAGAGACTTAGCAGAGGTTACGTTCGTTCAATCAGTCAGCTAGTTGGACCTACCAAAGACATACCTGCTCCTGATGTGTTCACCAACTCGCAAATAATGGCGTGGATGATGGATGAATACAGCAGAATTCGTGAATTTGATTCTCCGGGCTTTATTACAGGGAAGCCATTAGTGCTGGGTGGCTCACATGGCAGGGAGACAGCTACTGCAAAAGGAGTAGCAATTATGATTAGGGAAGCGGCATTGAAGAAAGGTATTAAGCTTGAAGGAGCTAAAGTGGTTGTTCAAGGGTTTGGCAACGCCGGCAGCTTTTTATCGAAGTTTATGTACGATGCTGGAGCGAAGGTTGTTGGGATTTCTGATGCCTATGGTGCTTTGTATGACGAGAACGGACTAGATATCGACAATTTATTGGACAGAAGAGACTCCTTCGGAACAGTAACTAAATTATTTAGTAATACTATTTCCAATAAGGAACTTTTAGAGCTGCCCTGTGACATTCTTGTGCCTGCAGCAATAGAAAACCAATTAACTGCTTCTAATGCTCATAATATAAAAGCCAAAATAATTGTTGAAGCGGCAAATGGTCCTACTACAATCGAGGCTACAAAGATTTTAACGGAGAGAGGGATTCTTTTAGTTCCCGACGTTTTAGCTAGCTCCGGTGGGGTTACAGTATCTTATTTTGAGTGGGTGCAAAATAACCAAGGATATTACTGGACTGAGGAAGAGGTTGCCAGTAGATTGGAGGATGTCATGGTTAAGGGCTTCAATAGTGTCTATAATACCTCCACATCTCGAGGAATTGATATGCGCTTAGCCGCTTATATGGTGGGAGTTAGAAAAATGGCCGAAGCCTCCAGATTCCGCGGTTGGGTATAGTTTACTAAAAAGCAAAAGCCTCTATGGACTTCCATAGGGGCTTAATTATTACTCTTTGCTGATCATAAAAGTGACTATCTAGTACTTAGAATTAGATGTCAAAGAAACTTTGGAGATTGGCAGCTTTAGCGGATTGCAAACCCAAGATAATCATTAGCTTGATTCTGGCCTTCTGTCCGTTTAAACCATTGGAAAAAACAACCCCTAAATCCTTGAGCTGTTTACCACCGCCGCTATAACCGTAAACTGGCTCGACGATTCCGTTAAAGCACCTTGAGACTAGAACGACTGGAATACTTTGACTAATTGCTCGCTCAACCCCCTTTAACATTAATGGTGGCAGATTGCCCTGCCCTAAGGCTTCGATAACCAACCCTTTATAGCCTTTTTCCAAATAGGCTTCAATCAACAAATCATCCATCCCGGCAACTGCTTTGATTAATCCGACATTAGTAACAGGTGCTTGAATATGATAATTATCCCGGGACAAGGGTGCGTGTGAGAAGCGAATTCCCTTTTTGGTAACTGTGCCAATTGGGCCAGTTGCCGGCGACTGGAAGGTAGCAACGTTACTTGTATGTGTTTTAGTTACATAGCGTGCTGCATGGATTTCATCATTAAAAACTACTAGAACCCCTTTTTCAATCGATGAACTATCGGCAGCAACGCGAACTGCATTAACTAAGTTAAGTGGTCCGTCGGCTCCTAGCTCATTGCTGCTGCGCATTGCCCCTGTAACGACGATCGGCTTGCTGCTAGAGACTAAAAGATCGATAAAATAAGCCGTTTCCTCTAAGGTGTCAGTACCGTGGGTTATTACAATACCTTTAACTTCTTCTAAGTCCAAATAATGCTGAATCCGCTCTGTAAGCTTACACATCAGCTCTGGCGTGATATGTGGGCTGGGAACATTTATAAAATGATCCATCTCTATACTGGCAAATTCCTCAATATAAGGAATAAAACTATCAAGTGTGTCCTTGTCTAAAGGTTTTACTGTTTTGGTATTAAAGTCCTCTCCCATCGCGATAGTTCCGCCTGTTGTTATTACAACTACCTTATTCATCACAAACATCCTCCTTATAAATATTCCTACAGCGTTGATCAGCTTCTGAGCTGGAAGTTATATTTGCCAACGCGCTCCGTCGTCCGTTGCTTTTCTAGAATGAAAAAGTTGTAGAAAAGCAACTCCCAAAAGTCGCACCACAGGCACAACGGTTTTCTTCGAACAAAGGCGCAATTCGACGAAGTACTCAGATAATGGTCGCTACTTATGGCAAATATAACTTCGTTTGAAATATAATCGTTAGTGATTGAAGAGTGCCTCCCTCTAAAATACTGTTGAAGTAATCCTTAATCTCGTGTTACGATATAAAAAAAGTTTTTAAAGGAGCTATTTAATGATCGCTGTCGTTAGTGGAGCACTTGCCCCGAGTATTGCCATATTAAGCTTCATCTATCTAAAAGATAAATACGAGCTTGAGCCGATAAAGCTGATTATTAAAATGTTTATCTTAGGTTTATTTCTTGTTTTCCCGGCTTATGTATTTGAAAAAATGTTCCAAGAAGCCTTCGCCAATTTAGGTTGGTATCATACTATCTTCAGTATAGCGATTATTGAAGAATTTTTAAAATGGTTTGTGCTATATTTTTTAATATTCAAGCATGTGGAATTTAATGAACCTTACGATGGCGTAGTTTATTCGGTAACCGTCGCTATTGGTTTTGCTACTTTGGAGAATATCGGCTATTTAATATTTTATCCTTTTCAGCCTTCTTTGGTTTTGCTTAGAGCCTTTCTGCCAGTTTCTGGTCATGCCATTTTCGGAATCTTAATGGGTTATTTCTTTGGAAGAGCTAAATTCAGCAATAAAAGCAACAATAATTTTTTAATGCTTTCGCTGATCATTCCCATACTCAGCCACAGCTTGTTTAACTTTATCTTGGGACAAAGCTATACGAAATGGTTCTACTTAATGATTCCTTTTTTAATATTTATGTGGCGGTACGTCTTGAATAGAATGAAAATAGCTGCCTCGCTGTCCCCTTTTAAAAGTACTGAGGTCTAAGAAATCACCAAGTGTAGCAACCCTATTGTATAATAAATATTAGTTGTACTCAAACTAAGTACTGGGAAGAAAACGTTTTGCAAGGCTGAAATGCTGACCTTGTACCGGTTTTTTTAAAAAATAGTACTTAAGGAGTGAGTATCGTGTTTAGAATTATTACCGGGATAGTGATCACCATCTTATCAGTTGTCGTGATCGGGACGGGGTATTGGGGTTATCAAGAAAATCAAGAAAAAAACTCGATTTTAATTAAGGCAGAGAATCAGTATCAACGGGCCTTTCATGATTTGAACTTTCATATAAACGCCTTAAATGAGGAGATTGGTAAAACCTTAGCTGTTAATTCTCGAAAGCAGTTAACTCCTTGCCTAGCAAACGTCTGGAGGTTAGCTTACGCTGCTCAGGCGGATGTGGGACAACTTCCTTTAGTTCTTCTGCCTTTTAATAAAACTGAGGAGTTTCTAGCGAATATTGCGGATTACTCTTATCGCATTTCCATCCGGGATCTTAATAAGGAGCCTTTAAGTGCCGGTGAATATAAGCAACTCCAAGCATTATATAAAAATTCTCAGGAAATAAAGCAGGAATTAAGTAACGTGCAGGATAAGGTTATTAGTAATAATTTAAGATGGATGGATGTGGAATTGGCTTTATCTTCTGAGGATAAACAAACAGATAATACGATTATCGATGGTTTTAAAACAATAAATAAAAAGGTAGAGGAATTTTCTGAGCTGGAATGGGAGCCCGGGGTTAATAATCTCACCAAGAGTTCAACTTCTAAACCTCAGGGGCTGGCAGGTCAGCCAATAACTGCAGATGAGGCAAAAAAGCAAGCTCAATCTTTCCTTGGTTTAGACAGTTCTGCAGAAATAAAGGTTTTTCAGGATGGAAAAGGACAAGAATTTAAGACCTTCAGTTTAACAGTAGAGCAGGATCATAAAATCTATTTAGACATAACCAAAGCTGGTGGTCATGTTGTTTGGATGATGATCAATCGGGATATTCCTGAGAAAAAATTAAGCTTTAGCCAAGCCACTACCAAGGCTGAGGAGTTTTTAAAGGAGCATAAAATGACTGCAATGGTTCCTTTCGAGTATCGCGATTTTGATAATTCAGTAATTATCTCCTTTGCGTATCAGCAGGATAATGTTCTTGTTTATTCTGATCTAGTTACAGTAAAAGTTGCTCTTGATAATGGGCAAATCATCGGGCTTCAGTCCGCTGATTATGTATTTAATCATCAGAAACGACAAATCCCGGCTCCTGAAATTTCCAAGGAACAGGCCTTAAGTAATGTCAACCCCAATCTTGAGGTTAAGTCGATTCGTCTGGCTTTAATCAAAAATTTCGCTAAGGAAGAGGTACTTGCTTATGAGATAACTGGGAATCTCGGAGAAAGCTATTATAGAATTTATTTAAATGCCGATAATGGAGATGAAGAGGAAATCCAAAAGGTTGAAAAACAAGATATCGCTTAACTGGAGGTTAGCAGAGAGAAATCGGAATGTGTGAAATAATGAGACGGGAGAACAAGATGAAATATGATGTAATAGTAGTCGGTGGTGGTCCTGCCGGAATTTTTGCAGCCATTTCCGCAAAACATAGTGGTGCTAAAGTAATTTTAATTGAGAAAAACCAGAGTTTAGGCAGGAAGCTGCTGATGTCTGGTGGTGGGCGCTGCAATCTAACTAATACAGATCCCATCCAGAAAATTATTGAGAACATTCCTGGCAACGGGAAGTTTTTATATAGTGGGTTAAATCAGTTTTCCAATCTAGACTTGCAGGATTTTTTCGAAAATGTCTTAAACATTAGACTTAAGGAAGAGGAATTAGGGAAGGTTTTTCCATCATCCGATAACTCAAGGACGGTTGTTGAAGGTTTGACAAAATATTTACAAGCAATTAAGGTAGAAATTCTCTATGGCGAAGCTGTTCAGGAATTGCAAATTGAAGATGGGCGAATTAGCGGGGTTCAGCTTGCCGGCAAGCAGATAATCAGGGGTTCTGCAGTTGTTTTGGCGACAGGAGGGCTGTCCTACCAACACACCGGTTCAACTGGTGATGGATATCGCTTGGCGGTTGAAGCAGGTCATAGTCTTATTCAGCCATTCCCGACCTCCGTCCCTCTGGTCAGCAATGATAAAATTATAAAAAATAAACTACTGCAAGGAATTTCCCTAATGGATAGCGAATTATCTTTATATGATCATCAGGGAAAATTTCTAAAAGCAGAAAAAGGTGATCTGATTTTTACGCATTTCGGAATCTCTGGTCCGGCTGCTCTAAGGATTAGCCGCTATGTTTCCTTAGCACTAAGGAAAAATGCTGACCAAAATCTTCAGTTAAGAATAGATTTGTTTCCGGAATTATCTACAGAACAACTATTCACAAAAGTTATGGAGCAACTGGAGCGGCATCCCCAAAAATATGTCTTAAACGGGTTGGAAGGCCTCCTGCCGGAAAGAGTGCTGAACACTTTAGCTGAAGAACAAAGCACCATTAAGAGCACTAAGACGATCGAGGTTAGCAAAAAAGAATTACGTTCTTTGGTAAATAGAATGAAGGGTCTAACCATGGCGATAGAGGGTACACGACCATTGAATGAAGCAGTCGTAACGGGTGGGGGAATAAATACTAAGGAAATAGAACCTAAAAGCTTTTCCTCGAAGCTTTTAGAGGGGCTATATGTTGTGGGGGAGTTATTAGATATTGATGGTTATACAGGAGGATATAATCTGCAAGCGGCTTTCACAACCGGTTATGTTGCTGGTAAAGCGGCAGCTGAGACAGGTATTTATACTGCTATAGAACACAGATGATTTTTGGGGGAGGATTCAAATTGTTGCCGACAATAAGCAAGCTAGTTTATGTAAGCCTGGATGGCGGAGAAAGCTACCCATTCAAAGCGAGGGTAGCAGATATTGCTAAACTAACCTTAAGTATTGAACTACCGGTTGAAGAAGGAACAGGCAGATTGCGGGTGTTTCCTGAAGGGACTCTGATTGATCTTATGTATTATTCTGAGGATAGTGGGCAGATCTCCTTTCAATCCAAGGTTGTTATGCTGCGCAAGGAGCAGGTGCCCCTGTTAGTAATTGAGATACCACAAAAGTATCAGCGGATTCAAAGAAGAGATTTTATTAGGGTGCCAACGACTGTGGAGTTAGCTGTAAAGATAGTCGGCAAGGAAGAAAAGAATTGGCATGTTGTTCAGGCAATGGACATCAGCGGAGGAGGAATGCAGCTTATTGTTCCACTGAGTGTCGATATTGCTGATCAGGAGGCTTTAGAGGGCTGGATTATCTTGCCCTTCAATAACGGAACTATCGACCATATTAAGTTCCACGGTGAGGTAGTAAGGGTTTTTAATCAGAATAACACTTTGGTAAACAGAGTTTCCGTTAAGTTTACTAATATTCAGGAGACAATGCGCGAAAAAATAGTCCGATTTTGCTATGAGAAGCAGGTGGCGATGAAAAAGAGGATTAGGTAAATTGGTTGTGGTATATCTTTCCTGTAAAATGTTAAAGATATTTACAGGGAGTGAGGTCATTGAAAGATTTAAAACGATTTAGATCCTTTGAAGAACGATTTATCATCTTTTCGAATTTTTTTGAAAAAGTCATCATCAAGCTGTTAATATTTGCTCTTATCTTATTGATTTTATCTCAAGCAGTCTTATCCATTGATGGTATTCGGGCAAAGCTTGTCCCGGTTGAGAGGCTTGAAGGAAGTTTATCCACTCGGTATTTGAATATTTATTGATTTAAAATTGATTTATTCAGGCGAAATGTGTTAAAATTTCTATGTGCTGAATATAATTTTTATACATAAAACTACATGCTGTGTCGTCGTTGTCTTGGATAGTGTTTATTAGCTCTAAGTAAATATTAGGATATCCAAAAGATTAAAGCAGGCATGGCCTGCTTTTTATTTGTATTGTGGAGAGGATAAGATGAAAAAGATTAATATAGCTATAGATGGTCCGGCTGGAGCCGGAAAAAGTACTGTTGCTAAGCTGGTTGCCAAAGAATTAGGGTATCTTTATATTGATACTGGAGCGATGTATCGTGCCATAACCTATAAGTCTATGGAATTGGGTTTTGACTTAAAAGATCAAATTGCCCTTAATGAATATTTGCTTAAGCATCCAATTAGTTTTCTGAACGACTCCGGTCAGCAAAAAGTCTTTATCGCTTCGGAAGATGTAACTGAAAAAATACGTACTCCCGAAGTGACTAATAATGTCTCTTTGGTTTCTGCGCACCCTTTAATTCGCAAGACGATGGTCTCTATGCAAAGAGAACTGGCAAAAAANGTTAATGTGGTGATGGATGGTCGAGATATTGGAACGAACGTTTTGCCACAAGCCCAGCTCAAGGTCTTTCTAACTGCCTCGATAGAACAAAGGGCATCGAGACGTTATCAGGAGCTGCTGGCAAAGGGGTATAAAGCTAATCTTGAACAAATAAAAAATGAGCTTTTTCTAAGGGACAAAAAGGATCAGGAGAGAGCTGTCGATCCGCTAAAAAAAGCTGACGATGCTATTTTGATCGATACCTCTGGTTTAAGCATTGAAGAGGTTGTCAAAAGAATTCAGAAATATATTTAAAGTAGCACCCCATATTCTCATGAAGTTAGATTTGCCATAAGTAGCGACTTTTGGGAGTTGCTTTTCTACAACTTTCTCATTCTAGAAAAGCAACGGACGACGGAGCACGTTGGCAAATCTAACTTCCAGCTCAGAAGTAGCTTACTTAACGAAGTAGGACTATTTTTTAAAGGAGGCACAAGTGCTTGTTTTTCTATAAGCTTGTCAGAGGGATTGTTCGGCTTTACTTTAAACTTTTTTTTCGATTCAGAGTAAAAGGTTTAGCTAATATTCCTAATGAGGGGGCAGTCATTCTTGCCACCAATCATACCAGTAACTACGATCCTCCGGTTGTCGGCTGTGCACTGGATCGGCAGGTGCATTTTTTGGCAAAAGAGGAGATATTTAAAGTTCCGATTTTGGGGAAAATAGTTGAGAAGGTTGGTTCCTTTCCAATTAAAAGGGGAGGAAATGACCGTAAAGCGATAAAAACGGGACTGGAATTATTAAATTCCGGTAAAGTGCTGGGAGTTTTCCCGGAGGGGACTAGGAGTAAAACCGGAGAGCTCGGAAAGGGACTTCCCGGAGCAGCAATGTTTGCTCTGAAATCTGATGCCGTGGTAATCCCGATTGGCATTGTTTCAAATTATAAATTNTTCAAAACGATAATAATTAATGTCGGTAAGCCTATCTCTTTAATAGAATATAAGAAGGAAAAAATATCTTCTGAGGATCTAATCTCCGCTATGGAGAAAATCATGCTGCATATCCAAAGACAGATTGCTGAATACAAATAGGATGAAGATCTTAAGTTTTGGGATAATCTATTTTAGCCTAATTGCGATAATTCTTAAAGCAGGCACTTTTTTAGCGGTAAGGTTGATCGCAAAAGACTATCCACTTGAAAGGATTAAATTAATTGTCTGGAGTACTCTAAATGCTCTTATTATTTTCATAACAATTATTGCCATATTAATTAGCTTTTAAGACATTGATCAATGCTGTCTTGATAAAAAGAAGTAGTGGAAATATATTAATCTGAGGAGGGTAATTGTAATGGTTGAAGAAATGAATTCAGAGGCTGGTGAAGTAAAAATGTTACAAAAAGGAGATATTGTCAAAGGAAAGGTATCAAAGATTGAAGATAAGCAAGCTTTGATCGACATCGGGTATAAATATGATGGAACGTTGCCGATCGGCGAGATATCAAATATTCACCTCGAGAATGTTAGTGATGCTCTGCAAGTAGGAGACGAATTAGAGCTAAAGGTGCTTCGAATAAATGACCAAGAGGAGAAGTTGGTCTTAACTAAGAAATCTTTAGATAGTGAGAAGGCTTGGAGCGTACTTGAGGAAAAGCTGCAAACCGGCGAGCCCTTTGAAGTTGTTGTTGCTGATGTAGTAAAGGGCGGACTTGTAGTTGATGTCGGCATTAGAGGGTTTATTCCGGCTTCGTTAGTAGAAAAGCACTTTGTTGAGGATTTCTCGGACTACAAAGGGAGAACATTAAGAGTAAAGTTAATTGAGCTGGATAAGGAAAAAAATAAAGCGATATTATCCCAAAAAGCCGTACTTGAACAAGAAGAGGAAGCCAAAAAACAAGAGGCATTAGAGAACATCAAAATTGGTGATGTTAAAGAAGGGGTAGTCCAAAGATTAACAGACTTTGGCGCCTTTGTAGATATTGGTGGTATTGATGGTTTAGTTCATGTTTCTGAGATTGATTGGGAAAGGGTTAATAAGCCTTCAGACGTTTTAAAAGAGGGTGAAAACGTTAAGGTAAAGGTTCTTAGGGTCGATACGAATAATCACCGTGTTAGTCTCAGCATCAAAGAAGTTAAGGAAAGCCCTTGGCAGAAGGCGCAGGGCAAATTCGAAGTAGGTAAAATTTATTCTGGAATTGTTAAGCGTCTGGTAACCTTCGGAGCTTTTGTCGAATTGGTTCCGAGTATCGAGGGATTGGTTCATATCTCCCAAATTTCTCAAGAGCATATTGCTAAGCCGCAAGATGTACTTACCGTTGGTCAAGAGGTAAAGGTCAAGGTTCTTGATGTTGATCTGGCATCTGAGCGGATAAGTTTAAGCATTAAGGAAGCAGAGGAAAAGGCACTAATTGATCAAAAAACTGCTGAATACCGTGATCAGGGACTTAATCTAACACTCGGAGATGTGTTTGGTGATAAATTAAAGAAGTTCAGATAAGAGGTAAATATTATCATTACAGAAGTGAGGAGCTAAAATGAGCAGAGCTTCTAGAAAGCTTGAACATCTGCGGCTAGCATTAAAACTAGAAAAAAATAGTGGGCAGGGTTTTTCTGATGTGCATTTTGTTCATCAAGCTTTGCCTGACAGCTCCTTAGCTAAAGTCTCACTAACAACTTTTTTCGGCGGACTAACTTTAAGTTCGCCGATTATTATTAATGCTCTGACTGGCGGTGCTTTTGCTACACAAAAAATAAATGAACAATTAGCTATTGTTGCTAGAGAAACGGGGTTGGCAATCGCCGTCGGTTCACAAATGGCTGCTGTTAAAAATAAGGAATTAATTAAAACCTTCCAGATTGTTCGGAAAACAAATAAATCCGGATTAGTTTTTGCCAATATTGGCTCTGAGGCCTCTGTGCAAGACGCGCTAGAGGCAATCGAGATGATTGAGGCTGATGCTTTACAGGTTCATTTGAATGTAATTCAGGAGTTGATTATGCCGGAAGGAGAAAGAGATTTTTCAGGTGCTCTAGATCGGCTGGAAACGATAAAAGAGGCGATTAAAATTCCTTTGATTATTAAGGAGGTTGGCTTCGGAATCTCTCAAGAGGTTGCCGGTAAACTGAAAAAACGTGGAATAACCTTAATTGATGTTGGCGGCAAGGGAGGCACTAATTTTGCCAATATTGAAAACAGCCGAAGAACTCGACCGTTGAATTTTTTTGCAGATTGGGGGATTAATACCCCGGAAAGCATCTTAGAGGTAGGATCAGTCGGACAAATGGAGATAATCGCCTCAGGAGGGCTTAGAGACGGCTTAGATATCGCCAAAGCCATCGGTCTGGGGGCGAGCGCTGTTGGTATCGCTGGGAGCGTTCTGGATAGTTTAGTCAGAAATAAAATTCCCGGGACAATTTCCTATCTTGAAGATCTACAGGAGGATTTACGGATAATCATGACGGCACTTGGCGCAGGCGAGCTAAAGGAGCTACCAAAAAAACCAATGGTCATCCTTAATAATCTTTTAGCTTGGTGTTTACAGAGAGGGATTTCTTTA
>JGI25321J50212_10001579_pt1 | contig 18953 bp, 16 predicted proteins | sample AutmiccommuBRH23_FD_50212 | JGI IMG/M metagenome (IMG submission 50212)
AGGTCCGCACCGGAGAGGCGGCCGAAGGAGTCAAACCGTGGCTTTGCCCCCATCAGCGCCAGCGCCTGTGCCATCGGCGCACCGTCGGATTTGATATTGTCCGATCCCCAGAGCACCAAGGCCACCGAGCGTGGCAGGCTCTTGTGCGTCTCGAGCAGGCGGGCGGCCTGCCGCGCGCCATCCCGACAGGCGAATTCAGTGGGCATGCGGAAGGGATCAAAGGCATGGATATTGCGGCCCGTGGGCAGAATATCCGCCGAGCGGATCAGATCGCCCCCCGGCACCGGCGCGGTGAACCGCCCGCCCAGCGCATGCAGCAGGGCGGGGATCTCGGTTTCCTGTTGCAGCATCAGATCAACCCGAGCGTGCGTTTCGGCATCGGTGCTGTCCATGATCGCAAGATAGCCCGCCCGCGCTTCGGCACTCATGGGCCGCCCCAGCACATGCATGCCCTCGGGGATCAACGCCTCTTCGGTCTCCAGCAGTTTCAGCCAGAGCGTATCCGGCTCGCGTCCGCCCATATCGACCACGGTCGCTTGTTCCGCGATCAAGGCGCGGAGTTCCGCACGCTCAGGGGCGTCCCCGGCCATCTCGCGCCAGCGCTTGAGACTGTCCTTGAGTTCCGCCAGACCCTTGTAGAGACCAGAGCTAGCCAGCGGCGGCGTCAGATGCGTGACCGTGACCGCACCGCTGCGCCGCTTGGCAAGGCTCGCTTCCGAGGGGTTGTTGGACGGGTAGAGGTAGACATTGGGCAAATCGCCGATCAGGCGGTCGGGCCAGCAGCCTGCGCCCGGCCCGGCCTGCTTGCCCGGCATGAACTCCAGCGCGCCATGCATCCCGAAATGCAAGAGCACATCGGCGTTAAAGCTGTTTCTGAGCCAGAGATAGAATTGTGCAAAGGCATGGGTCGGGGCAAATCCGCGCTCAAAGAGCAACCGCATCGGATCGCCCTCATAGCCAAAGACCGGCTGCAATCCGACGAACACCTTGCCGAATTGCGCGCCAAGGATAAAGACCCCGCGCCCGTCCGATTGCACCTTGCCGGGGGCCGCCCCCCATTGTGCCTCGATCTCGCGCAGCCACGGCGTATGGCGCACCATATCATCCGCGCCGACATGCGCGGCGATATTGGCCTCCTGGCCATATTGGCGCGCACTGCCTTCCAGCACGGCGCGGCGCAGATCCTCGACCGTTTCGGGCGGAGTCACATCATAGCCCTCTGCGGCCATGGCATGCAGCATGTTATGCAGCGATTGGAACACATCGAGATAGGCCGCCGTGCCCGCAGCCCCCGCATTGGGTGGAAAGCCGAAGAGCACGATGCCAACCCGGCGTGCCGCCACCTTTTGCCGCCGCAGATGCGCGAGCCGTGCCACCCGCCGCGCCAGCACGTCAATCCGCTCATGGCAGGGGGCCATCGCCTTGGCGCCATCCCCTCCGCCGGTGCAGCGATGCGCGCAGCCTTCACAGGCGACATCGCCGTGCCGTCCGGCAAAAACGGTCGGATTGGTCGCCCCGTCAATCTCGGGCAGGGCGACCAGCATCGTGGTCTCGATCGGCCCCAGACCGCCCGCAGACCCGGCCCATTGCGCCAAGGTCTGAAACTCCAGCGGATGGGCGGCCACATAGGGCACGTCAAGGCGGCTCAGCAGATCGACCGCCGCCGCGCTGTCATTATAGGCCGGTCCCCCCACAAGGCTGAACCCGGTCAGCGACAAGAGCGCATCGACGCGTCCCTCAAAATACCGCTCGATCGCCGGGCGTCCATCCAGACCAGAGGCAAAGGCCGGGATCACCCGCAGTCCGCGCGCCTCAAGCGCCCGGATCACCGCGTCNTAATGCGCATGATCGCCCGACAACACATAGCTGCGCATCACCAGCAGGCCGACCGTTCCGGTGGCCCCTGCGGGCACCGGAATGCGCGCGGCATCAATCGTTATCCGCTCCGGCAAATCGGGGTGATACACCCCCACTTCGGGATAATCCTGCGGTGCCGCAACGCGCAATCCGTGCCAGCGGGCCTCGTGGCCATAGCGCGACATGAGGAACCGCAACATTGCCTCGATATTGTCATCCGACGTGCCCAGCCAATATTGCATGACCAGAAACCACGCGCGCAGATCCTGCGCCTTGCCGGGAATGAATTTCAGAATCCGCGGTAGCCGCCGCAGCATCTTCATCTTCTTTTCGCCGGACTCGACCGAAGGCTTGTCCGACCCGCGCAACCGCTTGATCAGTTTGCGCGCCCCGGTTTCGGGGGCGGCCATATCGAGCGTGCCCATGCGTGTCAGCTTGACGATCTGCGCATCGGCGATGATACCGATCATCGCNTCGCAGTGATCCCGCCGCGCTTGCAGGTCGGGCAGGATCGCCTTGAGATGNTCTTCGAGAAAGAGCAGGCTCACAAGGATCAGATCACCNCGCGCCACATCGGCGCGCGCGGTCTGCAACGCNTCGGGGTTTTCGCCCCATTCGGCGGCGGCATGCACGCTCAAGGTGAGACCCGGAAATTCCGCCGCCATCCGTTCTGCCACCCGCGCACAGGCCCCNGCGGCATGGGCATCCAGCGTCACGATCACGACGCGGTAGGGGGCCGCCGGGGCCATGGGGGTCAGGTCATCGCGCATAATATGCCTTTGCCTCATAGAGCGTCTCGATCCCGATCTCGCTCAGTCCCTTTTCCGTCGCGAAAATCTCGGTGTTGCGCCGGGCCTTGCCGCGCACGAAGAACGGGATTTTCTTGAGTTCGCGCTCGGCATCCGCCAGCCAGATCACCACACCGGACGCTGTCTCTTTGGGCACACTGGCCGCAGGGTGAGAGGGGGCTGACCCTGCGTCATTGGCCACATGCTGCCCGCCATGGTGGCTGGCCCCAGCGGCATCGTGGAATTCGAAATCGTCGCGGAACATATGCAAGAGATGCTCTTCCAGACCCATGACCAAGGGATGCACCCAGGTGTCGAACATCACATTGGCGCCCTCGATCCCCATCTGCGGGGAATAGCGAGCCGGAAAATCCTGCACATGCACCGGGGCCGAGATCACGGCGCAGGGGATGCCCAACCGTTTGCCGATCATCCGCTCCATCTGGGTGCCAAGGATCATCTCGGGGGCGACGGCCTCAATCGCGGCCTCAACCTCGAGATAGTCGTCCGTGATCAGCGCCTCGAGCCCATAGGCCTTGGCCAGTGCCCGAATGGGCCGCGCCATTTCGCGGTTGTAACAACCAAGGCCGACCACCTCGAACCCCATCTCGTCACGGGCAATGCGGGCGGCGGCGGCGGCATGGGTGCCATCGCCAAAGATGAACACGCGTTTGCCGGTCAGATAGGTGCTGTCGACGCTGGCCGAATACCAAGGCAGACGTAAACGATCTTCATCCATCGCTTGAGGAACGCCCGCCAGAACACTGACTTCACGAATAAAATCACGCGTAGCGCCAACGCCGAGAGGAACGGTTTTGGTATAGGGCAGACCCAGGTCACGCTCCATCCAGCGACAGGCGCTCTCGCCAGTCTCAGGATACATCAGCACGTTGAAATGCGCCGCCCCCAGCCGTGCGATATCCGAAGGGGCCGCGCCATAGGGGGCCACCACATTCACCGCGATGCCCATATCGGCCAGCATGCCGGTCAGTTCGGTGATGTCGTCCCGATGCCGGAACCCGAGGGCGGTCGGCCCGATCAGGTTGCAGCTGACCTGCGCAGTTTTCTCGATCGGCTTTGCCAGTGTGCGGGTGATCTGAAAGAAGGTTTCATCCGCGCCGAAATTTTCCTTGCGCTGATAGCTGGGCAAATCGAGCGCTATGACCGGCACCGGCAGGCCCATCATCTCGGCCATGCCGCCGGGGTCGTCCTGGATCAGTTCCGCAGTGCAGGAGGCACCGACAATCATCGCCTCGGGCTTGAACCGGTCATAGGCGGCCTGACACGCGGTCTTGAAAAGATTGGCGGTATCGGCCCCAAGGTCGCGCGCCTGAAAGGTGGTGTAGGTCACGGGCGGGCGGTGGTTGCGCCGCTCGATCATGGTGAACAGCAGATCGGCATAGGTATCGCCCTGCGGTGCGTGCAGCACGTAATGCAGCCCCTTCATGCAGGTGGCGACGCGCATCGCGCCAACATGCGGCGGGCCTTCATAGGTCCAGAGGGTCAGCTTCATTGTGCCGCCCCCAGTTTAAGGGCCGCGCGGCGTCGCATCGGGCGCGAGAACAGCCCCGCCAGATCGCCCGCCTGCTCGTAGAAATGCACCGGGGTGAATACCAGTTCGATCGCCCATTTTGTCGTCAGCCCCTCAGCCTCCAGCGGGTTGGCTAGGCCCAGACCGCAGACGGTCAGATCGGGCGTAGCTGCGCGGCAACGGTCCAGTTGCCGCTCGACATCCTGCCCTTCGGTCAGGTGCGGGCCTGCCTCGAGCAGGTCGAGATCGGGCCCAAGGATCGTCTTGTGCAGGAACGGCGTGCCCACCTCGATGGCGCGCATGCCACATTCGCGGGTCAGGAACCGGGCCAGCGGGATCTCCAATTGGCTGTCGGGGAAGAAAAAGATCGACTTGCCGCTCAGGCTCTCGGCGGCTTGGGCGACGGCGCGGGTGGCGCGGGCGCGCGGCGCGGCGGTGACGCGCTCGAACGTGGCGTCGTCAACGCCAAACTCATCGGCCACGGCGCGCAACCAGCCGGTCGTGCCTTGCGCGCCAAAGGGGAAGGGGGCCGGGATATGCCGTGCGCCGCGCCGCTCCAGCGCTGCCAGCGTATCGCCAAGGAAGGGCTGCAAGAGCGCAAAGACGGTATTCGGTCCAACGGCCACCGGATCATCGGCACGGCGCGCGGGCAGAATGGTCACATCCGTGATCCCCATCTGCGCCAACAGGTCGCGCGCCTGATCCTCGACCACATCGGGCAACGCGCCGACCAGCATCAACTGGCGTGCGTCAGTCTCGGGCAGACCCGGAACCATTGAGGCCAGACAGGCATCCTCGCCTTGGGTAAAGGTTGTCTCGATACCCGACCCGGAATAATTCAGCACCCGCACATGCGGGGCGTGCTGTACGCTCAGCTTCTCGGCGGCGCGCGCGAGATCAAGCTTGATGACCTCCGACGGGCAAGACCCCACAAGGAAGAGCTGCCGGATATCGGGGCGACGCGCGATCAGGCGGCCAACTTCGCGCTCCAACTCGGCCTGAGCATCCGCCAGCCCCGCCAGATCGGTCTCTTCCAGAATGGCGGTGCCAAAGCGTGGCTCTGCAAAGATCATCACGCCAGCGGCGGATTGCAGCAGATGCGCGCAGGTCCGCGAGCCGACCACAAGAAAGAAGGCATCCTGCATCTTGCGATGCAGCCAGATGATGCCGGTCAGTCCGCAAAACACCTCATGCTGACCGCGCTCGCGCAGGACCGGGGCGTCGCGGCATCCAGTGCTGGGGGGTGTGTCGAAACTCATGCCGCTTCCCCCGCCTGAAGGCGCGCCATGCGCAGCTTCCACAGGAATTGTCCGGCGTTGATGACATAGGCCGCATAGGCCGCCAGCGCGAGGCCCATCAGGCCCTGCGGTGACAGGGCGTGGGTCCAAAGCGCCCAGAGATAGGCGGTGTGCAGGGCGATGACGCCAAAGCTGAAAACATCTTCCCAAAAGAACGCAGGTGCAAAGAGGTATTGACCGAACACGACCTTTTCCCAGATCGCGCCCGTCACCATGATGAGATAGAGCACGCCGGTTTTTACAACGATCGACCAGGTNGCGGCCNCAAATCCGTCGCCGGTGGCAAGATAGCGCAGCACCAGACCCAGAGAGACCANAAAGACCAGAAACTGCACCGGTGCCAGAATGCCCTGCACAAGCGTCCAGACCGTAGCATCGCGGCGCATCCGCTCTGCGGCGGTGTACAGCGTCCCGGTCGCTTGTTGATGATGCGCCTGTCGCGCCATATCCCCTCCGGTCCTGTCTGGTCACTTCTCCTTGATGCTACGATTTGAAGTCCAAATGTGTCAATTATAATTTACACTTTAATCGGCCGCGCATCTGTCATTCTCGCTGGACGCNTCTGATCCCGATGGGCCATTCAGGGCAAAATTTAAGCAATAAANTACGCCTTACGCCTTGTTCACAAGGAATATGAGGAGATAACAGGTAGATGTACGATTTCTAAGAGCGATCTGTCAGGATAATTTGACATTTGACCTTTGCAGACGCACACTAAATCAGACGGAGCAGAAAACGCGCCGCCCTTTTGTTCCATGTGCGATTCGCAANATAGCGGCACGCAGAGGATCGTGGGACAGCAGGGTCGCCTGGGAGGGCAACGCATGAGAGAACCCGACGATAGCGGGTCTGGTCCGCAAGCATCTGGAATTAGGTTTCTCGTCGAATCCGCGTTGCGCAAGGTGGCGCTCGACAAACAGGGCGGGGAAATTCCCAAGAGCCGGGGCGAGTGGATTGCCAGACTCTGTGCCGCGCTGACAGATGAATCCGAGGCCGCACATCAGCGCGTGGTCGCGGCGATGGTGGCCAATGGCATCCCATCGCATGAGATATATCACAGTTACGTGCCGGACGCGGCGCGCTTTCTCGGTGAAATGTGGGTGCAGGACAAGGCCAGCTTTGTCGATGTCACCGTGGGGGCGGCGCGCCTTCAGGCGCTGTTTCGGTCGCGCGACGCGGCGGATCTCGGCGGCTGGATGGATCGCAGCATTCCCCTGGGCCAATCGGTCCTGATGATCGTGCCGACGTTCGAGGACCACTCCATCGGCGCATTTGTCGCAGCGGATCAATTCCGGCGGCATGGCATCTGGGTTCACATGGCCATCGGGCTTGAGAATCAAGAGTTGCAGCACCTTCTCGGTTCGGGCCGATTTGCAATGGCGGGCATTACCGCAGGAAGCGCGAAAACGCTTGAACGATTGACAGAATTAATAGATTACCTACGTTCTAATCTGGAATACTGTCCGCCAATCGTCATTGGGGGGCGTCTTGTAGATAAGCCGAGAGAAGTGGAAAAGAGGACCGGAGCGGATTTTGCAGTACGGACAGCACGGGAAGCGATTGAGCTGTGCGGTCTTGCATCCGTTGTTGATCCGTTATCAATCGACGCCAATGCGTAATCCGCGCGCCTCGCGCGCGAGAGTTGGGATGACAGCGTGACGAAGCAGAACAGGACGACTGAGCGGCCTTACACGGGTGGATTGCCCGGGTCGTCAAGCGTCGATCGCCTGATCGAACAAGCCTCTGACATCGCCGTCATGGTCGATGACAGGACGGTTGTCACTGCCATATCTGTCAGCCCTGATTTGCCCGAGCTGGGCAGCCTTGAACATTGGATCGGGCGGGACTTCCGCAATTTCCTGACCTCGGAGAGTCGGATCAAATTCGACGCCCGCATCGCTGATATGCGCGGTGACCCCGACAGCTTGCCTCGCCCCATCGAACTCAATCACCGCGACAATGCCAATTGGGAATTTCCGGTGCGCTACACACTCCACCGCGAACCCGAGAGCGGTGGCGTTCTGCTGTTGGGCCGGGATATGCAGCCCTTGGCCGAAATCCAGCAGCGGCTTGTGCGCGAACAGATGGCTCGCGAACGCGAGCTTGAGAAGTTCCGCGGCATAGAGACCTGTTACCGTGTCGTGCTCGAAGCCTCCGAGACTCCGCTTGTGCTGATCGACCCCGATCAGGGTCGCATCCGCGATATCAATTCCGCCGCGGCGCTTCTGCTGGGCTCCAAGCGCGACGTGCTGAACGGCAATGCCTTTGCGCAGGCCTTTGAAGGGCAGCGACGTGGCTCGTTCATGGACCAGCTGCGTGCCGCCGCCGCCTCGGATGAAATCACCGGGATCGAGGCCGTGGCCCGACGCAATGGTCGCCTGCTCCAGCTGACCCCTGATCTCTTTCGCGCCTCGGGCGAAGTTCTCATGCTCTGCCGCATGNCCCCCATCGAGGATGAAGAGGCGGCGCGCCCCGAATCCACGCAATCGCTGACGGCGCTCTTCGAGGCGGCCAGCGACGCCATCGTTCTGCTCGATTCCAACGGTCTCATTCGTGATGCCAACGAAGGATTTCTGGTGCTGTCGGATGCGGCGCAATTGCGCGACGTGCAGGGCCGGTCCATGGCGGATTTCCTGTCGCGCGGCAGCGTCGATCTCAAACTCATTCTCGACAATACCCGCAAGACGGGGCGTATGCGCAACTATGGCGCGCATNTCCAGAGCATCGTCGGCAGCCGTGCCTCGGTTGACATCTCGGCGGCACGTCTGCGCGGGCGCAATGTCGATCTGGGCGTCGGGCTGATCATCCGCGATACGACGCCGCGCGACATGCCAACTGTCGAAGAGGCCTCTGCTGTGGTCAGCGAAGAGGCGATGCGCAATGTCATGGACCTTGTAGGCACCGCCTCGCTCAAGGAATTGGTTTCGGCCACCTCGGATGTGGTCGAGAAGATGTGCATTGAAACCGCCGTGCGTCTGACCAACAACAACCGCGTGGCCGCTGCGGAAATGCTGGGGCTCTCNCGTCAGAGCCTTTATGTAAAGCTCCGCAANTTNGGTCTGATCAACNCGCAGGACGAAGATTAAGCCGCGTTGTGNTCGCTTGGCCCGAGAAACTGCTTCCCTCANAGGTGAATGTATAGTTTAATTGACACTATGAGTGTCACAGAGTCTTTACACATTGCGCGCCGCCTGCCAGAGCCTCGGGCTCTGCTCACCCTGATCAAGCCGATCACATGGTTTCCGCCCATCTGGGCCTACCTCTGCGGGGTGATATCCTCGGGCGTATCCCCCCTGAGCAATTGGGGGCTGGTGGTGCTTGGCATGGTGCTGGCGGGGCCAGTGGTCTGCGGCATGAGTCAGGCCGCGAATGACTGGTGTGACCGCCATGTCGACGCGATCAACGAACCGCATCGCCCAATCCCATCAGGTCGCGTGCCGGGTCGCTGGGGTCTCTGGGTGGCGCTCGCCATGTCGGTCTTGGCGCTGATCATGGGGGCATTTCTTGGCCCTTGGGGCTTTGGCGCAACCGTGTTCGGAGTGCTCGCCGCCTGGGCCTATTCGGCAGAGCCGGTGCGCCTCAAGCGATCGGGTATCTGGGGGCCGGGCCTTGTTGGGCTGTGCTATGAGGGCCTGCCATGGTTCACGGGCGCGGCTGTCCTGGCCGCTGGCGCGCCGAGCGCGCCGGTCATCCTGATTGCCACCCTCTATGCCATCGGCGCGCATGGCATCATGACCCTCAACGATTTCAAGGCATTGGAGGGTGACCGCCAGACCGGCGTCAATTCCTTGCCGGTCACGCTCGGACCAGAGCGCGCGGCGCGCGTCGCCTGCATCGTCATGGCGCTGCCACAACTGGCCGTGATCGGCCTGCTGCTTGCATGGGACCGCCCGTGGCATGCCGCCGCAATCGGCATACTTGTCCTTGGCCAATTCTGGGCGATGCGTATTCTGCTCTCTGATCCCAAGGGCCGCGCCCCTTGGTATAACGGCACGGGCGTGACCGCATATGTCACGGGCATGATGATCGCCGCCTTTGCCGTCCGCATCGTCGGAGGGGCAGGATGACACTGAACTGGCTTCAAATCTTTCGCATGGGTCTGGTGCAGATGTGCCTTGGCGCGGTCGTGGTGCTGACCACCTCGACGCTCAACCGCCTGATGGTGGTGGAATTGGCGCTGCCCGCCGTTCTGCCCGGCCTCTTGGTGGCGCTGCATTACGGGATTCAGATCACACGGCCCAATTGGGGCTATCTCTCCGACACCAGCGGTCATCGCACCCGCTGGATCATTGGCGGCATGGCGGTGCTGGCCTCGGGCGGCTATCTTGCGGCCTTTGGCGTCGTGGTGATGGAGTCGCATTTCGCGCTTGGCCTCGCCCTCTCAATCCTTGCCTATGCGCTGATCGGGGTGGGGGTCGGGGCCTCTGGCACCTCGCTTCTGGCGCTCTTGGCCACGGCCACGGCCCCACGTCGCCGGGCGGCAGCGGCCACGATCACCTGGCTCATGATGATCGGCGGCATCGCGGTGACCGCGACCGTTGTTGGCGGGTTTCTGGACCCCTACAGCCCTGCGTTGCTGCTCGAAATCGTCGGCGTCGTCGCGGTCGGCGCGGTCGTGCTGACAGCACTGGCCATCCACGGCATTGAGGCGCGTGTCGGCGTTCAGCCCGCCCGCGCCGATGCCCCCCTGCGCTTTCGCGAGGGGCTGGCCGAGATCTGGGGTGAGCGCGAGGCGCGGCATTTCACGATCTTTGTTTTTCTGTCGATGACTGCCTATTTCATGCAGGAACTTATCCTTGAACCCTATGCCGGTCTCGTCTTCAGCTTCACGCCCGGCCAATCCACCCAACTCTCTGGCGCGCAGAATGGCGGCGTCTTTCTCGGCATGCTGACCGTCGGGGTGGCGGCCACGGGCCTGCGCCTTGGCTCGATCCGGCATTGGGTTGTGGCGGGCTGTTTGGGATCGGCTTCGGCGCTTGCAGCGATTGCGCTGCTCGGGGCCTCGGGCGCGGCGGCGGCACTCGTCCCGATCGTCGTCGTGCTCGGGTTCTTCAACGGAATGTTCGCGGTGGGCGCGATTGGCGCGATGATGGCTCTGGCAGGGCAGGGGCGCGAGGCCCGCGAAGGCACACGCATGGGCCTCTGGGGGGCGGCACAGGCAATGGCCGCAGGCTTTGGCGGTCTCTCTGGCGCCGCTCTCGTCGATATCATGCGGGCGCTCTCGAATACGGATGCAACAGCCTTTGGCGCGGTCTTTCTCTTTGAAGCCGGCCTTTTCGTGCTCTCGGCGCTGCTCGCGCTCAGGGTGATTGATCACGGTCGCGACCGGGGCGCGACACTTGTTCCGGGGGAATGACCATGTTTGATGTCGTCGTAATCGGGGGCGGGCCATCAGGGGCAACAGCAGCCGAGGATCTGGCCCGCTCGGGGCATAAGGTGGCGCTCTTGGATCGCGCCGGACGGATCAAGCCCTGCGGCGGCGCAATTCCCCCGCGCCTCATTGCCGATTTCCACCTGCCCGACGATCAGATCGTCGCCAAGATCACCACCGCTCGCATGATCTCGCCCACCGGGCGGCATGTCGATATTCCCATCGAGAACGGCTTTGTCGGCATGGTGGATCGCGAAGCGTTCGACGAGTTTCTGCGCGTCCGCGCCGCACAGGCCGGGGCAATCCGCGCCACTGGCACCTATCTGCGCATTGACCGCACAGGCGCCACCCCTGCCGTGATTTACCGTGACAAGTCCACAGGCGAAGACCGCTCATTGCCCACCCGCCTGATTATCGGCGCGGATGGTGCGCGCTCCAACGTGGCCCGTGCCGAGGTGCCGGGCGGCGACAAGATCCCCTATGTCATTGCCTATCACGAGATCATCGAGGCCCCGGCCGCGACCGCCACCTATGACCCAAAACGCTGTGATGTGATCTATGACGGGGCGATTTCGCCGGATTTCTACGGCTGGGTCTTCCCGCATGGCAAATCCGCCAGCGTCGGCATGGGCTCAATGGTCAAGGGCGTGGATCTCAAACAGGCCACCGCCGATCTGCGTGCGGCCTCCGGCCTGACCGATTGCCCGACCNTCCGCCGCGAGGGTGCACCGATTCCCCTCAAACCGATGGACTGNTGGGACAATGGCCGTGACGTNGTGTTGGCAGGCGACGCCGCGGGTGTCGTCGCTCCGTCCTCGGGCGAGGGCATCTACTACGCCATGGTGGGTGGCCGGGTTGCCGCGACAGCCGCCAGCGCCTGCCTCGCCTCCGGTCGCACACGCGATCTCAAATTGGCCCGTCAACTCTTCATGCGCGACCATAAAACCGTATTCCGGGTTCTGGCCTCGATGCAGAATGCCTATTATAAGTCTGACGAGCGNCGCGAGCGGTTTGTCTCGCTCTGCCATGACGTCGACGTGCAGCGGCTGACATTCGAGGCCTATATGAACAAGAAACTGGTGCGGGCGCGACCGATGGCGCATCTCAAGATCGGGTTGAAGAACCTCGCCCATCTGACGCGGCTGGTCTCCGCCACCCGCGTATGACCGCGCTCATCCCCACATGGATCGGCGGCGATCTTGTTGCTGTCGATAAGCTCGAGGCGCATCAACGCGGCTTGCGGCACAAGGCGGTGTCGGTCTTTGTCATGGCGGGCGAGGATCTATTGATCCAGCGTCGCGCCTTGGAAAAATATCATACCCCCGGCCTCTGGGCCAACACCTGTTGCACGCATCCGCATTGGGGCGAAGACCCGCTCGCCTGCGCGCATCGCAGGCTGTCCGAGGAATTGGGCATCACCGGCCTTACCCTAACCCACCGTGATCAGGTNGAGTACCGCGCCGATGTCGGCGGCGGGCTGACCGAGCATGAGGTCGTGGATATGTTCATGTGTCGCCTGCCTGCGCGCTGCGCCCTGTCGCCGCATCCCGAAGAGGTGATGGACACCCGCTGGATTTCGCTCAACGCGCTCTATGCCGCGATCCGCATGCATCCCACCCGCTATACGCCGTGGTTGCGCATTTACATGGCCGAGCACGCAGCGCAAATCTTCGCCTGACATCGCCGCTTCAGATCTGCCCCATCAGCGCCAGCCCACCATAGAGCGTCACGGCACCCAGAAGAATCGCCACGATCACATTGCGCAGCACATAGCCCGCAATCAACGTCACCGCCGCCGCCGCCATGCGCGGCGCATCCAGCGTGCCGCCCGTGGCTGCTGGCCAGACCACCAAAGGNGCCACCAATCCGGGCAGAACCGCGACCGCCGTATAGCGCAGATGCCGCAACAGCCACGCGGGCAGGGGCCGGTCNCCGATCAGCCCGGTAAACACAAACCGCAGCCCAAAACTACCGAGNCCGAGCANCACAATCACGATCCAGAGGCTTGTCTTGTCGATCATGGCAAACGCGCCTCCTTGCGCCGCTCAAGCAACAGCTCGACCTGCGCGCCAGTCATCATGCCCGCAAGGCCCGCGACCAGCAGCCCGAGGTTATAGGGCAGGAAGGCAAAGATNAGCGCCAAGGTCACAGACACAAACGCCGCCGCCAGATGCGCCGGCGTGCGCAGCATCGGCGCAATCATCGCAAGAAANGTGATCGGCAGCGCAAAATCGAGCGCCAACCCCTCGGGAATCGAGGTGCCCACCAGCGCCCCCACCAGCGTAAAGATATACCAGAGCGGACAGATCGGCGTGACCACCCCAAAGAAATACCCCAACCGCTGCGGCACCGTCCAATCGGGGTTCTGCTCGAATTTCACAATCGCACAGGCATAGCTCTGATCCACCGTGAAATAGGCGGCCAGTGCCCGCTGTCCCAAACTCGCCCCGCCGATATAGGGCGTGAGCGAGGCCGAATACATCGCCATCCGCAGATTGACCGCCAAGGCTGAAATAAGCGCAATCGCCGTAGGCGCGCCATCGCTGAGCAGTTGCAGCGCCGTGAATTGCGCCGCCCCGGCGATCACCAGAACCGAAAAGCTGAGCGTTTCAAACACGTTCAGCCCGGCTTCTGTCGCCACCACGCCAAAGAGCAGCGAAAACGGGACAATCACCAGAATGAAGGGCGCGCCGTCGCGCACGCCTTGCCAATAGGTCGAATTGGTGGTTTGCCTATGCACCGCTTGCCCCTAAGTTGCCCCCGTGCTCTGACACCGCCTACCCAATGCCAGAAGGAGATGCAATTGGCCACCACCGACGACCTCCTGTCTTATCTCATCGCGCCCGATCCCGCAGCCCCCCGTCTGACCCGTTCGGTCGAGGGCATGGACCATGACGGCAATCGCACGCAAATCTCGGTGGTCGAGGAACGCCCGCTCACGATTTTCCTCAACGCGCAGGAAATCGTGACCGCCATGACGATTGGCGATTATCCCGAATATCTGGCGCTTGGCTTCCTGCGCAATCAGGGCATGCTCGGACCGCAAGAAACGGTCTTAGGCGTGGACTATGACGAAGAGTTGGAAACTGTGGTCGTGCGCACCGATGGCCAGACCAACTATGAGGAAAAGCTCAAGAAGAAGACCCGCACCAGCGGCTGCGCCGTGGGCACTGTCTTTGGCGATATGATGGAGGGGCTCGAGGGCGTGACCCTGCCTGCCGTGACAGTCAAGACCTCCGATCTCTACGCGCTGGCCAGCGTGATCAACCGCACCCCCTCGCTTTACCTGGAGGCGGGGGCGATTCACGGCACCGTGCTCTGTCAGGGCAACCGCCCGCTGGTCTATATGGAGGATGTGGGCCGCCACAACGCTGTGGACAAGATCGCGGGCTGGATGCTGAGCGAGGGCGTCGAGGCGGGCGATAAACTCCTCTACACCACCGGGCGTCTGACCTCGGAAATGGTAATCAAGACCGCGATGATGGGGATTCCGGTGCTCGCCTCGCGCTCCGGTTTTACCGCTTGGGGGGTCGAGATTGCGCGCCAAGTGGGATTGACGCTGATAGGCCGGATGCGCGGCAAACGCTTTGTCTGCCTTTCCGGTGATGACCGCCTCCTGCGCGATGCAGACCCCGACAGCGTAGGGGATGAGGACAAGAAACACCGCCGCAAAGGGGCAGACGTATGAGCCGTCCCCTCGGGGTCATACTTGCGGGCGGTCAGGCCACGCGCATGGGGGGCGGCGACAAGGGGCTTTTGCCGCTTGATGAGCGCCCGATCCTTGCGCACGTGATCAACCGTCTGGCCTCGCAGGTGGGGACGATGGCGCTCAACGCCAATGGCGAGCCCGCCCGCTTTGAGGCCTTCGGCCTGCCGGTTCTGCCCGATCCCATCCCCGGTTTCGCCGGGCCGCTGGTGGGCGTGCTCGCCGGGCTTGACTGGGCGGCGGGGCAGGGGGCCGACATAATCGTCACCGTCGCAGCCGACACGCCGTTTTTCCCGACCGATCTGGTCGCGCATCTGACACAGACGGCAGAGGGCATGACCCACCCCCTCGTCCTTGCCGCCACTCCGCGCGGCGATACGGACACCAAATCCATGAGCGGCAGCGGCCTCATCCGACATCCCACCTTCGGCCTCTGGCCCACGGCGCTACGCCACGACCTGCGCGCGGCGCTCTTGGACGGGCTGCGCAAAGTGGTGATCTGGACCGACAAACACCACGGGCGCGAGGCGGTGTTCGACGACGCCCTTGATCCCTTTTTCAACGTCAACACGCCCGAAGATCTCGACGTGGCACGCAGGAGAGCAGCAGCATGAGGATATACGGCGTCACCGGCTGGAAGAACGCTGGCAAAACCGGGCTGATGGAGCGGCTTGTGGCCGAGATCACCGGGCGCGGCTATACTGTCTCGACCGTGAAACACGCGCATCACAGCTTTGACGTGGACCAACCCGGCAAAGACAGCCATCGCCACCGCGTCGCAGGCGCAACCGAGGTCCTCTTGGCTTCGCGCAACCGCTTTGCCCTGATGCATGAACTGCGCGAGGCTGAGGAACCCAGCCTCGAAACCCTCCTGCAGAAACTCGCCCCGGTCGATCTGGTTCTGGTCGAGGGCTACAAGCGTGACCGCCACCCCAAGGTCGAGGCGTTTCGGGCCGAGACCGGCAATCCGTTGATTGCCACCGATGATCCCACCATCCGCGCGGTGGCCAGCGATACAGCACTTGAAATCGACCGTCCGCTCTTTGACCTCAACGACACCAAGGCGATTGCCGATTTCATTCTGGCCGAGGTGGGATTGTGACCCCGTTCGACACCTTTGCGATGCTGGATTGGTCGGGGGCCAAGGATACCGGCCCGCGCCCGTGTCGGGATGCGATCTGGCTCGGGGTCACGCGCCACGGGACGGAGGAGCCTCCCCTCTATCTGCGCAACCGGGCAGAGGCCGAAGCGGCGCTTGTGGTCCTGATCAAGGCAGAGCTTGCAGCGGGGCGCAGACTGCTCATCGGGGTGGATTTTCCTTTTGGATTTCCGGCGGGATTTGCACAGGGTCTGACCGGGTGCGACAATCCCTTTGCGGTCTGGGATTGGCTGGAAACGGTGATCGAGGACGCGCCGGACGGCAATAACCGCTTTGACGTGGCGGCCGAGATCAACGGCCGCTTTCCCGGCGTGGGACCGTTCTGGTTCAACGGACTGAAGCGCGAGATTGAGGGCTTGCCGCGCAAGGATACGCGCGCGGGTCATGGCATGGACGAGCGGCGCGCCGCAGAGGCGCGGGCGCCGGGGGCCTTCACCTGCTGGCAGATGGGCGGCGCGGGGGCTGTGGGCGGGCAGATGCTGACCGGGCTGCCGGTGCTCAATCGGTTGCGGCGCAGGTTCTACGGGCAGGTGTCCGTCTGGCCGTTCGAGGTGCTGGACAAGCCCGTGGCGCTGGTCGAAATCTGGCCGGGGCTGATCAATGCCGCCGTCAAACGCGCCGAGGCGCAGGGAGGCATCCGCGACGCGCATCAGGTGCGGCTCTTGGCGCGCGCGCTGGCCCGCGTGCCGCAGGACCGGCTGTCCGAGATGCTGGCGGTAGATGCCCCCGAGGAGGGCTGGATTCTGGGGTTGGGATATNAGGCAGAGTTGATCGCCGCCGCCGATGACCCGCTCAGACCGCCGCCCCTACGCAACGATTGCTTTGCGCTGCCCGCTGGCGTGGACTGGACGCCTGTGGACGATGCACTCGCCCTCTTGCGCGACCGGCTGCGTCCCGTGGTGGGCCAGACCCGCGCGCCGTTGGCGCAGGCGCTTGGCCGCGTTCTGGCAGCACCCGTCACGGCCCCCCGCGCCAATCCGCCCGAGGCGAACACCGCCGTGGACGGCTACGGCTTTGCCCACGCCAGCCTGACCACCGGCGATCAGATCCTGTCGCTGGTCGAGGGCCGCGCCGCCGCCGGTGTGCCCTATCCGGGCACAGTGCCCTCCGGTCACGCGGTCCGCGTGCTGACGGGCGCTGCCCTGCCTGCGGGCGTCGATACCGTGATCCTGCAAGAGGATGTGACCTTGGGCGAGGACCGCATCGCCTTTCGCGCCGGCCTCAAACCCGGCGCAAACACCCGCCGCGCGGGCGAGGATGTGGCGGCAGGCGCGCCGGTGCTCGCGCCGGGCCGTGTGATCACTTCTGCCGATCTGGCGCTCTGCGCCGCCGTCGGGCTCTCTGACCTGCCCATCCACGATCAGTTGCGCGTCGCGGTCATCTCGACCGGCGATGAGTTGGTCGAGCCGGGCAGCCCCGCCCGCGAGGGGCAGATCTATGACGCCAACCGGCCCATGCTCTTGGGTCTCTTGCAGCAGATGGGCTATGCACCGCTTGATCTCGGGCGTATCGCCGATGACCGCGCCGCACTCCGCGCGGCGCTTGATCGTGCTGCCCAGAATGCCGATGCGATCCTCACCTCCGGCGGGGCCTCGGCGGGGGATGAAGATCACGTCTCGGCCTTGCTGAATGAGGCGGGCGCGATGGCGCAGTGGCGTATCGCGCTCAAACCGGGCCGCCCGCTGGCGCTGGGTCTCTGGCGCGGCGTGCCGGTCTTTGGCCTGCCGGGAAATCCGGTCGCGGCCCTCGTCTGCGCGCTCATCTTCGCGCGCCCCGCATTACGGCTTCTGTCTGGCGCAGGGTGGTCCGTGCCCCAAGGCTTTGATGTGCCCGCAGCCTTTGCCAAATCCAAGAAACCCGGCCGCCGCGAATATCTACGCGCCCGCATCCGTGATGGGCGCGCCGAGGTCTTTGCCTCCGAGGGCTCTGGCCGCATCAGTGGCCTGAGCTGGGCCGAAGGATTGGTGGAACTGCCCGACGGTGCGGCCACTATTCAGCCCGGCGACCTGGTCCGCTATATCCCTTATACGAGCTTTCTCAGCGCCTGACCGGCGTCACGCCACCCCGGCGCGGAGCGCATCATGGATATGCACAAGCCCACAAAGCTGCCCGGACTCGTCCACGGCAAACAATGCGCTGATCTTGTTGGTGTTCATCACCCCCAAAGCCTCTGACAAGAGAGCATCGGGCAAAATGCTGCGGGGGTTTCGCGTGGCGACCTCTCCGGCCGTGCGCGCCATCAGGTCCGACAGGTTCCGGCGCAAGTCACCATCGGTGATCACCGCCAAGAGCCGACCATCCTCGACCACCGCCGCCACACCAAAGCCCTTGGCGGTCATTTCCAGCAATGTCTCCCCCATCGGTGTTGTCTCGCGCACGACCGGCAAGGCATCGCCGCGATGCATCACCGACGACACCCGCAATAGCTGCGCACCCAGGGTGCCACCGGGATGAAACGCCAGAAAATTCTCGCGCTCGAACCCGCGCAACCGCATCATCGCCACCGCCAGCGCATCCCCCAGGGCGAGCGTGCAGGTCGTGCTCGTGGTGGGGGCCATGCCAATGGCACAGGCTTCGGGCGCGTTCGGCAGGGTGAGCAGGAAATCCGCCTGCTGCCCCAAGGTGCTCTCAGCCTTCTTGGTAATGGCAATCAAGGGAATCGCGAACCGGCGGCAATGCGCGATGATATCGGCCAACTCGCGGGTCTCGCCGGAATTGGACATCAGGATCACCGCATCCTCGCGGGTGATCATACCCAAATCGCCGTGGCTGGCCTCGCCGGGGTGAACATATTGCGCCGGCGTGCCGGTGCTGGCCATGGTGGCGGCGATCTTGGCGGCGATATGACCGGACTTTCCCATGCCCGAGACGATCACCCGCCCCCGCACCTCCAACAGCCGCGCCACAACCGCGTCAAAGTCACTGGGCAGGGCTGCCCCCATCGCGGTCAGGGCCTCGGCCTCGATTCGGATGACGTCGCGGGCAATCTCACTCGGGGTCTCGCTGTGAGCCTCGGTATGGGTCTTGGCGGTAGACATGGGCGCAGCCCTCCTTTTGCGCCAACTGTTAGCGTGTCATGCGTCCGGGGCCAAGCGGAGGATGCTGATTTGCGGCAAAATGAACCCTGCGAAACTGTGCCATTCACCCTGCTGAAAATACTCCGGGGGGTCCGGGGGACAGCGTCCCCCGGCGCGTGCGATTTTGTGGCTGGNAAGCGTCTGCGCGCCGCCCTATCGTCGCGCC
>JGI25321J50212_10001597_pt1 | contig 18766 bp, 18 predicted proteins | sample AutmiccommuBRH23_FD_50212 | JGI IMG/M metagenome (IMG submission 50212)
CTNGCTGCTGATTTCAATAAAATAGCGTGCAGTGGCTTCTATCCCGAAGGTGTTATAGGGTTTCAGGGATATGTTTTGCCTGATTTCCACTAGCCCCTGTAAGTTTTCAAAGCCACTTCCAAAACCCGGACCGCCATTTTCAACCGCTCTTTTTCGAGCACATAGGCTATCCGGACCTCATTCCTGCCCAGCCCTTCCGTCGCGTAAAAACCAGCTGCCGGCGCAACCATCACGGTACATCCTTCGTAAGAAAATTCTTCAAGCAACCAACGCGCAAAGGTATCGGCATCTTCCACGGGTAATGCGGCAATGCAATAAAAAGCTCCTTTCGGACGGGCAACCCTTACGCCTTCTATCCGGCCTAGGGCATCTATGAGCAGGTTCCTCCGCTCCGAATATTCTTTGATAACCGCAGTGAAGTAGCTTTTAGGCGTTTCCAGTGCAGCCTCGCTGGCAATCAGCGCAAAGGTTGGGGGCGACAGCCTTGCCTGGGCAAACTTGATCACCGTACGGATAACATCCCTGTTCCTGGAAACGAGGCAGCCTATCCGGGCGCCGCACATGCTATACCTTTTTGATACCGAATCGACCATGATAGCATGGTTCTCCATTCCTTCCAGTTGCAGGATGGAATAATGCTGCTGCCCGTCATAGGTGAACTCCCTGTATACCTCGTCGGCCACAAGGAAGAGGTTATGTTTCTTAACCAGTTCGGCCAGCCTCTGGATTTCCTCCCTGCTGTACAGGTATCCTGTGGGATTACCCGGGTTGCAGATCAGGATGGCACGGGTCCTGGGGCTTATACTTTTTTCGAAGGCTTCGATGGGGGGAAGGGCAAAATTGGTATCTATTCCTGATGCCACGGGGACCACCCTGATGCCATTTGCCGTGGCGAACCCGTTGTAATTGGCATAAAAAGGTTCGGGGATGATAATTTCATCCCCCGGGTCGGCTATACTGCCCATGGAAAAGGAAAGTGCTTCGGATCCGCCCGTCGTTACCACGATATCCGCGGCACTGATGTCTATGCCATATGTTTTGTAATAAGCCGCTAATTTTGCCCGGTAAGTATCCGATCCTTCGGTGCGGCTATATTCCAGGACCTCTATGGTATTGTTTTTAACCGCATCCAGGGCCTGGCGCGGGGTCTTTATGTCGGGCTGGCCTATATTGAGATGGATAACATCCACACCTCTTTTCCTGGCATCTTCCGCAAAAGGCACCAGTTTTCTTATAGGGGATTCCGGCATAGCCTGCCCCTTCCGGGAAATGGATGGCATAATGTAAATTTTCAGCAAAAATGGGAAATCCATTCGGACAAAACAACTACCTGTCTATTAATAAAATCCTTAAATATTATGTTAATTAACTAAAGGCAGCATGATTTTTTTTGCTACATTTAATTAGTAAAAGCTTAATTGTTAGAAGGTTGCGATCCTTGTTGAAATATATTGTGCTATTCATCCTTTGCTTTCCGGTAACCGGAAACACACAAACTTTTCAATTAGCTGCCGGGAAAGAGTCGGAACGAATGCGCTTCGAACTGATCAATAACCTGATAGTTATCCCCCTTGAAGTTAACGGCGCAAAACTCTCCTTCATCCTCGATTCAGGAGTCAGCAAACCTATTTTGTTCAACCTTTCGGGCCAGGATTCCATTCAATTGAAAAATGTAAAAGAAATCACTATCCGTGGCCTGGGGGAAGGGGAACCCATTAAAGCGCTCAGTTCAGAAGGTAATTCCTTCCGCCTGAAAGGTGTTGTTAACAAACAACAACAGTTATATGTTGTGCTGGACAGGGAGATGAATTTTTCGCCTACACTTGGGATACCCATACACGGGATTATCGGATACGAGCTCTTTCGCGACTTTGTGGTGGAAGTGAATTACAACAGCCAGATAATCGAATTCCACGATCCGGCGCGTTATAAGCAGAAACCGGACCGGAAAAGCCAGACCCTTCCTTTAACCGTGATCAACAACAAACCTTATATAGACGGCAAGGTTTGTGTTGAAGGTGAGGATCATGTTCCCGTACGCCTGCTGGTGGATACAGGCAGCAGCGATGCTGTATGGCTTTTTCCAGATTCGGAAAAAGGCCTTGAAGTACCGTTAAAACACTATGATGATTATCTGGGCAAAGGGCTCAGTGGTAATATTTTCGGGAAACGAACCATGGTTAACCTGCTAAGGATCGGGGAGTACTCATTTAAAGATGCCAAGGCTGCCTTTCCGGATATGAAATCTTTTAGCGCCCTCAAAGCCCTGGGCAGCAGAAACGGAACCATAGGGGGGGAAATGCTTAGGCGGTTCAACATCATTTTCAACTACCATGGCAATGAAATTACCCTTAGGAAAAACGCGAATTACAATGATGATTTCCATTTTAATTTGAGCGGCATTGAACTGCAGCACAACGGGGTTCGTTATATTGCCGAACGGATCGCCGATTCACGGGGCGTGGTCTACAGCGATGAAAAAGCCTTCGGGGATGTACAGATCCTTATGGAAAACAGGACCCGCTTAAGCCTGGTACCTGAAATAATCGTTTCCGGGATCCGTGCCGGGAGCCCTGCCGCGGAAGCCGGCCTGCAGGAAGGGGATGTCATTCTGGCAGTAAATGGCAAACGCATCCACCGCTATAAGTTGCAGGAAGTGATGAGGTTACTGAATGAAAAGGAAGGCAAACGGATACGGGTGCTCATCGAACGCTATAACCGCGACCTGTTATTTTCCTTTGTACTCAAAAACGTTTTCAAATAAAAAGTCCCGGAACTTAGCCCGGGACTTATAATATTTATTTCGTTTCTATTACTTTCCGTCAACGCCCTTAACTTCGCCTTTTATCTTTAAGACCTTGGTGGGCGTATCTGCATTGGAGATCACGGTAATGGCCTTACGGATTGGCCCCACCCTGTTGGTATCGTATTTAACTTGTATCTCCCCCGTTGCTCCCGGCATAATTGGGGCTTCAGGTTTTTTAGGGATGGTGCACCCGCAACTTGAGCTTACCTTGCTGATGATCAGGGGCGCCTCCCCGGTATTGGTAAATTCAAATACCCTTACCCCGTCGCTGCCCTTGGCAATCTCACCGTAATCCACCGTCTCCGATTTGAATTCGATTTTGGCCGTTTTTTCCTGGGCCCGGACGGCAACTGCAAGTAGGCATGCAATAAGTATTAGTACTGTTTTTTTCATCATAATTTGATTTTGGGTGAATCTCAAATGTAGCAGTTTTGCTATGAACATCCAAAATTCTTTTGTTATCTACTAACGTTAGTTATTTTTGTTTCGTATTTATCCCATGGGCAAAATGCCCGTGTTTCCACACTCCTGTCAGGGACTGTGAGGGTCCAGATTTTTGTGGCCCTTATTGGGATAACAAAAATTGTACCGAACTATGGATATTGCGTCGAAATATGAACCAGGGAAGATTGAGGACCACTGGTATGCTTACTGGCTGCAGTACAACTACTTCCATTCCGAACCGGATGGCAGGGAACCCTATACGATAGTCATCCCGCCACCTAATGTCACCGGGGTCCTGCATATGGGGCATATGCTTAATAACACCATTCAGGATGTCCTTATCCGGCGGGCCCGGCTGATGGGTAAAAATGCCTGCTGGGTGCCCGGCACAGATCATGCCTCCATCGCTACCGAAGCCAAAGTGGTGGCCAAACTTAAGGAGAAAGGAATATCGAAGTCCGGGATTTCAAGGGAGGACTTCATGGAACACGCCTGGGAATGGACACGCGAATACGGGGGTGTTATCCTGGAGCAACTTAAGAAACTCGGCTGTTCGTGCGACTGGGAGCGCACACGGTTTACGATGGATGACGATATGTCGGCCTCGGTTATTAAAGTTTTTGTCGACCTCTTTGAAAAAGGGCTTATTTACAGGGGTTACAGGATGGTAAACTGGGATCCGGAGGCTATGACGACGCTTTCTGATGAAGAAGTTAATTATGAGGAAAAGCAGGGCCTGCTATATTATATTGCCTATCCCGTGGAAGGGAGCACAGAAAAGGTAACCATTGCCACTACCCGGCCCGAGACCATCCTTGGCGACACCGCCATCTGCATTAACCCTGAAGATGAACGTTACCGGCATCTTCGCGGAAAAAAGGCAGTGGTGCCCGTTTGCAACAGGGTCATTCCCATCATTGAAGACAATTATGTTGATATGGAATTCGGTACCGGCTGCCTTAAGGTGACGCCGGCGCATGATGCCAATGACAGGATCCTTGGGGAAAAGCACGGGCTGGAGACCATTGATATCTTTAATCCGGATGCCACGCTCAATGCCTATGGCCTCCATTATGAAGGGAAGGACCGTTTTGAAACCCGCAAGGCTATCGCCAGGGAACTGGAAGATAAAGGCTACCTTATAAAAACCGAGCCCTACCTCACCAAGGTGGGTACTTCGGAACGGACCAATGCGGTGATAGAACCCAGATTGTCTGACCAGTGGTTCCTTAAAATGGAGGCGCTTGCCAAACCCGCGCTGGATGCCGTGCTGCAAACAGGCGAGATTAAAATATACCCCCCCCGGTTTGTAAATACTTACAGGCATTGGCTGGAGAATATCCGTGATTGGAATATCTCCCGCCAACTCTGGTGGGGGCAACGCATCCCCGCCTATTATTACGGCCCTGGCCCGGATGATTTTGTAGTTGCAGCGGATAGCGCAACCGCCCTGGAAAAAGCCAGGATAAAATCGGGCAGGGAGGCGCTGAGGCCACAAGACCTTAAGCAGGATGAAGACGTACTCGACACCTGGTTTTCTTCATGGCTATGGCCAATAAGCGTTTTTGGCGGGGTCCTCGATCCTGATAACAGGGAAGTACAGTACTACTATCCTACCAGCGACCTGGTTACCGCGCCGGATATTATTTTCTTCTGGGTGGCACGCATGATCATGGCGGGCTATGAATTGAGGAATGAAAGACCATTCAGCAATATTTATTTTACTGGCCTTGTACGCGATAAACAAAGGAGGAAAATGTCTAAATCCCTCGGCAATTCTCCCGATGCCCTGGCACTTATAGATAATTACGGTGCCGACGGCGTGCGTGTTGGCTTGTTATTGAGCTCTGCAGCGGGCAACGACCTGTTGTTTGACGAATCGCTGTGCCGGCAAGGCAAGAATTTTGCCAATAAGATCTGGAATGCCTTCCGTTTGGTAAAAGGATGGGAGGTAAGTAACGAAACCCAGCCTGAAGCCGCAAAACTGGGAATTGCATGGTACCGGGCCAAGTTTCAGCAGACCCTGGCCGAAATTGAAGACCATTTTTCCAAATACCGGATCTCCGATGCCTTAATGGCAACCTATAAACTGGTATGGGACGATTTTTGCTCCTGGTTGCTTGAGATCGTCAAACCACCCTATCAGCAGGCGGTTGACGCAACTACTTTAACAGAAGTCATTGCGCTCTTTGAGGATAATTTAAAATTATTACATCCCTTTATGCCTTTCCTGAGCGAAGAGATCTGGCAACGCGTAGCCCCCCGCAGCCCCGAAGANGCACTGATAGTTGCCCGCTGGCCCGGGTCACAGGATTACGACCAGGACCTTGTAAACGGGTTCGAACAGGCCGCGGGTGTTATCGCAGGCGTCCGAACCATCCGTAAAGAGAAGAATATCCCTATGAAGGAAGCCCTGGAATTAAAGGTTCTGAATACCGAAAAACTGTCCGGGCAATGGGATGAGATCATAAAAAAACTAACCAATGTGTCTCATATCATGGAAACGGATGCCGCAGTAGAAGGCGCCCTGGCTTTCCGTGTAAACAGCAATGAGTATTTCGTCCCTGTAAGCGGGGCGGTAGATGTAGAGGCCGAGATCCTGAAGCTACGGGAAGAACTGGACTATACCAGGGGGTTTCTGGCTTCAGTACGCAGGAAACTGGCCAATGACCGCTTCGTAAGCAGCGCCCCCGAACAGGTGGTGGCCCTGGAAAAGAAAAAGGCCGCCGATGCCGAGGCCAAAATAGAAACCCTTGAAAAAAGCCTGGCAAACTTCAACTGAAAGTAAGCAAGATCCGGGTTGATATTCCTGTAACTTCTTTAGAATTTTGGGGATGGTATCACGTCACCAAACCACAGCATGGTCTTATAACCGGTCTGCGGCGGATGTGAATCGTACCTTGTTTATTCGAACTTAATATCGTTACCGATGCTTCAGAACTTTCAGATTACAGGAATTGACGGCCCGGGGCTGGAACCTTTATTCGCAATGAGCGATGTCGTACTGGCAGAAAAAGGGGTGGTCAGGATGATAGTTGATAGAAAACCGGGTTTCCCCTGCAGGATAAGCCTTGAGGATGCGGAAATAGGGGAGGAGGTATTGCTCCTTCCCTATGTTCACCACAATACTTCTTCGCCTTACCGGGGCTCAGGACCCATTTATATCAGGAAAAATGCCCGCCCCGCATCTTTTGCTGTTAATGAAATCCCCGGGATGCTGCTGCACCGCCTGCTTTCGGTACGGGCATATGATTCAGCCGGGATGATGCAACAGGCCCTGGTCCTGAATGGCAGTGAACTTCAAAAGACCATTCACGAACTGTTTGCGAACACGCATATTGAATACCTGCAAATACACAATGCCAGCCCGGGATGCTATAACTGCCAGGTAAACCGTATCGCTTGAAAACATCAAGCCGCACTGTACAGGATATTAATATCAGGGGAATGAGGTGAGAAGGCCTTCATTTCGATTGAAGTTTTGGCCAGGATCCTTATATTTATAGAAATTGTCATCCTATGAGAAAATACCTGATTACTTGTTTGGTAATGTTTTCGTTCGCTGCCTTGGCTCAAAAGGGAGCTCAAATATTGCCGGCTGAAATCCAGATTACAACGGCCCTTTTGCCATTGCCGGAAACACAGAAAGCCGCAGCGATGGTATATGGCTATGACCCTTCGGGTAAGCTGGTAGTATTACGCAAAGGCAACCATATGGTATGTATTGCCGATGACCCGGCAAAAGAAGGGATAAGCGTTGCCTGTTACTCGGAGGCATTGGAGCCTTTTATGGCCCGCGGCCGGGAATTATCGGCCATGGGCAAGGACTTTAAGGAAAGGGAGGAGATCCGGGGCAGGGAAGTTGCCTCGGGGGCATTAAAAATGCCAGGGGAACCCAGTATGATGTATGTATATTACGGAAAGGAGGAGGGCTATGACAAGGAATCAGGGATGCTGGAAAATGGCAAGTTCCGCTATGTAGTCTATACCCCTTTTGCAACCACGGAGTCTACCGGCTTACCCGATAAACCTCATGCCCCCGGGATGCCATGGCTTATGGATCCGGGGACCCACAGGGCACATATCATGATCGGGCCTTTTGATTGAAGCGCGGTATGTTCCCGGCGCTGTGTTGATGGCGGTAGTCCTTCCAGATTAAAACCAGCCCCCCGGCGATAATGATGTTCTTGGTAATATACTGACCAAGGAGGGTAAGGGAAAAGGGGCTGATTGCGAACACCTGGTCGGGAAAGAATAGCATAGGCGTAAAGGTGAGCGCGATATGAATGAGTGCAAGTGGGATGGCAAGGCGCTTGAACAGGCCTGAAATCAATAGCAGTCCCAGGCCGGTTTCCCAGATTGCCAGCAGGGCGATAGACCATGAAGGTGCCAGGATATCGAAGGTCAGCATGCGGATGGTTTCCTGCGCCAGTCCTTCGGCAGGGCTCAGCCCCGGGAAGAATTTCAGCATTCCGAACCAAAGATATACGATCCCGATGGTAACAGACAACAGACCCAGAGATCCGCTGGTTTTTGTTTTTATCTTCCTGCTCATACATAATTTCGTTTAGCCCGTTTTATTCGGCTGTTATTTCCCCTTAAACTCTTCCTGCAAAGCGGGATCTACCCGTACCTTGTTGTTCATAAACCGGTAGGTGACCCCTAAATTGATCACATAATCAGCAAAGGCCGCATCCCCGGCTCTTGGTTCTCCGGTAAGCTCCTCCGTTTGTTTGTCGGTAAGGCTTTGAGGTCGTTCCCGCCTCACCGCAAATGGAACATTAAGGTTAACGGAGAAGTTCCCGGCCATATAACTGAGGCCGGGATCTACCGATAAGACGTTTCCGGGCCTCCTGAAGTCCTCGTCACCCCCCAGGAGGTCCTTTACCGGCACGGCATCGAAGCGGGCCCCCAGGGAGGCCGAGAACCGCTCGGAGATGTTGTAACTGGTTCCCAGGCGCACGGAATATTGATCAGGCACGGCCATGATGGCCTCATTTTCCAGCAGGGGGCTCAGGGTCTCGCGGAAGGTTCGCACCCCATTGGTCTCCCTGGGGTTGAGCAGGTAAAAACCACCCGAGTACAGGAAGAACTTCGGGGCCAGTTGCTGATAAAGCTGGAAATCCACAGTAATCCCAAAGCCACCGTCGCCCGGTTGAATAGACTGGTCTACCGGCCGGACTTCCGGACCTCCTTCGGGGCCCACATTATAAAAAATATCTGATGCATTATAACTACCGGTAGGGATTTTAAGGCCCAGCCCGAGTGCAAGGTTGCCGCTGGGGTGCGCAACCGGGTCGAACAACCAGTAACCCACCCCCAGGCGCACATCGGCCAGGCCGCGCGAAAAGGTGGTATGGCGCTCTTCCCGGCCGTGTTCATACAGGGAAGATCGGGTATTGATAACGGTTGGGAGGGTAAGGCTGGCGTAAAAACGGTTGCTTATTCCATAAGTCAGGAAGAAATCCCAGGCATGCGAATGGTTGATTACTTCGCTGCCATTGGCCACGCGGTCCGGTTCTTCTTCCGTGCCACGGAAATGGCGAAAGGATTTAAAGTACCTGTAATTAATTCCCAGCTGCAGGTCGCCGGGATTAAGCAGGTTGCTTTCAAGGCTGCTCCCTACACAGGATGAAAAATGGCGGATGGCCACACAGCCCTGTGCCCGCAAACTGGTTGCAGTAATTGTTAACGTGATAATAAAAAGGAAAAGTGTTCTTTTAACTGAAGGTCGCATGCTTTGGTTGGTTTTGAATTCGGGATGATATCAAGGAAAAAGCTAACCGCGGGAGGTTAGCTTTTTTGATGTACATTGGATTGGAACTAACTTAAACAAATGGATTTAACTATTAATTTTGAGGCAATGTAGGGGGATTTTGCATTGGATGGGATTAATGCCCGGGTAAAAAAGATTAATAAAAGGTTAAACACATTAAGGAAAGTTTAAAGCAGCCTCTTAAAGGGATAATATTCGCTTAATTAGGGATTCTTTTGAAGAAGAGAACGATCTATATCGTCATTTTTGTTGTTTCCGTTGTCGGGTTGGCCATTGTACAATACAGGTACCTGGAAGTGGGGCTTAACCTGGCAAGGGTGCAGTTCAACCGGAATATTAGTGAGGCCGGGGAAGCAATCAGGTCGGAGCTGAGTACCAGCAACCAGCTGACCTTCCTGCTTGGCAAGGCATTGCAGAGGGATTCTACCTATTTCAGATTGGGGATAGATAGTGTTCAGGATGCTTCCAGGCACTTTCTGAATGATTTTATAACCGAAAAACTAGTGAATAACGGGATTGATACAGATTTTACCTATGAGTTGTATTCCAGGGACAGTGCCTATTATCTGCAGTCGCCATTGAAATTTAAACCGGAAGATAAGATAGCGGCATACCCGGTTGTTTTGCAGGGGTACCTTCCTGATTTGCTCGGCAACCGGCTGATCCTTGAATTGAAATTCCGTGATTTAAACACCTATTTTTTGTTGCAGCTAAGTGGGCTCACCCTGCCAAGCCTCCTGTTCCTGGCAGGTATTGTGGCCGTTGTAATCTGGGTTTTGCGAACGTATTACTGGCAGAGGCATCTTATCCTCCATACCAATGAGTTTATCAACAACCTCACCCACGAACTCAAGACACCGGTATTTTCAATAGGGCTGGCCAGCAAGTTGCTCGATGAAAATGCAAGCAGGGAACAAAAGCCGGTTGTGGCGATAATCCGGCAACAGGTAAACAACCTTTCGCGGCATATCGACAGGGTCCTGGACCTGGCGAGTCTGGAGGCAAAGCGTAAGGTATTTAATATGACGGTTGTGGATTTCAGGCCGAAACTACTAAAGCTCTGCGAAGACTTCAGGACCCTTGTTTCCATGGAGGAGGTACAGTTTACCTATGAACTGGAACCTGGGGAATATTGGATAAAAGCTGAGGTCTTCCACCTGGAGAATGCCGTCAGCAACATCCTCGACAATGCAAAAAAATACGCAGACAAACCAGTAATCCACCTTAAAGGATCACTGCAGGAGAATAAAATGAGCGTGCAGATTCAGGATAACGGCAAGGGCATTGATGAAAAGGACCTGGGCCGCATTTTCGAAAAATACTACCGGGTAACGGAAGGCGACCTGCACCGGGTAAAAGGCTATGGCCTGGGCCTCAGTTATGTTAAAAAAGTTCTGGAAGCAATGAAAGGCGAAATTAAAGTTGATAGTATAAGGAATAAAGGTACCCGCATAACCATACAAATCCCCCTGACCCGTGTCTGATAACTATTACAGGATACTACTGGTTGAAGATGATACCACCCTGGGGTACCTTCTTACCGAATACCTGCAGTTAAAGGGGCTTGATGTTAGTTGGGCGACCGACGGTAAAAAGGCGCTGGATATGCTGGCTTCGGAAAATTTTGACCTGGCGGTACTGGATGTTATGATGCCGGAAATGGACGGTTTCGCCCTTGCCGCGAACCTCCATAAAAATTATCCCGGGCTGCTGTTTATTTTCCTGACAGCCAAATCGCTGAAAGTAGATGTCTTAAAGGGATTCTCCGTTGGTGCAGCAGACTACCTGAAGAAACCAATAGACGAAGAGGAACTTGTGGTGCGGATCAAGGCATTACTGTCGCGCATTGTAAAAAATCAGCCGCTTCAGGACTCCGGCGATGCCCATGCGCTGGGCACCTACACCTTTAACCACCGGAATCAGGAACTTTCGGTCGGGGGTGAAGTAATCCACCTGACTACCAGGGAGAGCGAGTTACTTCATTACCTGATAAACCGCAAAAACCAGCTTTGCAGCCATAAGGATATCCTGCTCGCATTATGGGGCCGGTACGACTATTTCAATAAAAAGAGCCTTAACGTCTTTATTACCCACTTGAGGAAGTACCTTGAAAAGGACAGCAGTATAAGGATAGATAACGTACACGGGCAGGGGTTCATCCTGCGGGCCGGGGACAAGGAATCCTGATGGGCATTGCTGCACGGTTTAAAATTAAAAAGTATCTTTAAGGTTGTGATCCAAAGTTTTTAATGCGATAATGGAAACCTACGCCACAGCCCTGTTGTATGCCATTCCCTTCTTTGTGGCCTTACTGCTGATAGAGATCCTTTATGGCTTTTTTGTAAAGAAGCAGCAGCACAGGGTGCTCGATTCCGTAAGCAGTATAAGTTCGGGCCTTACCAATATTGTTAAGGATTCGCTGGGGTTAGGGGTGGTGATTATCTCCTATCCCTATCTTTTGGAAGTACTGGCCATTACCAGCATTCAGGCTGGCTGGCTGGTTTGGCTGCTGGCCTTTCTGGCCATAGATTTTGCGGGATACTGGAACCATCGATTAAGCCATCGCATTAATTTTTTCTGGAACCAGCATGTCATCCACCACAGCAGCGAGGAGTTTAACCTGGCCTGTGCCCTGCGGCAGCCAGTGTCTAATCTCCTTGGTTATTTCGCCCTGCTGCTTATCCCGGCGGCAATTCTGGGGGTGCCAAATGAGGTAATAGCGGTCCTGGCTCCTATTCACCTCTTTGCGCAATTCTGGTATCATACCCGGCATATCGGTAAAATGGGCTGGCTGGAGTATATCATCGTAACCCCTTCCCAGCATAGGGTACACCATGCCATCAATCCTGAATATATAGATAAGAACCTCGGCCAGATCCTGTGTATATGGGACCGATGGTTTGGTACGTTCCAGGAAGAACTGGAAGATGTGCCGCCGCAATACGGGGTTTTAAAACCCGCGGCAACCTGGAACCCTGTCGTAATAAACTTTCAGCATTTGTGGCGGCTGATGCAGGATGCATGGCGCACCGGGAATTACCTCGATAAGTTCCGGATCTGGTTCATGCCCACAGGATGGCGNCCGGAGGATGTAAGGGAAAAATACCCCCTAACGGAGATAACCGATNTCTATAATTTCCCTAAATACGAAACCCCTGCAACTCCGGCGCTTAAGGCATATGCCATCTTTCAGACCGTGTTTACCCTTGGCCTGCTTCTCTTTATGTTTTACAATTTTGGCGGCATTGCCTTCAGCGGCCTCTTACTTTATGGAGGCTTTGTTGTTACGGGAATTTACGGGTACACCACCATCATGGACAGGAAAAGGTATGCGATTTGGATAGAACTCCTGAGGGGCCTGGCGGGCCTGCTGCTTATTGTTTACAGCGGCGACTGGTTTGGGATAGACGGGTTCCTTCCATGGGGCAGCAGCCTGGTTGCCGTCTATTTCCTGATTAGCATGGGCGGTGGCGTCTATTTCACCTATATGGAAGACAAGTTTTTAAAATCAAACAATATCGCCTTAAAATAATAGCACTATGGGGATAAGGCCTTATATCCTTGCCGAAACCAACTGGAAGGATTTGCAACATCAACGGTTTGACCTGGCTGTATTGCCCTGGGGGGCCACCGAAGCCCATAATTATCATTTGCCATATGGCACCGATGTTTACGAATCGGATTATATTTCAGCCGAGGCGGCACGCCTTGCCTGGGAACAGGGGGGGAAGGTTATCGTGCTGCCCACTATCCCTTTCGGCGTTAATACGGGCCAGGCTGATATATACCTCGATATAAACCTGAACCCTACAACCCAATTGGCGATATTAGACGATGTAGCCGCCACCCTGCAGCGGCAGAAAATTCGAAAATTACTGATCTTCAACAGCCATGGCGGAAACAATTTTAAACCCCTTGTTAGGGAACTGGGCTTAAGGTATCCCGAACTGTTTATATGTTTTTCCAACTGGTTCCATGCTGTGGAAAGAAAGGACTTTTTCAGGGAAGACGGAGACCATGCCGATGAGATGGAAACCAGCCTGATGCAGTACCTTAAACCCGGGTTGGTCTTGCCCAAAGAAGATTGGGGCGAAGGCCGGTCTAAAAAATACCGTATTGCGGCTTTTCAGGAAGGATGGGTATGGGCCGAACGCAAGTGGAGCCAGGTTAGTGCAGATACCGGCATTGGCAATCCCAAATATGCCAGTGCCGAAAAAGGGGAGGGCTATTTCAAGGCAGTAACCGAAAAGATGGGCAAACTGTTTCTGGAACTCTGCAGGGCTGATACCGAAGACCTGTATGAATAAGTTGGTCTATGTTATTGGACGGATCTCTTTGATAACCAGGGCAATATAATTCCTCATAGCTTCTTCGGGCTCGATATCCTTCGCCTGGATCAGGGCATTCGCCTTAAAAGCGTTGATGAGGGGGGTTTTACTGGCGGGATGGTTAAAGTTGCGGTTCGCAATTTTATAATAGGCATATAACTTCAGCAGCAGGTCTGCCGGTAGCGGTTCCTTGTAGTCATTCACAACGGCAACGGCTTTCAGGAAATCGGTATGTAACTTATTATTCTCCATCTCTGTTAACCACTGCGGCGATACAGGTTTTGGCACCAACTACTTTTTGGTTCAGTTTTACGGTTATATAGCAATCCACCGGCAGCAAAAGATCCAGCCGGGACCCGAACTTTATAAAGCCTGCATCTTCGCCCTGCTGCACATTCTCGCCCACTTCGGCGTAATTAACAATCCGGCGTGCCAGGGCACCTGCTATCTGGCGGTACATGATGTCGCCAAACTTGGGAGTTCCGATTACCACCGTGGTGCGTTCGTTTTCTTCACTTGACTTCGGATGCCAGGCTACTTTGTATTTCCCGGGGTGGTATTTGGAATATTTTACCTTGCCGCTTACCGGGTAGCGCGTTACGTGTACATTAACGGGCGACATAAAAATAGAAACCTGTATCCTCTTCCCCCTGAAATATTCCTTTTCTTCCACTTCTTCTATTGCCACCACCTTGCCATCGGCAGGTGCCAGTACTTCATCAAAATTCCTGAGGACCAGGCGCCGGGGATTTCTGAAAAACTGTAAAATAGCAAGCAGGACGAGGATGGCCCCGATTTGGAAACTCATGCGAATCCAATCGGTTCCAATATAAAAATGCGCCAGGACCACCGCACCGGCCACCAGAAAAAAAGTAATCAGTATTATTTTCTGGCCCTCCTTATGAAACATAGTTGAAAATATTAAGCGTTAAATAGGCAAACGGGGCCGCATAGATCAAACTATCGAGGCGGTCTAACATCCCGCCATGTCCGGGCAGGATGGCACCGCTGTCTTTTACCCCGGCCTCCCTCTTGAGTTTTGATTCGATCAGGTCGCCAAGACTTCCCGAAACCCCTATAACCGTTGCCAGGATCAGCCATTGGGTTGTATTCAGGATGGGTTCAAACTGAGACAGCAAATAGGCGGCCGCGATGCTGAAAACAAATCCTCCTACGGTTCCTTCAATGGTCTTTTTAGGAGAAATAGACGGGAACAGCTTATGCCGGCCAAGTGTTTTCCCTACAAGGTACGCAAAGGAATCGTTTACCCATATCAGTATAAAGATACCAATGATCAGGTATTTTGCAAAAATGTCGTTTTTATACGGGATCATGGTAAGGAAAATACACCCGCCTCCAATATAAAAAAGCCCGATGATAAATTTTTCCACAGAATTCCGCAGCTTCATTTTACCGGCAAAGAGGTAGTAGAGCATGGCGAGGTTTACCAGAACCGTTACCACCATAAGGATATTGATGAGCAACTGATCGTGGATCAGGTGGATAAACCCCCACCATAAGCCCAGGTATGCCAGGAACACATAATATCCCCTGAGCAGGGTAAGCCTTTTAAATTCATAGAGGCACGCGAGCCCGAAAACCATGAAAAGAAAGTCGAAAGCATCCGAGCTGAGGAAAACAGCCGACAGCAGCAACACAACGTAAATTACTCCGGTTATTAATCTCCTGAGTACTTCTTTCATACTACAGGTCTTCCAGAAGTAATAGGTACAGGTGTTTGGAGCTGCTTCCGTAGGTTAAAAAATCGTTGGTATTTTCGGTAGTGGACTGAAAATGCTTTATGGTGGTAATGTTGGCAGGAATACCTTTCTTATACTTCTTTTTGATACGTTTAAGGCCTTCACCAATGGTGTCAACCAACTGGCTGGTGGTCGCAAAAACGATAACATTTTCGGGCAATTCGTGAAGTTTCTTTTCCCGTAGCTGGTTAGACGACACCAGGATAGACCCGTTCTGGGCAATCAGGTGTTCACAGGTAGTGAAGAATATGTCGCTGTATTTTGCGTTATCCGTAAAAGTGAGCTTTTCCCTGGAGAATTTCTCCTCCAACTGGGGATTCAGGATAAAGAAGGGTTGATTTTCCCAGCCATTTTCCGCGATGATGTTTCCCAGGGCTTCCGAAACCTCCCTGAAAGAGTCGCAGTAGAGGAATTTACCGCCGTTTTTCTTGAAATGTATCGTGAATTTTTCGTCGACCGGGATATTGATATCAGGCATATGCACCCCACGGGTCTCCACAGTTTCCCTGGAAACTTTTTTCTTGCCGCCACCAAATAATTTGTCAAAAAGACCCATTTGCATGCATTGCTTCAAAAGTGTCCCATACTGAGGACAACGCGCTAAAATATCATTTATTTTCTTTGGCAGTTGCCTCGCGGGCTAATTTTTCTGAGGCCACCGCTTCCTGATCCTTCTGATCAAAGGTTTTCTCAAAAGGGCGTTTTCCGAATATCTTTTCCAGATCTTCCTTGAAGATCACTTCTTTGTCGAGCAGCCGCTCCGCCAGTTCGGTTAATTTATCCTTATTCTCTTCAAGGACCTTGATTGCGCGGGCGTATTGTTGCTCAATGATCTTCGATATCTCCTTGTCTATAGTCTGAGCAGTCTCTTCGCTGTACGGTTTGGTAAAGCCGTATTCGGTCTGCCCGGAAGAATCGTAGTAGGTGAGGTTGCCTATGGCTTCGTTCAAGCCGTAGATGGTCACCATGGCCCTGGCCTGTTTGGTTATTTTCTCAAGGTCGCTCAGGGCACCTGTTGATATCCTGTTAAAAATAACCTTCTCTGCAGCCCTGCCTCCAAGGGTGGCGCACATTTCGTCCAGCATCTGTTCCGGCCTTACGATCAGCCGTTCCTCGGGCAGGTACCAGGCAGCCCCCAGTGATTGGCCCCGGGGAACTATGGTTACTTTTACCAGGGGTGCTGCGTGTTCCAGCATCCAGCTTACCGTAGCATGGCCGGCCTCATGATAGGCAATGGTCTTTTTCTCCTCGGGAGTAATGATTTTGTTCTTTTTTTCAAGCCCGCCAACAATCCGGTCCACGGCATCGAGGAAGTCTTCCTTGGTCACCGCCTTTTTCTCCTTACGGGCTGCGATCAGGGCCGCCTCGTTGCAGACGTTGGCAATGTCGGCCCCCGAAAAACCAGGGGTTTGGCGCGCCAAAAACTCCAGGTCGAGGGTCTCAGCGGTCTTTATAGGACGCAGGTGCACCTCGAATATTTCCTTCCGTTCACGGATATCCGGCAAGTCTACGTAGATCTGCCTGTCGAACCTGCCAGCACGCATCAGGGCCTTATCCAGGACATCGGCGCGGTTGGTTGCAGCCAAAACTATAACATTGGTGTTGGTACCAAAACCGTCCATCTCCGTCAGCAACTGGTTGAGCGTATTTTCCCGCTCATCGTTCGAACCGGTAAAATTGTTTTTTCCCCTGGCCCTGCCTATGGCATCTATCTCGTCTATAAAGATTATGGCAGGCGATTTGTCCTTGGCCTGCTTAAAGAGGTCACGTACCCGGGAGGCACCCACCCCTACAAACATTTCAACAAAATCCGATCCGGAAAGGGAGAAGAAAGGAACCTTTGCTTCCCCGGCTACTGCCTTGGCCAGTAATGTTTTCCCGGTACCAGGCGGGCCAACCAGTAACGCTCCTTTGGGTATTTTGCCCCCCAGGGAGGTATATTTGTCGGGATTTTTAAGGAATTCCACTATTTCCTCAACTTCCTCCTTGGCACCTTCCAGGCCGGCTACATCTTTAAATGAAGTCCGGGTATCCGTTTTTTCGTCGAAGAGCTTGGCTTTGGATTTTCCTATATTGAAAATCTGACCCCCGGCACCGCCTCCGGCACCCCCCGACATGCGACGCATCAGATAGATCCAGATGCCGATTATAAGCACGAAGGGCAAGATGGTAAACAGCAGTTCCATGAACACATTGGATTCCGTATCGTAATCCACTATGGTATCGAGGTTATTCTCCTGTTTTAATTTCTTGATGTCATTCTCAAAGTTCTGCAGGTCGCCGTAATCGAGGATGTACTGCGGCAAAGTACCCGTTGAAGGAAATAAGGGTTTGTCGGCCACATCCTTATGGACCTCTTTCCCCATCGCTTCTTCGGTAAGAAAAACCTTTGCTTCCCTGGTGTTGGTGATAATAAGGATCTTGGCCACATCCCCGTTCCGGAGGTACTCCTGAAGCTCAGAGGTTGTGGTCTTCCTGGTTGAAGACAGGTTTCCGCTTCCAAAAAACTGGAAACCGATAAGAAGTATGGCAATAAGGCCATAGATCCACCAGGAGCTGAACCTCGGTTTTTTTGGGGGTGTTTTATTTTCTTTTGCCATTGTTATTTATTACTGTTTAAAGCTACTTTCCACCAGGGTCACCTTGGCATCTCCCCAAAGTCCCTCAATGTCATAAAACTCCCTGATATGCTTCTGGAAGACATGTACTACAACGTTCACATAGTCCATTAGCACCCATTCTGCATTCTCGGAACCTTCCACATGCCAGGGTTTATCTTTAGTTGCTTTGCTAACGGTTTTACGGATGGAATTAACGATGGCGTTTACGTGGGTATTTGAAGTACCATTACATATTAAAAAGTAGTCACAAACGGTGTTCTCTATTTCCCGGAGATCTAGTAAATTTATGTCCTGTCCTTTTACTTCTTCTATTCCGTCTAAGATTAAGGCAATTAACTCATCTGCGTTCGTTTCCCTTTTCTGCATTCAATAGATTTAGTTTTTACAAAGTTATTATTTTTTTGTTTCCTTAGCTATTGTTTTTAACATAACATTGCAGTTTGCCAGCTGCTTCCTTCCAATGCAAATAATCAAACTTGATGCCACGGATTCTACCAATACCTACCTGAAAAATCTGGCCCTGCTGCAGGTACTGCAGGATTTTACGGTAGTGCATGCGCATTTACAGTACGCCGGGAGGGGGCAGCGCGGCGCTGAATGGATTTCAGATCCCGGTAAAAACCTTACCTTCAGTGTTTTAAAAAAACATCGGAACCTTCCGGCCAGGATGCAGTTCAGCATTACCATGATAGTCTCCCTCGGCGTATTTTCCGCCCTTAAACAGCTGAATGTGCCCTCCCTGTATGTTAAATGGCCTAACGACATTCTGTCAGGTAATTCGAAAATTTGTGGCATGCTCATAGAAAACCTGACTTCGGGCCAACATATTCAATCCTCGATAGTGGGAATTGGGCTGAACGTAAATCAACTCGATTTTAAGGGCCTGCAACAGGTTTCATCGTTGCGCCTTTTAACGGGGCAACCACTGGACCTTGAGGAAGTGCTGCAGCTTCTCCTTATACATCTGAAAGAAAGTTTCACGAAGTTTGAAACGGCGCCTCACGCGGAGATCCGGGATGCCTATGAAGAAC
>JGI25321J50212_10001598_pt1 | contig 18755 bp, 20 predicted proteins | sample AutmiccommuBRH23_FD_50212 | JGI IMG/M metagenome (IMG submission 50212)
GGCTGGCTTTGATTTGAGCTCCGGGTTCGTTGAATGCCTTTTTGTTATAATTTTGATGACCCCTTTAATTGCTTTCTATGCATCCTGTTTCCAACATACAGCAGTACGAAACCCTGATTAACGGACTCATTGATAAAGGTTTTGGATATTGCGATGACTTTCTTGGTACGCCGACCCTCCTGGGACTGAGAAACAACCTGCTGCATTATCACCGCGGGGGGGGCATGCACCCTGCAGGGGTAGGGAAAAACTTTGATTACCAAAAAAACGCTACGATCCGGGGGGATGTCATCCGCTGGATCGACCGGGAATCTGAAGACCCCCATGAACAGGCATTCCTTGGAGCGGTGAATGAATTCATCAGCCACCTGAACGCCACCTGCTACACAGGGATCAACGGTTATGAATTTCATTATGCATATTACGAAGCTGGCAGTTTTTATAAACGCCACCTCGACCGATTTAAAAACGACAGGGGGCGTCAGTTTTCCTTTGTCCTCTACCTGAACGATAACTGGCAGGAACAAAGTAACGGCAGGCTGAGCCTGTACCTGGAAAATGAGGAAGCAAGTGTTTACCCCCTGGAAGGCAGGGTGGTATTCTTCCGTAGCGACCAGACGGAACATGAAGTACACCCCTCTTCGGACCGCCCCAGGCTGAGTATTGCCGGATGGCTTAAAAAAGAATAATCTGTTCTGAATCAGAACTGGCATATACTTCAATCCCATGAAACCATACTTCCCCTTAATTTCGATGTTTTTGATTCTGAATTCCCTGCAAGCCCAGGACAACCTGATAGAAAAGGAGAAATGGCATTGGGGCGACCAGGCCCGGCAGGACACCATAGCCGGATACGCCCAGGTAGTTAAGGCCGGCCGGATATTATACATTTCAGGAGCCGTGTCCCCGGAGGTTAGCCCCAGGGGGATTGAAAGCGTATACAAGGCCCTGGCTGCCTCCCTGGAAAGCTTCGGGGCCGGATTTCAGAATGTAGTGAAGGAAACCCTCTACACTACGGATATAGAAGCGATGAAAGCACATAACGAGGTGCGGAAGAAGTTCTATGGGAATGATTTTCCCGCGGCCACCTGGGTTCAGATCGACCGTCTTTATATGGAAAACGCCAAACTGGAAGTGGAACTCATCGCCCATTTGCCCTGACTTTTCCGGGCTGTCTGGAAGGTACGTGGCATCTATAGCGGGCTTTCACCTACATTGGTTAAAATCAGAAGCAACCCTCCGGGGGGTGCTTACATCTTATAAAAAATGAAAAGATCCGAATGATGAAACCCTTTGTTTATTACCTGCTGATCGTATTGCTATTTTCTTCCTGTATTGATGACGTTGAAAATGTTGAGGAACAATTCCCGCAACAATGGAACCTGGTCCGCATGACGGGCACTGACGGCCTTAGCGATAAAACAGGGGCCCACCTGGAATGGCAGGAATTTTACCTGTTGAACCCCGACGGCACCTTCCTGAAATCGCGGTTGGAAGATGGCGTAAAAACCTCCGCCACCGGTACCTTTACCATACAGGAATCGGAAGATGAAACTACCCTGCTGCTAACCTATGAGGAACCCAGCGATATTATAGGCAGTTGCACGATTGAGTTACAGGAAACCCTTATTTTCCTGAGTAACAGCATCCTGATTGGCACCTGGTCTGCCTGCGACGGGCCCGGCCTCGAATATTTCCGGGTACAATAATCTTACAGATTTCCCCCGGCGTTACCGATTAACGCTACCCCCATGTATACCCGAAAAACCCCGGGGAATTTCAACCAGGGGTTCATAAATCCCCATAATTTCCTTACTTGCGGAAAACAAATCGGAATATGACACGCTATATCGCATTCCTGAGGGGGATCAATGTCGGGGGAGTTATTTTGCCAATGGCCGAGCTACGTACAATTTGCGAAACGGCCGGTTTGAAAAACGTACGCACCTACATACAGAGCGGGAATGTACTCTTCGACAGTTCGGAAGAAGAAGATGCCCTGGTTAGCTTGTTGGAAGCGCGTCTGGAAGCTCATAAAACGCGGCAGATCCGGGTGGTAATCAGGACCGGGAGGGAGCTGGAAGCCACCCTGTCTGGGAACCCTTTCCCACATGCCCCGGGCGCACGGGTAGGCGTTTTATTCCTGCCTGAAACCCCGCCGGCCGATCTCCTTGAAGACCTGGTGATCCCCGGACGGGAGGAGGTTGTTGCAAGTGGAAGGGAATTGCTGATCCATTATCCCGACGGCATGGGGCGCTCAAAACTGAAACTCCCCAAAGCCGTGGCTGCTGGCACGATGCGCAACATGAATACGGTGGCTAAGCTGGAGCAACTTAGCCGCGAAAGCGCCCAAAACTGAACAGAAAGCCGGAGGAAGGGGCAGGTATGGCAACAGCGCCCAGCCGCCAACCCCCGATCCGGGCAGCACCGCGTTAGTGATTTCAATTTTTAAGGCATCCGTGTAACGAATGGTTCGCATAAACGTCTCACAAGAAATCCCGGGGAGTTCCCCGCGCGAATTGCTATTTACCGTTATGAAACTTCATATGATTTTACCTGCCCCCACAAGGTATCTGTTTGTTATCGGTTTTCTTTTTGCCATGATCTCCCGGGCACAGGAACAGCGCTTTATAACCTCAGACAGCGTTGACCTGTTTATCAAGGTGAAGGGCAAAGGCATCCCCTGCCTCTATGTACACGGGGGACCAGGTTCCGGAAGCTACTGGATGGAAAAGTTCTCGGGCGACATCCTGGAGGAACGGTTTCAAATGATCTACCTCGATCTGCGGGGAGTGGGCCGCTCCGGCAGCCCTGCCACCGGGAACTACAGCATGGACCGCATGCTACGGGATTTTGAGGAGATCCGGCAACACCTTGGCATCGGCCAATGGCTGGTCATGGGCCATTCCTTCTCGGGCACGCTGCTTAGCGGATATGCCCTGGCATATCCGGAGGCACTCCGCGGACTGATGATGTTCAATTGCACCCTGAATATCAGCGAGAGTATGGAAGAAAGCTGGATCCCAAAGGCTGTTGATCTCCTTGATATTCAAGACACGGCATTCTACGAAAGCGATACCATCCCTACCAGGGACAAGCTTGGAAGGCTGTTCCCATTGCTCAATGAGCGGGAGCTGGGCTGGAAACTGGGATTCAAAAGTAAGGAACAGGAAGAACGTATGAATGCCACTTTTGAGGAAATCCCGGATTGGAATGGCGATTTCAGCGGGGTAGGCCTGTTCCACCCCGATTATCAGAAAAATTTCAAGGCCCGCACTGCCGGAATAACGCTGCCCGTATTATTTTTCTATGGCTCGAAGGACTGGATCGTAGGACCCGATCATTACAAGGGGGTTGAATTCCCGAACATGTTGTTGTACCGGGCAGACGTGAGGCATGTTCCCTTTATGGATGACAAGGAGGAAGTTGCCAGGGCCATAGACCGCTTTCTAAAGCGGTATCCCCTGAAGTAATTTCCGGCGAAAGCGGTTAACTTTGCCCCTGAAAGAATATACCTATGCCGGAGATTATAGATTTAAGCCAGGAGATCTACAGCGGGATGCCTGTCTACAAAGACATGCCTGATGTTCAAATCAGCACGCACAGGACGCACGAGGAATGGGCCGGGTTAACCAATCCGCCTACCCGGACCCCGGCCGCCCTAAAGCTGGAGTTGGGTGACCATACGGGTACTCATGTAGATGCCATCAGCCATATGGGCAGGGAGTTCGCAGACCTGTCCATTGACCAGATGCCGCTGTCTGCATTTTATACCCCCGCATTTTGCCTTGATTTCTCCCACAAAGGGTTAGAGGGCTTAATCGACACCGGGGAACTGGAAGCCGCCTGCACCCGGGAAGGGCTGAACCCGGAAAAAGGCGACACCATCTTGCTGTATACGGATCATTACCGCAGGTACTTCAATACCACAGACTGGGCCAGGGGGCCGGGTATTACGGCTGGGGCCGCACGATGGCTAGGCGAGCTGGGAATCGCGGCCTTTGGTGTAGAAACGCAATCGCCGGGGGTGCAGGGCCTAACGAACAGGGAAGTGCACCAAATCTGCGGAGAGCTGGGCTTTACACATTATGAGAACCTCATCAACCTGCATTTGCTTACCGGCCGGGGAAGGTTCCGCTTTATTGGTTTCCCGCTTAAAATCCGCGGGGGAACAGGGTCGCCCGTACGGGCTGTTGCCGTCTTCGAATAACTGATGGGATAATTGCAAATGGCGCTCAGGGAATAAGCTCGGCGTTCAGTTACGATATTCCAAAAATTATTATTTTGTCTTCGTTGAATTTCGGCTATCCGGACTGGATGAGCAAAACTTTTAAAATGCAGGAACTAAATAGCTTGCTTGACGATATCAAAAAGGCACGGGCTGCCTTATCGGGCCACTTGTACGGCCTTGACAATGATCAAGGGCGACTAAAATGCACGCCCGAAACATGGAGCCTCCAGGAGATTGTTGAACATCTGGTCCTGGCCGAAAGAGGTGGGTTTGACCTGATCTATACCGCCGCGGAAAAATATCGCGAAGGTTTTCCTGTTTGGCAAGGGGAATCGGAAAATACCGGCTTGTCCATTGAAAAAATTATTGAAAAAACCTGGAAACCGAGGGAAAATGCCCCTGACTCTGCCTGGCCTGGCGGCAAATGGAGCCTGGGCGTCTGGCTGGCGCATTTTCGCAATTGCGACGACCTCCTCGGTAATTTGCCGGAGGTACTGCAGGGATTGCCTCCGGAAAAGGTAATCTATCCCCATTTCCTTTGCGGACCGCTCAACGTGATCCAGCGGCTCGAATTTATCAGGTTCCATATAGAACGGCACAGCAACCAGGTAATGGAGTTGAAAAACGCGCTGGGTTATCGGTAGTGTAAGCAATTAACCTAAACTTTACGCCAGGCTGCATACATCCCATCCGTTTTTTGAATATTTATGACAACCCTGCTTTGAAAATTTCTCGGGAGATAAAAAATGAAGAGGGTAAAATTACCGGGTACCTTATCCCGGAGCGGCAACCCGTTTTACATAGGGTGAGAGCTGTAGTTACCCGGGATACCTGATGCCAAAAATAATACAAGATGAAACATATAGTTTTTCCAGGGATTATCCTGTACTTATTCATAGCAGGCTGTGCCACGAAAAAAGATACGGCAGGGATGAATACCTCTGAACAGCAAATACTCCCGTCAGGGGAGCATAACAGCAGGAACTCCCTGGACTGGGAAGGAACGTATCGCGGCATTTTGCCATGCGCGGATTGTCCTGGCATTCGTACGGAGCTCGTCCTGAAAGCGGACGGCTCCTATAAACTCTCCCGCCAATACCAGGGTAAAAGCCTGGAAATATTCATTTCCGAAGGGCGTTTTGAATGGGACGGGGCAGGAAATGTCATCGAACTGAAGGATGCCGAAAGTGATACATTCAAGGTAGGGGAAAATCAGTTAATCCAGCTTGATAAAACCGGACATCCCATTGAAGGCAACTTGTCCGAAGCATACGTACTCGGCAAAAACAAGGCAGCACAAACTATTGAAAACTCTTACTGGAAACTTACCGAACGGAGGGGGAAACCTTCCTCTTTTCAATCGCCCAGCGGGAAGGCACCTTATTTTATCCTGATCCCTGAGGGAGGCAAAGCAATGGGTTTTAGCGGATGCAACAGGTTTAGCGGATCCTATGAAACCGCTGCAGGGAACAGGCTTCGTTTCATCGGCATGGCCAGCACTAAAATGGCCTGCCCACAACCCAATCCGGAACAGGAATTCNTCGAAGCCCTTTCCATAACAGATAACTATAGCCTGAATGGAGATACCCTGTATCTCAATAAAGCAAGGATGGCCCCTCTTGCACGTCTAACCAGGAGTTTTTTTGAATAGGTGAAGGCCCAAAAAAAATATTCCCTGCGGCGTGTAATGCTGCACGGGACCTTTATATATTTGCCTTAAAGGATTCAGGTCTTTAAAGAAGTTATATGAAAAACCAGTTTTTAGTGCCCCTGATTGTGATAGCAATTTCCATTGCACTTGCCGGCTATTTTATCGGCGGGATGCACCGGCAGGGGAAAAAGTACGACCGCCATGTTCAGGTAAAAGGCCTGTCGGAGCGGGAAGTGCCTGCGGACCTTGCCGTTTGGCCCATGACCATTGCCCTTGCGGGTAATGACCTTCAGTCCCTTGAAAGCGATATCGAATTTCAAAACAAGGAGGTTTACCAGTTTTTCATAGCCCAGGGATTTGATGAGTCGGAAATTACCAGGGGGGTGTTGAATATTACCGATGCCTATGCCAACCTCTATGGCTCTCCCGGACAAAGGCCCGAATTCCGCTACCAGGGAAATTCGGAATTCACGGTGCGGACTACGGATATCCCCAAATTACAGAAGGCCCTCACGGCATCCCCGGAATTACTTTCAAAAGGTATATTGCTCGGTTCCAAGAATAGCTGGAGGCCTATCGAATATCTCTTTACCGGATTAAATGATATCAAGCCTGCCATGATTGAAGAAGCCACCAACAATGCCAGGGAAGTTGCAGAGCGCTTTGCCCAGGACTCCAGGTCGGAGGTTGGTGCCATCCTGGTGGCAAGGCAGGGTTTGTTTACCATTGAAGACAGGGACCAGAGCACCCCCCAGGTAAAAACCGTAAGGGTAGTGTCTACCATAGATTTCCAATTGGTTGATTAGCCGGNGCTCCCAACACTATGATGCCGGATATTTCGGGAAACGNTTTCAGTGCGACAGGCCGGCATCAGGTTGGCAGATGAATGTCATGGCATTATGAGCAATGAACAAAAAGCAATACGGACCATTTATTTCAGCATTGCGGGGAATACCGGTCTGGCATTGATTAAAGGGATTTCCGGTGTATTCGGAAACTCTTATGCCCTGATTGCAGACGCCATAGAATCAACCACCGATATTTTTTCTTCCCTTTTGGTGCTTTTTGGCTTAAAATATGCCAAAAAACCTGCGGATGCCAACCATCCTTACGGGCATGGCAAGATAGAGCCCCTGATTACATTCATGGTAGTGGCCTTCCTGGTTACCTCGGCCACGGTTATTGCCTATGAAAGTATAGAAAACATACAATCTCCCCATGAGGCGCCCGAACCCTGGACCCTTCTGGTCCTGGGATCGATTATCCTATGGAAGGAGCTTTCGTATCGCCTTGTCTTGCGAAAAAGCCGGGAAACGCACAGTTCCTCCCTGAAGGCCGATGCCTGGCACCACAGGAGCGATGCCATTACCTCCGTAATGGCCTTCGCGGGGATCAGTATTGCCCTGATCTTCGGAGAAGGATATGAAACCGCAGACGACTGGGCGGCCCTGTTGGCGTCCCTGTTCATCCTATACAACGGCTACCTGATCTTCAGGCCCGCCCTGGGGGAAATAATGGACGAACATGTGTACGATGAACTGCAAGCCGAAATCAGGGAAATTGCCTTAACCGTGGAAGGGATCCTGGATACCGAAAAGTGTTTTATCCGGAAGGCCGGACTTAAATACCACGTAGATTTGCATGCTGTGGTAGACGGCGATAAATCCGTTAAGGAGGGCCATCGCCTTGCGCATGACCTAAAAGACACCCTGCAGGCCCGCATACCGAACCTGGGACACGTCTTAATCCATATTGAACCATATGAAAAACCAGGAAGTTCAGGATAATTCCCGGCTAACCAAACCGATATTCAGCACCGGCAGGCTTGTGGCCCGCGAACTGAGCCCTGCCGATGCNGCAGATCTTTATGCCCTCAATGCAGACAAAGAGGTGATTAAATACACAGGTGATCAGCCTTTTCGTTCAGTGGATGAAGCGAGGGTCTTCCTTGAGAATTACAGGGAGTACGAATTATACGGCTGCGGCAGATGGGCCCTGAACAGAAAGGAAGACGGGGCCTTTATTGGTTGGTGCGGGTTAAAAATGCACGACGAGGACTGGGTTGACCTGGGATTCCGACTGATGCGAAAGTATTGGGGCCAGGGATATGCTACCGAAGCTGCCTCGGCATCACTCGCTTTTGGTTTCGAAAAATTAGACCTTCCACGGGTCATAGGCCGGGCCGCAGTGGCGAATAGTGCTTCCCTGCGGGTCCTGGAAAAAGTCCATATGCGTTTCTGGAAGTGGGGTTCCTGTGAAGGGATCCCATTTGCGGCCTACTACCGTATTTCAAGCGAGGAGTTTAAGGAGGGCCTATCTCCGGGCACTCAGCCGTAAATTATTTCAAAGAGGTAAATGCTGAGCATCCCCCAGTAGGTCCCGGAAACCATACTGAGGATGGCCAGCAGGATGGCATGGGGCATCCATTCTTCATTATAGGTTTTGGTTACCGCCGGGGCCGTTGATATCCCCCCCACATTGGCCATGCTCGCCACAGGTACCCATGCCAGGTTGAGGCGCAACCTCCTCGCAACCAGGAACATTACCAGATAATGTAGCAGCAGCCAGACCGATGAGAACAGGATTACAACCGCAGGCAGGCTGAAGTCCTGAAAATTAAGGCGCAGGCCCAGGATAGCCATAATCGTTATAATGAGGTACCCCCCTGCCTTGAGGACCAGGGCATGGTTCCAGAAGCTAAGGAAATTCCCGAATACCAGGCCAAGGATAGATAGGAGGACGATCTTCAGCAGGAAAGACGGTACAAAAAAATAACAGGCTGTCACGGAAACCAAAGAAATGCCAAGAGATAGGATGCCGTTCTGCAGCCCCCGGGAATTGGCTGCCACGGTATCCGGCACAAAGTCTGTAAAACTGTCCCTGATTCCAAAATAGCTGTTGAGGGCGTCACTACGTTTAATATGCTGGAACATGAAGATGGTCCACACGTTTACCAGCACATTGTCCATCACGAGGATAACCAGAAATAAAGATTCCCCGCAACCCGACAACTCCTTCAGGATGAGCTGGCTGGTACTGCCCCCGATCCAGCTGCCCACCATGGTTACGATTCCTTTCCAGTATTGTTGATCTATAAGGTAGAAATGGAACTGATCGCTGAAAAGTCCGAAAAACGGGAGTAGCAAAAACGGTCCCAGGGCAACAGCAGCCGAACCACTGAGGAAAACCACGATGGGCCGCCAGCCGACCATACGTAGTTGGCTGAAAGACAAAGCGCTCATTACCAACACAATGGCCATGGGCATTATGAGGCTGGTATTCCAGGAATGCAAAGGTACTGCCGAGAAGTCCAGGGAAAACAAGTGGGTTACCAGGGCAGGGAAAATATAGGCAAAAAGGATGGCAGGCAGCCATTTGAGGATTTGCTTAATACGGGGTTGCGGTGCCTTATCAAGCGCCAGAACCAGGAGTACCGTTGCGATGACCAGCAGGATACTTAGCCAAAACATGCTATGTAAAGGATCTTTAAGGGCATAGACTTATATTGACGCCACCGGTTCATTCATGGCAAGTATAGGGATGATTCTCCTTAATCCATAACGATCCACAAGAAATGAAGTAAATGCCGGTCGTGTCATGCTNCGGCTGGCAGCGGGAAAGCCGGGATATTAGAACCTTCGTGCACTTCTTCGTATCTTTGAAGGGGGCAGGCCAGGGGCAAAACCATTCGGCCGGGCCTCCGATTTCTATAGCTATGCCATATTTAGAACATACTTATTTTCTAGACCACGGGCACGACGCCATTCAGAAGCTTGTCTCGGATATCCGGGACCTTGAAACCGGGAAAAAGGAAAAGGCTATTGCGCTCTATCTCAAAATACGCGACGGCTGGAGGTATAATCCTTACAAAATCAGCCTCAACAGGGATGCATACAAGGCCAGTTCCATCGCCCTGAAAAATGAAGGCCATTGTATAGACAAGGCCATCCTGCTTGTTGCCAGTCTCAGGGCCGTTGGTATTCCGGCTGGCTTACAACTTGCGAAGGTAAAGAACCATATAGGGGTTGAGCGACTCGTTGAAAAATACGGGACCAACGAACTCACCCCGCATGGGATGGTGAATCTATTCCTCAACGGAAAATGGCTGAAAGCCTCTCCGGCTTTTAACAATGAGCTTTGCCATAAGTGCCATGTAGACCCCCTGGATTTCGACGGGGAGAACGATTCCGTTTTCCAGCAGTTCACCAGGCAGGGGGAAATCTTTATGGAATATCTGGAGGATTACGGGCGTTTCGAAGATGTGCCACTTGATTTTATCATGGAAAATTTCCGGCAGCATTACCCGGTGATCTTTGAAAAAAATAAAGGCAGGAGGGAAATCACCCTGTAGCAGGCCGCTTCCCTCACCGGGAATGCTGTTTCGCGAATTAACCCTTTCGTAAATACCACAGATATACTAGCTTCGTCCAAAAATTACAAGCATGAAAATTATTAGCCGTTTTAACAGGGGGTTCATCCCCGCACTTGCGCTCACCCTGGGCCTGGGTTTGAATGCCCAGGAAAAGAATTTTATCGATCAGCCCTATCTGGAAACCAATTCCAGGGCAGACACCCTGGTGGTGCCAGACCGTATCTATCTCGGCATAGAGATAAAAGAAGAAGACACCAGGGGGAAAACCTCTGTTGAAGAACTGGAAAACCGGATGGCCGGCCGGCTTAAGGCGCTGGGAATCAAGCTGGATGACCAATTGATGTTGGCTGACCTCGCCAGTAATTTCAAAGACTATTTCCTCAGGAAAACGGATGTTCAAAAAAGCAAGGCCTATAGCTTGCTGGTGTATGATGCGCTTACAGCGGGAAAAGTGATCCAGGAACTTGAAGGAATCGGGATTTCCAATATCAGCCTTTTAAAAACCGAATACGCAGCCATGGAAGAACTAAAAACCAGGCTTCGGCAAAGGGCGGTCTTGAGGGCGAAAAAGCAGGCAGGGGCCATGCTTCAGCCTTTGGGGCACACGCTGGGCAAGGCACTTTATATATCCGACCTCAATACGGATTATTCCGGAATGCAGGGCAGGGCTACGGGGATCGTGGTCAGGGGGTATGCCATGGAAAAAGAGCAGCCGCTCGATGTCGCCTTCGAAAAGATTTCGGTGGAAGCCATGGTCAATATAAAATTCGCCATTGATTGAGGCCGCTGGCAGACATTATTTTGAAAGATAGCGCGTAAGCCTTACCAGGGCCGGAGGCCGAGCAGCTTTTCTCCCAGTTCGGTTAAACTGGCTGTCCCATACCGGGTTTGTTCCCAGTTTCGGGGATCGCCCGGAAAGGCGTAACCTTCGGGGGCTATGCGTTCCTTCCAGGAATTTATCCGCCACCGGCGCATTTCCTCATTGTCTTCCTCAGCCGGCATCATGGAGATATATTGGGCAATCCGTACCTTATCGCCCGACTTGTTGGGGCGGATGCCATGTGGCTGGGTACTGTTAAAGATCAGCAGGTCGCCGGCTTCCATAGCAACTTTTACGATTTTATCTTCGAGATCGCTGATATCGGGTTGAAAATGGTCGCGGTCTTCAGGCTGTGTAAGTTTCCAGGTCTCATAATTCCTATACAACCATGGGATACACTGGAAGCCGCCCATATCCTCATCCGTCTGGTCGGCCAGGGCCAGTACGCCCTGCACATTCTGGGGCTTTGTTTCCGGGTCGTAATCCCAGTGGATAAACCCTTTTTGGATATGACCGGGCCGCATGGGAAAATTCAGGTTGGCCCTGTCGATGGTTACCCACAGCTTTTCGGTGCCCCAAATATCAACAAAGGCTTCATAAACCTTCGGGTGCTGGCGGTTGTTCCATAAATGCTGGTGGTTGTACACTTCAACCATCCCTGTCCCGGTTAGTTCCTTCATCTTCATTTCGGCTCTTGGCGGGGCATACCAGGTGGCGGGGTCTCCGGGGTCTTTTTCGTCAAACTCCCACAAAAAGTCTGCCGTTGCCCGGGCTTGCTCCCGGGGAACGGCATTCCGGATTACTATATACCCGTTGTGCTGCCAGAAAGCCCAGTCCTCTTCAGTCATTACCCGCAGGGGTTGGCCGTTCTTACGGTCATTAAGCCGCTTTTTACTGCTGGTCGCCGTGGAGGGGTTCCCCGGGATATCGGTATGGGCCTGGTTCGCCATTTTAATAGGTTCCTTCTTTTCCATTGCAGCGGGATTTACCATTAAAAATAAGGAATTGTATTGGATTTTACCCTAATCATACCTCTGCTTTCCTCTTGAATCGGGCGACTTAGGACTATCTTAAACCCCGGTGCCCGGAAGGTTGGTGCCAGGCAGTGTTGTTGGTTTCAGGATGATCGGTTACATGCCTTTCCCCGTCAGGAAAGTGAACCTTCATATGGGGGCGGGAAAAGGTCGGTTGCCTAATTAAAATTAACCCGCATTTTTGCCTATTTTTAAAGGCAAATCACGGTATGACAAAAAACTTACAATTTGCGGTCCTGGGAGGAGGAAGCTGGGCCACCGCCATAGCAAAAATGCTGCTGGAAAACCTGGATCAGATTACCTGGTATATGCGGAATTCTGAAGCCGTTGCCTATATCCGGAGTCAGAAACACAATCCAAACTACCTGACTTCTGTGGAATTCAAAACGGAGCAGCTGTATCTTACGGATTCTATTAACGAGGCGGTGGAACGTGCCGATATTCTTATTTTTGCCATCCCGTCTGCCTTTCTGGTAAGCGAACTGGAGAAACTTAAAACCTCCATCAAGGATAAGATCATCTTTTCTGCCATTAAGGGGATTGTGCCGGAAACCGGGCTCATAGTAGGCGAACATTTTCATAATACATACGGGATCCCTTTTGAAAATATCGGCGTTATCACCGGCCCCTGCCATGCCGAAGAGGTAGCCCTGGAACGGCTGTCGTATCTCACCATTGCCTGTGCTGATATTGATAAGGCCAAATTTATTGCGAAAAGGCTGGAAAGTGATTATATCAGGACCAAGGTCAGCAAGGACATCATCGGTACCGAGTATGCAGGCATGCTTAAGAATATTTACGCCATAGCTGCGGGTATTGCCCATGGCCTCGGTTACGGAGATAATTTCCAGAGTGTCCTGATGAGCAATGCCATCAGGGAAATGAAACGCTTTACCAAGCGTATCTATAAGATAGACCGCAATATTAACGACTCGGCCTACCTGGGCGACTTGCTGGTAACCGGGTATTCAATCTTCAGTCGGAACCGTATGTTCGGCAGTATGCTGGGGAAGGGCTATACGGTTAAAAGTGCTATGATGGAGATGAAAATGGTCGCCGAAGGCTATTATGCCGTAAAAGGGGTGCACGAGCTGAAAGGAAAATTCAAAAAAAAAGTAAAAACCCCCATTATTGATGCAGTTTACGCTATCTTATACGCCGGCGAAAGTCCTAAAAAAGTGTTTGCCAAACTCACGGAAAAACTAGATTAACGCTTATAAATTATAATGGATCTTCAGATACCGGGTTTCGGAAAGAACAAGCTGCCATTCAGGAATATAAACAGGGCCTCTGTAACCGGCTGGCCCCTGCTGCTATGTGTATTGCTGCTACCTGGCGAAATACCGCAAAACAGCGGAAACCAGCAGACTTTCGAGGCCTATGAAGAACAACTGCAGGGCAGTGCCGAAACCATTCCAATGGTCCCGGTCCGGGGCGGTACGTTTCGGATGGGTAACGATCAAGGTCCGGCCGAAGTGTCGCCGGCCCACGAGGTAGTGGTTGGGGATTTCTGGATGGGAGCCTACGAGGTTACCTGGGATCAGTACGAGCTTTTTTCAGGAAAAAGGAATAACCAGCCAAACCCTGACCGTGGGGAGGAGGTTTCCCTGGAGGTTGATGGCATTGCTTCGGCTACCACCCCTTATGTCGACATGAGCCATGGGATGGGAAAAAGGGGTTACCCTGTAATCAATGTTACCCAGTATGCGGCCCTGAACTTCTGTAAATGGCTGAGTGCCAAAACAGGCCGCTTTTACAGGCTACCTACGGAAGCAGAATGGGAGTATGCCTGCAGGGCAGGGAGTACGGAGCCCTACTATTTTGGTTCGGATACTACCCGGCTTCATGAATATGCCTGGTATGGGGGAAACAGTGAAAACCGCTACCACCCCGTGGGGCAAAAAACACCGAATTCATTCGGCTTGTACGATATGCACGGCAATGTGTCCGAATGGACCATGGACCAGTTCAGCGCCGATACCTACGCCGGCCGGAGTGGCAGCCAGACTGAAAATCCCTGGGTGGTCCCAGAAAAGCTTTATCCCCGTACGGTTAGGGGCGGTTCCTGGAAAGACCCGGCAGAAGCCCTGATGTCTTTTGCACGGTTGCCGTCAGACCCGGCATGGAAGCGTATAGACCCGCAGATCCCAAAAAGCCGGTGGTGGTTTACGAACGCCTCCCATGTAGGGTTCAGGGTGATCCGCCCGAGAATAACCCCCAGCCCGGAAGAAATTTCAAAATACTGGCTTGAAGCCATTGATGACTACTAAAACCCTTTCTATATGAAAAAGACGACAAACCCGACCCGAAGAGACTTTTGTAAAAATACGGCCCTGCTTGCGGGAGGCATGCTTGCACTGCCGCTCGACATAACGGCCTCGGCCCATGTCCTGGGCGACGACACCATAAAAATAGCCCTGGTTGGCTGCGGTGGCAGGGGTACAGGGGCCGCCATGCAGGCGCTTAGCACAAAAGAGAACGTAAAACTTGTCGCCATGGCCGACGCTTTCCAGGACCGGCTTGACGATTGCTATAAGATCCTGGCTACAAAGTTTGCAGGCAGTGATAAACTGATGGTAAAGGAAGAAGACAAGTATGTAGGTTTTGAAGCTTATAAAAGTGCTATAGACAAAGCAGACGTGGTCCTGCTTACCACCACCCCAGGGTTCAGGCCGATACATTTCGAATACGCGGTAAGCCAGAACAAACACGTTTTCATGGAGAAACCGATGGCCACCGATGCCCCGGGCATCCGCAGGGTCCTGGCAGCAGCCGAAGTAGCCAAATCCAAAAAGCTGAATGTTGTAGTTGGGCTGCAAAGGCGGTATCAGGACAGCTATCTGGCCTGTCTGCAACAGATACGGGACGGAAAGATTGGCCAGATTGTCTCCGGACAGGTTTATTGGAACAGCGCGGGGGTTTGGGTAAACGAAAGGCAGCCCGGGCAAACGGAAATGGAATACCAGATGCGCAACTGGTACTATTTTAACTGGCTTTGCGGAGACCACATCGTGGAACAACACATCCATAACATCGACGTGGCCAACTGGTTTATCGGGGAATACCCGGTACATGCCCAGGGCATGGGCGGTCGGGAAGTTCGTACCGATAAGAAATTCGGCGAGATCTTCGACCATCACTTCGTTGAGTTTACCTATCCTTCCGGTGCTGTAATTGCCAGCCAGTGCAGGCATCAGCCCGGGTGTGTCGACAATGTTTCGGAAAGTTTCCAGGGCACAGGAGGGAAGATTTACACGGACTCCCAGAACAAGGGAATCATCAGTGGTTATGACGGCAAAATATTGTATGAACACATGGGGGAGAATGATCCCAATCCCTACCAGACGGAGCATGACGTACTCTTTGCCAATATCCGCGAAGGTAAGGTTACCAACGATGCCGAACACGCCGCGAAAACTACCATGACTGCTATCCTGGGCAGGATGGCCACCTATTCAGGGCAATTAATTAGCTTCGATGACGCCCTCAACCGTGGTAAGAGCCTGATGCCGGAGACCTATAGCTGGGATGCCATGCCCAGGGTTGTGCCTGATGCCGACGGGCACTATCCCGTAGCGGTTCCGGGGGTTACCCAGGTGCTTGAAACTTAATCCCGGGCCGGAGGCTGTCATATAATGTTACAGGCTAGGGAGTGAGCACCTCATCGCTCACCCCCTTGCCACGTGGCACGGAGTGGTTGATGAGCTGAATGCTGGCGGCATCGTAGGATTTTATCTTATGCCTGTTAACGATATACGATTTGTGAACCCTTACAAAATCGTCCGGGAGCCCTTCCAAAGCCTTTTTGATACTGCCATAAACCGTAATTCTGGAGCCGTCTTCAAGTTGGTAATTCACGTAATTCCCCAACCCCTCTATAAATAGAATTTCCCCGAATCCAACCCGGTGGACCCTTCTGTTGGAGCGGAGTATGATATTGCCGGATCCGCCATTTTCACGGGTTTTTTCAAAGGCAACCACCCAGATCTGAAAAAGCTTGATCCCCAGGACGAAGAAAACGGTGGTATTAATCAGAATGACCGCCCGGAGCAGCATCTTCAGGCTGAATAAGCCATCGCCGCCCCCATTCAAAAGCAGGTTTTCATAAAACAGGTGGATAAATACCCTCTGCAGTATCCCTGCGGCCAATAGCATCAGGACATATCCAATGATAAACCCAAAATAATTCCTGGTTAAAATCAACCTGGGCAACAAGGCGTAAATTGTTACATAAACCGCCATAATACGGATTGGCAATAACACAAATTCCAGATAGAAAGAAGCCAGGTAACCTTCTTCTGTAGCCCAGATCAAACTGAAGAATACGTAATAGGATATCCAGAATAGGACGTGGGTGGCAATACGTGACCTGAACAGGTAAAAATCTTCCTTCGCCTTCAGGGATCCTATTAATCGGTTCATTAGTTATCCGCTTTTGATATAAAAATATGGGGGCTTGGTATAATTCATATAATTATTAAAAATAGGCAATCTAGGTTTGGGAAAACTTAAAATCCGGCCATGAAAAAAATACAGCCATCCATTGTCCTTATTGTATTGTTCCTGCTTACAACNACTGANATAATTGCNCAGGATTTGCCACGAAGNGGCTTATGGCAAGCCAGAATAACCGCAGAAGATGACGGGGGCCCGGGAGCCAGGATCCGGTCAGTCGAACCCGGAAGCCCACTTGCAAATGCGGGTTTTCTTCCCGGCGATCTCATAACCAGCGTTAACGGGGAACAAGTACGCGACAGTGAAAGCTGGAGCGACATCTATTTCGGCCTCAGATCGGGTATTCCTGTAACCCTGGCAGGCCTGAGGGAAGGCGCAGGCCTTTCAGCCAGGGTTACCTTTGCAAGCCCGGCAAAAGAGGTACATGAGGACCTGGACACATTCTATGAATCGGTCAACACCAGGTACGGAATCAAACAAAGAACCATTATTACAAGGCCAAAGAAACCGGGACGGCAGCCGGCCATCCTGATCCTCGACGGCTTAAGTTGTTCAAGTATCGAGTTACTAGCCGGGAGTTCGGGGAATTGGGCCCGGACCCTGAGGGATCTGGTTGAAAANTCAGGGATGGTAGTCATGCGAATCGAAAAACCGGGTGTAGGCGACAGTGAAGGGGATTGCGGAAGTGCTGATTTTCTGACGGACCTATCCGGTTACGAAGCCGCCGTCCTGAGCCTGAAATCCAAACCATATGTGGATCCNGACAAAATTATCGTCTATGGCTCGAGTATGGGAAGCGCCCTGGCGCCCTACATTGCCAACAAACACCAATTGGCAGGGATTATTTCGGATGGGACTTTCTTCAAAACCTGGTTTGAACATATGCTGGAGATTGAAAGGAGGATCCGGCAGTTCGAGGGTGACAGTGAATCCGAGATCCTGCATAAAATGAATACCTACTATATCCCACTTTATTACGGCATGCTGATAGAAAAGAAATCCTACCGTGAAATTGTGAATAAATACCCTGCCCTTAAAGCCTATAATTACCATGGCCCGGAACATATGTATGGCCGGCCTATGGCCTACTACCATCAGTTGCAGGACTTTGACCTGGCGGGGGGATGGGAAAAGGTAAAAGTCCCTGTCCGTATCCTGCGGGGCACCAACGATTGGATTATGAGCGCGGAAGATAACCACATGATCATTGACGTATTGAAGTCCAATGGTCATTCGGATCATCTCCTTTATGAATATCCGGGACTTGACCACTGGAACACCATTCATGCCTCGGCTGTGGATTCCTATAAAGGTCAGCCAGGTACCTGGGATGAGGAAACCGTCAACCTGATTATCAGCTGGGCCAGGGAGATGGTGAGATCAGGGTCTTAAGCCCTTTCAAGGGAGAAGTTGGAATGCTCATCGATCTCTGCCAGGAGTTGTTCCTCCCAGCAACGGATCTGGGCGTCGTCTACCCCGCTCAATTGCTGAAATTCCTTCAATACCGGGCCCATGTAGCGGCGCAGGCTGTCGATATCAAAATACAACCTTCCCGTGCGCCGGATAAAGAAATCCATGGGAGTCTGTATCATCTCAAATTGCATACAGTACTCCAGTTCTGCCCTGATCATACGTTCGGCCGGATCCTTACCTTTCAGGCGGGCATAGTTTTCAAGGATGGTAGCCGTCTGAACCCCGTAATTGGTTACCAGGAACCATGCATCGATATTCGTTAACCCATCGGGAATGATCATCTCCTCAACTTCCCGGATGTGTTTTTTAACCTTTTTATAATTTTTGTACCCATTACCGCAAAGCGGGATCTTTTCCGTGCTACATTCCTTCAATTCAACCTGGTGGTCCTCCTTCATTTTAGCTGAAATACGGTTGACCACCCTTTCCGCCATTTTTCGGTAGCCGGTAAGCTTGCCGCCCGCGATGCTGATCAGGCCGGTGTCTGAAGTAAAGATCTCATCCTTCCTCGACAATTCCGAGGCCGATTTCCCTTCCTCGTGGATAAGCGGCCTTAGGCCTGCCCAGGACGAAACGATATCCTCCATTTCGAGTTCAATGGANGGGAACATGTTGTTTACTGCAGAAATCAGGTAAATGGCATCTGCGAGGTCTGTGGACACCTTGTCCTTGTCCTGGTTGTAATTGGTATCCGTGGTGCCCACATAGGTGACTTTTCC
>JGI25321J50212_10001615_pt1 | contig 18644 bp, 10 predicted proteins | sample AutmiccommuBRH23_FD_50212 | JGI IMG/M metagenome (IMG submission 50212)
ACCCCGAAGGGAGCCCCGCTCTGCTTCAGGGTTTTTTTATGGGCTTTATTCAGACATCATCCCTGCGCTCACTGCGTTCGGCAGGGATTCCTTCCTGCAGCAACGAATACTAATATACCATTATTCCAGGCATCATCCCTGCGCTCACTGCGTTCGGCAGGGATTCCTTCCTGCAGCAACGAATACTAATATGCCATTATTCCAGGCATCATCCCTGCGCTCACTGCGTTCGGCAGGGATTCCTTCCTGCAGCCATTCATACTTCGCTTCGCTCGTATTCATGGGCAGGAAGGAAAACAAAAAGGGAGGCACCGTCGTGCCTCCCTCCCTGCAGCTTTGATCAAATAACCATTAAATCCTCGGCAAATCCCCTTCNCCTTTCAGNGGAAGGTTGGAAGAACCCATGAGGTACGCATCAACATGGTGCGCGGCCTGCCTTCCTTCCGAAATCGCCCATACAATAAGCGATTGTCCCCGGCGCTGGTCACCGGCGGCAAATACCCCGGGAATATTGGTCATGTAATCCCGTACATTTGCCTTAATATTCGTCCTGAGGTCGGGCTCCACCCCGAGCTGTTCAGCAACGGTCAATTCAGAACCGGTGAATCCCAGGGCCAAAAGCGCCAGTTCACATGGCCATTCTTTTTCGGTTCCTTCAACTTCCCGGAGTACCTGGCCTTTTCCCGGAACTTTTTCCCATTCAACTTCGGTGGTTACCAACCCTGTCAGGTTACCATCCGTATCGCCAACAAACCTTTTTGTGGAAATACTGAAGTAGCGTTCCACCCCTTCCTTATGGGAAGAACTGGTACGTAGCCGCATAGGCCAGAAAGGCCAAGGCTGGTCCGGAGGACGCTCCGTACCCGGCTTATTCAAAATTTCAAAATTGGAAACCGATTTGGCGCCCTGCCTGAAAGAGGTACCGATACAATCAGATCCGGTGTCGCCCCCGCCGATAACGATTACATTTTTGTCTTTGGCAAAAATCTCTTCCCCGAGTTCCTTAACTCCGTCTACCCTGCGGTTGTTCTGAGCCAGGAAATCCATCGCCTGTACAACCCCTTTCAGGCCGGAACCCTCTATCGGGAGGTTCCGCCTTACGGTGGCCCCACCGCAAAGAACAACGGCATCGAAATCTTCTTTAAGCCGGTCCGCCGGGAGGTCCCTGCCCACATGTACCTTACATTTAAATTCTATTCCCTCATCTTCCATCACTTTCAGCCTGCGGTCTATAATGTGCTTTTCCATTTTAAAGTCGGGGATTCCGTAACGCAGCAGCCCCCCGGGTTTCTCGTCGCGCTCGAATACGGTAACCGTATGCCCCGCCCTATTGAGCTGTTGTGCGGCAGCCAGCCCTGCAGGGCCCGAACCAATGACCGCTACCCGTTTCCCTGTCCTTTTTTCAGGGGGGCGGGCAATTATCCACCCGTTTTTAAAAGCGGTCTCTGCTATGCTTTTCTCAATATTCTCAATAGATACCGGGTCTTCGTTTATACCTAAGACGCAAGCTTCTTCGCAGGGCGCAGGACAAAGCCGCCCCGTGAATTCCGGAAAATTATTGGTAGCGTGCAAAATCTGCGAAGCCTTATCCCACTTGCCTTTGTATACGGCATCATTAAAATCGGGAATCAGGTTCCCCAGGGGGCAACCGCTATGGCAAAAGGGAATCCCGCAATCCATACATCGGGCTCCCTGCTCCTTCATTTCCTTCTCCTTAAGCGGGATTGTAAATTCTTTAAAATGCTTCACCCGCTCCTCAACAGGGGCATATTCTTCTGTTTTTCTATCGAATTCCAAAAATCCAGTTATCTTTCCCATTTTTTCGATTAAATGATTTCCAGTTTTTCCTTTTCCAGCCTTATTAAGGCCTGCTTGTATTCCTCCGGGAATATTTTAATAAACTTAAGGAGGTAATACTCCCACTTCTCCAGGATCCGCTGGGCAAGCGGACTTTGGGTTGCATTGTAATGGTTCTCTATGAGCGACCGCAGCTGGGCGATATCGTTGTCTTCATCTACCGGCAGCAGGTTCAGGGCATCCATATTACAGTTCCGTTCAAAAGTCTTGTCCTCATTCAGGACATACGCAATCCCCCCGCTCATCCCTGCACCAAAGTTCCGGCCTACCTTTCCAAGGATTACGGCTACCCCACCGGTCATATATTCACAACCGTGATCGCCGATACCTTCAACGACTGCCATAGCCCCGGAATTCCGCACACAGAAACGCTCCCCTGCTTTTCCGTTGATGTAGGCTTCCCCGGAAGTGGCTCCGTAAAGGGCCACATTCCCGATAATGATGTTCTCTTCGGGCCTGAAAGTTGTTTTTTCCGGAACCTTAACGATGAGTTTCGCCCCCGAGAGGCCCTTGCCCATATAATCGTTGGTATTGCCATTGACCACCATGGTTAATCCTTTGGTAGCGAAGGCCCCGAAACTCTGGCCAGCAGACCCTGTAAAATTGATCTTCAGGGTATTGTCGGGCAAACCGGCGTTCCCGTATATCTTTGAAATTTCGTTGCTTATTATGGCCCCCACTGCACGGTCTGTGTTATGGATAGGGAAGTCGAGGTAGGTTTTTTCCTTCCTGAAAAGGGCGGGGTGCGCCTTCTCGATAATCTTGAATTCTATGGATTCATGTACGTGGTGTACCTGTTGTTGGGTATTGTACAATTTTGTCCCGATAGGTACCGGGATCTGATGCAGGATAGGCGACAGGTCGATGCCCTGGGCCTTATAATGCTCTATGGCCTTGTTGCGGTCCAGTTTATGCACCTGGCCGACCATCTCGTTCACCGTCCTGAATCCTAATTGCGCCATGATCTCCCGGAGTTCCTGGGCGATGAAATACATGTAGTTAACCACATGTTCGGGTTTTCCCTCAAATTTCTTCCGTAACTCCGGGTTTTGAGTAGCGATGCCTACAGGGCATGTGTTCAGGTGGCATACACGCATCATAATGCAGCCGGAAGCTACGAGCGGGGCAGTGGCAAATCCAAATTCCTCCGCGCCCAGCAGGCAGGCAATGGCCACATCTCTCCCTGTTTTCAACTGGCCGTCGCATTCCAGGACCACCCTGTTCCGCAGGTCGTTGAGCACAAGGGTTTGTTGGGCCTCCGCTATCCCCAGCTCCCAGGGCAGGCCGGCATGTTTCAGGGAAGTAAGTGGCGAAGCCCCGGTACCGCCGTCAAATCCGGAGATCAGGATAACATCGGCTTTCGCCTTTGATACCCCTGCCGCTACCGTTCCAACACCCACTTCCGAAACCAGTTTTACGTTGATCCGGGCTTCCCTGTTGGCCGATTTAAGGTCGTAGATCAGTTGGGACAAATCCTCGATGGAGTAAATATCGTGATGCGGGGGCGGGGAGATCAACCCCACATAAGGGGTGGAGTTCCTGGTCTTCGCTATGGCCGGATTTACTTTGGGGCCCGGGAGTTGCCCGCCTTCCCCGGGTTTGGCACCCTGGGCCATNTTTATCTGGATTTCCTGGGCATTGGTGAGGTAATTGGAGGTAACCCCAAACCTTCCCGAAGCAACCTGTTTGATAGCGCTGTTACGCCAGTCGCCGGTGTGGTTTTTGTAGAACCGGTCGGGATCTTCCCCCCCTTCGCCCGAATTGCTCTTGCCGCCTATCCGGTTCATTGCAATGGCCAGGTTCTCGTGTGCTTCCTTGCTGATGGACCCGTATGACATAGCCCCTGTTTTAAAACGCTTGACGATCTCGGTCCATGGCTCCACCTCATCCAGCGGGATGGGATCGTAATTGGAAAATTCGAACAAGCCCCTGATGGTCATCAGGTTCTTCGACTGTTCATTGACAATTTCAGCAAATTCCTTATAGGTTTCCGGTTCGTTGTTCCTTACCGCCTTCTGAAGTTTCGCGATGGTAAGTGGGTTGAACATGTGTTTCTCCCCGTCGCGTCGCCAGCGGTATTCCCCTCCGATTTCCAGTTCGAGGTCGGCGGCCACCTGTTTTTTGTTAAANGCGGTGAAATGCCTTTTGGAGATTTCCTTTTCCAGCTCGTAAAGGCCGATTCCCTGGATACGGGTAGGGGTATTGGGGAAAAACTTTTCAACCACTACGGTATTTAAGCCGATACATTCGAATAACTGCGAGCCGCGGTAGGAATTGAGCGTTGAGATCCCAATCTTGTTCATGACCTTCAGGATGCCNTTGCCTATGGCCTTGTTGTAATTCTCGATGGCTTCCTCAAAGGTGAATTCCGTAATGTCGTTNGCCTGGATCTGCTCGGCAATGATCTCGTTCACAAGGTATGGGTTGATAGCACTCGCACCAAACCCGAACAGCAGGGCAAAATGATGTACTTCCCGTGGTTCGGCAGATTCTATGATGATGCTGATCCGGTTCCTTTTCCGCAGGCGCTGAAGCCCGCTGTTAACGGCAGAACAGGCTAACAGGGCCGGGATAGGGGCCATATCTTTATTCACGTTCCGGTCTGAAAGGATCAGGATGTTGGCACCTTCATCTATGGCCTTTTCTGCCTGGTCTAACAGCGATTGAAGCCCTTCTTCCAGCCCGTTATGGCCTTTTGCCACTTCATAAAGAACAGGAATCGATACTACTTTGTAGTCGGGGCTTGCGTCGTAGTTTTTGATCTTGTCCAGGTCTTCCTTGGAGATCACCGGGTTCTGGATCTTCAGTTTCCTGCAGTGCAGTTCGGAAAAATCAAAAATATTATGGTCGCTTCCCAGGGTAAGGCTGATGTCGCAGATAAGTTCTTCCCGAATGCCGTCGAGCGGCGGGTTGGTCACCTGTGCAAAGAGCTGCTTGAAGTAATTGTATACCAGCTGGGGCCGGTCTGACAGAACCGCAATGGGGGTATCCGTACCCATGGAACCTATGGGTTCCTTGGCGTTCTTCCCCATAGGAAGTATAATGGTATTAATATCTTCCAGCGTGTAGCCAAATACCACTTTTCGTTTGTCGAGCGAGGCTTCGCCCAGAAAGAGCGGACAGTCGTTGTAAGGGATATTTTTCAGGTGCATCAGGTTCTTGTCGAGCCATTCCCTGTAGGGGTAGCGCTGTGCAATCTCCTCTTTGATCTCCTCATCGTTTATGATGCGACCTTCTTCCATATTCACAAGGAACATCTTACCCGGTTCCAGGCGGCCGTGAAATTCGATATTTTCGGGTGCCAGTTCGAGCACCCCGGTTTCCGAAGACATGATCACATAGCCGTCTTTGGTAACCGAATACCGGGACGGCCGCAACCCGTTTCTGTCTAGGACGGCACCTATGTAATTCCCATCGGTAAACGGGATGGAGGCGGGACCGTCCCAGGGCTCCATCATACAGGAGTAATATTCGTAGAATGCCCTTTTGGCATCGGACATATACGGGTTTTTCTCCCAGGCTTCAGGCACGAGGATCATCATAACCTCCGGAAGTGATCGTCCTGTCATCAACAGCAGTTCAACCACCATATCCATACTGGCCGAGTCTGATTTCCCCGGCAGGATAACAGGGAGGATGTCTTTAATTTCACTGCCAAAAAGTTCGCTTTGCAGTAATTCTTCCCTGGAGCGCATCCTGGAGACATTTCCCCTGAGGGTGTTTATTTCCCCATTGTGGCACATGTAACGGAAAGGCTGAGCCAGATCCCAGGTAGGAAAGGTGTTTGTGGAAAACCGCTGGTGTACCAGGGCCAGCCTGGTTACAACCCGCGGATCCATAAGATCCTTATAATATAATTTAATATCCTGGGGCATCAGCAGCCCCTTGAAGATGATGATTCTGGTAGACAGGCTGGGAAGGTAAAAGTAATTGCTCTCGGAAAGTTTAGAGTTCATTATGGCATGCTCTGTTGCCTTCCGGGCAATGTAAAGTTTCCGTATAAACTCGGAATCCTCTTGCTTTGGATCGGATTTTCCAATAAATATCTGCTTTACAAATGGTTCGGATTCGGCAGCGATCCGTCCCGGAATCGAGCGGTTTACCGGCACATCACGCCAGCCCAGCAACGGAAGTCCTTGTTTCTTTATATGATCTTCAAAAACCTGTATACAATAGTTGCGTTGGTTCTCCTTCCTGGGGAGAAATACATTGCCCACGGCATACTGCCCCGGTCCCGGGAGTTCAAATGAAGATACTTCCCTGAAGAATTCATGCGGGATATCAATAAGGATGCCTGCCCCATCGCCGGTTTTTCCATCGGAACTAACGGCGCCGCGATGTTCAAGTTTTACCAGGATTTCAAGTGCCTTATGGATTATATCGTTAGATTTTTTCCCTTTCAGGCTGCAGATAAACCCTGCGCCACAGTTATCATGTTCAAATTCCGGCAGATACAACCCTTGTTTTTTCAGCTTCATTGATTACGGTATTTTCTCAAAAATATCAAATTCAATACACTATCGATACGTTTTACAAAGGAAGTATACAAAAAATTCAGCGTTTGAAATATTTTGGTTAAAAATCCTCATTATGCCATATTTAAGGATATGAAATTAGGATATTCAGAAAACGAGGGAGGACCACCAGACCAGGGTATCGATTTAGGGGGGATAGGGTTAGAAAATACAAGTTTTTCATCCAGAACCCCTCCTGAAAAATCAANACACGCTAAAAAATAATAAATTATTCCAGAATACCCCCAGATAATACAGGGGTAAGGATTTGGACATTAATAAAAATTTATACGGATTGCCTCTGAACAGCCCTTGGAGGAGGTGGTTTTCTCACCTTCAGGGACCGTGAAATTACACAATCGTGAATACTACTTGAAATATTTTAAGAATTATATAANATGTTCAACTAAGGCCAAACCAGGCCTAATTCGGAAATTGTAATAAAACCCCGGCCTTTTTTGGTACTGAACCGGGGTTATGATAATTTATATTGAAGTGTAAGGAATTAGTTACAGGCATCATTAATCTGGTTAGCACCTGTCTCAACTTCAAACATCTGATCGATGACCGCTGAACCCCTTATGCTCACGTCTACATAATCCGCACCTATTGCGGAGGGAATACCACTTGATAAGTTGAATAATAATTGCGAAACAATCTCAGCCCCTGTCAGGGATATTCCACTATTCTTGTATGTTCCTGAAATTCTTATTAATTGTGTAAATGGAATCCTTACATTATTTACTATCCGGATGGCGTCATAAACCTCCACACCGGAATATGGCTGTATCTGAAGTTCCCTTGAACGGGAAACCTCTGAAGTCTCACCATTGGTGTCTGAAAGTTTATTTTCGGTTGTGGATGTGGCCGAAGTTGACAGTTTCCCGCTTAGCGTGGCTTCAACGGAACCTGTTGCACCATATAATTCTCCCCCAACTTCCATTCCTACTGTCGCAGAAAAGCTTACCTCCTCACTTGTAAAAAGTTGTAGGCTTTCTGAAGTTTCCACCGTTGAAGTACTTGTTCTGGATTGGGAATTTCCTACTGTTTCCGTAAGTATTCCAGAGGTGCAGTTTCGTATAGTTGCTTCATATGCGAAGTCCAACTCGGTAGGCGGCATTACCGGGTCGCTGTATTGTACGCCCTGGTCTGACGCATGCCACGAGATTTCATCCGATATTAGCCTGAACCGCTGATAGGGTAGTTCATCCCTGAATTCCAAAGAATTGTATGAAGTCAGGAATAAAAAGTTTCCGGGATTATTGGCATCCTGAAGGTTAATCCAGCCATCAGCCTCCTGTTTCAGTTTAAATTTTTGAGGTCCGTCCGCGGGAAGATCGACCGCACCTCCGCCCAGCGTTAGCCAGCCTTCCGAACCCAGGTACATATCGGATCCTTCTGCATAACCGGGATGGTGTATCGTGAAGGTATCTTCTTCTCCGGATACCGGGATAAAATAGAATGGCTGAACCGAATTATCAATGATAAAATTCTGATACGAATAGGCATCGGAAGCTATGCTACCAATGACACCCTGTACGCCTTCAGGTTGCAATAAATACCCAACTCCGGCTTTTAGTTTTAGTTCGGGTATGATGTGAGGCAGCGTGGTTTCAATTTTCAACTCCGTGTTGGAATCATTTAAAATTTGGTTATTGCCCTGATAGGTAGCCAGCAATTCCTGGCCTGCATCAAAAATGCTGATCTCAACTGCCACCCCTTCATTCATGGCATCCTTTTGCTCTGTAGTCAAATCCTCATTGGGGATTCGCAAGATGGCGAAATTGGTAATTGCATTTATCTCCAGGGTGGTATTGAATTCTGGGTACTCCTGGAATTCAACCACGGCTTCATCGGGGAAATACCCCTTCCTGAAAATTTCCCGGGTATCAATAACAAAACCGACCTCCCCTTTGTCTGTCGGGAGGTCAACATCTACATTGAGTGTTTTCTCAATGTTATTGCCATCTGTGTTATCAGTGCCTTCAGGCCCGGGATCATCCTTGGAACAATAGGAAAACAGAATCGAAATTGAGATTGCTAAAACAAGTCGGGTTACTTTTTTTGAAGTTTTCATAGTTGCAGATTTAATTGGTGTTGAAACTTCAATAAAAGTAGTCCTGTATTCCCCCGGAGCCTGTGAACCATGTTGCAAAGGCTGCGAATATTGTCGCATGAAAACCAGATTATCAATTGTCTTGATCCCCGGTGTTTTGGGCCTGGCTGGGTGTCATACCAAAGTGCTCGTGGAAGCACTTACTGAAGTAGGAAGGGTCGCTAAAGCCCACCGCATAGCCTATTTCCGAGACCGTCCCGGAATTTAGCCGCAGCATAGACATGGCACGTTCCAGACGGTAGGCACGTATGAAACGGGTAGCAGACTGATTGGTCAGCGCCTGTAATTTCCTGTGGATCTGCGATCGGCTCATCCCCACACCGGCCCCCAGTTTTTCCATGTTAAAGCTTTCGTCATCCAGGTGGTCATCAACCACCTTTTTTACTTTTTTAAGAAAGGCTTCGTCAATGGAATCAAGGTAAATCCCCTCCGGTTTCAGCAGGAGTTCCCTATTGTAGCGTTCCCTTAAAGCCTGCCGTGATGCGATCAGGTTTTGTACCCTTATCAATAATTCTTTCGGGAAAAAGGGTTTGGTGAGGTAGGCATCTGCCTGCACCGTAAAGCCTTCAATCTTATCTTCCGGCGTAGCTTTGGCCGTTAATAGCACTATGGGGATATGGCTTGTTTTTTCATCCTGCTTTAAACGGGAACATACCTGGTAACCATTGGCTTTTGGCATCATGACATCGCTGATAACCAGGTCCGGGATCTGTTCCAGGGCCATGGCAATTCCGCTTTCGCCATCCCGGGCCATGATCAGGTCATATTGTTCAGCAAGGATCCCTTCCAGGTAATACATCACATCCCCATTGTCTTCTATAACCAGTAATAAAGGCCGCGAGGGTGCCGGTTCAGTGCCTGTGTCCCCGGATGATTCTGCAGCTTCATAAACTTCGGGCAAACCCGCCCTTTGGACGGGAGTGGCCGGACAGGTTGCAACAGCTTTTCCTGCTGAACTCAAAGTTTCCACGGGAAGCCTTATCACCACCCTGGTCCCCTCATGTATTTTGCTGTACACCTTAATTGTGCCTTTGTGCAGTTCCACCAGTTCCCGGCAAAGTGCCAGCCCGATCCCGTAACCGGAGTCCAGGGCCATTTTAGCGTCTGTACCCTGGTAAAAACGATCAAAAATATGCCCAAGTGCCTCTTCCGGGATACCGCGGCCATTATCGCTAATTACAATTTCACAATATGGCTCGTTTTTCCCTTCCTTCACCCGGTCTATGGAAACAGAAATCTTTCCGTCTTCGGGCGTATGTTTAAATGCATTGGAAAGTAAATTTATCAGGATGGTTTCCAGCTTTTCCTGATCCGCCTGTATGCTTAAAAAAGGTACCCCGTGAGAAACGGACAAGAGAATGTTCTTTGTTTCCATCAGCGATGTAAATGTCATGCTTACGCCTTTCACCAGGGCCACTACTTCAAGGGTTCTATACTCCAGCCCAAGTTGCCCCGATTCGAGTTTTGAAAGGTCCAGGAGCTGGTTGATGAGGGTTAGTAACCTCTTGGCATTCTGTTGCATGACATCCAGGTAGTCCCGGAGTTTGGGGTTGCTTACCTGATCCCTTATAATTTCTATCGGTCCCAGGATAAGGGTTAGCGGGGTTCTGAATTCATGGGAAACATTGGAGAAAAATTTCGATTTCATCAGCGCGATCTCATGTTCTTTTTGAAACAGCTGCCGGTTTTTACTGGTTTTTACGCGCTGACTGTAAAATAACAGGAACAATAACAGGCATCCTAATATCCCGGTTACCAGATAGGCCTGGGTCCTGAATTCCGCCGCTTGCTTTTCCAGGGTAAGTAAATCGATACGCTCTTCTTTTTTTTCCGTTTCATAGGAGATATGCAATTCACTTAACTGTTTCGCCTGTTCTATGGAAAAGAGACTGTCTCTTATTTTGTTGGATTGAAGTAAAACCGTATAGGCTTTTTTATGTTGGTTTTGATTATCCAAAGCCGCGGACAGGTAGCGGTATGCCTGTACTAATTGTTCCGGGTCACTTCGGGCCGTTGCAACTTCAATAGCCCTCTCGGAATAGGAGGCCGCCTCATCAAACAGTTTGAGTTGCAGATAAGTTTCCGCCAGATCATTTAAGGTGTGTGCCTGGTTAAAGCCATACGTTTGCTTCAGTTCCAAAGCTTTAAATAATTGTACTAAGGCTTGTTCCGGATTTCCCTGATCTCTCAGAACGGCACCTATATTGCCATAGATAATTGCCTGGTCCTCAATATAATTAAGTTTGTTTGCCAGTTCAAGTGAGGTGTTAAAATTTACCAGGGCGTTTTTATAATCAGCCATCCGGCTATAAGTGGCTCCAAGGTTTAAATGGCTTACAAGAACCCCTTCTAGGTTGTTGTCCTCTTTATCAATGGATAAGGCTTCTGAAAAATATTGTATGGCGTCTTTAAATCGCGAGTTGATCAGGAACACATTCCCTATGTTGGTTTTTACCACTGAAATGCCCTGCCGATTCTCCAGTTCCTCGTTAATTCTCAAAGATTCAAAGTAACTCGTAAGGGCCTCTCGATAATTCCCCAATTCCTGATAAATCCTTCCCAGGGAAGTAAAACTGTATGCCAGATGTTTCCGGCGTCCCGCATCCTCAAAAAGTGTTTTGGCCCTGGTGATATGTTCCAGCGCCAAAGGAAAATTACCTGTTGTCTCATAGTACCGGCTAAGATGGTAATTTCCCTGACCGCTAAGGAAGGGGTTTTTGATGGCAAGCGATTTTTTCAGCCCTGTTTCGATGTTCGGAAGTGCCTCCCGGGCATGACCTTGCCGTAAGAGGATGATCCCAAGTTGATAAAGGCTTTTGATTTCACCGCTTTCATCGTTTTCTTCCATGGCAAGTTCCACAGCCTTACGTGCCAAGACTTTGGCCTCTTCCGGATTTTCATAATCCAGGGCGATGGATTGCTCAAGAAGCTCCGACACTGTGAGTGGTTCCTGCAAGCCTGAAGAACCCTGTAAAACCATGGGAACGGCACCATGCAGGGGTGTCCGCCCTATAAACAGCAACAATAACCATAAAGTCGAATACCGCATGCAACAGATCAATAGGCAGTTCCTCCTAAAGATAAAAATATTTAATCCTTATCCCCTTGCGATTCAAATTAATGCAAAAGCTAAGTACTGCCCATGTACAGCAGTCAGGCAGGCCCGGATAAATATCAATCCTTTAAAATACTTCTGGAAATAACTATTTTCTGGATTTCGGAAGTGCCTTCGTAGATCTGGGTGATCTTGGCATCCCGCATCATCCTTTCCACATGGTAGTCCTTAACATACCCGTTCCCGCCATGTATCTGGACCGCTTCCACGGTGGTGTCCATGGCTACCTGGGAGGCATAGAGTTTAGCCATGGCGCTGGAAACATCATAATCCCTGCCCTGGTCCTTGTCAATTGCAGCTTTGTAAACCAGGTAACGGGCCGCTTCTATCTGGGTGTGCATGTCGGCCAGTTTAAATGCGATGGCCTGATGGTTGGAAATCTCTGTCCCGAATGCCTTCCGCTGTTTCGCATATTTTCGCGCTAATTCATAAGCCCCGGCGGCGATCCCAAGTGCCTGGGCCGCGATGCCAATCCGACCTCCGGCCAGGGTTTTCATGGCGAAGCGGAACCCGAAGCCGTCTTCCGCAATCCGGTTTTCCACCGGTACTTCCACATCGTTGAAGAGGAGCGAATGCGTATCGCTCCCCCTGATCCCCAGCTTGTTCTCCTTCGGACCCACTTCGAAGCCTTTCATGCCCCGCTCTACAATCAGGGCATTGATCCCGTGATGTCCTTTTTCCGGGTTTGTCTGTGCGATAACAAGATAGATGTCGGCGGCTTTCCCGTTGGTTATCCAGTTTTTGGTCCCGTTAAGCAGGTAGTGGTTTCCCCTGAGGAAGGCCGTGGTTTTTTGGGAAGTGGCGTCACTGCCCGCTTCGGGTTCCGACAGGCAGAATGCGCCCAGGGAAGCACCCGTGCTAAGTCTGCTCAGGTATTTTTCTTTCTGTTCCTCCGTACCGTAAGCTTCCAGGCCCCAGCATACGAGGGAATTGTTTACTGAAACAATAACCGAGGCTGAAGCGTCGACCATAGATAATTCTTCCATTGTAAGCACGTACGCAAGCGTGTCGAGCCCGCTACCGCCGTATTTTGGGTCCACCATCATGCCCAGAAACCCAAGATCACCCATTTTCTGAATGAGTTCCCGGGGGAAACTCTGCGTTTCATCCCTTTCAATTACCCCGGGCAGCAATTCGTTCTGAGCGAAATCCCTGGCTGCCTGGCGGATCATTTGCTGTTCTTCTGTAAGTTGAAAATCCATGGTGTACTTCTGGTTTTGGGATCAGGCAAATATAGCGTTAAGGCTGCAGATATTCAATCAGGCATCCAGACAATCACGGGGGAAAACAGGTTGGGCACTCAGGCTACCGTGTACAAGGGAATATAACAGGAAAAACTTTTTAAGCTTGGCAATATTTTTATATTTGCCTCTGGCACATCGTGCTTCAGAATCCTTTCCGGGATATCACGAAACGGCATGGCTCCTTGCGCTGCCTTTCTATTCATCTGAAATTAAGTGATCCGATTTTCCCGGGAGGCCATCAATTACAGACATTTCTGAATGAAAGAATTACTGCATACCTATGAGAACAGTGCCCCGGAAATAGTCTTCCATTGGAATGACCCCGAAACTGAAGCGGAAGGATGGACAGTGATTAATTCACTGCGTGGTGGTGCTGCCGGAGGTGGCACACGCATGCGGGAGGGGCTGGACATGAATGAAGTGCTCTCCCTGGCCAAAACCATGGAGGTTAAATTTACCATTTCCGGACCTCCAATCGGGGGTGCCAAATCGGGGATAAATTTTAACCCCAACGACCCAAGGAAACGGGGGGTTCTGGAACGTTGGTACCATGCGGTGGCCCCTATGCTGAAGAGTTATTACGGCACCGGGGGCGACCTGAACGTTGATGAGATCCATGAAGTGATCCCCATTACTGAGGACGCCGGGGTTTGGCACCCCCAGGAAGGGGTGTTTAACGGGCATTTCAGGCCTTCCGAAGCTGATAAGATTAACCGGATCGGGCAACTTCGGCTTGGGGTCAGCAAGGTGCTGGAGAACCTCCATTTTTCCCCTGATATCAGCAAGAAATATACCGTGGCTGATATGATAACCGGTTTTGGGGTAGCCGAAGCCATAAGGCATTATTATGATATTTACGGCGGCACCGTTATAGGCAAACGGACACTTATACAGGGCTTTGGCAATGTAGGTGCCGCTGCCGCCTTTTACCTGGCACAGATGGGAGCCAGTATCGTGGGGATCATAGACCGTGAAGGTGGGGTTATACGGGAAGACGGGTTTAGTTTTGAGGAGGTCAGGAGCTTTTTTCTGCACAAGAAGGGCAATAGGCTGATTGCCGGGGCCGACCAACTGATCCCCTCTCATGAAATGAACCGCCGTGCATGGAATCTCAGGGCGGAGATCTTTGCCCCCTGTGCCGCTTCAAGGCTGGTAACCCGTGACCAGATATCCCGGCTCATCGAAGCAGGGCTGGAAGTAATTTCCTGCGGGGCCAACGTACCGTTTGCAGACAAGGAGATATTTTTCGGGCCCGTGATGGAGTATACGGATCAGCAGGTAAGCCTTATCCCGGATTTTATTTCAAATTGCGGTATGGCACGGGTCTTTGCTTATTTTATGGAGAGGCGGGTCTCTATGGAGGATGAACTCATATTTAATGATACTTCCGATACTATTAGAAAAGCAATTTTGAATATCTTTAAACAAAATCCAGCCAAGCAAAATCTTAGCCGAACTGCTTTCGAGATTGCCTTAAAACAACTCATTTAAAACCAACACTATGGAAACCGTTATTGTTATTCTCTTTTTTGTGGGCTACCTGGCGATTACCCTTGAACACAACCTGAAAATAGACAAACTGATCCCGGCCCTGGCCATGATGGCGCTTTTATGGGCAATCATTGCACTAACCCATATGCCTGTTTTCGAGGTAAATGCAGAACTGAAGGAACTGGAACCCACCCACCTCGACGAGATTTTACTCCACCATTTGGGGAAAACTGCAGAGATCCTGGTCTTTCTTCTTGGTGCCATGACCATCGTTGAGATCATTGATTATTTTGACGGGTTCGCTACCATCAAAGGCTATATAAAAACCAGGAGCAAACGTAAATTACTTTGGATGTTCTCCCTGCTGGCATTTGTGCTCTCGGCTATCATCGATAACCTTACGGCTACCATTGTGCTCGTTACCATCCTTCAAAAAGTGATCAGCGACCGTGAAACCAGGCTTTGGTTTGCAGGGATGATTATTATCGGGGCCAATGCGGGCGGGGCCTGGTCGCCGATAGGCGACGTTACGACCACCATGCTCTGGATTGCGAATAAAGTAACTGCCTTGCAGTTGATAGAACACGTCTTTATCCCTTCAGTGGTTTGCATGGTAGTTCCTGTACTGTTTGCCTCCCGATATAAGGCTTTTGCGGGTAAGATCGATTTGGATATAAACCAGGAGGTTCCCAAATCCAAGTATGGGGCTAAAATGTTGTATCTCGGACTGGGATCGATCATCTTTGTCCCGTTTTTCAAGACCATTACCCATTTGCCCCCTTATGTAGGGATGATGCTTTCCCTGGCCGTTGTGGCGACTTTCGCTGAAATTTACAGTAAATCAAAATTCAGTATTTCGAACCTGGACCAGGACAGCGATGCCGCTTCCCATCATAGCCCGGTGCATAAGTCGCTCTCAAAAATAGAATTGCCCAGCATCCTTTTCTTCCTGGGGATATTACTGGCGGTGGCTGCCCTGGAATCCCTCGGGATGTTGTTCCACTTTGCAGAATATCTGGATGCCAACATGCCCCCGCTCGGAACGGAGGCACGTACCGGTATTGTGTCGGATTTGGTGGTCCTTATCCTGGGTGTGGGATCGGCAGTGATAGATAACGTGCCCCTTGTTGCAGCGAGCATGGGGATGTTCTCCGTGCCTATAGATGACCCTGTTTGGCATTTTATTGCGTATTCGGCCGGGACAGGGGGAAGTATGCTTATAATTGGCTCTGCTGCCGGGGTGGTAGCCATGGGGATGGAGAAGATAGATTTTTTCTGGTACCTTAAGAAAATCGCCTGGCTTGCTTTCCTAGGATTTATCGGAGGTTCAGCGGCTTTTGTATTAATTCGAAATTTCGTGCTAAACGTATAATTTAATCGGTAAACTACCGTTATAAGGGCAAAATTAATACAACATAATATATGGTATTGTTTCAGGATCTCGTAGATGAGACGCAAGCCGGGGAACTGGTTTCGGAGGAGAAAACACTCTCGGTTATTGATTTGATTTTTAATGGGGGAACGGCTAGCATCGTAATAATTTCGGTGCTGTTTGCCATGCTGGCGGTAGCTCTTTATATCTACTTTGAGCGCTTGCTGGCTATTAAAGCGGCATCACAGATCGACAAGAATTTTATGCACCAGATCCGAGACCATGTGATGAACGGAAAACTGGAAGCTGCAAAGATTTTGTGTGCACAGACCGATTCCCCGGTTGCCCGCCTTACCGAAAAAGGGGTCTCCCGGATCGGAAAGCCTTTGGACGACATTAATGCGGCCATTGAAAATGCGGGTACCCTGGAAGTTTATAAATTGGAGAAGAACGTTAACGTCCTCGCCACCGTGGCGGGGGCTGCCCCCATGATAGGGTTTTTGGGTACTGTAATCGGTATGATCCTGGCTTTCCACCAGATGGCGAGCAGCGGGGGCCAGGCCGAAATGGGTGACCTTGCCTCCGGGATCTATACGGCCATGACTACTACGGTGGGAGGCTTAATTGTGGGAATTATTGCCTATATTGGGTATAACCACCTGGTAAACCGAACAGATAAAGTAGTGCATAAGATGGAAGCGAATGCGGTGGAGTTCCTCGACCTGTTGAACGAACCGGTATAATGTAAGAAAGATGAAGTTAAAGGGGAGAAATAAGATCAGTCCGGAGTTCAGCATGGCGTCTATGACAGACATCGTTTTTTTGCTGCTCATCTTTTTTATGCTGACGGCGAATTCACCAAACGCCCTGGACCTGCTCTTACCAAAGGCCAAAGGCAAATCAACAAATACCCAGAATGTGTCGGTTACCATAAACAAGAACCTGGAGTATTTTGTCAACAATCAGCGGATCAACGGAGAATACATAGAAATTGAACTAAGAAAAGCACTGGAGGGCCAGGATAAGCCCACAATCATCCTGAGGGCAGAAGAAAGCGTGGCCATTAAAGAGGCCGTTAACGTAATGGATATTGCCAACCGGAACAATTATAAGGTCATCCTGGCTGTGCGGCCTAATTAATGTCGTTTTTAGATACGAGACACAAGAAAAAATCCTTCACACTTACCACGGCGTTGTTAAGTGCGCTCCTCCTATTGATGTTNTANATTGGGNTNACCTATATGGAACCCCCCATTGAGAACGGGATCACNGTAAATTTCGGGACCACCGAATTCGGGATGGGGGAAGAACAACCCCGGGAAAAAGTACAGTCCCAGAAAGCCGAAAAACAGGAACAGGCAGAAGAAGTGGTGCAGCAGGAAGAAGCGGCGCCGCCTGAAGAAGTNGCCAGCGAGGAGGTTAGCGAGAAACCTGCGGAAAAACTACTGACCCGTGAGGAAGAGGAAGCCATAAAGATAAAGCAACAGCAGGAAGCCGAACGGAAGGAAGCTGAAGCCAGGAAGGCCAAAGCCGAACAACTGGCAAGGGAACAGAAAGCCGCCGAGGAAAAGGCGCGCCAGGAGCAGGAAGCCAAAAAGCAAAAACTGGACGAGCTCATGGGTGGGCTCAATAAATCTGATGGGGTTGCCCAGGGCAGTGAGGGCGACGACCAGATGGCCGGCGACAAGGGGCAACCCGATGGAGATCCTTATGGTACCAGTTATTATGGCACACCCGGGACCGGAAGTGGTACTGCCGGATATGGCCTTAACGGGCGGTCGCTCGTAAGCAAGGGCAAGGTACAACAGGAATGCAATCAGGAAGGACGCGTGGTGGTACAGATAGTGGTAGACCGCAGTGGCAAGGTAATAAGTGCCACCCCCGGCGTTAGGGGTACTACCAACAACGACCCCTGCCTGCTGGATCCTGCCCGGAAAACGGCATTTATGCACCAGTGGAATGTGGATTCCAACGCCCCTTCCCAGCAGGTGGGTTTTGTGGTGGTGAATTTCAAACTTGGGGAGTAGGTTAAAAGTTCCGTGTTCCGTGTTCTGGGTTCAACGTTTAAGGCCCCTTTGGGCCTTTCGTACCTCGTACCTCGTACTTCGTACTTTCATCTTCCTACTGCCACTGCCTACTGCCTACTAATTTGGGGCATCGTAACCCCTCCCCGTTTCAAGTTAGTATTTTTCACTGCAAGAATCAAGCAGGTGGGTTCCGGGTTCATTGTTCCGCGTACTTGGGTTCAAAGTTCAAGGCCCACCTTTAAACCCTTCGTACCTCGTACCTCGTACTTCTTACTTTCATCCGCCTACTGCCTACTTTTGTTCCGGGACTACACTCCACAGGAAACCACAGTAATTTAGTACATTTGATGCCTTAATAAATGTCTTATGACATACAAGGAAACATTGGATTGGATGTTCTCCCAATTGCCAATGTACCAGCATCTCGGTCCTTCCGCCCTGAATGCCAGGCTCGATAACACCATCGCCTTCGCGGAACATTTGGGGCATCCCGAAACAAAGTTCCGGAGTATCCACATTGCGGGGACCAATGGCAAGGGTTCGAGTAGCCACATGCTGGCGTCCATCCTGCAGGAAGCCGGATATAAAACCGGCCTTTATACTTCACCACATCTGAAGGATTTCCGGGAAAGAATCCGGATTGACGGTACCCCAATAAGCGAGGAAAGAGTTGTACGGTTTATTGGTGCACATAGCACATTTCTTAAAAAACACCGCCTGTCGTTTTTTGAGATGTCGGTAGGCATGGCCTTTGATTTTTTCGCCCGGGAAAAAGTGGATCTTGCCGTAATCGAAGTAGGGCTTGGTGGGCGACTGGATTCAACCAATATCATCATTCCGGAGGTGTCCCTGATCACAAATATCGGGATGGACCATACAGAGACCCTGGGTGATACCCTGGCAAAAAT
>JGI25321J50212_10001657_pt1 | contig 18288 bp, 15 predicted proteins | sample AutmiccommuBRH23_FD_50212 | JGI IMG/M metagenome (IMG submission 50212)
GCCGGGGCCGGAACTTCGGCACTGACTTGCTGCTTGAGCGGCTGCGCCATCGAGCGGCGCGGCACGGGCAAATCGGCGGCCACTTGGCTCACGTCGATACCCGTCGCCACAACGCTGACACGGATCGAGCCTTCCATCGACGGATCAAGGGTCGACCCCACGATGATATTCGCATCCGGGTCCACTTCCTCGCGGATGCGGTTGGCGGCTTCGTCCAATTCGAACAGCGTGAGGTCATGACCGCCGGTGATGTTGATCAACACACCCTTGGCCCCGCGCAGGCTGATTTCATCNAGGAGCGGGTTGGCAATCGCCTTTTCTGCGGCCTGGATGGCGCGATCCTCGCCGCTATCCTCCCCGGTGCCCATCATCGCCTTGCCCATCTCGTCCATCACGGCGCGCACATCGGCGAAGTCAAGGTTGATGAGGCCGGGGCGCACCATCAGATCGGTCACACCCTTGACGCCCTGATAGAGNACATCGTCGGCCATGCTGAACGCCTCGGTAAAGGTCGTTTTTTCATTGGCCAGACGGAACAGGTTCTGGTTGGGGATGATGATCAGCGTGTCGACCATCTTTTGCAGCGCNTCAACGCCTTCTTCGGCCTGACGCATCCGCTTGGCGCCCTCGAACTGGAACGGCTTGGTGACAACACCCACCGTCAGCACGCCCAACTCNCGCGCGGCCTGCGCGATGATCGGTGCGGCCCCGGTGCCGGTGCCCCCGCCCATGCCGGCGGTGATAAAGCACATATGCGCACCCGCCAGATGATCAACGATCTGCTCGATGCTCTCTTCGGCGGCGGCGGCCCCGACAGAGGCCCGCGCGCCTGCGCCCAGCCCCTCAGTTACCTTGACGCCCAGCTGAATGCGGCTTTCCGCATTGCTCTGGCTCAGGGCCTGCGCATCCGTGTTGGCCACCACGAAATCCACACCATCGAGTTGCTTCTCGATCATGTTGTTCACGGCGTTGCCACCCGCCCCACCCACACCGAAAACGGTGATACGGGGCTTCAGCTCGTCATGTCCGGGCATAGTGAGGTTGAGTGTCATAGCTTGTCCGCCTGTCCTGATGCCCACATTCGCGGGCTGTTTTCCGCCTGATTGGCACCATTCTTACCGATGGTTGGCCCAATCGTCACCTAAAAAACACGAAACAGCCACTAAATATGGCGTCTTTCGTGGTCTTTTTCGCGGGATTTCGCCGATGACGCCACATCTTGCGGTCACCAGTTGTCCCGAAACCATTTCATTGCCCGCTTCAGCGAGCGCGCCGGATAGCGATCGACGGGAATCTCGAAATCCCACCATTCGTCCTGCGGATTGGCCGCAAAGAGGCACATACCCACNGCACTGGCAAACCCCGCCCCGGTCGCCGCCTGCGGCAGCCCATGCACCCGCAGAGGCCGCCCCAGACGCACCTGCTGCCCCAAGATCTTGCTTGCCAACCCGTCAAGACCGGGGATCTGGCTGCCGCCTCCGGTCAACACGATCTGTTGGCTGGGCAGATGATCGAACCCTGCGGCATCCAACCGCGCGCGCACCTCTTCGAGAATTTCCTCGACCCTCGGGCGCATGATCCCGATCAGTTCGGCCCGGCTCACCCGCCGCCGATCATGCTCGTAATCGCCGGTGTCGCCCCCGATCTCGATCATCTCGCGGTCATCCATGCCGGTGGCCACGACACCGCCGTAAAAGGTCTTGATCCGCTCGGCGGTGGCCTGCGGCACCTGCAACCCCATGGAAATGTCATTGGTGACATGATCGCCGCCCATGCGGACGCTATCGGCATAGATCATGTGTTTCTTGATAAAGATCGACACACCCGACGTGCCGCCGCCCAGATCAATACAGGCGGCACCCAGTTCCTGCTCNTCCTCGACCAGNGCCGCNATGCCCGACACATAGGCAGAGCTGGCAACCCCTGCCAGTTCCAGNTCACACCGCTTGACGCAATAGGCTAGGTTCTGGATCGCGGCACCGTCCACCGTCAGCATATGCATGTCGGTGGACAAGACCTGCCCCATCTGCCCGCGCGGATCAATCAGGCCACTGCGATGATCCAGCGCAAAATTGACCGGCTGCGCATGCAGCACCTCGCGGCCCTCGCCGAAATCCGGCACGTCGCAGGCGCTCAGCACGCGGCTGATATCCTGTTCGCTGACGGTATGGCCTTCCAACTCGACTTGCCCGGCCAGACCATAGCTGCGCGGCCCTGCGCCCGAAAAACAGGCAATGACATGATCGACCCGGATATTGGCCATCTTCTGCGCCGCCTGAACGGCGGTGCGAATGGCGCGCTCGGTCTCGGCCATGGCGTCGATCTCGCCAAAGCGCACCCCGCGCGAGCGTGTCGTCGCCGCCCCGATCACCCGGAACCCGGCTTGCCCGGCCATCCGGCCAATTCCCTCGGCCTCATGCAACCGCTCGGTGCCATCAAACCGCAGCACCAGACAGGCGATCTTGGAGGTGCCCACATCCAGCACCGCGACCACGCCCCTCTGCATCGCCGCCTTGCGCATATGGCGCATCGCCCTTTGGGATTCATACAGCTCGATCATCGTCAGTTCGTCCCCAAGCTCATCTGAGTTATCGTCCACCAGTCTTCCATGGCCGCTTCGTTCAATCGGATCGTCGGACGCGCCGCGATCCGCATATCCACCGCCGCCAGATCCCGCTCCAGCATGTCCTGCGCCCCATGAAGCACCATCACCCGCTCTAACGCGCGCACCGCCCCGCTCTCGGGCAAGAGAACGCGCTTGCCATCCGATAGAACCAGATCCCAACGCCGCTCGCCCATCCGCACAAGACCGCGCAGCTCCAGCCCCATCGGAGCCGCAGCGTGCAGAACGTCCAGCGCTTCTGCCACCTGCTCGGGTGCGCCTTCGCCTGCCACCACCGGCAAATCGGCGCGCTCAGAGCGGGCATTGACCACCCCGATCACCTGACCTTCGATATCAATCACGTTCAGCGCATCCCGCGTTTTCCAGAGCGCGACCGGCACGCGCTCGGTGATCTCGGCCACCAAAACGCCACCCTGCCGAATGCGCACCTCAGCACGCGCCACGGCAGGCAATTCCTCGATCATCACCCGAATGTCGTCGAGCACGAGGTCGAACGAGCTCGCGGGAAGGTCATAGGGGAAAATCTCGCGAATATCCTCTTGCACGCTCGTGCTCGCGCCTTCGACCGACAAAAGGTTGACCATGAACTCGGGGCGCGTCTCAATCTGGTGGCGGAGGTCCGCAATCTGCTCCACCAGCGCCGTGCGCCGCGCCTCGCTGCCCAGATACCCTCCGACCAGCCCAGCAATCACGAGCACCGGCAAACCGAACCGGATCAGCCGTCGATAAAGCGGCGTCAGCATCAACCGCTGGAGGCGATATGACATCCGTGATGGTGCCGGATCAGCCCGCGGAATTACCGGTTGCATGACGCATCCTCCACCATCCAGCGGCACAATTCAGGAAAGGAAATGCCCAGCGCCTGCGCCTGTTCCGGCACCAAGGAGGTCGGCGTCATCCCCGGCTGCGTGTTGGTCTCAAGCAGGATCAACCCGTCAAGACCGCGCGCTTCATCCCAGCGAAAATCAGTGCGGCTCACCCCGCGACAGCCCAGAACCNCATGCGCCCGCAGCGCATAGTCGAGGCACGCGTCGAAGATCTCCTGCGGCACNTCGGCAGGCACCACATGGCGCGAGCCACCGGGCTTGTATTTGGCATCGTAGTCATACCAGCCTTCGGTCAGGATATCCGTCACCGTCAGAGCCCGGTCGCCGATCACCGTNGTCGTGAGTTCACGCCCCGGNGCATAGCTCTCGACCATCACCACATCCGGCATATCATCCGAGAGCGCAGGCGGNCGGTTGGCCCCGGCCTCGACCAGATAGACGCCNACGGACGATCCCTCATTGTAGGGCTTGACCACATAGGGCGGCGGCATCACATGCCCGGCCCGCACCTCGTCACGCCGCGCCAACACGCTGTCGACCACAGGCAGACCGGCCGCGCGGTAGGCCACCTTGGTGCGCTCCTTGTCCATGGCGAGAGCGGACGACAGAACGCCCGAATGAGTATAGGGCAGGCCCAGCCATTCCAACATCCCCTGCACGCACCCATCCTCACCCCAACGCCCATGCAGGGCATTGAATACCACGTCCGGCTTTATGTCTTGTAAACGCGTGCAGAGGTCTGTCGCGGCATCCACCTCGACCACCTCAAACCCTGCTTCCCTCAACGCGACGGCGCATTCACGCCCTGAAGAGAGCGACACGTCCCTCTCCGCCGAGGGGCCGCCCATGATCACCGCCACTTTCGGGGTTGTTCTGCTCGAACCAACCACCATGTGCCTCAATGTCCCGGACCGGTTTACCGGCCCTGTTGTCGTATTGTTTTTGTTAGTCTGCCTGAGGGCTTGCGCCCGGAGCCGGTTCACCGACCCTCATGATTTCCCACTCTAACTCTATTCCACGCATTTGAAAAACCTTTTTTCGCACCTCGTCGCCGAGGCCCTCAAGATCAGCAGCAGAGGCCCCGCCNGTGTTGATCAAAAAGTTGGGATGCATCTCGCTCATCTGCGCCGCCCCNCGCCGCGCGCCGCGCAATCCCGCCTCGTCGATCACCTTCCANGCCTTGAGATCNTGCACNTCATCGGCCCGCCCGGTCGAGGAAAACCCGGCCGGATTGCGGAATGTGCTGCCGGCACTGCGCTCTTTGGTGGGCTGTGTGGCATCACGCTTGGCGATCTGCTCGGCCATCTTGGCCTCCAGCGTCGCCGGATCGCCCGGCACGCCTTCAAACGTCGCCTCAAAGATCACCCAGCCGTCCGGCAGCGCGCTGTGCCGATAGGCAAATTGCAGCGCATCGGGCGATAGCGTCACCACCTCACCGCCGCGTGTCACGGCCCGCGCCTCGATCAGATGATCCGCCACATAGGCCCCATAGCAGCCCGCGTTCATCCGCACCGCGCCACCGATGCTGCCCGGAATAGTGCGCAGAAATGTGAGGTCCACTCCCGCCTCCGCCGCCCGCCGTGCGACATGCGCATCGAGCGCGGCCGCCCCGGCAACGACGCGCGGACCCTCAACGCGAATACCGTTGAACCCGCGTCCCAACCGGATCACCACGGCATGAAGACCCCCATCGCGCACAATGAGATTGCTGCCCACACCCATGGGAAAAACTGGCACCGCCGCATCCAGCCCAGCCAGAAATGCTGCCAGATCCTCCAGATCAGCCGGTTGAAACAGCCAATCCGCNGGCCCGCCCACGCGCANCCAGGTCAGATCGGCCAAAGGCCTATTCGGGGTCAATGCGCCCCGCGTATCAGGAAATCTCATCATGGCGGTTCTTCTGCCTTCTGCCGCGCCCAAGGTAAAGCCCCATGCGCCCGAGCTACCCCAAGCGCTGCCTGATCCAACGCCCGAGATAGATCACCGGCCAACGCAAAACGCTCATGCCCGCGACCATCACCAACAGACCAATCCANGGTCCGTTCTGCCATGTGACAAACCCGAGGATCGGCACGCCGAGCGCNATCAGAACATAGGCCCGCCGCCAGTAATTGTCGCGGCTTGGCAGCATCGCCAAGACATTTGCAGCCACCGCCCAGAGGCAGGCCAATATCAGAGACAGTGTCATCCCAACCCTCCAAGGCTCGCGCCCAAGGCGGCCAACGCCACCACCACACCAAAGACCGGCACCGCCACCGGCACCCGAAACGCCGCTTCGGGCACCCGCCGCTTCATCAGGATCAGCGCGCCATTGACCATCACGAACACCGTCAAGAGCAACGTCGAGGTCACACCCGCCAACTCCGCCACCGGCAAGGCCAGCGCGCCCCCGATGACCGCCACACCGATCAGTGCGGTTGCGCGCANTGGCGTGCCAAACCGGGGGTGCGCGTGGTGAAACACGGACAGCCATGCACTGCGCCGTCCCANACCAAACAGAACCCGGCTCGCCATCACCATCTGCGCCAGAACGCCATTCAATGCCGCCACCACCGCGATCAATGACAAAAACGCGGCACTGCCGCCCTGCCCCATTTGCCACACCAGCGCCAAGGGCTGCTCACTCGCGCCAAGCCGCTCGAGCGGCACCGACCGCACCGCCGCCCAAGTGACCAACGCGTAAAGCAGGCTCGTGATGATCAGGGACAACAGGATTGCACGGGGCAGGACGCGCTCCGGTTCGCGCACCTCTTCGGCCATGTTGACGATATCCTCAAACCCGATGAAGGCGAAGAAAGCCAGCACCGCCCCGGCCGTCACGCCCGACCAGACTATCTCTTGCGGCATCTGAAAATCCGCGACAGGCACGGCGCTGAACCCTGCATAAACCACCAGACCCAGTCCCAGAACCTCAACCACCGTAAAGATCGCGGCAAGCGCAAGGCTCTCCAACACGCCGACCACGGCCACCGCCGCCAACAGCGCCCCGATCACCACCATGCTCGGCCCCGCAGGCCATCCCGTCACTGCGCCCAGATACCCCACGCCACCACGCAACACTGCCGCTGCCGATACCGCCCCGGCCATCACAATCGCCAGCCCGACCAGCGTGCCCAACCATGGCGCTTGCACCCCCTTTGCGACAAAGGCCGCCTCGCCGGCGGCTTCCGGAAACCGGGTGGAAAACTCAGCATAACTCAGCGCTGTGGGGGCGGCGATGACCCCCGCCAGCACAAAGGCCAAGGGTGCCCAGATTCCGGCTTCGGCGGCCACGGCCCCGACCAGAACGTAAATCCCGGCCCCCACCATGACCCCAACACCGTAAGCGGTCAGCAATCCTAGCCCGATCCTGCGTTTGAGGATCTCGGCCATGTCTCTATCCCTTGAGACGCGCAGGTAGCCCGTTGGCCCAGGCACTGATCGTGCCCGCGCCCAGACAGACAACCATATCCCCCGGTCCGGCCTGCTCGCGCACCAGCCGCTCCAGATCGTCCTCGTCACGGATAGCGCGGGCGTGTCGATGGCCGTGCCGGATGAGCCCCGCCACAAGATCATCCCGGCTCGCCCCCGGAATGGGATCTTCACCAGCGGCATAAACCTCGGCAATCGCCACCACATCCGCCTCGTTGAAGCAGCCGCAGAAATCATCAAACAGGCTCGACAGGCGGGTATAGCGATGCGGCTGATGCACCGCGATCACCCGACCGGTCGTCGCCTGCCGTGCGGCGCGCAGCACGGCGGCAATCTCCACCGGATGATGACCGTAATCGTCGATAATGGTGACACCGTCCACCTCGCCTACGCGGGTAAAGCGCCGGTTGACGCCGCCGAAACTGGCCAAGGCCGCGCGGATTTCATCGGCCTTCATGCCCAGATGCCGGGCCACCGCCACGGCACTCAGCGCATTGCTGACATTGTGATCGCCGGGCATCGGCAGGGTGCAGCCTTCGATCACCCGCCCTTCGGCCTGAAGAGCCACATCAAAATGCGCGACACCCTTCTCGTAGGTCAGATTGACCGCGCGCACATCGGCCTGCGCGTTGAACCCATAGGTCAGAACCCGACGGTCAGTGATCCGCCCCACCAGCGCCTGCACTTCGGGATGATCAGTGCAACAGACAGCCAGACCGTAAAACGGAATATTGCTGACAAAGTCGTAAAACCCCTGCCGCAACCGCTCGAAATCGCCCCAATGCTCCATATGCTCGGGGTCGATATTGGTGACGATNGCAATGGTCGCGGGCAGACGGTTAAAGGTGCCGTCGCTCTCGTCGGCCTCCACCACCATCCACTCGCCCTGCCCCATACGCGCATTGCTGCCATAGGCATGGATCACACCACCGTTGATCACCGTGGGATCAATCCCGCCCTTGACCAACAGCTCCGCGACAAGCGTCGTTGTGGTCGTCTTGCCATGGGTGCCCGCCACGGCGATGTTGGACTTGAGCCGCATCAGCTCTGCCAGCATCTCGGCCCGGCGCACGACCGGCAAGCCACGCTTGCGTGCCTCATCCAGCTCGGGATTGCCCGGCTTGATGGCCGAAGAAATGACCACCACCTCTGCCCCGTCCAGGTTCTCCGCCCGCTGCCCCTCGAATACCGTGGCGCCGATACCCGCCAACCGCTCGGTGATGGGGGTGGATTTCAGATCAGACCCCTGCACCCGGTAGCCATGGTTGATCAGCACCTCGGCAATCCCCGACATGCCAATACCGCCGATCCCCACGAAATGAATCGGTCCAATATCGGTCGGTAGCTTGGTGGCTGCATTCATCGGCTCTGCCCTTTATTCGCAATGTCTTCGACCATATCGGCCAGATGTTGTGGCGCGTCCGGCATCCCGCAGCTCAGCGCCGCCTGCGCCATCATCGACGCGCCCCTCGGATCGCTCAGCACAGCGGCAATCTGTTCGGTCAGCACCGCCTCGGATAGCCGGCTCTCGGGGATCACGATTGCCCCGCCAGCCGCCGCCAACCCGCGCGCATTGGCGGCCTGATGGTCCCCCGCCGCGGCGGCATAGGGGATCAGGATCGCAGGTCGCCCGATGATGGAAATATCGGCGATACTCGACGCTCCCGCCCGGCTGATGACCAATTGCGCCTCAGTCATGCGCCGCGGCACATCGCGGAAAAACGGCTGAACATCCGCATCAATCCCGGCCCCGGCGTAGAACCGCGCCACGCGGTTCATATCCTCTTCGCGCGCCTGATGGCTCACCCGGACATTGCGCAGGATCGCCTCCGGCAGCGCGGCAATCGCNGCGGGCACCACATCGCTGAGGATCCGCGCGCCTTGAGAGCCGCCGATCACCAGCACCGACATCGGATAATCTCCGGGCGCGATATACCCCGCCCCCGCCCGCTCCAGCACGGCCGCACGCACCGGATTGCCCACCGGCACGCCTTCGGCACCCTCCGGCAGCGTTGTCGGCCATGTGCCGCAGGCCACCACATCGACCCGCCTCGCAAAAATTCGATTGACCCGGCCCAGAACCCCGTTCTGCTCATGGACCATGCGCGGACGCCGCAACGCCCATGCCGCGACCAAGGCCGGAATGCTCGGATAGCCACCAAAGCCCACCACCACATCCGGCTTGTCGCGCATCATCCGCAGTCCGGCTCCCACCACGCCGCCCGCGACCTGAAACGGCACCATCACTTTGTTGACAAGGCCGCCCCGCGCAAAGGTGGCGCTAGCCACCTGCTCGATCTCGACGGAATGCGGAAAGCCGCCCACATAGCGCGCCCCGCGCGCATCGGTGCTCAGACGCACCCGCCAGCCCCGCCGCAGCATCACCTCGGCCAGCGCCTGCGCCGGAAACATATGCCCGCCCGTGCCGCCCGCCGCGATGATCAAGAGGGGCTGCCGCGCGCTCACCGCCGCCCCCGCAGAATATCCCCGATCTGGCCCTGTGGCCGCGTCCGGGTAAAGGCAAGAAGCATGCCCACGGCAATGCCCCCCGCTACCACAGAGGATCCACCATAGCTCACAAACGGCAGCGTCATGCCCTTCGCAGGCAGAAGGCGCACCGCCACACCCATGTTGATCATCGCTTGCGCCCCAAACATGATCACAAGCCCGGTCCCCGCCAACCGAATGAACGGATCGCGTTCCCGCATCAACCGCATCAGCGAGCGNACGACGACACTGGCATAAAGNGCAATGATGCAGAGCACGAGAACCAGCCCGTATTCCTCAGCCGCCACCGCGATGATGAAATCCGTATGCGCATCCGGCAGGCTCCATTTCACCTGTCCCTCACCCACGCCGACGCCAAAAAATCCGCCCTCGCGGATCGCATTGGTGGCAAAGCCAAGCTGCGTTGTCGGGTCCACCTCCGGGCTTAGAAACCCGTCGATCCGTCGCGCAAAATGCTCGGAATTGGAATAGGCAAAGGTCCCGACAAGCACCACGCCCCCCGCCATGCCCAACAGCAGCGTCACCGGCGCACCGGCCACAAAATACATCACACCCCAGCCAAACAGCACCAGCGCCGCCTGCCCNAAATCAGGCTGCATCGCCAGAAAGGCAAGGATCACGATGGTCAGCAGAAACGACCAACTCAGCCCCGGCGGCCCATTCACCTGTTGGCTTGCGGCCATCATCCAGGCCGCGACCACCACAAACACCGGCTTGAGAAACTCTGACGGCTGAACCGAGGCAAAGCCCAGACTGTACCACCGCACAGCGCCCTTGCCGAAATCGGTGCCGAGAAACGGCAGCGCCATCAGGGCAAGAAACGCAGCAAGGAACCCCAACACCGCCAGACGTCGCACCATCTCTGGGCGCATCATCGACACCAGCACCATCACTGCCAGCGCCATCCCGCCAAACAGCGCCTGCCTCTGCACGTAATAAAACGCACCAAGCCCGTTTTTCTCTGCCAAGGGCGGCGAGGCCGCAAGGCCCAGCAACATCCCGATACTGAACAGGATCAGAACACAGGTCAGCGACCATTTGTCGATCGTGCGCCACCATTTCGGAAGGACGGGCTCTGCGTCCCGCAGGGGCATTGCCCCGTAGACCATTTCTGTCATCTGACTGCCGCCTCATGCATCTTGCGCCCCTTTTCGGGGTCTGACACATATCCTAGCGTTATTTTCACCTTAATGCCAGAACTATCCCCTTGCCAATCGGCAGCATTTCGCGTCAGAGCCATGCCCATGCGCCACGCCTGCACCACTCTTATTCTCGGGGCCGGGGCCGCCGGCATGATGTGTGCCGCCCATGCCGGGCCGGGCACGCTGGTGATCGACCATGCACGCGCACCGGGCGAAAAGATCCGAATCTCGGGCGGCGGGCGCTGCAATTTCACCAACCTTGGCACGACACCGGCGAATTTCATCTCGGCCAACCCGCATTTCTGCAAGTCGGCGCTCTCGCGCTATACCCAATGGGATTTTCTCGATCTCATCGCGCGCCACGGCATCGCCTGGCACGAAAAAACCCTGGGCCAGCTCTTTTGTGACGACAAGGCGACCCAAATCGTTGCCATGCTGGTCAAGGAACTGCGCCAAGCCGGGGCCGAACTCTGGCTCTCGACGCAAGTGTCGGATGTCACGCATGACGGCCGCCACTTCTGCGTCACGCTCGACCGCGAGGGGCGGCGTGTCACGGTCACGGCCCGCAACCTCGTGCTCGCCACGGGCGGCAAATCCATCCCCAAGATGGGCGCCACCGGCATGGCCTATGACATCGCACAGCAATTCGGCCATCAGTTGACGGACATTCGCCCCGCCCTTGTGCCGCTCACCTTTTCCGACGCGCCCTTTGCCGCGCTCTCGGGCACCGCTCTGCCGGTGCGCGCCAGTTGCGACGGGATCAGCTTTGACGAGGCGGCGCTGTTCACCCATCGCGGCCTCTCTGGCCCCGCGATCCTGCAAATCTCGTCCGTCTGGCGTGAGGGTCAGCCGATATCCCTTGATCTTGACCCCAACGCCACGCTCTATGACGCACTCCGCCAACAGCGTCAGACCGCAGGTCGTCGCAACATTACCACCGACCTCAGCCATCACTTGCCCGCGAAACTGGTGGCCTATCTCGCCCCTGCCCTTGGTCTCGCAGGCAATCTCGCCGATCACTCCGACGCACGGTTGGCTGCGATCACCGACGCGCTGCGCGGCTGGACGCTCAAACCCACCGGCACCGAAGGCTACCGCACCGCCGAAGTCACGCTTGGCGGTATCGCCACCGACGGGCTCTCGTCCAAGACCCTCGAGTCCCGGCATCTCCCCGGCCTCTATGCCATTGGCGAGGCCGTGGATGTAACCGGCTGGCTTGGCGGCTACAACTTCCAATGGGCGTGGTCGTCGGGCTGGGCCGCAGGCACGGCGATTGCGCAAACCGGGACAGACGCCTAGCCGTTCGGTCCCAGCCCGCCTCGGTCAGGCCGACAGACCAAAGACTGTTTTGCGGCCTTTTGCTGACCTTGGCCTCAATCCCCAATGCGCGGAACAAAGGCGCGTAGCGCCGCCGCGCGGCGGTCGGGCACCACGCGGCTCATCGCTTGGGGTCAGCGTCAGCAAACGCCCCCACCGCCCCCCTTACACCCTATCCACGCGCCTCGCGAATGAGCCGCAGAATGTCCTTGGCCGCCTCGGGAATATTCGTGCCCGGCCCAAAGATCGCCTTGACCCCCGCTTTTTGCAAAAAGGCATAGTCCTGCTGCGGAATGACGCCGCCGCAGATCACGATAATATCGCCCGCATCGCGCGCCCGTAGCGCCTCGATCAGTTTGGGGGCCAGTGTCTTGTGCCCTGCCGCCTGAGAACTGATCCCCACGACATGCACGTCATTGTCTATGGCATCCTGCGCCGCCTCCTCGGGCGTTTGGAACAAGGGGCCGACATCGACGTCAAACCCGATATCGGCAAAGGCCGTGGCAATCACCTTGGCNCCCCGGTCATGCCCGTCCTGCCCCATCTTGACGACCAGCATGCGCGGNCGCCGCCCCTCTACCTCGGCGAAATCNTCCACCGATTTCTGAATGGCGGCAAAGCCCGCATCGCCCTCATAGGCCGCGCCNTACACCCCGGCCAGCGTCTTGACCTCGGCGCGGTGCCGCCCGAATTCCTTTTCCAGTGCCATGCTGATCTCTCCCACAGTGGCGCGCGCCCGCGCGGCATCCACCGCCGCGTCAAGCAGATTGCCCCCCTCGCGCGCACGGCGCGTCAATTCGTCGAGCGCGGCCTGACAGGCGGCCTCGTCCCGGCTCGCCCGAATACGCTCCAACCGCGCGATCTGAGACTCCCGTACCTTGTCATTGTCGATGTCGAGAATGTCGATCGGGTCTTCCTTGTCCTTGCGATACTTGTTCACGCCGACGATCACCTCGTCACCCCGGTCGATCATCGCCTGCCGGGTCGCCGCCGTCTCCTCGATCCGCAATTTGGGCATGCCGCTCTCGACCGCGCGGGTCATGCCGCCCATGTCCTCGACTTCCTCGATCAGCGCCCAGGCCTTCTCCGCCAGATCATGCGTCAGCTTCTCGACGTAATACGACCCCGCCAGCGGATCGACCACCTTGGTCACCCCGGTTTCCTCCTGCAGGATCAACTGCGTGTTGCGCGCGATCCGCGCCGAGAAATCCGTGGGCAGGGCAATCGCCTCATCCAGCGCATTGGTATGCAGCGATTGCGTGCCGCCCAGAACCGCGCTCATCGCCTCATAGGCGGTGCGAATGACATTGTTATAGGGGTCCTGCTCCTGCAAACTCACACCACTGGTCTGACAATGGGTGCGCAGCATCTTGGAGGTCTCGCGCGTCGCGCCGAACTCGGTCATAATGCGGTGCCACAAGAGCCGCGCCGCCCGCAACTTGGCCGCCTCCATAAAGAAATTCATCCCGATGGCAAAGAAGAACGACAGACGCGGCGCGAAACTGTCGACATCCATCCCCGCCTCAATCGCGGCACGCACATATTCGCGCCCATCCGCCAGCGTATAGGCAAGCTCCTGCACAAGGTTCGCGCCCGCCTCCTGCATGTGATAGCCGGAAATCGAGATCGAGTTGAACTTCGGCATATGCTCGGCGGTATAGGCGATGATATCCGACACGATCCGCATCGACGGTTTGGGTGGATAGATATAGGTGTTCCGCACCATGAATTCTTTCAGAATGTCATTCTGAATGGTGCCCGACAGCAGGCTCTTGTCATGCCCCTGCTCTTCGCCCGCGACAATGAAACTGGCCAGAACCGGGATCACCGCACCGTTCATCGTCATGCTGACGCTGACCTTATCGAGCGGGATGCCATCAAAGAGGANTTTCATATCCTCGACGCTGTCAATCGCCACCCCGGCTTTGCCGACATCACCCTCGACGCGCGCATGATCGCTGTCATAGCCGCGATGCGTGGCCAGATCAAAGGCGACCGACACCCCCTGCTGCCCCGCCGCCAGATTGCGGCGGTAAAAGGCGTTCGACTCCTCCGCCGTGGAGAATCCGGCATATTGCCGGATCGTCCAGGGACGCCCGGCATACATCGTGGCCTTGACCCCGCGTGTGAACGGCGCTGCCCCCGGAATNCCNCCCATATGCGGCAGCTCCGCCACATCCTCGGCGGTATAGAGCGGCGCGACGGGAATGCCCTCCAGCGTCTTCCAGGTCAGATCTTCGAGCGGCCGTCCCTTGAGTTCCGCCGCCGCCAGCTTACGCCAATCGTCTTTCTTCAAAGCCATTCTGATGTCCTCTTGCATTCTGGCCAGAGGGCAGGTGTCTCCCCGCCTCATCCGGTCCGGTTTCCTCACATAGTCGCGCCAGACCCTCCGCCCCGGCNNCNAGCCAGAACAGATCGTCGGCATAGGCCTCTTGCAGGGCCAATCTCTGATCCCGGTCAAAGGGCTGCCAGCGCCCCTCGCCCTCGGGCAATTGCGTCACATCTCCGCCCCGCGCCGCCACAGCGCGGCGCAAAGCCGCCAGATCGGGCGCGCGGTTGAGCCAGAGCCGTGACGCCTTGCGCGGCAACGCCTCGATCCCGGTCATGGCGCGCAAGCGATCCTCGGGCCGCCCGGCATGTGCCTCATGCGGCAGCACCACCAGATCGACACCGCGCAGCGCACAGGCCAGATCGCCGATCACCTCGCGCCAATGGCGGTTGACCGTCACCAAGCGGTCCAGATCATCGACCTCCGGCACAGCATGACCACGCCCGACGCCATAGGCCAATGCCGAGGCCCACCAACTGTCTTGTCCCCGCACCGACAGGGCCACGCGGGTGATGCGCCCATCGAACGCATGCGCAAACCGCGCCATTCGCTCGCCTATGCCCGGATAGAGCCGGCCGCGCCGCAGGTTGCGCCGCGCCGCGCCGATCATGTTCTCGTCGCTCACCAGCACGCGCTTCAGCCCCTGCGCCCGCGCCTCGGCCAGCCGCAGCGCGATGCGCCCACGCGCACGGTCCAACTGCACGGTAGCGCTCATCGCTCCGGCGATCGGAATGACCCCGCTCAGCACCCCGTCGCGCGTCACCTCCGGCCCCCAATAGCCAAGGCCCTGCGCGGCCAACTCGGCCGCATTGGCCCGCATGTAATGCTGAAACGATGTCGAGGCGGTGCGATGCGCCCCCAGATGCAGGATGATCTCCATGTCAGGTCTGACCTTTCGAATCGCCGCAATCCGCGGCCGGAAACTCTTGCCTCCGATCCTGCGACCAATTCCTGACCATGCGCTTAACCCTGAAAAATTCACGCGGCTGCGGCATTCGCCCTTCGCAAACGCCACCAACCGGCCTATATCTGTGCCAGCAGGAGAGCCCATGAAACCCATCTTATCCCTTGTTTTAGCGGCATTTATCGCCACTACCGGTTTTGCGCAGGACAGTGGTACAGCCCCCGCATCCGCCTCAATCCTCACGGCCGATGCGATCAATTTGAATGATTTCCTCTGGCTCAAAAGACCGCTCGTGATCTTTGCCGATACCCCCGCCGATCCGCGATATGTCGAACAGATGGGGTATATCAGCGACCGGCTCGATGTGCTCACTGCCCTCGATGTGGTGGTGATCACCGATACGGACCCCGACGCCCGCTCGGACCTGCGCAAGACACTNCGCCCGCGCGGGTTTGGCCTTGTGCTCATCGGCAAGGATGGCGTCATATATCTGCGCAAGCCCGCGCCTTGGCATGTGCGCGAGATCATCCGCACCATCGACAAGCTGCCGATGCGCCAACAGGAACTGCGCGAGCGACCCGGCGACAGCTGATCCCCGCGCCCCATCAGCCCTCTCCCATCGCCACGATCAAGAGCCCGGTGCCGGGGTCCATCAGCATCAGCGCGCCGGTCTCNGCCTCCCAGGCCAGAACCACGCCGGGCGTGCCCAGCANATGATGAAACGCGCTCTCGCTCACCTCACCCATACAGGCCCGCGCCTCAAGCCCCGCTCGCCGCATGGCCATGCCGGTGGGTCTGTCGACATTGGCCATTGCGATCATCGCGGCATCGGGGGCCTGCCCCGGCGCGCCCCATGCCGCGCGCCCCCGCGCGCCCAGCACCCGCGCCATCTCAGGCGCAGAGCCTGCCACCGGCATCGCCGCCTTGATCCGCCCGTCGGCCACCCGGTAGAGNCCGACGGCACAGTGCATCATCGCCGTGAATTCCACAGTCTCGCCCAAGGCAAACCACGCCGCCAACCGCCCCCGCTGCGCCGCCTCTGCGTCCCGCGCGCAGGCGGACAGCCCCACCAGTCCCGCCAAGCCGAACCCAAGGCCCGTGCGCCCGACACGGCCACATCGCTTGCGAAAGCCGACCAGCCACCCTATATTCAACGGGCAGAGCATGGTGCCCTGCGCAGGCTCAATCGAGGACACGGAACCAATGGAAAAAGATCCTGACATTCCCTTCACTCCGATCCCTGTGACCGGGCGGACAGGTCCGCGTCCCGGCTATTGATCAGCAGACGCTCCGCCGCAGATGCCCCATCGGCGGCATAGGCCTTGATCAGTTTGAGCGCGAATTGCCCGGTATCAAAGGCTTGGCGCCGCATCTCCAGATAATCTGAATACAGCAGAATGCGCCGGTCCTGAGACAGGCTTTGAAACCGATCTCCCCGCATGTCATCGGCAAGGTTCGCGATTCCCTTGACCAGACTGTAATAGGCCACAACTGCGTCAATCGTCTGCCGGGGCAGAACATCAATCTGCGTGGTGATCGCATCGAAAATGTGATCGTGATGCTCCCGCGGAATGAACGGGATGTAATCCGGCTCACGCTGCATCCGGTCTATGGTCTGTCTTGCATAGTCTTGCGCCCNGCCNCTGTCCCACAACGCCGCCAGAGCATTGCCAATCTCGGCATAAATCGCCTTGTGNAAATCGCGCAACCGCTCGGCCTTGGCCTTGGCCTTGCCCAACTCGTTAAAGATTGCCCCCGTAAGCCAGCCACCCGCGATCACCAGCCCCGCGATCAAGGCCTGCATGATCGGCACGCTCACCCCCAGCCATGTGGCCAAGAGCAGCAAGGGCGTCACCACCAACACCAAGAGCGGCAAGGCAATCACAAACATGNATTGCCCGAACACCCGCCGCGCCACCGGCGCCTCCTCCATTACGAAGAAGGCGACCAGCAGAATGCCGGCGGCGCAAGCCCCCAGCAACAGCAGGTTATTCAGGGCAAGCTCGATCATCCCCTCATTCGAACTCCATGATCACATCATCCACCGCCAGGCTGTCGCCCGGTCCGGCATTGACCTTTGCCACGACGCCCTTGCGTTCGGCGCGCAGAATGTTTTCCATCTTCATCGCCTCCACGGTGCAGAGCGCCTGCCCCTCCTGCACCTCGTCGCCCGGCGCGACATTGACCTTCACGATCAACCCCGGCATCGGGCAGAGCAGCAACTTGGATGTATCAGGCGGCAGTTTCTCGGGCATTAACGCGGCCAGTTCCGCCTGACGCGGCGTGCGCACATGCACCTTGAGATCAGCGCCCCGCGTGCGGATACGGAACCCGCCGCTGATCTTGCCGACCTTGAGCACCANNGTCCGGCCATCCACATCAAGCCGCGCCAATTGATNCCCCGGCGTCCAGTCGCTCGTGACCCGCAGCGTGTCACCATCCTCAAAGCGCACAGTCGCCCCCTCGCGGTCGGCGGCCACCACCACGCCAAAGCTCTTGCCCTGAAGGCTCACAACCCAGTCCTCGCCGACATGGCGCTCGTGATTGTCCATCCGCCCCGACACCCGCGTGCGCCGGATTTCCGCCACCCGGTGCATCGCCGCCGTGCTCGCGGCAATCGCGCGCAGAGCCTCTTCCGGCAGGGTCACGCCGGTAAAGCCTTCGGGATATTCCTCGGCAATGAACGCCGTGGTGATATCGCCGCTGACAAAGCGCGGGTGATCCATCACCGCGCTCAGGAACGGCAGGTTATGGCCAATCCCCTCAACCTCAAAGCTGTCCAGCGCCACCCGCATCCCCTCAATCGCCTCGGCGCGGGTATGCCCCCAGGTGCAGAGCTTGGCGATCATCGGATCGTAATACATGCTGATCTCGCCGCCCTCAAAGACGCCGGTGTCATTGCGCACCACCGCGCCGTCCATCGCCAGTTCCTCGGGCGGGCGATAGCGGGTCAGACGGCCAATCGACGGCAGGAACCCGCGATAGGGATCCTCGGCATAGAGGCGGCTCTCCATCGCCCAACCCTTGAGCTTTACATCGGCCTGCGTCAGGCTCAGCGCCTCGCCATTAGCCACCCGGATCATCTGCTCGACCAGATCGACNCCGGTGATCAACTCCGTCACCGGATGCTCCACCTGCAACCGCGTGTTCATTTCAAGGAAGAAGAAATTCTTCTCGCCATCGACGATGAATTCGACCGTGCCGGCACTGGCATAGCCCACCGCCTG